>Ga0209755_10004231_pt1 | contig 17177 bp, 15 predicted proteins | sample TergutCo191P1_FD_187301 | JGI IMG/M metagenome (GOLD analysis project Ga0209755, IMG submission 187301) | Cornitermes sp. P1 segment gut microbial communities from Petit-Saut dam, French Guiana - Co191P1 (SPAdes) (version 2) | ecosystem: Host-associated > Arthropoda: Insects > Digestive system... | reverse complement strand
ACAGAAAAATTTTCTTTGAATGCTCTTGTGAATGCTTCTTGCGAGTCGTAGCCATATTTCAAAGCAATGCTGATGATTGAAGCGTCGCTATGTTTTAATTCAAAGAGTGCTTTTGCGAGTTTGTTCCAGCGTATGTATTCGCCTATTGTCAAGCCTGTTACCATAAAGAATATTCGGTTGAGCTGTTTTAATGAATAGTTGGCGGCTTTTGCCGTGTCACTTGGAGACACTCCTTGCTCAATGTTGCGTTCAATATATTTTTTTACAGATTCTGCAATATCTACGTAATAATTTATCGGCACCTTCTCTTTTTTGGCTTGCTTGGGCATAGTTAGCTCCTTTTTCAAGGTAAAGATATAAAACGCTTATATAGTTTTTTTGATATTTTGGGACATTTGCTATAACAATACCACACAGAACGCATAGAGAATGCCATACAAGATATAGAAAGGAAATGTCAGCTACCCTCTCTAGCCCAGACTTCGTGGCGAAAACATCTGAACCCCGACACGTGCCTGTTGCGCAACTCAAGATATTTTTATGATTTTTCGAGGTTGACAGAGCCCGCATCTATTTTAAATGAACAATCTCATAATTATTCCAGCGTTTTTGCAAATATTCAGCTAATAACCTTCTGTGGCAATGCTTGGGATCATGCTCGCTGCATAAAAAAACTGCATTTGCAAATTCTTTATCATTAATGCACGACATTATATTCCTATTGTTCAGCAATTCTATATATTCAACAACATAAGTTTCCCAAGTTATTATATCTTTTTTATAATCATTCAGAATTTTTTCTGTCGGAGCTAAATCAGGACGATGAGCATATTCGCAATTTAATATTTTTCTCAAGAAATACTTTAAATCATCTTTCTTTGAAAAAGCTGCCAATTGAGAAACATTATTTAATCTTACATCTATTAATAGTTTGATATTATTTTTTTCCAACAAAGAAAAAAAAGCCTCTGCATTTTTTCCAGTAAATCCTATTGTATATATTTTATTCATTTATTGTTCCTAATTTTGAAATGCTATCTTTTTATTTATCTTTCTGTACGCACATTCTAACTCATCATTTAAAAGACTGCTATCAAGATTAAATATACGCAACATCATTTTTTCTAGTTCCTGATGATTAAGGATGTCTCCATTAAATAAAATATGATATACATCTATGTGCAACTTTTCGATTATTGCTCTAGAAACCAGCGAGAATCTATGGCAATCCAAAGGATCTTTTTCTGTACATAATAAAGCCACATTATATCCTTTTGAAATGCCAGTGTTTATTCTATCAATTCCACCCAAAAAAATCGGCAAATTCATTACTTTACTAAAATCTACGCAATTATCAGTATATGCTTCTTTTTCCGTTCTTTTGGCTCCAAACTCATTGCTAAAATCTAAATAGCAAATGTTGCTTTCTTTCAAATTATCCTTCAAAGCATCTTTGTTAAATTGTGGAGTATGCTGGCTATAAGGAACAGAGCGGACATCAGCAATGGCATTGATTTTATATCTATACAATAAAGAAATAAAAGCACTAACAGTATGTATTGAAGAACCGATTGTATATATCTTGCTCATACTTACCTCATTCACTAAAATACTGCCGCAACAAGTTTATAATGTTCGAGTTGATTGCTATATTTGTTTAAAAATGGTCCAGCGAGACTTATTGTTAATATGTTGTTATGCTCTCTTTTTTCGCTAACAATATCATTAAATGCAGAAGGATTAATCGTAACTCCTAAATTGTATTCATTATTTTTATAACAAAAGTATGCTCGATTTGCATTATAATCATTAGTATAAAATCTCAAGTCTGTAACCTCTATCAAATATAATGATTGAGCAATATTAATTCGACATTCATTAATATCAGAAGCTTTTATTCTATCTCCTGTTCCCCACAAGTCATCAGGATCGTCACAGCTTATGTTACTTTTTGCTACTTGAACTTCCTGCCAGGGGCTATTATTTATTAGGACATTTTCTGGTTGATAATTAAGAGGAACTTGGCTACCTAAATTTATTTGTATAATTCTATTAAATGGCTCATATGGAATTTTATGTTTTATTCCCGCAAAATCGGTAAAAGCGATTCCATTTAAATCAAGTTCAGCCCCATTTTTATCACCAACGAGCCTAACCCATTTATTTGTAGCAACATCTTTACCAGCCACACAGTACCCACTGAGCTTCCTTGAGTTTGCTAGAATGTGAATATTGGCCATATACGTAATGTAGAAAAACAGATCCACGGCCACTCTTTTGAGCAGAGGCTTATAGACCTTATGGGGTAGGCTGGAAATGCAAAAATAATGCTGGACAAGCCTTAAATGATTATCCGAGGACAATGCAATTATTTGCCGCAGCAATCACCTTTATCACATTCACATCTATTTCCCGCCCTTTTCAATGCACTTTCTTTCGTTCCAACATCAAAAGGAGGGGGAGATTTATGACCAGTACTGCCATAAGTTGAGGTATTTACATGACAGTCTTTGCACAACACTTGGGCATTACCCAAATCGTTACCGCCATCAATGCGTTTATGATGCACTTCTAAGTTTTGTGTTCTTACACATCTAGCCATAATTTTTCTCACATCGTTACTTCGTTCCCTATCATTCAGCCGAAAATTCAACCTGACAGTTTTAAGGGGTTGATGGTATAATTCGAATTCTTTCAATATTACCTGGCTTCCCTGTTTCGTAATCAGCTTATCGCCTTTCCTTAAGCTGTAATATAGAAAATTCTCCTCCTATATCACAAAAAATCTGCCTTCGCCAGAAAGCCTCAATCAATAACTTATTATCAATAAAAAGAAAGAAACTTATAAGTGATATTTTTAATAAGCTTACTCTTCGTCCTTTTCAAAAAAGTATTTACAAATTGAGCTTGTTGCTATTAAAGAAGCAATTATTAGAACTAGTCCAAAACCTCCAAATACAAATCCGACATTCTCTTTGCATCCAAAGAACATAGAATACAGAGCGGAGCCTGATACTAAAAGTAATCCGATATATAGGATTGGAAGAATTGCACACTTATAATAGCACTTAATTGCAGGGGCTTTATCTTTGCATGAACACATCTTATTACTCCTAAATAATGCAGTAGATTATTCTGCTACATTTCCTAAATATAGATAATTTCTACTGCTACTCTTGGAGATTCGTGAAAAAGGGACTTTGGGTAGAGGCTCTGCATTATTCTTCGGTATATTTCTCATCTGTTGCTAACCTCAAGACAATGCCGATGAGCATTGCTAAAAACACACATGATATAAAGAATGGATTTTGGAGATAAGTCAATAAATTCCATTTAATAGGAACAGATGTACTAAACATACTGGCTAAAAAGGAACCAAATGACACAGAAAAGATAAAACTTATAACCGTTATTTTAAATGGCCTTACAATAATAAACCAAATATACTTAAGGCTGCCTTTATATTTATTATTTTTTCTTTTAGAAATTATTGAATAACAAGTTAAAATGTGTATGACAAAAATAACAAATCCTATGAATATCCAAATTCTAGAATCATCTATATTCGCAATTCTAAAGAAAGCTCCATCAGAGGCATTCAACTCAATTGGCTCACCTTTTATTACAACATATTGTATTTCATCTGTTTCTAAGACTTCAAAACAACACTTTTCTTCTTTAACAGACTCTAATTTATTGATACCTACAAAATTTTTCAAATCTTTTAGATTTTCTATTGTATCAATTTTTGATATTTCAAAAAAACTTCCTTTACTGGTTTTTATATTTGCATCCAAATCATCTTTACTTAACATCGCTGGCAATAAATCACTGCCAATAATTATTGTAACCCATGCAGTAAGTACAGAAGCCATCAATCTTGGAAATAATAAATGCCACCCCAGAAAATCCTTTTTTCCCCACCATAATTTCCAATCCCATGCATAATGCCACGTAAGCCATTCTGAAGTTTTTTTTCTGCTTTTTTCAATACCTTCTTTTTGCGTTTTTACCAAGTCGCTAATATAATCAAACTCTTTCCCATATACTCTATCCATTTCAACTTCTGGGTCTTCAAACCACCTGTCCTTGAAGTCATTGAAGTTTGTTGGGGCTTTTGGACTACGAATAGATTTTGTCCATTCCCTTTCAGCGTTAAGATAATATTCGACATAAACAGAAAGAGTTTTTTCTTTTCGCCTATTCTTTTTTTCTTGAATAAGAACTTCCCGCCAGTAATAAAAATTAGCTTTTGCTGCCAATGCACTAAAAAAGTAATTTTCTTTTAATTTAACAGAAATATGTTCATAATGTGGTGAAGTTTGAAAAACTTTTGTATGCTCAAGGTCGAAAAGAAAATCAAGAATAAGTTTGCGAATAAATTTAGAAAAATCATAATGCTCTCCATTCTTTTCTTTTTTTTGTATTTTTCTTTTTGCATCTTCTATTATATTTCTTTTCTGTGACAATTCATTAAATATCGGTAACCCTGCATAAGAAAATCCATCATTTTTATTATTCTGAATAGCATATTTTATTTTTTTATAAAGATAATTATTTCCTTCTTCTTTATCCAGTGGATATTCTTCATACCGTGGATAATTTGTTCTCCATCCTTCTATTAATGCTCCTGTTAAACCATCTTTTATCTCAATATTGGCAGAAAGAGGTAGTGATAAAATTGTATTATGCAAATGCTTATGAATATAATCACAATCTTTATTATAATCGTGATAATGAGAATGAAAATCTATTGAATCTTTGCCTATGGTTACATAAATCGGAAATTCAGCTGAACCTTTGCTGTCTTCATTATCTCGCAACCATATATAATCGTAACAAGTAATACCACAACTTAAATTTGATTTTTCATTATCTAATCTGAAAAAATTACCGTAATTCATAATTTATTTATTTTGAGCTTCTTGGAGTTTAGTAATGTAATTTTCAATCCCATTGATTACAGCTTCAGCTATTTTTATTTCTTTGCCTTCTACTTCTTTAATAATAGATTTTGCTTTCTGTAAATACGGTTTTATCAGCATAAATTCATCCCACATTTCATGCCATTGGCGAATTGTGCCGTAAGCAGTGAGATAAACAAGATGCATTACGTGTTCCCAAAATGCGTTGTCGTAAAATTCGATATCGGGAAATAAAGAATATACTAATATTGAGGCCTTTTCTTTAGATAGTGGCGACATTTCTCGTTCTTTTTTCTCGCATACATCATATTTCAAATTATCGTAATTAAGACGTAGTTTTAATAGAGGATTAAAAAGTTTTATGGCTTGCTCGCGAGAGTTTTTATCCTTTTTGTAAATTCCATGGAGCAAATCTAAAAGTGTAATAATATCTTTTAAATCTTCTTGTTTAGAAAGTTCGGTAAACTCTTCAATTTGAAAATTCATTCGTCTCAAAAGATAAAATAAAAATAAATGCGGAGTAGTTGTCGGGCAAGCTCCATGAGAAATACTCCAATAGTCAGAATGGTAATCCAAACGTTGCTCCAGCATTCGTTCACTGACCGTATTAGTAAAAGCAGATATATAAAATATTTGAAATTTGCCATTAGGCCCTATTTTACCGTCTTTGATTGTCCATTTTTCTATTGTTCCATCTTCTTTTTTGACTCCTTTTTCGCAATATTTCTCAAGCTTATGCAATAAATCGTACGCATAATTACGATGTCCCATTTTTTCATTTGGATTTACTGGATCTAGCAAATAATCCATTAAAACTAAATCATATTTTGCCTTTTCAAGTTTCTCTATGGCCTCTTTCATAGTAATAGCACAATCAAACCAAATGGTCATTTTTTCTTTTTCCATTTTTTTCTCTTCTTTTACATTTGAATTTTTAGGTTGACACTCTTTACTACATTCTTCTGAGTCTACTTTATCTCCTTTTGTACCATACTTGCACTTATGGCATTCTATGTTAAAATACTTTGACAAAAGATCGTTAATGATTTTGCATTTTGGGATAATTTTTTGTCTATCTTCTTTTATTGATTGCTTGGTCGCATGATCGTCAACGATGAGAAAACGCCATTGAAAATCTCCTTTTTTATTCAATTTCTCTAATTCATTATCTTCTTGAGCTTCATTTTCTCCTTTTTTATTGACGACAGCATTCTTTTCCATTTCCGCTTCTGAATGGAAAATAAAAGGAGCTATATAATTTGCATGGCTTGCCTTCTCTTCGAACTTCATAAGAAATGAATTTTCTGACTGTCTTGCTCTAAACTCGACTATTTCTAAAGCGTTATTCGTTTCGTATAAGGCTTTCCATTCTTTAATATTAGCCTCTGCAATTTCAAAAGTATTCTGGTCATGAACATATTGCAGCCAAATAGAGCTATCTAAGTAGTTTATTCGTTGATCACACTCTTCTTCTTGCAAGATTGATAATGGCTCTGTACCGTAAATTATAATAGGTTTGACAGTTTGTTTAAAATTTTTGCAATCAAATTTGGGATTTAAAGAGCGTAAATCAATAGCATCAGGATAACCAAAATTTATTGAATTCTTTTTCTCAATAAATGATTCATATTCTTTGATATCACATCCTCGTAACTGGAAATTTGCAAGTGCAATATAAAAATCTGGAGATTTAAAGCAATATTCTGCCGCATAAAGCGTTATATAATCATTAGAACTCTTATAGTTCTTATCAATATTTTTTGGCAATTTTTCCCATCGAGGCTTTACTTCTTTTTTACCATTAGTAATATGATAAAAATCACCACTTATATTAAAAATACTATGCCTCAAATCATCATTATCGTAACAGTTTCTAATTTCCTTGGTAATGAAATCCGTCTTATCATCAACTTTATTACAATTCTCCCAAAATTTACTATTTTTTATAATATCCTTATATATTTTATTTCCATCGCTATGGTGAAACGCTGTAATGGTTTCAATCTTATAATCGCTTAAATCTCTAACTACCTGTGGATTCCAATTCGCAATATCATCAGAATTATCTTTATAAAAAAACGATGCATCTCGAATTTCCAATGAATGATGATCTCCGATGTGTAAAATTAGATGAATAGGAATATTTTCAAGAGACCCAAATTCTGCATTTTCCGACTTTATCATTTCCAATCGACTTTTAATTTCCCCCCAATAAAAGTCATATCTAGAATCTATACAATCACAAAAATATATATTAGAATCTTCTATATGCCAAATATTTTGTTTAAGAAATAGTTTCCATAATTTATTATTTTTCTGTATTATTTCTTCACAAAATTTTGAAGTAAATTTTTTAGGATTACCAATAAAAAATCTAAGCTTTTTTGAATCGTCATATCTATTGAAATCACTTTTTTCTATATTCTCTACTATTGGAGAAAAAATAGTATTATTATTCAAATATTCGGTCACTTCAGTTTGAAAAATTGTTTGGAAATCTTTATCATCCATGCATTCAATCACTTCAGGTTGAAAGTTTTCTAAAAAATTATGAGGCTCTTTATCATAATTATTGAACGCTTTGAAAACAGAGCCATTACCATCAGTGCCTTTTTTATTTGTGGTATAATCACTGATATCTTTGATTGTGAAAAGAACTATATTTTTCATTTATAAAATTGTCCGTAAAATAATTCGGCAAGTACGTATTTACAATTATCAACGGCCCAGTCAATGCCAGAAAAAGGTATAAAACCAATATTCTCAATATCAGCTAATCCACCACGTCCTGAATGAATCACTAGTTTAGACTTTGAGAATTGCTTTTTTAAATCTGTTATAATATCTCTCGTGTTTTTATAATTTTCTTCTTTGATTTTATCTATTAACCCCAAGTGAATCGAGATAAAATCAAAATTATCGCTATTTTCTCTTGGTAATATATTGCCATTTAAATCTATAAAATCTAAATAACTCCCCTCTTTGTGATTAAAAATAAAAATTTTCTTTTTTTTCAAATAATTACAATAAATATTTTCATTATAATTATTCATGAAGTTTGTCGCAAATATATCAATCAATTTGCTGTCATCATCAAATGAGTCTATTATCTCTTTTTTTATGCATTCTTGCTTGCTGGCATCTCTATTCTTTTGTTTGCGAGTATCTTTATAATTTTCAATAGAAAATCTCGAATCTTTCTCTGCAATTTTTTTGAGTATGTGAATGAACTCGAAAGGCTCATTCTTTTTCGCTCCTAATAACTTAAATGTTTTTACCTTTTCTATCACGTCTTCGTTTACTGTAACTCCATTAAATTTACGAAACATTCGCTCATCAATTATTGCAATTTTTGTTAATGCGGCTTCTACAATTTTCAAATATCCGAGTTTGTCTATTTTTGTACGAATTAGATTATGAGTGCTATTTCCGCCACTTATGCCTTCAACAAATTCTGCTGATTTGCATACTATTTCTTCATCTGGCTGTATAAAATTTTCTTTTAATAACCTATTATCATAGTGATTCAAATACAAAATATAATCTTTACCTTTATCGGGTTTTTTGACAGATTCGGAAGTTTTCTTTCTAACTACACGAGTTTCAGGATCGCCAGTTTCATCCCATTCTGCTATCAAAATTGGCAATTCTTTACTTTTGCAAAGTTCAGTTTTTATTAAATTTTCATAAAGAGATGCTACTGTATCATTGTTTATATATTCTGAATCCACCGTTACAACTCTTGTTAAATGTTTTTTTACATCATCAATCAGATCCATTAGAGAGTTATTATCTTTTGTATCTGGGAAGACATAAATAAATGCAGAAGGTAATTTTGCCAATTCTTCTGAAAAAGTAGAGTCGCCCTTTTGATGTTGTTTTTTTAAATTTTCTATTTCCACTTCAGACACTTTGTGAAATTTAAGGTACTTGTCAATAGTAAATGCGTAACCAAGCGATAAATCGGCTACTTTAGCAATATCCTCCTTACTGTAATAAATCTTGTATTTTTCATCTACTCCGACAATTTTTAACATTTCTTTATTATGGTTATCGTCATCTTCAATTCTATGATATTCTACCTTTTCTTTTTCATTTTTTAGCCACGAAAGTGCTATCAAAATTTCCTTTATTCCCTTGTTCTTACGATCTATATTATAATCTATTCTATCTTTACTTAAAATATTTAATTTTTTCAACTTATAATTGTTATCAATAACATTTTGAGCTATAAATGCTTTGATGACTCTATCGCAATTCTGTTTATTATCGGCAATCGTTATTTCATAGCTTTTGCCAATGTCCTTTATAATTATTGAAAATATTAATTGTCTCAAGTCTTTCTTGCTATGCTTAGCAGCGTTTCGGATTAAATTTTCGAGGATAACCAAAAAAGCCTGCCGACCACTCAACCCATACGGTACTGAAAGCTCAATGTCAGTAAATTTAGAACTATCTGGATAATTAGTACCTTTTTGGGGATTGCTTTTAAAGATTAAATCATTACCTTTGTCATCTTTAAGTACACCTCTCTCATCGACTTTTACCATTTGTATTTCGATTGAAGTTTCATTTTCATGTATTATGCCTTCTCGAAAAATTTCTTCAGAACGTACGATATTGTCAAGAACATAGTTATGAACTTGCCGATCAGAATCGCTACCATGTCGTTTTGTAGGTCCATCCACCGCAAGCATATCAAATACAGCAACCTTAAAGTTCAACGGTCCTCTGGGATGTTGATCATCATTAGCTATTACGGCAATAAAGTCCTGCCGTTCTTGTAAATAACCCAACAGAGCAGCAATCCCATTTAATTTTCTTTGAACACATAGACTTAAGTCTTTCGACAAATTTTCTATTTGATAACGAGTATTTGATACTACATGGCTACCCAAATTGTGACTCAAATTGCGTGACATTATGGCAGCGATAGCAGACTTGATCGATTCGTTTCTCTGCAAATTAATTAATTCCGACGTTGTTTTTTTTGCAGTCCAATGGATATATTTTTTCTCAATTTTATGCAAACACTCTTTGTCTATTTTTTCTTTACTTACAATAAGAAAGCAAGTCGCACAAATATCATTTTTTTCAATCTCATATATTTTTTCCATAAGGTAATAAAAATGAAAACTATTTGTCTGAATTTTTTCATTTCCACCACTAAAGAATTTCAATAATATTTGTCGAACTTCTTCTTCCAAAAAGCTTTGCTTGGTAAAATAAAAATCAGGTAGCTCTTCTGATTTAATCTCATCTTTAAGAAAATCTCGTATGTCAGTAAAATCAAAAGATTCATTTTTATTTTTAACTTCTGCTATTGTGTGCGCTATATTATATCTAACTTTTACTGAAAGAAACCCTTCTTCATCCACTTCATTTTCCCAAATCACAGGAAAGTCTTTATTGTTATCATTGATATATTCAAAATGAATATGAATATTTTTTTTAGACCCTTGTTTTTCATACAGAAGCTTTGTCAATGAACCTTTCCCTGAAATATTTTTTCTACCATTGTCATAAATAGATTTAACAATAGTTCTATCTTTAAACCATATAGTTGATTCTTGTTTTAGAGAAACCTCTGATATTGATTTAAAATTAAAAAGTACATCATGAAAATACAAGATGTCATTATTTCTACTTAATTCTTTTACAAGATTACGCAATTCTACGTCTAGTTTAAGAACATAGAATTTCATAATCAAATTCTCTCTATTTTTTTCTATATAATGCGAGTAAGTTTCGCAAGAATTTATTTTAAAACAATAACCATTGATTAACGGCTCTATCTTATTTATGTAATATGTTTTGCTACCAACAATTTCAGAATATCCTGCCTCTTCGCCTTTTTGAAACCTATCAGACATCTTGTCCCACCCACTTATTATTAATATTCCTTCTGGTTTCAGAAAATCACTAAACATATCAATTATAGGTTTACGCTCATCGAATGGAATATGATGCATAACTCCCCAGCAGAAAATCACATCGAATTTATGTTCTTTTAACTTTTCTTTAAGGTCTTCTATCGTATCAAAATCGAAAGCCAACGAGCTTAGATTATGCAACTTTATTTTTTCAATGGCCACGTCCGATATATCAGTACATATTACCTCATATCCATTCTCTTTAAAATATTTAACATAATGAGGGCTTATACCACAGCCAAAATCCAACAACTTACCCTTGCAGCCTGAGCTTTTAGCAATGAAGCCATTTATATATTTTTTAGCTTCGTTGAAACTGTTTTCTGTAGCCCAATTTGGCTCTTCATTCTTAGAATAAAAGTCATTCCATAGATCTTTATTCATTTTATTATAAAACTCCTATTATTTAACGTATTGCCTTATTGTAAAAGACGGTTTAATTGCTCCATCTGGAGATATTTTAAATATAGCTCCGTTTATGTTTACACGTTCTTTTTGCTTCAAAAGATACAAGCCTATTTCTTTGCTTGAAAGATAATTATTATTTATAGCCTCATCAATCAAATACATAGGACTATGCGCCATATAACTAAGTGCCGAAAAAGAGGTTTTGTAATCCTTTTGGGCTATTGAGTCTCTTCTAATATGTTCACTAGAATCGTATGGAAAATTGTAATCCACATAGTAACTGCTATTTGCATAGTCTCCTGCAACAGATAAAACAGATGGAGTGTTAAAGCCAGAATTACAAATAATATTTCCTGTGTAACCACGCTCTCTTAATGACTTGATAATATTACCAATCATCGCTGAAAAGCCATATATTACAACAGTTTCCGCCTCATTTATTGCAGAAACAGAGGTAATATTTCTTGCTGAAGAAGCATCATCCTCAAATAGAAAAGAACCAACAATTTTACCTTTAAACCTATTGTCAATCATTGATTTAAAAGCATTTCCGGCATCTGTATTGAAAGAGTAAACAAAAACTTTATCAGACTTTAATTTATCTTCTATATAATCCATTATTTCATTAGATTCTCCGTCTCCATCTGGAGCTGGTCGAAAAACTAAACCATGGCTATCTTTTGTAATATCAGGGTGAGGAGCAATACAAAATGACAAAACAGAATCATTTAAGGTTAGGGACTTCAATAATAGTGAATTATCGCTAGCTGTTGTAAAGAAAGTATTTGCTTTATTAATCTGCCTCAATCTTCTATAACCTAAAGCTACATTCTTAACATCACTTTCTGTATCATAGAATACGATTTCGTATCGTTTGTTATCGTATTTAGCATTAAGCTCGTCTATAGCAATACTTAAACCGACTTTTACAGCATTACCAGCATCAGCCACTCTACCTGTTAGAGGTAATATCGCCCCAATCTTCACAGTTTCCGATTTTCCAGTTTCTTTCTTGCAACCTAGCAAGCCGGCTGCTACCATTATAGCGGCAATTACAACAAATATACCCTTTTTATTCATTCCTGTACCTCAAAAATGTGAATCTTTGTAGAAAATATAGTAAACTCTGCTCATTATTTCTGGGCAAATTAGCCACAAAATAGCGTTTTTATCCTACCAATGCCCTTTACCTTTAGCCCCAGACCCTGTATCATAGGCTCTAGACTCTACACCCCAACCCTCAGGCTATGGCAAATTTTCTTGGCTTTGTACGTTATGGTTTGTTGGGGCTGAATATTTTCAGCCTTTACTACCCTTGCGGTTGTTTTAGCTCTTTCTGCAGTTGTAAAAGGCTTCCAGCAGTTGGTTTTGCTCAAATTAAAACACCAAACCTACACCCCAATTAATATCGAACATAAAACCACAATGTTTATCTATGCAGGCACAGCCTGCTCCTAAATCTAAATATACGCTTGGCACGGATTTAACCGCCCAGCCTGCATAACCCATAACATCAAGCCATTTGACATTAGCCACGCCTTCTTTCCAAATGTAAAATGCGCCGGCTTGTCCCTGTAAATATAGACCAGCGTTGTTTCCATTCGGGTAAAATCGCAAGCCCAAATCACTGCCGAATCGGACAAAATTTGTTTCAGCAAGATCATCCCATTCAGCAGTTGTTTGATATTTGCACGAAGAACAATATTCGTTAGTCCATAAACTAGGCTTAACTATTAAACCCATATATGAATTGAATGGCATTTCAAATGTCATATATATCAAATTCATACTTGTAAAACCACTGAACGCAAGAGTGGCTGGATGCAAATAAATTGATAACCCTGGGTTATTTTTCTCTACGGCTGTTTCTTGTGCGTTTGCATAAGAGATTGAAATTATTAATAAGGCGACACAGGTAAATGCGTATTTCATAATAGATTTCATATGGCTTAGAATGGAATCCCAATGCCTACGTTAAAATCATACAATTCGCCGTGTCTAGCTCGCCCAATTGTTCCATAGCCAAACCCAATATCAATAAATATGCTCATACGGGAAAATTTAAACGAATAACCTATATAACCCATAGCGTCCAGCCATAAGGATTTTCTTCTATCGAAGCTGAAAAAATCCCATTCTCCCCAATAATCATCAGAATAATTAGCTTTACAGTAGAATATGCCAATCTGTCCTTGAATATACAAGCCTTCTCCCTTTTCGTTCAGCTCTCCTAGCAGGTGATGGCGAAATCCAATGTCGCTGCCTACCCTGAGTATATCGTAATCACTTCCGGTTTCGGTTTCGCTTCCGCTTCTCTTTAATAAACTCGGTCTGATTATTAGCGAGTTAGACAAGCTAAATGGAACTTCAACCGTCAAGTATATTGGGCACTTAAACGCTAAACAGGTAAGGGTAGAAAACGGATGCAAATAAATTGATAATCCTAGATTATTTTTCTCTACGGCTGTTTCTTGTGCGTTTGCATAAGAGATTGAAATTATTAATAAGGCGACACAGGTAAATGCGTTTTTCATTTAGCTTGCCAAACAGAATCACCACTGCCAGTCCAAACAAAGGCTTTTGTCTCCTCGTCTTTCAATTCAAACTCATCAGCACACATAAGCTCTGGAGTATTTTCTGCTTTCACGCATACCCTAAGATTGTGTGGAGCATCTTTTAATTCAAAAGTTTTAGAACCGTCATTTTTTGCAATTAATTCATTATTCCTTTCACTTAAATAAGCGTACCCTTCATTATCCATAACTATTACCCAAGTAATATTATGTTCGCTTTTATTTTTTATTGTAATAACAGGATTCGGCCATTCGGGAGGACCAGGACAGCCTATTGTTAATACCGCAGCCAATAATAAAAGAAAATGCTTAATCATTTTTGATCTCCTTGCATTGCTTAAATACTTTAGGACAATTTGGGACCATAGTAACAGGAACCCAACCAGAACCACCATTGCCATTCCAAGTAATATACTTAGTGTCTTCATCAGACGAAAGGATAACTGTGCATTCGGGCTCTAAAGCATTCTCCGCTTCTACACAAACAATAAATCCGGGAATGCCACTTGTATTATATGTTTTAGAACCGCCGTTTTTCGCTATTAATTCATTTCCGCTCTCGCTTATTTTAACATCTGAATATCGATTCATAATTACAACCCGAGTGATATTATGCTCGCTATTATTGGTTATTTTAGCATAGAAGTTTGGGTCTGGATACCAAAAGCACGATGCTATAAGCATTGTGCTTGGCAAAAGCAGATATTTCAAAAAAGATTTCATAAGGTGGGCAATATAGAAAATGTTATTCGCCATCTGCGGTTTCTCCTTCTTCCACTTTTCCGCCTCTGCCCTTTCTCCCATTCAACAGCCTGATGTATCTGTCTATCACAGGGTTGAACGCCGTCACCAATGGTGTAAGCGTTGCTTCTTCTGCGGTTTGCAACAGAATGTAGGCTTCGGCTAGCTCGGTGATGGTGTCGTAAACTTCGTCTAGTTTGGCTCTGGCTTCTTTTAAGTTGATATCCGTCTTGTCTGCCGTTTCGGTGTCTCGCTGTTTTACGAGCGTGTCGAAGGCGGTGTTGCGGATTTGCAGTTCGGTCGCCCATTCGGTTAGCCCTGCGGTGGCTGTGTCGGCTTGGTATTTGGAGCCGTTCAAGTCTTGAAGCAGGTTGTATATAGCCGATGTTTCTTCGTTGAGCGATTTTGTGGCTACGTTGCCGTAGGTATCAAACAGTATTTTCAGCCTTCCAGCAGCTTCACGTTTGGTAGTGTTGAAGTGCTTGAGGAGGGTATTATTCTGTTCTACCATACCTAAAAATGTTTCGTCACGCAGTTTGTCTGCGTTCTGTATCTGTTCGGTTAGGTGGCTTTTGCGGATTTTTTTGAGCCCTTCGTCTTCTATGGCGTAGAGTTCTTGGTATTTCGCCCATTGCGGTGCTATCTGCCCTGTCGCCGTTGCTTGGGGCATTTTGCCGAGTGCGTCTTTGAATTCGGTGTGGAACTGGAAATGAGCGTCGTTACGCAGCTGGACTTTGTTGATCCTTTTGAATTTTACAGCCATTGTTTGGTTCTCCTTTGGTTTGGCGTGAAAATTTGTATTGTGTGAATGTTTCCGAGCAAGGGAAAGAGCTTCCCTGCTTTAATTGAGGGTTTCTCGGTTGGAGAAAGTTCCATTTTGCCTTTGGAGGTGCTTTCTCGGCTGGAGAAAGTTCCGTTTGGCTTTTTGGGGTGCTTTCTCGCCTCGAGAAAATGCCGTTTGGCTTTTTGAGGCGTTTTCTCCGCTGGAGAAAGCTCCGTTTGGGTTTCGGTGGCACTTTCTCGGCTGGAGAAAGCTTCATTTGGGTTCTGGTGGCATTTTCTCCGCTGGAGAAAGCCTCGCCCAGACTGTTTTGGGTAAAAATTCATTTATGCACTGCTCCTTTCATTACCATTTGGTATAGTTCTTGGGCTTGGTTTGTCATTCCTTGCGCTCCTTTGCTTTTTGCCATTGCTTTTTGCTCTGGTTCGTTTTTGTCTGCATAGATGAAAAATGGGGTTTCGTTTTTGCTTTCACGGATTTTGTTGAGCAATACATAGCCTTCCTGTTCGCCTTCTTCTCTTTTTATGTCGGAGATTATTGCGGAATATTTGCCGTTTTGCAGCATGGATAGTGCTTTGTCTGTTGTTAAGGCTAAGTCCACTTTTATCCCTTGTGCTTCAAATGCCAGTTTTTCGTAGAGGTTGTTTTTCGGGTGGTCGTCAACCCACAAGATGCTGTATTTCGCTTCAGATTCTTCAATGACAGTAGCGTTTGCGAGCTTCGCAGGATCTACATTCTTTAATAACCGGAGGCTTTCGTGTCTTATTGAGAGTGCAGCGGAGTGATTGGCAATCAGCCAGGCGAATACAATCAAAAGAACTATAATGGTAATTGGAATAGACATGAGAAGAGCCGTTTTAAAAGACTCATTTTCTATGCTGTTTGCATATTCGCCGAAAACACGTATCATAAGCAAAGCGAGAAGCGTAAATCTTCCTAGTGGATCTTTAATAAGCTCTTTTGCTAATTCGGTTATGTTTATTGAAGGTTTGATTCTGTCCATAACTGTTTCTCCTTTTTCCCGTTTTTTGGTTTGCCTGCCGAGCTTGTGGGAAGAAAAGCCAAGCAGGGTGCCCCGTTTGTGGGGCGGTTTTTGTTAATTGACATCCTTTACGCAACGAATTGAGATCGGATACTCCTTTCTACCTAATTGCGAAGTCGCACGACTAAATTGGTGAGCCATATACAATTCTCTTTGGTTTTCGGAATTGGACTCTGTGGAACTCTGCCAAAAACCGGTATCACCAACATTGTAGAATCTGCCATTGCCCTGACCATTACCGCCCGGGATGGATGAAAAACCATAATCATCCGTGCCATTGCCATAAGTTGCGTGAGCATTCCAACCGCTTGTTGCCTTTAATTTTGTTCCTGCAACATTATTGCTATTTGAAACCCAATCAAGGTCAACAAATTTCACAAGAACATCCCATTCTCCATCACTCGGAATATGCCAATCTTCGGGACATATGCCACGATGCGGAGTTTGTATTAGGCTTTCACACTCTTCGGAATTGCAACTTGGGTCAAAACTCATTGCCGTTGCCCAGTCGTATAAACGACCGTATCTAACACAGTTGCTTGAATTATTACTGTAGCACACATCTGTTTCATTGTCTGGCACATCGTAATTCAAGTTTTCTGCCATCCACGTTTGGGTTCCTATTACAACTGTCCTGTAAGTTTTGCCGTCTCTTGAATCGGTTAGCGAGCCGTAATTTATGTTTGGGTTGAAGTGGTCGCTTGCGGCAGAGCTTGAGCTTTCGCTGCCGCCAGCGGAGGAACTGCTGCCGCCTTCTACGCTAGAGGAGCTTCC
>Ga0209755_10004230_pt1 | contig 17177 bp, 20 predicted proteins | sample TergutCo191P1_FD_187301 | JGI IMG/M metagenome (GOLD analysis project Ga0209755, IMG submission 187301) | Cornitermes sp. P1 segment gut microbial communities from Petit-Saut dam, French Guiana - Co191P1 (SPAdes) (version 2) | ecosystem: Host-associated > Arthropoda: Insects > Digestive system... | reverse complement strand
AACAGACGCCGTAACTTCTTTATGAACCGCTTTTTTAATTTCCGAATAAATCGCAAGGTCTGTGTTATCGATTGCAAGACGGCACGGACGCGGCGCATCGTCTGTTTGTTCCGGAAGAATAATTGTAAAAGCAGCCGCGATAAACTCTTCACCGCGGGAAGTTACATGCTGATTGTTATCAACAAAGCGCAATACAACGCCGCCTTTAACTTCTATTGTTAATAAGTGTAAAAATACTTTTTCCGTTTCAGGTGCAAGTACTGCTTCTGTTGCTGCTTGAGATAGGCGGCTCATAAGCGCTCCAAAGATAGTGAAATTCCAAACTTGCCGTCAACAGAATTTTCCGTATAATCATCTGTAAAACGAAACTCTCCTGCCTCCAGTGTTTGCGGATCTGTAAAGATAAATCTTAATACACCGTCTGCAAGAGAAACGCGGTAAAACTGCTCCAGTTCATTTCGCTGCGAATCATCAAGCAGCATGCTTCCTGTGTAATTTTTCGTTGACGCTGTGTAACGGCGTCGTGTTTTATTCGGGCCTGCATCCATTCGAGTGCGGATAACGTTAGAATTACGCTTGGCGCTTAATCCGTCCATACGTAAAGTCAATGGCAAAATTTCAGGCCAAACAATATCTGTCATTTAAACCCCCACAGGGCGCGAACCGTAACGTCCGGCCATTGCGCGATCAGCTTTCCCTGATGCAATATGCCTGTTAAAAGCTTCGCCAATAACGATCTCAATATCTTTGCTGCCGTCAGCATTTTCCGTTTCTTTATGACTAACATCTTCGCCGGAATTATTTATTATATTAATTGTTACTTTTGATCCGTTGCCGGAAGCTGCAACGCCCAAATCGCCATTTGACATACGGCGCAGAGGCATTATAGATTCGGGACCCGCTTCGCCCATCACGCCGAGCTTGCCGCCATGACGAAAATATGTAGGTTTGTTAACAATCTGATTTGTAAATGAGCCTCCATGAGCGTATGGAATAACGCCGTTTGTGTTAAATGCATTCCCATGAGCGTTAGCCGACGCCGATTCTCTTTCCCGCTGAATGCTCCCGTTTACAAAACCGCTTATAAGCGCAGATGAACCTGCAGCAGCAATGAAACCAAGGCCAAGCGCCCATTGTCCTTGCGCAATAAGCTGTAACCCGGCTTGTAAGAACATGGTAGGCAATTGGTTTAATATTTGCTGTGACATTTCGGATAACGCTTGCTTTAATCCATCAGAAAATCTTTCACCTTTGCCCAGCGCTTCTCCAAGTGTATTAAAACCGCTAATCAAACTATTTAAACTAATTGATGCAAGCTGCGCTGATATATTACCCAAAGCTTGTGCGGCTTGTTTTTCCATTTCCGGAAATATTCCCAATAGTCTGCTTTCAACATTATCAGCGATAAAATCCTCAAACGTCTGTCCATGTGTTCGCAGTGTTTCTATTAATTCTTCTGCTTGCCTGATTTGTTCTTCAGTAGCATTCGCCGCTGCCATGGTTGCAAGTGCTAAATCATATTGATCTTTTCCAAGGTTTTGCACTTCACGGCTTAGATTTGCAAGAATACTCTCTGCAGATAATCTGTCCATTGTCTGTGAAAGTTCTGCAGCTGCATCTGATTGAGCGCAAAGACCGATCCTTGCAAGCTCTGCTTCATAAGCGAGCTGACGTTCTGATTTTCCAAGGTCATCAATTTTTTTTGTTAAGTCTTCGATAGTTCTGGCAAATTCTTCCTGAACAGCAATTGCCGCCTGCGTTTCCTCGATATTTTTAGCTTCCTCTCCAAGCCGCCGATATTCTTCGATTAGTTTTTGTATTTCCGGCAGCATTAATGTAAAAGGCCGATTTATTTGTTCTGGGTTTATTGATAGAAGCGCGACAAGCGCATTTTGAACATCTGACTGACGGCTTCTTAATATACTTGCAATATCAATTTGCTCTTCCAGCACTTTTGCAATATTTGATTGTGCTGTAAGGGTACGATTAAATCCATCAAGGTATAATTGTGCAGCCCTTTCTCCGCTGTTATTAAAACGCGTTCGGTCTACATTGGTTATTTCTTCAAACCATTCCTGCCATGTCCTTCTTGCATTGGCAAGTCGGTTTGGAATAGCTGCTATCGCTGTTTCAACATTTGAGGTATCAGCTGTTACCGTTATAGGAATTTCAATAATATCTCCAGATAATGTATAACGCATTCCAACAGGTGCCAATGCCCTATTAATTTCTTCCTGCTGTCTTTTTATATTTTCAATAGCTGTATTTCTCATAGCAATAAGATTATTTAATCCATCTCTTGCAGCATCAGCTTCCCAAGATCTGTCTGAATTTACAATCATTTGATATTCTCTTTCGGCAGCAGCCATTATTTGTGCAGTTCTTGTAAATTCTTCCTGTTCTCTTCTTAATCGTTCTATTCGCGGCCTTTCTGCATCAAGTATTCTTTGTCTATTTAATGCTGCTTGTGCAGCAGCAGCTTCTCTTACTGTTGTCGTATTGGCTCTTATAGCACCATTCAATTCAGGATATAATTCAATTAATCTTCTGGTAGTTTGTTCGTCCAAAACTTTTTCTTGATTACCATCTGCATATGTTGAAAGAAGTTGTTTAGATGCCGTATCTGTTTCTCTTATTTTTTTTTGCAAATCATCATAAGCATGTGCTTGTTTGTTTATAATACCTGCAACCACACCGGCAACTGCAATCACGCCGCCAATTGCAAGCATATAAGGATTTGCCATGGCAAGTTTCATGGCGGCGCTAATTCCTTTAATCGCCGCTATCGCAGGACCGGAAACTGCAATAACGCCTCCCATTCCCAGAACAAAACGTTTTGTTCCATCATCCATATCAGCAATGCCATTTAATATGGAACTTGCGCCGTTAAGCATTTCTGTCGCGATCGGCAGCAGTGTTTCACCAAAAGAGGCAAGCGCCTGCTTTGCGTCATCTGTTGCACTCGAAAATTTTTCCAGCACGGTACCGGATAGTTCGTCCATCATTCCTGCAAACTGACCGCCCGGGCCTGTCATGGATCTAAAAGAACGTTCAAGAGCATCAAAGCCTATTTTTCCTTCAGACGCCATCTGTCGAATACTCTCTTCAGACGTTCCCATCACTTTTGCAAGTTCCTTAACAATTGGAATTCCCTGCTGCTGCAAACGTACAAGATCGCGCGATGTCAAATTTCCCATAGCTCTTGCGCGTTCAAAAGAACTTGAAATTTCACCAAACGAAATGCCTGTTCCCGCCGCGACATTACCGAGCATCTCGACTGTCGAGGTTGCATATTCTGTACTGTGTCCCATGTTGACCATCGCTCTTCCGAGATTGAATACTTCATCAACAGATAACCCGGGAGAAGTCCCTAGCCTGCGCCAGTCTTCAAAAACAGCGGACGCCTCTTCTGCGGAGCCAAGCATATTTTTAAGAGAGAGTTTTAGCTTTTCGTTTTCGCCTGCAAACTTTACAGCGGCAATACCTGCGCCGCCAAGAACGCCTGACATAATTAAAGATTTTTTAGATAATGAATCGAGAGCTTCGCCGAGAGATGCGGTTTTCTTTTCGGAATCTTCAACTCCATCGGAGAGTTTTTTAAAGTTTTCTATTGCCCGGGCGACTTCAGCTTCAACAAGTACCCTAAGCTCGTCTGTTACCTGCATTGCGATCCCTTTCCTTTAAAAGTTCAAGTTCCGTATCAAATAATTCTACAAGCTCAACAACCGACGCAGGCTCATATATCCACGCGGGACCGTGCGGCCAGCCGTAAAGTTTTATTTTGCACCATAAGTTATATGCCGCGTAAAAATCAGGGGAGAGGTATTCGTTTATCTCTCCCCTTTTAATAACACGATTTCTTAAAATTAATTTTTCACCTGCATAACATGGATTTAGTTCTTTCTCGTGCCATCCGTCCCAGATTAAATTAAATCCTATTAAGAGATTTTTTTTTGCGTATCAGTAAGGATGTCGGTACACACTTCGGTGCAGATGGCATCCACAAGAGCGCCCATGCCGTAAAAACTTTCCTTCGCAAGCTCCTTGCCGGTTTTAATTTGACGTATCGGTTCTTTTCCGTCAGTATCTTCAATCTCAAGATTCTTTATTTCTCCGACACATCTATTTAAAATATTTTTTGTGTCAAAGTTATATCTGACAACAGGAGTAATTTTATCCGTTATGGACTCATATTCCAAATAAGATATATTACCCCTGTCCTCCGCGACAGGACGAATAATCTCTACAGAAATACGCTCGTTTTCCGGCAGATCAAGGTTGCCGTTTATCTTTGGATAAAACGTATATGTTTTGCGCGAGTTAAACTTCATGCGGCTTCTCCCACTGTCCTGTAATAAATACCGGGGTTATGTGTGCCGTCAATACGATAATTAAAATTGAAAGGACACACGCCTTCAATCGGTTTGTCAGTCTGGAATGACTCGATGACAACAGGGAAATATTCCCAAGCTTCGACTTCGCCGACTTCAAGAGTTTCCCTGCGCGATAACATAAAGTGATGCGTTCCGGTTTTTGCGGGTTCGTAAGTGACATAAGTGCCATCGTCAGTGATAACAGCATTAAACTCGTTTATCAGATAACGCTGTTCGATGCTGTCAACATCAACCTGTCCGTTGATTGTTCCGCTGCGATCCTTAAAGACAGAAGCGACAAACGCTCTCACGCCGCTTTCAACATCATCCTGCGTGGTAACGTCAAACACCTGCCCCTGCGCACTTGCGCTGACATCGGTTGTAAACGAAACCTTGGTAAGAGTCCATAGAATAAGACTGTCCCCTGCAGCCAGAGGCTGATCTTTTTTCGCATAATAAAAATCACCGGCTTTTAACGCGCGGCCTCTTTTTTTATTCGGGTCTCTTTCCGGCAGCCCGCTGTTTTCAGTAGCTCTTGATTGTATTTTGTACCATCCGTCTTTTGGAACTGCAATATCAACGCCTCCGATTATTGCGGCGCCCACTTTGATATCGTACAAAAATCCGTCTTTACCTGTAGTTTTCATAAATACTCCTATGGGCTTTTATGCCCTTATAATTTGCGCCGGATACGCGATTGAAACTTCCCAAGCTTCAACGTAACTCACCGGCATAGATGACTGTTCTTCATCAGGATATATGAAACGACCTTCCTGCCGCCGTACCCAGTGAGCGCTAATTTTATATGATTTTTGATCCAAGTCTTCCCCTTCATAAACCACTAACGGCATATTGTTTTCCGCAAGCGGTAATAATTTACGAGACGCAAGAATCGTATCATTTAACCAAACGCTGTGAGTTCCTTCGCTTTTAAATTCGGCGTAGAATGTAATCCGCTCCCATCCAGACTTTCCAAGTTCGGGATTTTTACGATCAATTCCGGCAAGCTCAATCTTTGAAAAATACAAATCGATGCGCGGCCTGTTTGCCGATGTTTTCTGCGGCATTAAAACGGCGTCTATTCCAAGTGCGCGTATTGTTTCTAAAAGCGCGTTTATAATTTTTTCCATGTTAATTTTTTCCTTTAAGCGAATTTGTTACGCCTTCCTGAATCAGTTTCATAAGATACTGATTGTCTTTTTCGTTGATATATAAAAACGGACGCGCAGGGATTTTAACCGAGCGCGAAATTATAAATAAAATAAATTCCTTGCCTTTCTTTCCGCTTTTCCCTGTACTTTTTTTATAAGCAAAGTAAGCTTTACCGATACTGAAGAATCCGTAACCGTCCGCAGTCATAGCTTTGATAAGTGATCGCGGCGTATGCGCCCCGTAAGAGCGCATCAAAGTTCTTGTTTTCGCGCTTGCCGGAATAAAAAGAGCCTTTGCGTTTTTCGGTGTAATGGTTCCGCCTTCCTGCTGAATACGCGCGTATTTCAAATTAGTGCTGGCATCAGCCCAAAGGTCACCGGAGTGAGGAGCTATGCTTCTCATAAGATCTCCGTTATCGCGTAACGTTTGGCTGCCTTGTTTTACTTCTTGTGTTAATGGAGCGTTAGCAGGTTTTATACCGGAATTAATTTTTCCAAGAGCGCTGCTTTGTAAATACATCGCCGCTTTTTTCATTGTCGGAGCGAGACCGCTTGCGATTCTTTTCGCGTAATCGGGCGGTCTCTTTATTACCTTAACCCCCATAACGCGGTAGCTCCGGCACAGCAATCGCTCCGGACGCGGGGCCAAGTCCGTCATCGTGTTTTGTCGCGATACTTCCAAAATACGTCTCGATCAGATCCGCCGCGTCCTGTTCATTCGCTTTCGCGCGGCTTTCGTTCCCAATGTAAGAAAATAATTCGTAAATCGCGCGTTTCAATACGATGGTTTTTATAACCTCGTCTGATTCGTCATAAGTTTTTCCTGTGGTCGCTACCTTACCGTATACCCAGATAACAGCTTTATGAATTGCTCGTTCTTTTACTTCATCATCAGCGTAGGACGCTGTGCGAAGGTCATCGGGATTCAATTCATTTTTTAGGTCATCTATTGTTATAATTGTTTCAGGTATACCCACTTTCAAAACTCCTTAAAAAATACCGCCTGACGTTTGCCAGGCGGTATTCGGTTTACGCTGTCTGGAACTTCCCGAACACGATTCCCTTGCGGTTAATCAATGGGAAAGGTTTGCTCTTTACATAGAGATCCTCGCCTCTCTGATCCGATCGCACTTTGGTGAACGCGTAGAACGGCACAGCCTGATTCATGACGACATCGTCAAGGCGCAGGTACGGAAGTTTTTGACCTGCGCTTGTCGCGCGCGCCATGATTTCCAAAGGCTCAAGCATGTGCTTGGTTGTTTTTGCGCCTGTGTTGTCGATATCGATCCATGTGTCGTTATCCATGAGGATTTCGAAACCTGCGATATTTACTTTTCCAACGCCTACAGATACAGGGAACGCTTTTTGATTCGCCGCAGCTGTCACGATTGCCTGGAACACGTCAAGCGAAGCGATGAACTCAATTGGACCGCCGACACCCTGATCGCGAATCGCAGTTGTCAGCTGATTAAGATAGATGATAAGGTTTGCGATTGTCAAACCTGCAAGATTGCTCCCAAAAGTCAATCCTGTTATATCACCGTAATCAACAACATAGCGGCTCATTGCGGTTCCTGCCTGCATCATGTAGTCGATGCCTCCGCGATGCGCCTGTGCGCATAATGCTCTGGTTGTAGTGCGCACTACGCGCAGATGATTCGCGATTCTTTCGTCAATCATCTGCTGCTTACCCTGATCGGTCGCTCTTTCGTAATTGTCAACTTCCACTGCCGTGAAAATATCGTCAATTTCGATAGGCATGGGTTCGATCACCTTTGCCGACATTCCGGTTTCGGGTCTTACACCTAACGCGCCGCGCATTATAACGGGTACGTTACCGTATTCCGCTTCAAGTTCCGCTACGGCAATGTGCGTGGAATTCTTAAGCGGCCTGTTTGTAAAATAGTTCATCGCGTTAGATTCTTCGGGCGCGTTCGCGGCGATGATTCGCTCAACGTCCTGCGGTTTAATCATTATAGGCATCGATTACCCCTTTTTCGCGTTAGCAAAAAGCTGAAGCGGATAAATTCCGGCTGCCCGTAATTTATTTGCAAACGCCAATGTCGCCGCGACAGGCGCCGCGCCGCTTGCGTCAACAAGACGACTGAATACAACCGTGCCGTGCCAGCAGACAAGAACTTCGGCGTTTTTTCCGTCGGAGTCCTGCGCGAGAACAGCGACAGGATTGTCAGCTGGAGCCGCCGGAATAAGCGCTTCGCCTGCGGCGTTCAATTTCAAGATAGTACCTGCCTTAAACGTTTTTGTTTTATTCTCGAGCAAGGCGGTATCGATAACCGCAGGATGCCCGGGATGAATTACTTCGCTTGTGTTTTTTACGTCAACTTTTTCGTAAGCAACCATTTAATCCCCCTTACATTTTTTTTGCGGCGGCGCTCCAGTCAACAGTGTCACCATTTTCTGTTTTGTCGCCGTAATTGTAATTCGACGCTCCGGTTTTTACCGGTGATGGCCAACCTTGGAGAATTTCTCCAAGAAGCCATAACGCATCCCGTTTTTCGGTTTTACCGTTGTCGGAAAAATCGAAGGCGCCATTCGCCTCAATGTGTCCTGCGAGAACCTTCGCCTTCGCGGCAATACCTGCCGGAAGTTTTTCAGCGACGTTCTTCGCAAACCCTTCAAGCCTTTCCTGACGGCGACCTGCTTTAAGCTCGTTGAGCTCGTTTCGCACGTCCGCGAAGTCTTTACCGTTAGCTGAAGCATCAGATGCAGCTCCGTCCTGTTTCGCGTCCGCTGCCGGAGTCGTTGCACCCTGTGCGGCATTTTGCACCGCCGCTGGTTCAGCCGCTTTCTGATTCGCCTGTTCAGTCAGAGCTTTGTTCTGCGCTTCGAGTTCGGTGATCTTCGCTTCCTTCTCGGCTAAGGCTTTTTTTTCCTCGTCTGTCATCATTGTATCTTTACCCTCCTCTTCAGGGATTTTCCCTGAAAATTGATACCTGTTTTTCGCGGCATCTTCGCTGAAGTCAACCGCTACCTGCGCAAGCTCTTCGAGTCCCGGAATTTTCGGCGGTACTGCGCCAAGAATTGCAAGATGATGAAGCACGCGCTTTCCATCCTGCGATCTTCTTGGCATCGATATTGACCAGCCGTCGTAATAACCGCCCTCATAGAGCATGTCGCCTATATCGCTAAATATAACGGGACCTATAATTGAGTTGCCGTCTGTGGAAGGCCAGCAGTCGATTACATCCCCAAACTTGGGAGCGCGATCCGTAACATCATGCCCGACAATTACAGGTCTCTTGCCTGCAAAAGTTTCTGCTAACTCGGCGATGTCCTTTTTTGTGATTTCACTTCCGTCCAAGCCCCACTTGCCGACACGGGCAAGTTCAAGCGTTCTGATTTTTCTTTGCGGCATTAGGATACCTCCTTAAATAATTCTTCTTGTTTTGTCTTTATGGCACCCTCAATACGCTTACAGGCAATGTCGAAATATTCAGCTTTCATTTCCGAGCCGATATATTTTCTGCCTGTATTTATGCAGGCGACGCCGAAACTGCCGCTTCCCATAAACGGATCGTAGATCGTATCGCCTTCGTTAGATATTAAAGCAAGGATTCTTTCCGCAAGCCTTACTGGTTTTTCTGTTGGGTGTTGTAATTTATAGTGATCGTTTTTTAATTTAATTAGAGATTTTTCTCTCATTCCGCTATTTATCATTCGTAAGGTTCTAATCTCTCTTGCTTCTTGTGGCATATCTTTTCTAACAACTATTCCAGTACCACCCGTTTGTCCTGAAAAATGAATTACAGAGCGTTCATTCATACCGTTAAAAATACTATTAATAGTTGCGACCGCCCTGTCAGGGTTTTTAATTCCTACTTGCTGTGATATACAATGTTTATCTGTGCGATCATTCTGGTATAATTGACCACCTTGTAAAAAATCAATAATGATGTTTAGTCCAGCTTCGGTATTGACTGCGCTGTTTATCCGCTTAATGTCATTTTCAATACTGTCTAAATCGTGCTGTTTTTGCTCAATGTATGGCACTTTGGAGCGTCTTATTTTTCCTGTCCTTTTTGTATGAACAGAAATAGTTTCATGAACTCTTGATAAAGCTATACACGGCGCCGTCGTATATCGCTTATCCCAAACAATCTCCTCTTTGAAAACAAACCCTAAATCCGCAAGGCGTGTATTCCACCTGTAGAAAGACGTACCCCTGCCGAACAAAACAATAAAGCCGTTGTCAGGCAGCATTCTTTTCGCTTGTTCAAACAGCAATTGTTCGTCAAACTCTTTATCGAAGTCATGGGTTTTAATGTAGAGATACGGGGGATCAGTCAGGATATGATCGGCTTGCACATTGCAGATGGTTTCTTCCATTGTGGCATTGTAAAGAGTGCAATTCCCAATTATTTTCTTCCGCAGTTTCATGTCACGATTCCCCTCGCGCCTACCCGTTATTAAACGGGCAGGCATATTCGTTGTTTACGTGTAACTTCCAAACATGTAACACTGGTTCAATACGCCGGGCTTTCCCACGTCTACCCAATATTCATGAGGGTAGCGAATTTTATTCCAGCCTACTTTTTCCAATTCCGTCTTATAACTTGCTACACCAATAACTTCTGCCGCACCGTAATGCGACAAAGTAATTGATACCGTTTCCGGGTAAACAGTGCCGATAACGGCAATGGTTTCGGAAATTGATGCCTCAAGGGTATTCCCCTCAAGAAGGCATCCGCCATCATCAGCCGCTGTAAAAGCGACCAAGGCGAATGCCATTACAAATAAGAAAATCAATTTTTTCATGATTATCTCCTTGCAGGAAATTATTATTCCTACAAGGGGCTTTGAGCCGTTTCTGGCAAGAGGTACGGATTTATAAAACAGCCCGTAAACGCGTCGATTTTGGGTAAAACGTAAAATGAGACGGTTATTTAATTAGAGGGTGTTGAATACCGTTGAATTTTCAAGTCTGGAGGGTCTTAGAAGGGAAGGCTGTGGGGTAGAATTTGGCTAAGCTGACACTTTCAACATATTTTCCGCTTCTTGCATGTGGGCTTCTACCGCTTCAGGGTATTTTTCCTTCAACGCTTCCAGAAGCAGAGTGCTTCCATACTTTGGGTCAATCGCTATCGAAAGCGCTACAACAAAAGGATATCTTGCACCTCCGCAAAACCCACCTTTTCTTATATGGTAGGGAGGAAACATTCTGTTAGTTATAAAATCATCAATGTCTTCTTTATTCCAAATCATATACGCCCCTGTGTAAATATATAGCCATATTTATACGCATTTTCTTTTAACCATTCGTTTATAAGTTCGAATTCTACTTTCATTAACATGGATCTACCTCCATTTCTAAAATCTTCAGGCGAATATTCCTTTCTGGCGCGATCCCATACCATGTCCATCAATCTCTTATCATTCTGATCAAGCCCTGCCTCTCTCATGGCATCTGCAAGATTTTTATCAAGATGATCGGTACCTATTTTTTCCAGCTGAACATAATACCCGTCACGAGTAACCGCGCGCAGCCTGAATAAATCGTCTTTAATAAGTGTATCGATATCACCTTCTGTTACAGTAAATGTCGTACCTGCTTTGGAGTGGATATATGTAGGATGATTATGGGTGACAATATTATTTTTCGCATGTTGCGCGGGTACACCAACTTCATGATCTCCTCCAACTGCTTTGTAAACAATCCTTCCATCAGGACTAATGACCACAGCCTCCTCGTGTTCTTTAAACATTATTGAAGACTCCGCCTCCTTTAATGTTTCGGCAATCTTTTCTTCATCAATTATAATTCCATTTGTCTCATCCGGCAAGTTATTAACAAGATTATTTTCGTTTTCTGATTCTTGCTCGATCAGCTTTTCCTTCGCCTGTTCAAATTCATTTGTAAGCCCGTACTCCTGCGCCCTGTCCCGCATCGCGTCGGTAAGATCCCACCATGAGTCAGATTTTTCTATCGGATATTTTCCGAAACCCTCGGCAGGTTTATAATCAGGATTGCTCTTGGAATAAAACTTTTCTTCGCCGCCTGCGTCGTCAATTTCCGACTGGTCATAAATGGCGCGCACTGTTGTCCTGCAGTTAAAATGAAAAGGCGGCCACATTGTGTCCCAAACAGGATCGTCGTAAGGGCGGCGAAACGGCGGCGATGTTAAAGAGTGGCAGGTTTCGGTTTGCCTGTCATCGTCAATGCCGATTAGTTCAAGGGCGATTGGCGGCACTTCCTCAAAGCCGATGGCGCGTCCCACGTTGTAAGCGGTTGATGTGTTTGTGCGGTAAACAGTTTCATAATACCAGCCTGCGCCCTTGCCCATTCCAGCCGCGTCAGCGAGCTGTCCTTCAGTCATTTGTAAAAATTCACTCATACCTGTGCCTTGCTCCATCGCGTTAGTCAACATCGATTGAATATGGCGCACAGCGTCGCCGTCGGCGAGGCGGCTTACAGTAAACGCGCGGTAGCGCATTTTATCAGATAACGCGTAATAGGTTTCACGGTCTACAGGCAGACGCTTACTCATGTACGCGACAGCTTCCTCATAAGGCAAAAATTCTTCAGGCAAGGGTTCTGCAAAATTATTTTGGTTTATTTCAAGCGTCATTCCAAGCAATAACGCTCTTGTAAATACTTCAGCCGTTTCTGTCATAACATCAAAATCGGGAGGCAGCACATAATTTGAATTAAGAAAAGAAGGATCAGAGGCAGCCATCATAACGTATTCTTTTAAACGCTTTCCAAAACTCCGCGCGATTGCAGGGCGGTAAAGGTTTTCTAAGATGTCAAGTTTTCGCGCGTTTCTTCGCGCATATATGCGAGCTTGACTTAACCGTGATTTTTGGTCCGCAAAAAAAAACTGTCTTTATTCTGATCGCTGAACATCATGCCGCCTGACGGTTTCACAAACGAATCGGCTGTACTCTCCGGGCGCGGCAGATGAACCTTGTCATAAAGCGCGTTAAGAGAGACCGGGATATTTCTGTCTATCGCGTCACGGATTATTTCCCAATCCGCGAAGTCCGTTGAATCGATGTCGAATATAGGAGCTGTTGCACCCGGGAAATTAACTGCGACAAAATAATCGAAGAGCTTCTGTATCGATTGCTGCATTAAATAAGCGTCATGAATGGTAGTTGATTTATATGTTTCTGAATGTAAAAGCCCTTGGCTCTTTGTACCAAACTCTGCTTGGCTTGTCATTAAAGACTGCGCAGTGATGCCGTAAGAAATTTCTTCATTACATACGCGAATGATTGTTTCAAAATCTTTAATCGCGCCGTCAACGACTTGTATTTCTTTGATGTTTGCAAATGCGCCTGATGATCCGCTTTTCATGTTACGAAGAATAGTTGTTAAATCTTCGGCTCTTTTTCTTGCGTCCTCTGCGTTCTTTGTTTCAAATATCGCAAGAATCGAAGGAACGCCTAATCTCTCCGCAGCCTGCATCCAGAATCTGAATCCAAGCTGTTTGAATTTCCATGCCCAATAACAACTGCGAAGCGCAGGCGTACCCCAAAGGTTTCCATCGCCTTTATCGTTTCTATGTATGATAAACTTATTAGGCTCGTCAAGCGGTTTATTCAAAGCGGAAAGATACGGTGTTCCATAACTGCCGCCATGAGGAAAGTTAATCGCGGTTCTTGGAAACGGAATAAAATCAACAGGAACATAAAAACCGTCAATAAAATCCCAGACAATTTCGCACAGAGCTATTCCATACGGAATGGCATTCAATAAAATCGTGTTGAGTTTATAAGTTAAATTAAACGTAATGTATTTGCGGCACGCTTCATCTATTAAATTATTACCGCTGTCGGTTTGCGAGCCGTACATCTGCTGAACGCGATCCTTTCTGTTTTCAATCAAAGATTCGATTTTCGGGTCATTCATCATCTTTGTAAAAACTTCCTGGCTTTCTCCAACAGAATTAAGCCAGCTGTTCGTATCGTCCATGTAGCCGATAATCGTGCGCATAGATGAGGAGAGATCAATAATTTGTGTCGTCAATTCCTGCGCAGGCTGCGCGGCTTTTTTATTTCTGCTCATTATCAATACCCATAAAACATCGTATCGCAGAAAGAATCAGTCGAAGCGATTACAGGAGGAGCGTTGCCGCTTCCTTCTTCCCACGCATACAGACACATCGCAGCGGCTACAGCACCATCACCGTGACGTTTGTTTTTTGTGCCGTCACGGTCTGCTTTTTCTTCGCGCGGCACAACTGGCTGTCCGTCTTTTAATATAATTATTCCAAAGTCGGAAAGAATGAATTGATCATCAGGTAACGGAAAATCGCGATCTTCCAAGCTGCTTTTTAATTTTTGCAAATTCTCCGCGTACCATGCACGGGTTATCATCACCATTTCCGCGCCGCATGGGAGCCGCTGCGCCGCGACTTCCGCGAGAGCCTGACCGTTACCTCTGGAATCAATCGCGGCGTTCCCTAAATTACAATTCTGACTGATCAGCCAAAGGATTTGCCACTGCTGATCATAAGGCACGTTATTAAGTTCGATAATGATTCTACCTTCCAAACTTTGCCTATTCCGCTCTTCGCCGATCCAAATAACGGAAAGATTTCCGCTTCGCGCGAAATCCTGCCCTAAAAAGCACGTCCCTTTAATTTTTTGCAAGATAGGTTTAACTTCCGTATTGAACCAATCATCGATTTCTTTTTTGCGTGTAGCAGGATCAACCCACATGAAACTGTCGTCACAGTCGAGTCTTACTATAGGCAGTTTGTCCGGGGCTACCGCGCAAACGGCGAGCATTCCGTAGGGGAAATATTTCGAGCCGCTTCGCGAAGGTATAACGTCAAGCTCTTCCTCGGCATTGGATTTATAAATGTCTCTAATGTCTTTAACAAATTCTTTTTCACCTTTCGCGGACCATTTCTTTTCGTTCTTTAAACAGATACGTTTGTATAATCCCTGCTGGACAGCGTCATTGAATGTTGTGCGGTGAACGCTCCACTTGTTTTCTTTGCCGTCGCGGATGCTTTTCAGAAAAAGGCAGAACGGGCTGTCGTCTCCGTTATGTGTTGATATAATAGAAAACGAGCCAGCCCAAATAAGAAGGGCGAGCGCCGCTTTTTTAATTTCGTCAAACTCGTCAGTAAATGCGGCTTCATCCAGAACGATGCGTCCTTTTTTACTTCTTATCGCGTAAGCTACGCCGGGCATTCCAACGCATTCGCAGCCGTTTGAAAACTTGATGCGGTAAACAGTAAAAAAGCGATCGTTTTCTTCAATGATTTCTTCTTCAAGTTCGCCGGCCGCGACATTAACAATTTCAGCCCAGAATTTGCAATCAAGAATGAACTGCCGGGTCATGTCCTTGTTATATGAAAGATAATATGTATTCTGCCCTTTAGATCCTTGCGTTTGCAAAACAGAGTTGAGAGCCTCCGCGTATGAAGCTCCAATACGACGGCTTTTTTCCCATATTTTAAGAGGGCTGTTATCCTCAAGCCATTTTTTTTGGAAAGGCAGCAGCAGTTCTTCTTTCGTCAGTTTTACATTTACTGAAGAACTCATTTATTAAGACCAAACACTTCAGCTTTTATAAAAGCCAGTTTTTCATCGGAGATGCCAAGTTTCTTTTGAACTTTTTCAAGTTTGTCTCCTGCATCTAAAAGACCTTGCTTGCGGCCGCGCTCAAAGTTCAATTCCACGTTAGCGGCAAGACCGATTGCGCGTGACACTCTTGTAAGAAGCGTGATTTTCTTTTCAGTATCCATTTCCTGGAGATCTTCAATTCCGATCTCCGATATTTCTTCAAGAAGTTTCATCGAAGCGATTTGCAAGCCTGCATCCGCAATGTTCAATCTTGGCGTTTTATTTGTGGCTGCTATTAACGTTTCTGCCCATTGCTGTTTTTCTCTTAATTCTGCAAGACGTTTCGCGTGATTTTTTAATGTGCGGCCAACTCCTCCCTTGCTTACTTTAAAACCTTGTTTGGTGAGTTCTTCAGCAATATCTTTCTGCCTCTTCCCCTGATTGATGTACATGCTGACAATTTTATCAACAAGGCCCTGCAATTCTATTTTACTCCTCTGCGGCACGTCTCCCTCCTTTTAACGATGTAACGGTCTCCTTAATAAAATCTATTTTTGCCTCGACCGCTCCCAAATGACGGGCAATATTAATCTGGATGTTTTTTGTCTCTCCCTTCAATTCGGAAATATCCTGTTCGTTTTTGTCGACTTTCTTTTCTATCCTGTTTATTTGTTCCTCTTGTTTGCCTCTGTTATGACCAAATTTTACCCACACTGTGACAAAGCCGATCAGGCTCATTGCAATTCCAAGCAGTGATATTATTATGTATTTTACTTCGCTAATCCCCAAATCAATCCTCCTATTAAAATTACTCCCGCGCTAATCCATCCCGATACCGCTATCCGCTTCCATTTTTTCGTTTCGTTTTTCTGCAGCGTCCATGATTCCCATAATGCGCTGTACTCCGTCCGCAAGTGAGCCAACTCCGTTGAGAGCTCTGACATTTGCGTCTGCGATATCTCCAGCGATGCCTGCGCTGATTCCAGCATCATCAATACTGATTCTAATCTCTCCTGAAGCCTCTCTGACATTTCCAGCAGCATTCCTGATCTCATTTGCTGTGCGTTCAATTCGCCGCGTAGCCTCATCGTATCCGCTGACATCCGCTGCAGTTCCTGCCTGATTGCCTGCAACTCTGATTCTGTCAAAAAAATATCCCCAGCTGAAACCGAGACAGAACAATGACACACCAATAGCAATAATGAGAAAAATCTTTTTAACATTACTATTCATCTCCCATTCCTTCTAATTAATTTAGCGTGAATTTACTTCTTCGCTGTTTTCATGGTTATACATGTCGTTATTCCAGAATTTTCCCTTAACGCCGTTATTAACAACCTGTATGGCAAAATATCCTGTTATTAACGTAACAACCGCTGTCAAATATTGAGCCGCAGGGTAATCGGGATTCAAAAAATTAACAACTCCAAATATGCATATAACAATAAGCCCTATTATCAGCGCTTTTCCCTTACCCATTACTACCTCTCAAACCTCTTTATAATATGCGCCCACTTTTTTGACGCGTTTAACGGTTTCATGATCCTGTTAAAATCAGGCAGGTATATTTTTACACCCTTGCCGTTATAATCTTTGTAATCCGTTTTGTGATTTCCCCAAGGATCGTCAATGATGAAATAAAAACCGTCCTTGTCTTCGCCGAAGCCGACAGCGGCAACGATGTGATGAAGCGGTTTGCCGTTCTGCGAAAATTGTCCGGAAACAACGGCAGCTCCGCCTGCTTTAATAGCCGCGATAATTTCTTCTACGCTTACATCGGTGCGGAATGTAACCGTGGCAGGATCGAATCCGAAAGTTTTTAAGAATCTTCCAGCCCCGTAAGCGAGCACGGCATGCCACTGGTTTGGCGGAGTCTCTTTCTTCGGATCGATTTGCTCCCACCGCTTCAATGTCGCGGGATCGGAATATATAAAACGCATCAGCGCGTCTTCGGGCTGTTCGCCTTTTGGCGCAAATGTATCTACAGGCCAGCCTGCGGCGCACAGTGCAATTATCATCGACGTTACGTTACACGCTGAAGCCGGTTTTTCTTTATTGTCACGCTGGCTGCGGAAAGGTTTTCCTTTACCGTTATCAATTTCGATTTTCTTAA
>Ga0209755_10004229_pt1 | contig 17181 bp, 10 predicted proteins | sample TergutCo191P1_FD_187301 | JGI IMG/M metagenome (GOLD analysis project Ga0209755, IMG submission 187301) | Cornitermes sp. P1 segment gut microbial communities from Petit-Saut dam, French Guiana - Co191P1 (SPAdes) (version 2) | ecosystem: Host-associated > Arthropoda: Insects > Digestive system... | reverse complement strand
CCAGCAGGGGAACAGTAAAAGATTCATTAATACAGGCAATGATCATATAACAAAAAATAATCGCTAAAATAAATGAAAGCGCCGCTGCAGAAATATTTTCACTTTGTCTTATGGCCTGCGGATCAAATTCAATTGAATAACCGGGAGGCAGATCAATTTTTTTAAATAAACCTGATAATTCTTTTTTAACGCGCCGGGCATCAGCAGGTTTTGTTGAAATTGTTATGGAAGCTGACCTTCGCCTGTTGTCTCTTTTTATGCTTGATGGCTCAATTTCTTCTTTTGTTTTTACAAGCGTTTTGATATGCAGCGGAGAAATGCTTCCCCTGCTTCCTGAAGCCGTAAGCAAATTTAAAACGCTTTCTCTGGATTGACGCGTAACATTTTCACCAATTCTGATTCTGACATCAATTTCCCTGTCTGCTTCCATCTTTTTATACGCGACAGGTCCATACACTCCAAGACGAACGCTTGAAGCCGCGGACGAAAATGGAATTTTTACGTTCGCAAGTATTTCCCTGTTGGGAATCAAAACAAGTTTACCGCCGCCGTCTTTAAAATTTAAAATTCTGTCTTTGATTAACGGATGCCCTGCGCAGACAAAAGTAAGTTCTCTTGCTAATTCCCTACATTTTTGATCTTCATCGCCATAAATAAATATTTCCCAATACCGATCTTCCGCGGTATCTTCATGAAAAAAAATAAATCCGCCCGGAATGTAAATTTGCTTTGCCGTTTCTCTTACATTACGCGTATTTGTTTGTTTTGGATTAAATGAAATTAAGAGCGTGCCTGAACCTGTTCTCGCGCCTGTTTCAACATTTTTAATTCCTTGAATTTCTAAAAGTTTTTCACTATAATTTGTGAGAATACGATCAACTTCCTGCGCAAGCAGTCCTCCGTCAAATTCAACCTGAGCGTACACAGAATCTTCAGAACAATAACTTGATGTATCAACACCTTTTGCAAATAACATTAAAACAGCCGTAACTGTTATTGCTAAGCCGGTTGTAATAACAGCGATTGGATATTTAGCGCATAACTTAATAATAACCGCGAGTAATCTGCACATAACGTTTAATAACCGCCGATTCATAGATTTTATTTTCACGGCACAAGAAATTATTTTTCTAATACACGCTGCCCATACGGACGTGTTAGTCTGTTTAAATAATGCGTTTTTTCTTATGACATTATTTTTCTTACTGCTGTCTAAATCCCAAAGTAAAAGAGGCGGAAGAATCGTAAGACTTAAAACAAGAGCTGTGATTGTAACAACCGCTATTGAGATTGAGATAATTCTTGCGCTGGAATCATCAACCGAAGAAAGCGGAATTAAAACCGCAACTGTAGTAGCTCCGCCAGCGATTAAAGGCCCAGTCAGCATGGACAATGATTTAAAAGCGGAGTTGTAATTTTCGCATTTGCGGAGTTTTTCCGAGCAGAGAATAACAGCGTCAATCGCAGTTCCGATTCCTGCGGCGATTCCGGCAAGTAAAAGTCTGTCAAGTGAAAAACCAAAACCTGAAAGAATCGAAGCTGATATCAGACATATTAGCGGAATCATAACAGCGCAGAATAAACCTGAAAAATTTAATTTATTTTTTCTATTTAATAAAAAACCGATAATCGCTACCATAATCGCGCCTAACAAAGCCGCGTTAAGAACCGAACGAAAAGCCGCAGATTCTTCGGCTCCCAAATCAGATAACACAATAAAATCCAGAGGCAAAGAAAGTTCAGACAACACATTTTTTATATCCTGAGACAATTTACGCAAATCGGCGCCATGCCGTCCCATGACAGCGATACTCACGGTTTTCCTGCCATTCAATCTTGAAAAAATATCCGGTTCGCGTTCCTGTTCCGTTATCGACGCAATTTCACCTAACTCAATATATCTTCCAAATCCCGCGTCTGATTCATTATTATCATCCTTTGAATTCCTTGCCTGATTATTCCCGTTTATCGGGATAAGGACTGAATCGAGTTTATCATAACGTCCGTCAACCGTTATAATAATTTCCCTGCTGCCCTGTACCGCTGTACCGCCGGAAAAAATAGAATCATTCATTCCAAGAACAGACGCGATTTCCTGCGGATTCAAACCAAGAAAATTAATTTTTTCCTGATCTAGAGTTATAAATATTTCTTTTAATCCTGCGCCGGAAACAAGAACTTCCCCGGCGCCTTCAAGGCTTTCAAATCTTGGTTTAACGGTTTTTTCCAGTAATTGCGCGGCCAAATCCGGCGTAAAAAGATTTTCAGCGTCATCACCTGAGTTTGAATTAATAACGGCTGCTGACCACACAGGAATCCTTGAGTTAGTCGAACTGATTATCTGCGGCCTTTGCGCGGAAGACGGAAGCGATTCATAAACTTTATACGCAGCGTCGCGCACAGCTTCGTATTGGCCTTTTGTCCCGTTTTTAAAACTGATAAAAACGCTTGACACGCTATTTTCGCTTAAACTCTGAATAGTTTGAATTCCCTGTATTGAAAAAAGCGCGTCTTCAAGCGGAATAGTAATGTTTCTCTCAATCTCTTTTGCGTCAATTCCGTAATGTTTAATTTTTACCGCGTATGAACCTCCTGTATTTTCATTTTTCTTTTCATCCGAATTAATAATGATAAATAACGAAACCGCGCACAGACCTGCGAGTATGCATAAACTTGCTTTTTTTCTTTTTAGAAATGAATTTAATATTTTCATTCCGGGGCCTCGACTGTTTTTAAAGTGAAATCTGCGTTAGCTGCACATATAGCATCGGCGGCTTTTTTATCAGCGAGCTTCCATTTAAAATAACGTATAAGAACCAAAGGAATCACAAACAAGCTTATTAGAGTTGACGCAGTAAGGCCTCCGAGCATCGCAACTGCCATTGATTTTTGCGAATTGCCAAGCGGACTTAAAATTAAAGGCAGCAGGGCAAAGATTGATGTTGTCATTGTAATTAAAATCGCCTGAAAGCGTTCACATGCTCCGCGGAAAACAGCGGCGGCAGGCGAAAGCCCTGCGCGAATTTTTTCATCGCTTATTTCAAAAAGAAGAAGACTGTTATTCACAACAAGACCGAAAAGAGCGGTCAATCCAAGAACAGCGCCCGAATCAATTTTGGATCCTGATATTAACAGCGCGGGACCTGCGCCTGCCAGCGAAAACGGGATACTCATCATCAGGATCAACGGCAAAAGAAATGACTCAAACTGAGCCCCCATTGCCATGTAAAGCATAATCAACACAAGAAAAACATATAAAAAAACCGAATTACGATAACGGCTGAAAATTGATTCATCAATGCCGGTAAACCACAAATGCTGCGCGGAAAATTTATTGATGATAGAAGAATTTACATTTCCCGAAGCAACATCCGCATATAAAACATCAGATCGATCAAGGCGTGCTAAAGACGCCTGCGCTTCCTGCCGTTCAATTCTTCCAAGCGATCCAAGGTATACTGTTTTACTATTTCCTGTCTTTAATGGAATTTCCTCAAGCTGACTGATAACATCCTTTAATATAAAATTATTCCGCGGGGCGTTAACCGCAAAACTTCCGGTATCCGCCGCCTGTCTGCCTGTTACGCGCACATCAAGCGGCCTGCCGTCAATTTCAAGGCTCGTTACAACCGCTCCTTTGTTTAAAATATAAAGCGTTTGCGCAATCTGCGAGGCGGAAATCGAAAGATACGCGGCGGCTTCCCTGTTTGGGTATAGCCTAAGCTCAGGCCTTAGACCTTGCGGCCTGAAATTAACATCGGCAGATTCGGAATCAAAAAAACTCTTAGCGATTTTAAAACGTTCTAGCAGCTCTTCCCTGTCTTTTCCTTTGATTACAAAAGTGCGGCTTGCGGACAATCCAAGAAGCGTTTCAAGCCTGTCCTTTGGAAAATACGCCGAAAAAGGCATATCAATTTTTCGTTTTAATATTGAATTAATTTCAGCTAACGCGTTTTCTGGTTTTACTCCTTTTTCAAGCGCACAGCGAAGAATAAGCTCTTCTCTTCTGTAATCAATATCCGCCCTTCTGTCAACGTCTTCTTCTTCAGCTCCAGCCCTTCCGTAAACTGTTTTAACGGACGGCAGTTCCAAAATAATACCGGATACTCTTGATGAGAAATCAGAAAACGCTTCAAGTAAAGTGCCGGGAGAGAAAACAACCGAAACCCAAATTTCTTCCGCTTCATCAGGATTAACAAAAACCACAGGCCGAAGAGCCAGCGTTAAGAAACCCGTTACGCTTAACACAACCGCCGCTGTGAAGATCCAAAACGGCGATAACCCGTGCGATTTTTTTCTTTCTTGAAAGTTTTTAAGACTGATGATTTTTTTTGAACTGCGGATAAGAGCGGAAAAAATATGCGCGTATTTTTTTAAAAATATTTTATTAAATAAAATTAATTTACTATTTTTAAATTGCGATTGAAAATTAAAAAATAAAAGATAAAGCGAAGGAAGGCAAAACTGCGCGTAAAACCAACCTGCGGCAACTGACGCGGTTAAAGCGACGGCAATATCGCCGAATATACTGCCAAGCGATCCCGGCAGCATCAATATCGGCACAAAAACAAGCGCGGTTGTCAGCGTTGAAGCGGCGCTTGATCCTGCGATTGAATACACTTTTTTCCCGACTTCTTCAGGATTAGGCGCGGTAAAAACTTTCTGCGCGTTTGTATCAACGTACCGGAAACTGTGCTGTAAGTTCGCATCCGAAACGGCGGATGAATTATTTTTTCCAAAATTGCGGTTTAATAAATCAAGAACGATTACGCTGATATCTGAGACCAGACTGATTCCCATGATTAACCCGGAAAGACTCATGCTGTTGATTGATTTTCCGCTGATAAAAAGAACGCATATTCCCATCGCGATTGAAACAGGAATCGAAAGAGCGACAAGCAAACTGCATTTCAAGCTGCGGATAAAAAGAAAAAATACGGCGATTACAGCGGCAGCCGCGAATACTGCAGATATTAATAGTTCATTTATGTCGTTTAACAATGAATAAGACGCATCCTTAACAATTTCAATTTGCGCATCACGCGAAAAAACCAGAGCTGCTTCATCAATTGTTTTTTTTATATCCCTTGACAGTTTTAACGGATCTGATCCGGGCCTCCTGAAAATTTCAAGTCCTGCCGCTTCTTTTCCGTTATAAACAAATATGCTTTCACGCAGTGAAGGAGATGAAAATATTTCCCCGGCGTCTTCTACCCTAAAAGCCCCACTGCCGGCAGGAAGAATTATTTTCGATAACGATGAAATTGATTCAGGTTTTCCTGCGCTTGTGACAATAAGTTCCATATTACCCTGACGCGCGTTTCCGGCGGGAATATCGGCGGTTTCCTGTGAAAGCAGATTTGAAAAATCGGACGGAGTCAATCCAAGAGCGGCAAGTTTGTGAACATCAAGCGCGATTCTTTCTTCTCTTTTCTCGCCGCCTGTCAGCACAACCGATCCTACTCCGTCAATTCTTCGAAGACGCGCCTGTATTTCGTACTCCGCGAGTTTACGCGCAAATTCACCGCTGCCGTTACGTGAACTAACAGCGATAACAACGTGCGCTTCTGTTCCGTTGTTACCCGATGTAACAGAAGGCCTTTTAACGCCTTCAGGAAGTCCCGGATAAACAGCGTCAATCGCTTCCCTGACAATAACTCCCGCTGCCATCGGATCAGTACCCCAGCGAAAATCAAGACTGATAAGAGAACTGTTATCGCGCGAAACGCTTCGCATTTTTTCAAGTCCTTTAACAGGGGATAAGCCGTCTTCAAGTGGAATGGTAACAAAGCTTCTTATTTCGTTAGCTGCCATTCCGGGATACAAAGTCTCAACAGTGACGCGCGGTACAGGAAAATCCGGCAGTCTGTTTACAGGCAGCGAGAAAACAGAAAAAACCGCCGCGATAATCTGAGCGGTCAGAATCATTATGACCGTAACAGGACGGCGTATAAAAAAATCTATTAATCCTTTCATTAACGCCCTACTTTATTAGAGAAATCCTGAATGAGTTTTCGTTAATATTACCGTGAGTGTCTTTTAAGCCTGCCGCAATAATAAAATTTATAATTCCAAAATATGTTGAGTTAACAAGGTTTCCTGATATTTCAATTCTTTTCAAATCTTCACAGCCTGCATGCGGTTCAGAAACAGTAAATTTTTCTGATTTAACATGATGAGGCGAAAATGAAATTACATTATTACTTGTCTCAATGCGAAAAAGTTCCATCACGGAAAAAAGATCAATAGAAGCGTTTTCTGCCGCCGAAAAATATAACTCAATCCATGTGTTGATACTTTCGCCTGAAGGATAATTTTCATCCGTTATGTGAATAAAACTGAAAAGAGAATCAATTCCAAAATATTCTAATTTAAGATCGTCATTTTTTCCGGGAGCCAATGGAATTCTTAAGCCCTTCAGCTCAGGCGGTTTTGAAATTTTTCCGCTTATAAATATTTTAAAAATATATTCTTCATCGCTTTCATTTCCGGCGCTGTCTTTAATTCCCGATTTAATCTTCAAAGTAAATCTGCTTTCATAAGCGGCAGGTTTTTCAAATTTAAATATAATCTCAGAATAAAAACCTGAAGATGTTTCCATAACAAAATTTGGACCGTCATCAACGCTTAAAGAATTTTTTACAGAGCCGCTGTCTACAGGTTCTGAAAAGATTAAAGAGATTTTATCATCTTTCTCCCAATCCGGGTTTTCGATCAATAAATTTCCGGCCCCGGTATAAACGCTGCCGGCGTTTAATTCATAAACATCGCCTTTACTTGTAATTCGCCGCGCGTTTAAAAGATAAGGAACTTCATGATCTGTGCCAACGGTAAAAACGCTTTTAAAATCATTTCCGGTTTCCATTTCTTTGTTATCTGTCAATGAAGCTGTTATGTGCATTTCATACCGGCTGTTTTGTATCCATTGCTCAGAGGGAGTAAAAACCGCTGTTTTACCTTCGTCTTCCAAAAACCACAAACCTGTCATTGACGGGCTGAAAGAAACATTTTCATACAGCGTTTTCAATTGTAAAGGCAAGGAAAACGTAAGGATGATTTTAGTTTTAAGATCATCAATTTCCTGATACATCGCGGGAAAAAATGAAGCAAGAACAGGGCGTTCTCTTCCGTTCCTTGTTGTAAAATCACAATTAAAAACATCATCCATTGAAAGACCGCCTGTGTCATGAGCGTCAGCTGAAAGATTTATGCTATAGTCCATATTCTCAACAAAAGCGGAAAAAGGCGAAAAAACCATTTTATTTCCTTCCCAGAAAAAAATCCCCCTTATGCGGCTTCCATCGCCTGTTAAAGAAAAGTTTCGCTCAACGCTTGCTCTGTCCGGATCGCGGGAAAATGTAAGTGAAATAACTATTTTATCCGGCTCATGTTGATATCCGTCTCCCGGCGTCCATGAAATAACTTCAAATACGGAAAACCTGAGTAAATCACATGAGTTAAATAATAAAATACCGATAAAAAATAATATGCAAATTTTAATTTTCATTTAACATACTCCAAAACGAATGTTGATAAATAAATTTTTATATCTTCTTTCATATAAACTTCCTGATCTGGACTTATTCCTCCCCTGCCGCCGGGGATAGTCAGTATGTAGTAGCTGGGAATTTCTTCATTGCCGCATGCGAGTCCTTCCCAGCGCATTAACAGGCGATCATCAGAAGTCCATTCAACAAATTGAAGAGCGGCTGGAGAAAGCGTTTTTGGAAAAAACGGATTAATCGTAATTTTCTGCGGAGTATTTTTCTTTTCTTCATTGCCAAACATCAGAGAAAAATGAATTGATAAATTAAGACCGCCTGTCACAGGATTAACATAAACCGGCAGCGAACTATTAATTAATTGTCCGGCATTATAAATTATTTCACCGTTTTTAATAGAAATAATATTTAAAACAGAAATATCAGGAGTAAAATTAATTTTATAATCAGAGCCGGTTTTTAATCCTTCACTGTCTTTAGTATCGCCTGAAATTATCAATGTATATGTTATATCGGGCTCAGGCGTTTTTGAAAAACTGTATACAATACAATTTTCAGATAACATTTCCGTTCTGCCCGCAAGGGACGGCTCAAACCTTATCGAACGAAGAACGCTTTCACTCATTTTTTTATTAAACTCGACCGCTATTCCATGTCCTATACCCAAACCTGTTTCAATGTCTGCTCCCGTCGGGTACCAAAGGCCGTCCGCGTATAACACCGGAAATATTTTTACAACCTGCGGAAGCGTCTTATCAAGATCAGTGTTAAAATAACCTGAATAATTTTTTAACATGGGAACTCCGTCGATACTTTTTGCTGATTCTTTTAAATTCCAACGATAAACAATCCACGGAGAAAGCGGCTTATTGGGAATAATTTTTAAAATTTTATCTTCAGCTAACCATTCAAATGATCTGCTCCCTATTCCGTCAATTGTAATAGCGGATTCCGCTGAAAACCTGTCCATAGAACGGGAAAAATTAAATTCAAAAACAACGTCATTAGTGCCTGTTGACGAACCGTTTAAAGGACTGAATGAAACCAGCGCCGGAGGATCGTTTTTATTTACCGCATAAAATGACACATAACGCTCCATCCTTAAATCCCTTCCGTCAGCGGAACGCATTGTTCCCGTCATGCTCAATGTATATCTGACGCCTGCTGTCCATCCTGATAAAGGCGTAAAATAAAGATTGTTTCCTACCCAATATTTATCTCCCTTTACCGCCCCAAGATCGGAACTTATTTGCATTATTCCTTCAACATCTTTTTTAATCATTTCCGTATCAAAATAAAGTATTATAGGGCTATCCGCCGCAGGTAAAATAAAATCTGTTACATCAGGCGCAATTTTTATTCCAATCTGGCGAAGATCGGCAAAACTGCATGAAATATTTAAAACGACACATAACAAAATAAATGCATACTTCCATAATTGTGCGTATTTTTTAAGCTGAAAGTTATTCAGTAATCGCGACACTTGTTCCCTCCCTTAACTCAGAATCAGGGCGAAGAACAACCAGTTCGCCTACTTTTAATCCAGATATAATTTCACGCTCCTCGCCGTAAATAAGCCCAATAGAAACTTTTCTTTCCGTAACAGCGCTTCCATTAATAACAAAAACATTTCCTTCATTATTACTGGCGTTAAAAATCGCCGTATCAGGAATGTAAAGAGCGGACTTTGGTGGCCCAAGAGAAACATTTATACGCGCAAACATTCCCGATTTTAATTTAGTTTCATCTAACGCGCTTAATTGAGGCTCCTGAAGCAGAACGCGTACCAGAAAACTCAGACTCTGGCTGTCCGCCTGCGGATAAACAAGATCGACAATTCCGTTCCATGTTTCGCCTGTTCCGTCTATCAGTACAGCAGCTTTCATTCCTTTTTGAATCCGCAGAGCGTCTTTTTCACGCACAGGAAATATTGCGTATAACGAATTAGTATCGATAAGACTTAATATTTTATCCTGAGGACGCACTCTCTCGCCTTCTTCAAGGTAACGCGCTCCTACAATTCCTGACGCGGGACTGAACACATCAAGCTCCGATAAAGCAATGCTCGCGGAAGCAAGCTCTTTTTCCGCGGCTTCAAGCCTTGCCGCTGCCGCGTCAAGTTCCGCCCTGAGGCTTAATGTCATCAAAAAAACAAGAGAGCTTTTTCTTTCTGTTTCGTTTAACGGCACTTGTATTCCGGCTTTTTCAAGATCCTGATCGCGGCAGCCGATTTTCCGAATCTCAAGTTCTCTTTCCATTATTCTAATTTGCTCAAGTTCGCTATCAACATTGAAACGGCTTATAAGAATCGCCTCTGTGTGAATTCCTCCAGCATCATAAAGAGTTTCCTGATTCAAATGTTTGCGGTTGTTCTCTTCCCATTTTTTTTTCGCGAGAACAAGCTCCGCTTCGGCTTTTTCAAGAGAAAGAAGCTGCGCCTCTGCGTTGAACATCCCTTCCAAGAGCCTTGAATTCGCAAGACTCACAGCGGCAAGCGCCTGCGAATAATTATTTTGCGCTCTTTCAACCGCAAGGTTAACCTGTGGATTTTCAAGTTGTATTGCAAGGTACCCCTGACTTATAAAATCACCTTCGCGGAAAAATAATTTGCTAATAACAGATTCCTGCGGCGAAGTTATATCAACCTTGCTAACAAAAGAAAGACTTCCAAAACCTGAAGCTTCATTAGGATGTTCGCGCGCGATAACAGTCGCGGCTCTTACCGCTTTTGGATCGGCCAAAATATCAATTTGCTTTTCACATGAAAGAAAAAGCAACAACGTTAGCTGAAATACGATAAAAAAATAAATTTTCATTAATCTGTCTCCATTGATTTTATTGATACGGAAGAAATTGATTCCGCAAATAACGCAAGTCCGCCGGGGCCAAGATCCAAAAATCTTTCAAGTTCCCTTTCCGCTTCCAAAAGTGATGTAGCAGCCTGCACCACGGCAATTTCTTTTTGTGTCTGCTCGATAAAATATTCCATCAGATTAATTCTTGTAATTTGTCCAAGGCCCAGCCTGATCTCTTCTATCCGGCATCGTTCGCTTCCAAGAAACGCGGCTTCGACGGCAAGATCGCGTTTTTGTCCGGCAAGAACGCATTTCTCGATTGCGTTAGCTGCTATTCTTCCGATTTGTTCAAGCGTCGAATTATATTTTTTCTGTTCCAAATCAAGAGCAAGTTTCGCCTGAATTCTGCCGTAACCGGAAGCGGGATCTGGCAAAGGAGTAAAATTATTTTGAAGCATTGCCGTTCTGTCATAAGGCGGTTCCCATCCCGCCTGAGCGCTGAAACGGTTTTGAAGCCATGAAGTTGAAAAATCCACGCTTATTCCTATAGACCAGTTAAAACGCGTTAAAGGATAACTTTGCCCCGTTAATCCGAAATTACCAATCAATTTTAAAACAGGCATCCATGAATTAGACGCGTATTTCAACTCCATTTGTTTTTTCAATATCGAGTAACGCGCTTCATTCAAATCGGGATTTTGTTCTTTTGCAAGAACTGCGGCAGCGGCGGCAGGCGGAAGAATTAATGTGCGGTAAATATCAACGCTTTCCGCAAGAACAGGCAGAACATCAATATCAAGTAATTCGATAAACTGCCTTTCCAGTTCCGCGAGATCAATTTTTAATGATTGAATATCAAGTTTTGTCTCAGCAATGCTGATGTCAGCGCTTGAAAGATCAATCGCGAGCGCAAGCCCTAAATTAACTTCTTCGTTTAATATTCTTCGCTGTTCTTCAAGAATTTCAAGCGCCGAAATTTTTATTTCCAGTATTGCCCTTGATGATAATACGCCGCGATATGCGGTAATCGCGGATTCCGCGACATCGTCAGCCATTCGATCAAGCCTTGAATAAGAAAGATCGAGATCAAGACGCTCAATGTTACGTGACATTGATGTTCTTCCGCCGTCCCAGATTAACTGCTCAACGCTGACTCCGTAATTTTTCATGAACGAATCCGCGCCGATTCGCTGAAGGCGGTCATTCTCTGAAACACTGATGTTTAATCTGGGAAAATACGCGCGAATCCCCCACCGCCACGCGCCTTCCATAACAGCCTGCGCCGCGCGTGAGTACCTCAGATCATCCGAAGCGGCGACAGCAAGAAACGACGCCTCGGCAAAAGTTAACGCGTGAACCTGCGTTTCATTTTGAGAATTGTTATCGGAAGCTCCGCCAGCGTACGCGAAAAAAACAGCAAATATCAGCATTACAAAAGTGATGTTATGTGTCATTAATCTCATATCGCCCCCTTGATTGTTGTTTCCAGATTTATAATAGAACGCATAAGCGGCGTATCCCACGGAAGCATCGCCTTAGCGCGGCTTAAATCTTCAAGCGCCTGTCCGCCTTTTCCGGCTATCCAGCTAAGCCTTGCTCTGTCAAGCAATACCATCGCGCTTTCAGCAGAAAATTCCGCTGCCCTGTCAAGAAATAAAACAGCTTCATCATATTTACCGTTTACAAACGCAATCTCAGAGGCAAGCCGCAGAGCGCGAATATCCTGCGGATTATCGGTTAAAAGAATTTCTGTTAACTCTTGAGCGCCCGCAAGATCGCCTGAATCGCGCAGAATTCGCGCAAGATACAAAGCGGCTTCAAACGACGATGGACGCAGTTTCAACGCCCTGCGGCAGCTTTTTTCCGCCTTTTCCAAATTACCGGAAAAATATTCCGCTTTCGCGCGCAGAATCAGAGCAGGCGCGAACTTGCTTTGCGCCTGTAATATTTCAGAAACTTCCTGTAAACGCCCCTGCGCGTAAACCTCCGAAGCCAGAATATAAAGGCGGAGCGTTTCAGCATCAGGCGATTTTTCACGGCAGCCGCAGATACAAAAAACAATCATAAAAATAAAAGATGAATATTTAAATTTCATATAACACCCTTAACTGCCGCAAATATAAGAAAGCCGTTCCGCCAGATGCCCTGCGGCAGCGGACGCCTTTCTTGAAAAATAATCATTAAATTCGGGAAGATTGGTTAATGCGCGTAACGCGCCTGCCGCGTAAACAGCGTAAGGATTTTCCGGCAGACCGATTAGAGGCATCAATAAATCCAAAACCGCAGGATTGCCGGAATTAACCGATTGATAAATTATCGATTCAATTTCAAGCATGGTTTTAATTGACGCGCCGTCTTCTTTTCGTAAACCTGAATAAACCGCGAGTATCGAACGGCATTCGCCGGCGAAAGGCCCGTCAGGCGACGAATTAATACAGTTCTCCGCGAATCCGGCTCCGACAGCGCCGGAAAAAGCCCTTGCTCCCCTGTACCAGTACTCGGGGAATTGCACATAACGCGCGCGGATTGATTTATAAGCGGCCGCGGCGCGTTTGTTTTCGCCGTTTTTTTCAAGCTCGCAGACAAGAATCATCCATCTGGCAAACCCGTCAGGCTCATCAAGTTCATTGAAAAACGATTTTAGATCGAAGGCTGCGTCATCCCAATGACCGTTTAAAAAAGATAAAACAATATGCGAGGTGATAATTACCGCGTCATTGCTATTAACAGTTAGCAAATTCAAAATGCCGTTTTCCATTTCCGATTTTTGAATCAGCCCCTTACCGTAAGCCCACGCAAGTTCCTTGTAAGCGGCAACAACTGCGCCGGCAAAATCTCCGGCGCTCTCCCTGATAGTCGACTCTGTCAGCGCCATGCCTTCGATCCACGAACCCGCCCTCTCAAGCTCGGCAAACTCATCAAGCACAGAAAGATGCGCAGATGACGCGCGCTGCTTTAACCGCGAAGAACCAATCGCCGCCTCCGCATTGAGCGCTTCGCTTCCGCACCCCGCAGAAAGCAGCGCCAAACAAATTAAAATTAAAAAATTAAATTTAGATTTCATAAGCAACTCCATAAAAAGATTTGCTTATATATGGCGCCAACTATGCATTTTGCATGACCGAAAATAAAAATATTTTGAATTTTTAAAAAAAAATTTGATGAGGATTAAAAAATTACAGCAATATTATAGAAGGTTTTTTTTACTATTCTGATGCCAAAATGGTACCTACTACCGTTAATTAACGCCAATACAATAAAATATGTAAAATATTGATAATTTTCGATTAAAACGATATATTATACATATCTCAACACGAAAAATGCCGTATGGCTTTTAATAAACGAAGGGGGATTTTCAAAAATGAAAGACAAAAAAAGGGGTTTTGCAAAAATGGGGATTATCGCATTAACGGCGATAATCGGGATTTCTATTGTTTCCTGCGCGATACTAGAGACGATGGCGTTAATGTCGGAAGTGATGTCAGCAGAGGATGAAGGGCTGTCGGAGGAACAGCGACTTCTTGTCGGCGCGTGGAGAAGTGATACAGGGCATCTTTATACATTCAATGAAGACAGAACAGGCACCATAAGGCAAAGCGGCAGCAATTCCGATCAAAATATGAGATGGACCACTTTCGGCAATATTTTAACGATAACTATAGTTGACAGCGAATCACGCATGGATGCCACTTATATCTTAGACGGCGACGAGCTTTCATGGGTACAGATTGGAACTAATGACAGGCAAATAAGAACAACCCGCGACATCCCCGGCCTTGCCTTTACGCATACGGGCGCAAACAACTGCGTTGTCTCAATAGGTACGGAAATCGCTACGGAAATAGTAATCCCCGCCGCTTGTCCCCAGGGGCACAACGTGACCGGGATAGCGGCTGCCGTATGGAGTGACAGCGCGAGCAGTTATGTGGGCAGCTTTACCGGTACATCCATTACAAGTATTGTAATCCCCGGCAATGTTACTTCTATCGGTGATTGTTCATTTTATGATTCCAACGTCACAACCGTAACAATCGGCAACGGCGTTACTTCCATCGGCGAAGGCGCGTTCCAATGGTGTTACAATCTTTCAAGTATAATAATTCCCGACAGCGTTACTTCTATCGGCAGAAGCGCGTTTAGCCGCTGCGGTCTATCCACTATAACAATCGGCAGGGGCGTTACTTCTATCGGTCAAGCCGCGCTCAGTAACAACAGCCTTGATAGAGTCACTTTTTTGGGCACAATACCGGCTAGCGGGTTTGATACCAATGCAATGGGCTGGAACGGCGCGGAAGGTTATATGGGCGATTTACGCGCAAAGTACCTTGCCGGCGGACCGGGAACATACACCAGATCCGGCGAAGTATGGACAAGGCAGCGATAAAAGACATTCATATCAGTGTCCTGTAAAATACAAATACAAAAGACGGAGTATTATGTTAAGTTAAATACTTATGCAATAAGGATTTAACGCAAATTGTTATACTGGAAACCGAATTTTACAGGATACTAGGTGATAGCTTCGATTGCTTTACTTTGTTTGAAGAGTCAAAATAGTTTCTTTATCAAGACCAGTAATTTTATTGATAAACTCTACAGATGCGCCTTCTGCCAAGGCATTTCTGGCTATTCCTTCCCGCTCATCCTCTCTGCCTTCCTCGAATCGTACAGCCAAAGCATCATCCATATTCCATTCAGTTAATAACATATTTATTACCTCCGTTCCGTTTTTTTCTAAAAAATCTTTTAATATATCGTTTTTACGGCAGTATTTTATTGCCAGTTTCATGGCTTCAGTCCTGTCCTCACATTCTTTCTCAAATTCACGTACTTTGGCGATAAAAACGCTGTAGCCTGCAAGCGTTTTACATTTATTTACAAGAGCTTCATTTTTACCTTGATTGATATTTACTACCTTTACAACAAGTTCCAGAGCAGCAATATCTTTATCAGGCAATCCAAGAGAACCGATATTTTCAAACGCATCAGACAGTTTAAGAATTTTCTCATCAGGAAACGCTGCTTCCCCATTGTAAAGTACAAAAAATTCAGGTCGTGGTATGCTGATAAGCCGTGAAGAGTAGACATTCTTGTCACCTATTATTTTTTCGTACACTCGAGCGATGTACATAAGGAGGCGCAGAGCCATATTGGGATTTATAGTACTTTGGTGTTCAATTAGAACAACCAGTTTGCCGCCTATCTCAAAAGAAATATCGTTTATTCTTTCCAGAAAAAGCACGTCTTGTAAGGTATTGATGGTAATGGGTATATCGTCAGGCAGAGTGACATCCTCCAAAGCGCAATACAGTTCACGCAAGAGATTTGTATCACTAAAGAGGAATGAAAAAACGCTGTCTTTATATTTGGTATTCATACCCATAAGTTTATTATATATGATTCAAGACGGTTTAAGCAACGAATTATCTGACGGGGTCAGTATGATTAGCCGTTGTCGCGGCTAACTTTAAGAGGCAACAGGTTGAACGGTTCTGTGAGGATACCTAAAAAGTGAGAGCTTCAGTATGCGTGATCCTCGTGTGTCAGATAAATCTCAGCAGGTAGCCGTAGAGTTAAGAGCGGTTATCATCTAATTAATTAAATCATAGGAGGAACCGCTTTTTCTTTGCTATAATACCTGCAGGAGTAAAAATGCCGGAAATTCTAAGGATCGAAACAAAGAAAAAATTGATAGAAGCAAACTGGCGGATGGAAGACTGCCATCCTTCGGGCGGTTTAGACGAAGTGCCGTTTGTCATTGAAGTCGGCCCGATGCATATGGCGGTAAAAAAATTCTACAACAATCCTGACACAGAAATCGAATGGGCTGAAGATCACGAAAAAAAAAGAGAAGGCGTATACGACTACGGTTTCGCGAACATCAAACCGAATCAGGGAATCAATATCATCGCGGGCGCGTTCGGCTGTGAGTGCAAACCAAACGATGAAGCCGACCCCTGGGTTAGCTGCCTTATCCGCGAAGAAAACGCGGACGATGTTTACAAATTGAAAGTTCCTGACCCAGTAAACAATTTTTATTTTGAGCAGGCGTGGAAGCATGTCGAGGCTCTTCAGGCAAAATCAAAAATTCCGCTGAGGGTCATCAATGTTCCCTCTCCTTTGGTCACGGCGTCTTTAATTTGGGAATACACATCTTTTATAGAAGCGGTTTTAATTTTTCCAGATGAAGTTCACGCGCTTTTGGAAAAAATCACGGAAGCGACAATCGGCTATATAAAAGAAATGTTCAAGCGCATAACGAACCTGTACGGAGTCAGCCACGAATTCTGGTATGTGCCGAAAGAGATGGGCATCCGTGTTAGCGATGATACAGCGGCGCTTTTATCACCTAACCTTTACCGCGAGTTCGGCGTTAAATACAACTCGATGATCGCCAAAGAATTCGGCGGCATTGTCGTTCATTCCTGCGGCGATGTCTCAAATGTCGCGGAAGCGATGATGGAAATCCCGGGGCTTAAAGGTTTGGACTTTACAATCCCGCAGGTACAAAACTGGGAAAAAATCCGCGATGCAGCTTCGGGAAAAATACCATTATGCCTGCGTCACTTTTACTGGGATCATTTGGGCGCAAGTTCAAAAGATGACAAAATCACAAGCGTTAACGCAATGGCGGACTATTCAAAAAAATTGATCGATTTCTTCGGACGCAAAGGAATTTTTATTCAAACTTCGATGTCCTCTCAACAAGAAGCAATCGAGCTTGGCGAAAAATTACACGCAATTATGTCAAAGTAACATAAAATCTAATCAATTGACTGGTTTTATAAATAATGATAATTTAATAAAGAGAATTTAATGAAAATACATAATCCCGCAGAATTAATCGAAGACGCGTACGAAGCTTTACAAATGTTAAAGGA
>Ga0209755_10004228_pt1 | contig 17184 bp, 17 predicted proteins | sample TergutCo191P1_FD_187301 | JGI IMG/M metagenome (GOLD analysis project Ga0209755, IMG submission 187301) | Cornitermes sp. P1 segment gut microbial communities from Petit-Saut dam, French Guiana - Co191P1 (SPAdes) (version 2) | ecosystem: Host-associated > Arthropoda: Insects > Digestive system... | reverse complement strand
CTTATCTGTCTCCCCGCACTGGAGTTAGTGGTTCAGAGTGAGGTGAGGTCAACTGTGGATCGACTCTGGAGTCTGGGATGCTGGTTTTACCTACATCCCAATACAGAACACAGTAGTATTCTGATGTGGTTTCAACAGTCATATCCGATATTTAATATGGGTGTCAACTTTATGAGGTCAGTATTTAATCTTGAACCCAAATATAGGGTTATTGTGCTAACGAGAAAAGATCGGACCAATGCAACTGGCTCTCCTCCTGCAGTCAAAGGGCTCATCTGGTTTACAGATGGGTCCAAGATGAGAGAGTGGACCGGGGCTGGAGTCTATGGACAATCTGTAGGAAGAAGGCTCAGCTTTTCCCTAGGCAGACATGCAACAGTTTTTCAGGCTGAGATAGTTGCTACCTTAGTCTGTGTCTACGAAATTCAATAGTCAAGGATGTGGGGGGTATGAACTTGATTAAGCTGGCTCAGGATAGGGACAGGTGATGGGCATTTGTGAATGTGGTAATGAACCTTCAGGTTAAATAAAATGCAGGGAATTTCTTCACTAGCTCAAAACTGGTTAGCTTCTCATGAATGACTCCGCTCCATGGAGTAAATAATTATGCAAGTCTTATCATTCTCAGATATTTGTACTTTATAACATCTCACAACTAAGCCTCTTCATCTATCTTTGCCTTCCCAGAGTTTCTCCTTCAAAATTTCTTCCCACATTTATCTTTCTCTTTGTATGACATATTTCTGAACCTACTGATTTCATTTCAATCTCAATCTTCTGGCTGCATGTCTTCTGTTTAGCTTCTCATATGAGTTCTGGCTCAAAAAAAATGAGACTGTGTCTGTAACTCTTTCTATTTAACAAATTCAGGAAATCAACTATGATCACCTTCAAAATAGTTCAATTCTGAGTTGACACACAGCTGCATACGATACTGCCAATGTTCAAAGCAATTCTGCAGGTCATGTTCTGTAAGGCTGTTGAGGATTTCTGCTGTTTTTGCTTTCACATTTTTTACTGACACAAAATGGGTTCCTCTGAGCACTGACTTGATCTTTGGGAAAAGGTATAAGTTGCAGAGAGCGAGGTCTGGTGAGCAGGGTATGTGCTCAAGCACAGTGATGTTTTTGTTGGCTAAAAATTGCTTCCCAGACAATGCGTTGTGGGCTGGCATGTTGTTCTAGTGTAAAATCCACCCATTTCTCCATAATTCCGGTTGTTTCCTTCTCACACATTCACGCAATTTCGTCAAAAACTCAATGTTATACTGCTGATTTACTGTCTGGCTGCTGGGTACCCACTCCACCATCACAATACCCTGGATATCAAAGAAAACAATCAACAAGTCTTCAACTTCGAATGACTCATGTGTGCTTTTTTTGGTCTTGGAAATGATGTTGACTTCCACTGCATTGATTGTCGCTTGGTTTCCGGATCATACATACATATCCAAGTTTCATCACAAGTAATAATCGAATTCAACAAATCTGGTTCATTCTCAATGCATTGCAAAAGGCCTGAACACAATTCCTTGCAACGTTCTTTTTGTTCATCTGACAGCACTTTTGGAACCATTTTTGCACACACCTTTCTCATGTTCAAATTCCGCCCTTAGAATTCGTCAAACGCTTTCCCTATCCAAATTGACTTCCTCAGTTAATGCTCGAACACCCAACCTTCGGTCTTTTCAAATCACATCTTGCACTTTTTCAATGTTGTCATCGGTAACAGCTGTGCGTGGACAGCCTGAGCGATCGTCATCTTTCAAGCTTTCTCTGCCTTCCGAAAATCGTTTGTACCATTCAAACACGCGTGCACGAGACATGCAATCTTCACCGTAAGGCTCAGTCAATAACTGAAAAGACTCTATCGCGGATTTCTTCAGTTTAACAAGAAACTTGATGTTAACTCGTTCACTTTTGCAGTCCAACGCTTTCCGACCAAGGATAAGAACACGCCTATATTTGAAGATGTGTCTACTTATAGTGAGTAAAGCGATCGAGCTGAGCCTTGTTACACTGTGACAGGTCAGAATATGTTCTAGAGCCGTCTATCTCTCCTCTCACACTCCTAGTTCTCATTTTCTCATTTTTCTTGTGTCGGACCATGTATTCAAAACCTTTTGTGGGATCTTATCTTCATTTATTCTAAATGCAAATACAGCATATCATACTCTGTGTCTTGCATACCTATCTTCCGAGATCTTTTCATTAAGGGAGATTTTAGCCCAAGCATAGTTGCTCACAGCTGGAATTCTTTTCACCTTAAATGGCCATTTCTGCACCTGCTGATATTATACCTTGTGCTTTATGCATTTTAACCCTCAACACTTCCAATAAAAAGTGAACTCTTAAGAATGGACACATTTACCCATTTCCTTGGTTTCAAAACAATCCGCTTATTTTTATGCAGCTAATTTCTGGATCCTTTTTAAATTTGTTCACTTTCATTTTAAATTTTAATGAACAGAGTAATTAATTTCAAATGTCAGCTTATATCAGTCTAGCATTATGTGCTACAAAATCTGGAGCCAAAAAAAAAAACAAGTTTATCAAGCTGTGTAGGTCAGTAAACTGTCTGTGTTTCCTGTAACAGTGGCTGATCTCAGTGGCCATGAATGAGTTCATATATTTTTTTTTTAAATCAGTGGGGAGTATTTTAAGTAGTTACAAACAAGGGACAAATTGAGTTACAAACAAAATCACAAACAACATTAATGAAAATATTGAATAGTACTATGACAGACCCCCGAGGGACACAAAACTACATGGTGTATGAAAGGGAAGAGAAACCCCCAGAAATTTGAATTTGATCTGCCTTCAGGTAAGATAGCTGCAAAGCCAATCACCCCTACCATCACCACAACCACCACCATCTTTATTATGGGTTAATTTAAAAGGCATATCAAATACTGAGGAGGAGGAAGGGGAGGAAGTCATAATAACGGAGATGGATGTGACAAATTCACAGATGTGGATGGATTTAAAACATGACAAGGTAAGAGATTAAGCAAATGATTAGAGAATGATATAGATAATTCACAAAAATAGCAGAAGGTAATATGAAGGAAAGGAAAACTTGACACCTCTCTTCACATTCCACTGTCAGGATGGGGACAAACTAAAATATGGGTGGCCACAGAGAGGGTGCTCCTGCATGATAATGCCCTCACAAACTTGTCACTGCTTGTGCATGAGAAGTCACTGCGCATGGTGATGTGGTGCCACTGCACTCTCCTGATAATGAACAATATGATTTCTACAAGACAGGCAACATAAAAAGCATGGACTGTGGTGCTTCCTCAACCACTGCATTCTCCTGACCTCAAATATGCAATTTTTATTCACTTACTTGGACAAAGGACTGATTGAAGATTGCTACTTCCAGTGATGTAGTGGAGGTGCAAATTGTTGACAAATGTTTCAAACAACTGTATTTATGTAGTCACTCCACCTACACCGATTTCACCAGTAATTTTGGACTTACACTCATGGTCATTCAGGCAGTTAGAGTATCAAGAAGAGGTAATTTTTTCTCCAGTCAGTGTTCCTATAAAATTTGCAAACTCCTTTCCATTTATATTGCAGAAGTGTGTAGTTCATGAAGGGCAGCATTTTCAAGGAAACTGTATTTAAGGGCTTCTTTACCGTACGGGATAACTTGTCATGTTGCTCCTGTTTGAAAACTTCTTCAAGGTACAAAATTTTCTGTGATGAAAATAGACCCACCTTTTCTGCACCTGTTATGGCAGACTGAACAACAAACTGAGAAACTAACTGTTGCCGAGATGGTCCCTTGTTACTTTGTTCAGTTCCTACAGGTGACTTCAGTTCTCTTGCAGCTCGAAGAGGTTCTGCTGGGGATTTGACATCTGTAATCATCCAAGAAAAATAGCTTAACCTTATAAATGTCCCATTTCACCACAAACAATTACCAGCAGCAAGCTAACAAGACTAGCTAATAGCATAAAATGGTGTCACAGTGAAATATAGACAGTTTTCAATGCTTATTTCCAGAGATTCCCAAAACTAAAAAATCACTCATATATATCTCTAAAACACTGAAAAATGCATGCCATGCTGATATGTTATAACTTCAACAATACACTAAGTGGCTTGAGCAATGTCAAACGGATTATCCAATCTCCTGCCATGCTTTTGGAGAATATCATGGTAAATTTCTGCACAGCCCTGTGTGATCCACTTCATTAGTTCTTCAAGTGTCAAATGTAACAGAGGGGCCCAGACACTGGTTGTAATAAACCCAATATGAGAAAATTCAGGGTTGTGAAATATGATGATCTTGGAGACAATTCAAAAGTGATTCTGTAGGCAACCCACTGATTATGAAGTTTATCCATATGCAGCTTCACTTTGTTATGAAAGTGTGGTGTGGTCGCATTTGTTAGTACAACAGATTTGAAAAAAAGCAGACTACAGAACTATGACCAATTATTAAGTAACTAATACACATACACAATGTGGTCCAAAAGTTTTAGGACTGATTTTTTTAAAAATCAAAGACACATACCTTTCTTTTTTATTCAAATTAAGCACCAATGGCATATATACAAGCTTTTGAACAGTGGCAATTTCTGAAAAGCCGCCAAAAACTCCTCTTTTTTGGACCTTCTTTAATTCATCAGTTACGGCTTCTTGGATCTCAGCAACATCCGCAAAGTGGAGTCATTTTAACTTCATTTTCAACTTGGGGAACAGACAATAGTCTGGTGGAGATAAAGCTGGAGAGTTAGGGGGGGGGGGATAAAGGGTTCTAACTTTTTTTTGGGGTCAAAAATTGGCCAACACTTGCAGCTTTGCGGGTGGGCACATTATTGTGCAACAAGAAAAAATCTCAAGAGCAGAATGCAGATTGACAAACCCAATGAATGTGCTTAAGGAGGCGATCCATTAATCCTTTATAAAATTCTGCATTTACTATTTTTTCCTCTGGTATGAATTCTTTATGCACTATGCCTTGAGAGTTGAAAAAAATTATCAACATAGTCTTGATGCGGAACCTATGGAATTTCAGTTTCTTTGGCCAAGGGGATGTCTCACCAACCTATTCAGAATTCTGTCGCTTTGTTCTGGGGTCACAGACAAAACACCAGGTCTCATCTCCCATAATAATTTTGTTAAAAAAATTTTTGTCTGCATCGGCTGTTGCAATAATGTCTTGGCAAGATGTGACTCGATCTTCCCTTTGCTCAGGTGTCAAGGAGTGTGGAACAAAATGTGCACACAACTTTCTCTTTCCCAGAATCCAAAGAACTACAGTCTTAGGGATGTTCAAAGGTTCTGCTATCATTCTTGATGTGATTCAATTGTCACTTTTGACCAAATCAGCAACAGTAGCAATGTTTACCTTAGTTCGAGTCAATTTTGGATAGCCACCTCTCTCGTTATCTTCTACCAGCTCCCTTCCGTCTTGAAATCAAGAATAACACCTAAAAACTTTTGATTGGTTCACATCCGCATTCCCGTAAGCTTTCTGCATTAATACTAGTGATTCTGTCGCAGATAGACTGGGTTTGAAACAAAATTTTATGGCAACTTTCCGTTCATTTGCACCATCCATGATGTATAAAGAAAACTGACTTTACAAGACAAGTTATAACTTGTATATTGTCGAAGATAAACAAACAAAACTCAGTGTGTGAACAGATGTTGGTTGATAGTGCTTAGTTAGTGGGTTGGTCGATAGAACACTCTAGTTCAGTTATTTAAAAAAAAAAAGTCCTAAAACTTATGGATTGCACTGTGTATGCTGCACTCTGAGCTCTGTACAGGTTTTTACAAATATTAATTTTTTTATTCCTATCATAAAGCATTTACCTGTAACTTGAGGTTTTCCAGTTTCTGTTGTTACAGGACTTCGTGTCTGAAGGGAAGGTGATTGTGGTGGTCGAGATGTTATAATGCCTTGCTGAGTGACAGGCAACACAGCACTAGCAACAGAGTTGACAACTGTAGAAGAAGCTGGAGACTGGACAGAAGTCATTCTAAGCGAAGAACCTAAACTTAATACTGGGGATACCTAACACAAACAGAAGGCGATAAATGAAAGAAGTGCATTTTGTCATGTATGATGCATGCCTAGCTACCTATAAACTACACAAAGAAAACTGAGCAGTTCTCTCCTAGAACAAACTGCAATTTCAATGTAGAACAGAACAGAATAGAATACAGAAGGGTGGGCAAAGCAGTGACCCATAAACTTTGATCCTAATCAATCTTTTGTGCAGAAAATTAGAATTTCAACTTATTTTTTGTGGTTTATTTCACAATACTGTCAGTATCTCAGACTATGTTGCACTAAATGACAAAAAGATTAGTGATGAACTGGAAAGGATTTGATTAGAAGCAGCTGTAGCCTAATCAAGGCACTATGTGGAGGGAATGAGAAAAACTACGAAAACCTTAGTCAGGATATCCAGTATCCTGGCTAAGACTTAATGAAGAGAACCTTCCAAATAGGAGCATGGATAATGCTTCAATTCTTACATATGGACAGACAGATGCAGGGACATGGGGAAGCTGATAGGCACATTTTTCCAACTATTTGTCCTGAATATGCCAAAAAGAAATTATCCTATATCTGAAATCTTATGTTGTAAAATAATACTGTCACACTACATGTCATATATAGATAGAATTCATAAACTGCTTGAAATACTCAAACCCATCTTACATATGCCACATCCCAACCATTACACCAATTCCATTACTTACCATACTGGTTGGTGACTGTGGAATAGTCCTGGTGGCAGCCAGTGGCTGTGTCAGAGACTGTGTGAGTCCAGTTCCAGGATATGAGTGACAAGACAAGAGTTGCGGATGGGATGATGCTTCCATTTCTACATTTTCCTCTGAGTCACCAGCTGGTGGTGTAGTTCCCAAACCAGATATTTCCTCTGGGATTGCTTCACAGCTCACCCTAAAAAAAATATCAAAATAAAATCATGGCAACACATTTCAGAATATGAACACTTCACAGTAACATACAGGATGGGCCAAAGTAGGTATACAGTAATTAACTATATACTGTATACCTACTCTTGGCCCACCCTGTATAACACAATAAAAATGTTTTACAATTTAAAATATGGTCACCAGAGAATGGGTTTAAAGTTTTTGGTTATAAACTTCTTAAGAAGAGAACAGATTAAGCTATTAGGTGGATACTGTAAAACAGACTGTAACAAATAGTGTGCACAGATGTTAACTAGATTCATCATGCTCAGATATGGTTGATGGTGGTCTCCTCTGAACACAGTTACAAATGTCTAGATGCCAGAAATGCAGGAAAGCTTTTGGCAGTTTGGGTAACTACAAACTTTTCAACAAATACATGTTACCATGGAGTTTCTTGACGATCATCAAGGCAGAAGACAAACCAAAACTAATATTTCCATATATCTGTACGCACATCCTGCAGCCAAAAAAACAAAGAAAACCAGATGTGTCTAAGGCTTGCACTGTTGATTATTTAAGTAACAGTTACCACTGTTCACTGGTTCATTTAAAAGTGCTGTGACAACAGCTGAATTTATATACCACTAAGTGGAAAAATTACAGTATGGTACTAAACAGGAAGCTTTTAAGGATGTGGAAAACTCATAATGCATAAGATGAATGAAAGTCAAACACCATGCATGGATTCTTCTGTTCATGAAATAATAAAAATAGTTTAATAATTTTATAGAAAAAAGTTAATTCCTTGCCTACAGTTTAATGCACTACAATAAGCAGGTGATACATAAGGTGGTCAGTATATACACTATGCACTATATTAAGATTCTACTCTCACTTGCCTGGAGGAAGATAAAAAGAATGACAACCACAAACAGGATAGATGATCTCCTGGATAAGATATGATCTAGGGATCTCTCAAGTATGAAGCACATGAAGTTAAGGTACTATTGTTCCACTGATAGCAACATATGATGCCAGTGCTACACAGTAATACAGATACCAGTACCCTTATTCACAGTGCATTAATTGGGAAGGAAAATGTTTTACTGAATCTCTGATACACAAAAAATTGGCAATTTCAGTTTTCATTACCTCCACAGTTCATTTACTTATGGTTTATTCAAGAATGTTGCCAGTGTCAAATGACAGGAATACTGGTAACAAACTGGCCAAACTTGGAAGGAACTAGGTCATCAGTCCCATGGTGGACATCTACTACCACTGACAATTTCCAGTTTAGACAGCATGATCACACTTGATTATGATTACTGTGACAGGCTGAATCTTAATGGATTCAGTAGGCCCACTTGTAACACTGCTGTAGTTGGTGTATTGTTGGTGCATATAACCCATGGACCATTTTCTCCAATGCTGTGGGGCACACTCCTGCATGAGCAGCTGTCTAGATAACTCATTCACAGGAATATGGGAGTAATCAAAATCAGGAAGGCCATGATAAGTCCACCAATTAGAGACTGGCCTAGTGCCAATGCTTTGGGATCCTTAGGATTGGACAGTATCTGAAATAGGCATGAATTCAGACGTGCTTCAACTTGGGTCAGAATTGTGGACATTTCTTCAAAACTGAGGCACAAATTGTCTATGACCCGACACATATGATGCCTCATATAAACTTTATTCCAGCCTCCGGCCTCCTAAGTGGGGAGAAACTGGTGGTTTAAAATACCAACAAACATTTTCTGCTCTCAAGAGTTGTTCACATATTTTTGAAGGGTGTCAGAGTTGAACAATATTTTCAGTTTCTGTAGTACTTTGTTAGCACCCTTGAAACTCGTTGTGTTGTCACTGTACATACGATGACTTCTTCCACTCCTAGAAATATATCTCCATTGAACTCCTAAGAACAATTCTGTTGTCAGATCACTGACAAATTCAATGTGTATGGTATTTGTTACCACACAGATGAATAGAGCTGTGGAACATTTGACTCGTGATCTTCTTTGCTTTCAACTTTAGTTAATCAAAAATGGTCCATCATACTCTACTCTGTGGTTGCAAAATGGACATGCTGATATCAATTCAGGGCTGGGGAGCTGCCCCATTAGCTGGTGTGCTGAAGTAGCTTTCATTCGGAAACACTTAACCCAAGAATGTACCACTTTCCTACAGAGTATCTTTCCACTAGTGATCAACAATCATTGACAGACAGAGGAGTTGTGTCTTCCATGCATCAACCATAAGCACCCAGTCAAACAATCAGGTCTGTTAGGATGCAATTGGATGGAAATATTACTTGACATTTTTGATTATAATCTAGCCCAGCTTCTTAAAGCCTTCCACCCAGTGTAACAAGCCCATATTTATCCATAAATGGGTAAATACCAAAGTTGTACTGTGCCTCCTGACTATCAGCCTGGTTTGAAAATCTCTTATTCTTCTGGATAAGCTAATTCCTGAGACTTATGGATGCACTGAAAGAGTGCTTCATCAATTTCATCAACTCTTTAAAGTTTTTTTTTGTCCTTTATGATTTCTTACATTGTAGATGAAATAAATACAACATGTAATCACCCTTAGTAATTGAGTATGATGAGAACCTAGAGATTTCTTCAAAACAATTTTCATTCATCATGCTATTGTTGTTTGCCTTGCTTGAGAGTACAGTCTTCTAATATAACCTTAGATTTCTGTCAGAAACCTTAATTCAGAACTGACCCAACATGATATGTTCCACCACCGACTGTGATGCCACAGTCCCTCAGGTCCTATTCCTCACGACTGAACACCTGGCAGATTGCAGATGTCAACAGCAACTTGAGGTAAGACACTGTACTTCAGAAAACCTATTTGCTATGCCTACAAGTATCTGAACTTAATGTTTTCCCATATTTTAGGTTCTCAACTTGCGATCCCAACCACAACCCACTATAGTAATGTTAAAAATTTCTCAATTTCAGGTTTTTCCCACATTACAGCATGAAAATTCAGTCCCTAAAATGTTTTGTAACCTCCATTTAAGGTTTGCAATCACAACTTCAGAGCTTTGGCCATGTAAATAACATCACAATTATGAGCACTGGGAGTGATGTCAGAATCAACTGTGATGTATCGCAGCAGTGTACTATTGATTTTCAAGAGATGACGTGTGTGTCATTCATAAAATATCACGTGGCTGAAAACATTTACATCTAAGCACGTTTCTCACGCAGCACTTATTGGATGATCATGAATTGTGGAATCGAGCTACTTTATGATTTGCTGACTGCGCTACTGCTGTCTACACTGCAACATACACACTAGGCAAACTGCTTATGGCAGATGTCAGTACCATGAGGCTAGTTTCTAGAAAGCACCATCCACTTGTTAAGATGTGACCAAGATTTGCAATGCATCTGTTGTGGAATAGTATGGCAAAATGTTTCGAACATGGGCACGAAGTGACAAAAACTCCCTTTCAGTTTCAAATTATGGACAAGTGAAGAAGTGGAGGCAAATCCAAACATAACACACGTGGAATAGTGAAATGTTTTGGACTAGTATCACCTTCAGTGAAAAAAAATTATCCTAACAGAAGATAAAATAAAGGAAGTGGATATTAAATGTGGGGTATAGGTGGGGGGGTGAAGAAGAAAAATATGAAGGCTGGGGTCAATGATGATTTGAAAAATGTATTATTTGAACTGTTCCAACACGAATGTGCTTACAGCATTCCAAATGACAAACCTAGCTTATGTGCAAAGGCCACAGAGTTTGCAGCCAAAATGGCAATTTCTGGCTTCAAAGCTTAACATAGCTGGTTGCATCACAAAAAAAAAAAATCACACAGGATAAAGAAAAGTTTGTGGTGAAAGTGGTGATGTAAATGAAGAAAATATAGAGCAGTGGATTAAGGAGAACCTCCCATGAGTGATATTAGGGTATGAATCCACAGACATTTCTAACATGGATGAAACTGCCCATTTTTATTCATTGATACCAATCAAAACCTTAACAATAGAAGGTGAAACCCATGCAGGAGGATATAAATTTAAGGACTGGTTAACCACACTGCTTTGCTGCAATGTCAATGGCACTGTAAAATTGAAACCGCTGATAACTGAAAAGTTTGCAAAACCCAGATGTTTAAAAAATAACAGCACTCCTCCTTGTCAATACAGCAGTAATTTGAACACAAGGCACTTAATGCAAGAATGGGGTGTTGTCAACATGTAGGTGCTACTTTTTACAGGCACATGCCCAGCACACCCAGCAGACACAGGGTTCCTCAGGAATATGCAAGTGATATTTTTCCCCCAAGACTGCAGCAGCAAGCTGCAGACCCTTGATCCTGGAGTGATTCACTGAAAGCAAAGTACAGGACAGTTCTTGTGCATAAGGCAATTGCTACCATACAGAATAAAACTGAGGTGAAACTAAACATTCTACAATCAATGCACATAGTAGATGCTGTGTGGAACTCAAGGGGCTCTGCAGCATTAAGAAATTGCTTCAGCAAAGCAGGATCTCTAGTCATCAAGACTCTGAGGAAGATAAGGTTGCAGTGAAAGACTGGAGGAAACCAATTTCAAACCCAGCAATTAAGTTCTCAAATTTTGTGAGAGCTAATGGAGCTGTTGTGTCAGCAGCCACTATGACCATACAGAAACTGTCACTCAGTGTAAAATGTAAACTGCGAAGAAAGTGGTGGCAGTGATGAAGAGGCCCATGAGGAACTGCCAGTTCCTATGTTTCACGAAGCAGTCTCAATATATGAAGTTGTCAGGAGATACCTGTGCTCCTACAAGACCAATGATGCCAGTTTGGGCAGACTTGAACATATGGAGAGAGAGATGCTGTTTGTTCATCAGAACCAGCCAACAAAGCACTCGTCACTCAATGATTACTTTGGAACATAACACTCCAGGAATACACACAAGTCCTACTGTGTTCATACTTTATTGTCATGTTTTTGTTCTAAATGGAGTCACTCTGTAACACCTCCATAACACCCACATCCTGACAGAAGAATCAGCTGGTAGAATACCTTGTGCAGTGAAACCCTAATTTTAGTTCATTTTTCATGCTTTTTTTTTTATGTAAAGCATCAATCTAAAACAGACTGAAGAAAAACATTATCAGGTACAAATTTATAGTGAACATAATGTTATAGTAACTGCAACAGTAATTTTCCGTTTGATTTTAACACAACCCTCTTATCAGGTTTTTCTTGATTTAAGTTACAAAAAGCCTTTCCCAAAGAAAAACATTAAATGGGGGTTATAATGTAAGTGTTCAGTCTTGAGGGTGTGTCCTGTAACCACATGATACAAGGACTGATTCGGTCCATAGACGAACACTACCAATGGGTATACATATAATAGGTACAACCTTCTTGATCAGCTTGGTGAGCAACTGAGCACTGCATAGTTCAAGCCTGGGAATGAATTTCTATTTCATTGGAGATACTCTCGATTTTGAACACAGGAGGTGCAGAAGTAGTTCGCCCTCCCACTGCATGAATGCCAATATCAACAGGCCCCAGTGGCCCTTTCTGATGCATCTAAAAAACCATGAATTTGTACGTTAGTCACTTCACACTCAACCATACTAATCTAGGAACAGAGATATTGCTCAGTGTTGGAAGATGTTGATAGTCTCATCCCTGTTTCTTGAAAATCAACTGGGAACAGTTCGTCCCAACTGAGTTGGCAGAGCCGCAACTGTTAAATGAATACCTTGTAGTGAACTATCACTGGTCGTAAGCATCCTGCAGGATCATAAGTGGGTGAAATAATAGCTAAAGATGTTCTCTTCATGACAGAATCATGATGAGGGTTGACATTTATCCTTTACTGAAATGTGTCCTGTGAAGCATACCATAAAAGTCCAACAGTGGATTAGTCCATCATAGTGACTGAAGTTGAAGGAAAAATGAGATCCTCTTATATGCCCTGCTATGCCTTCAAGAAGAGCTAGGTGATTGGCATACCATTTGAGTAATGGCAGGTCCCCCTTTACCAGAATGTGAATTATTTCTTCTTGCAGCTTTTGAGCTTCTGAAAGGCTATGTGATTCTTTAACTGTACCTTCAACATACATAGCACAATGTATGACTTCAGTTGTGTGAGGGTAGGTTGTTGCTTCTTCACTTGCCAGCTGATTTAGACATCTTGTTTCTAGGAAAGATATCAGAGCTGTATTGTAACAGTGACTAGTTGATCTAGTTTTAGTGGCTCAACAGAACTTCACCATAGTATGCGCTGCAGATCACAATCTTCAGGATGTAATCAAATTTATCAGTATATGTTGAATATTGTCATTGCTGTCATTGCACATTTGAGTTCATAATATAAGCACAATGGACAGAAGCCCTTGCTGTATTGCTTGACCATTCATGAGCACACCATTTAGACAGACTCCTTATTGGTTTTGCTCGGGCATACAAGAAGAATCCACCTGAAATGAGTTTCCTGAGGAATGGGTGATTCTTGCATATTTGTAGCATCCTTTCTTCATTAAGTAAGGGTACAATTCAGATCCTATTAAAATATCAAACCTCCTGGAATGTTGAGTTCATCATCCACCAAACCGTTGATGACATGAGATAAGGGAAGGCTACCTGTCAGAGTGGGTAAAATGAAACACATTACAACATTAGTATAATTATTGTCCTTTGAACTGAACTTAAATGTCAACACTGTGAGTAGCTGCTGAACATGTGTTACTGATGCCTGCAATGGGCATTCCATTCCACTTGCATTTAGTCTCAAACACTGATCAAAGGCTTCAATACTGTAACTTGCTGTAAGCCTCCATCAAGTACAATTCCACAAGGTTGTTCAGTACCCTGTGAGTCTGTGACCTTGATTATGGTCATGGCAAGTAAAACTTGACATGACTGCTGACTGCTGCTGTTTGAAACTACAGTAACTTTCTTGAGTGGGTTCTGTAGGCGAGAAACTTGTTTCCTGATGTCCTGTAGAGGTTGACTGAAACTCGGGAACTGTGGAAAGTTGGCCCTAACAATTCTGAAGCAGAAGCATATGGTGAAATTTCTTACACTGCTTACAAAGATGTCAGCTGGAACATTACTTTCCTCTACATACTTCTCTCATGCAAATGAAACACAATTTACAATTAGCAACAGCAGTGGAGCATAGAGCTGCGAAGCCTATCATATTTGTATAATGTATGTGCATTCTTGCACTCTGTGAATCTAAATGTTAATGCAGAGACAAACGTGTCAGGTGTTCTGCCAATCCTACATATGCCTGTCCCCTTTACAATCAAGTGCCCTTGTTCCCTGATGACTGGTAACCTTGCCCAAATGAACATTTTCTAGGGCCCATCTCCTTCCTTTGAGGAGAGACATGAACTCCTTCAAGGGAGGGAAAGGAGAGTAATTTAGCATCAGTTGCCATGCTTTGCATGCGGTAGGGTATATCTTCTGTGCGGTGAGTTTTGAAATTAATGTTTAATGCTTCCAATGCATTAACATTGTTTGAGACAGTATTAGCTAGCTCTGCAGAATCACTAGCAGACTGCTTTGCTAATTGCTTTAATTCCAAAGTTCCTGAATGTGACTTGTGGCAATGAGACGTGTGTTTCTGCATCTTTCAACTAGCATATTCCATGCAATTCTGTAATCATTACTCATCATGGGTAGACTGCTAAATGCTCAGCTTCATCTGACAAAGACAATTTGAAATAACAATATTTCTGTATTTCAGACAGATTGTCATTGTTACATATCACTAAAACCAATCCAGTGGTCATTCAGATGGGAAAAAGTTAGCAACCTTACTACTGGCAGCTTCATGTTGCTATGTGAATTTGGGGTGCTCTGAAGGCTGTGACTGCTCCCTATTCTTGGAGTCATGTTCATCTATGATGTGTTGTATGATAAAAATAACCTCATTAAACCTTCTTCCAAATTCATTCCTACTCTCATTATTCTTAAGATCACTATCTACTATTTGTAACCTATCCTGGACTTCTTTGAATTTAATCCAAGTTCAGGCATATGAATTTTACACTACTGCTCAATTAATTAATTAATAATAATAAACCAGCAATATAAGCTCCTTAACGAAGATGTCAAGAGATCTTGATCATCAGATAAAAAAACAGGAAGCTGATATCAAGAACTACCTACTAGGAGACCAACAGAAACTTTTTGGCAAGGAACTCTTGAAGATGTAGTCACACATATTGATAAAGCAACTTCAATCCAACAGGATAAGAAAGACCATGAACCCATGACACCTGACTCAAGGGTGCATTTCATGGATGATGAGATAATAAAGTCTTAAAAACAGTCTCACAATTGGAAATCTCCTGGGTTAAAGACAAATTACAAAATTTCTGATAATGCTTTTCTGTCATGCATGGAGATTTAATTAGGGCTATCAATGACATGATTAAAGACAAAAAATAAATCCCTACATGGTTAACATCTGGAATTATCTTCCTACTTTCAAAAGGCAAGGGCACAAAAGACCTAACAAACTACACCCGACTACTTGCCTCCCCACAACATATAACACTGTCACAGCTGCATTGACAAACAGGGTCTCTAACCACCAGAAACAACTTTCCCCCAGAAGAGCAGAAACGCTGTCGCATAATGTCCATGGGATATAAAGACCAGCTGCTGGTGAGCAAGATGACTGCATCATAAGTAAAGAAACATCTAAGTTATCTATGTAGATACAGATTGACTACAATTAAATATTCAACAGCCTACCTCATACTTGAATAGTCACAGTCATGGAGCTACAATGAATATGTCCAACAGTATGAATTTTGGAGCCATCAATGAATGGAATACTAAAATATGGCTGTACCACATCAAGGTCACATCAAAATGGGAAAAGTGGCAATTAAACAGTGAACATTACAAGTTGACTCCTTGCCTCCATTACTGTTTTCTGTAGCACTTACAGCACTAACAAACAGGCTCAATAAACAATGAGCAGGATACAAAATCAAGGAGAAAAATCAAATCAGTCACTTATTCTACATGGATGATTTACACATATTTTCCAGGGACAAGACTGAGTTACAGCAAGAGTTAACCACTGTCAAAATATTTAGTAATGACATACAAATGGAATTTGGCCTAGAATAATGTGTCACAGCAGTTTTCAAGTATGGCAGACTCGCTAAAAGCTAAAACATTAGTCTATAACCAGACAGTAATGAGGAACATGGAGCTTGATGATATCTATAATAATCTGGGTACAGAAGAAGGTGAAGGTTTTGACAACAGCCAAATGAAGGACCAACTAGTGAAGGAATATTACCGTCAGGTCTGGCAAATTCTCAAGACAGATTTAAACTCTAAGAAGAGCATCACAGCTGTCAACACCTTAGCTGTAACAATCCTAGTTTACAGCTTCAGAACAGGCATCTGGTTAAGAAAAGAAATTGAGAATATAGATCAAAAAATGAGAAAGTTTCTAACTACTGAAAGAATCCACCATCTGAGGCAGATGATGATAGACTCATCAAAAGATGAAACGATGGACGAGGATTACTAGAATTGGAATCCGCATATAATGCTGCTATTGTTGGTTTCCACGAGTACATACAGCAAGGTAAAGATAAGCTTACCAGGCCAGTGCAAGATGATGATGCTGGGAAAGGCAAATACTCTCTGCAAAAAGAAGCTAATCTAATAAAATGGAGAGTGTAATAATAGCAGCACACTTAACACGCTTTATCAGAGGAACATTATGAAGCAAAAAATTTAAATGCAGAATGTGCTATAAGGCAGAGGAACACATAAAACATATTGTTGCAGGATGCACAGCACTTGCACCATCTGTATAACAGAGACAATAAAGTGGCTGGTTACATACACTGGACGATATGTAAACATATGGGGTTACAAGTTACTGACAAGTACTATGAACATACACCTGAAAGGTCATAAATGACCTGGTACCACTATTATGTGGGACGTACATTTTATCACAGATCAAGAAATACTAGCAAACCGACCTGATAGAGTATTGCATCACAAAAATGAAGACTTGCTTACTGATCAATATAGTCATACCAGATGACCAAAAATTAACACAAAAGAAATGGGAAAACCTGGAAATCAAGGTCAGCAGGATGTGGAAAGTGGAGACCCATCAGGAGATTACACTAACATTCACTGCACATATAATTTGTAGACTGCTGGGGAAAACTGCTCAGATCTCTTGTTGAGATCTGGACTTCACCAGTAGACCACCTAATAACTGACAGGCAGGCATAA
>Ga0209755_10004227_pt1 | contig 17188 bp, 17 predicted proteins | sample TergutCo191P1_FD_187301 | JGI IMG/M metagenome (GOLD analysis project Ga0209755, IMG submission 187301) | Cornitermes sp. P1 segment gut microbial communities from Petit-Saut dam, French Guiana - Co191P1 (SPAdes) (version 2) | ecosystem: Host-associated > Arthropoda: Insects > Digestive system... | reverse complement strand
GGCAAAAGATGGATTTCCCCTGCAAATATGGTAAAATTTGCCGCTGTATTAAATATCGAACCTTTTGAACTTTTTAAGCCTTTTGATACGCTCCCTCAATCTGTCATCAACCTTTTTAATAAATATAATATTGATATTACAACTGCTATTTCTGATTCGCTCAAAGAAGTACATAATTATTATCAAGCGATTGTTGAATCTGATATATATTTTGATAAATCTTTAGAAACGGAAAAGAACAAATCTCTGCTAAAAAGCTGAAAATTCTACCTTTTACAGCTAACTATTATTTAAAAAACTTAAATTCTTAATTAATTTTTCCAAAGGTTTTTTCTGCGGTTCTGAAAAAAAATAATTATTTAGATAAATTAATTCTTGTAATGTAAAATCTCTTCAGAAACATTAGAGCAAACAGAATTTGCATCTTCTTTGCCTTCGTATAACGAGATTTCATTTTTATTAATATCATTCTTACCTTTTATCTTAATTACTCCATCGCAGATATCGGCTGTAAAAACCGCGCCGCTTTTCCAGCAGTTTTCAAGAATTAAATCTGATAAGGGGGATTCAATTTCTTTTTGGATGGTGCGGCGTAAAGGCCTGCCTCCGTATTTAGGATCCCAGCCTTTCTCTACAAGATACTCTTTTGCGCCTTGGGTTATTTTTAAACTATATTTTTGTTCAGCCATTCTGTTTATTAAAAACGATATTTCTATATCAAAAATCGATTCAATTTGCTTTTTATTAAGAGGGTTAAAAACAACAATTTCATCGACCCTGTTAATAAATTCCGGATTGCAAATTTTACGTAATTCTGAAATTGCCGCGGCTTCTATTTCGTGTGAACTCATAAGGCCGGAATTTGATGTAAAGCCGAGTTTTGAATCATTTGATATTTCCCTTACACCTGCGTTACTTGTCATGATGATTACGGTATTTCTGAAATTAACTGTATGCCCAAGGCTGTCTTTCAGCTCCCCCTCTTCCATTACCTGTAATAAAAGATTAAAAACATCATGATGCGCTTTTTCAATTTCATCAAATAAAACAACACGGTAGGGGTTGCGTCTAATTTTTTCTGTGAGCATACCTCCCTCCTCATAACCGATATAACCAGGAGGCGCTCCGACAAGACGGGATGAATTGTGTTTTTCCATAAAGTCTGACATATCTATACGCACAAGCGCTTCTTCATTTGTAAAAAGATATTGCGCCAATTTTCGCGCAAGAAGGGTTTTGCCTACGCCTGTAGGTCCTAAAAAGATAAAAGAGCCCATTGGGCGGCGCGGCGAAGAAACGCCCGCTCTTGCCCTCTTTATCGAAGAAGCGATTTTTTTAATCGCCTCATCCTGCCCTATTACAGATTTTTTCAATTCATCCTCTATTAATAAAAGCCTCTGCGATTCTTTTTCTTCAAGATGCATAACAGGAATTCCTGTCGCCTCTGTTACTACAAAACGGACATCATCGTCTGTGACAAGAGGCAAATCATTTCTTGAAGCGTGTTCCCAAGCGCGATGCGCTTCTTCAAGACGCGCTCTTAATGCGCGGACTTTATCGCGTACATTAGCAGCTTCTTCATAATCTTGCGCAGAGACAAATTTATTTTTTTCTTCGCATAACAGATTAATCTCAGCTTCAAGGCTTGAAATTTCAGGCGGCTGTTCTCGGTTTCCAAGTTTGCGTAAGGCTGCAGCTTCATCAAGGATATCTATCGCCTTATCCGGCATAAACCTTCCTGTTATATACCTTTGCGCCAGTTTTGCGGCAAGAGAGACCGCGCTGTCTGCATATTTCACCTGATGATGCTCTTCGTATTTTTTTTGAATGCCTTTTAAAATTTCTAAGGTGTCATCAAAGGCAGGCTCTTCTACAATGATTTGCTGAAAACGCCTCTCAAGGGCGGCATCTTTTTCAAAGTGTTTCCTGTATTCGGAAAGCGTTGTCGCGCCTATACAGCGGATTTCCCCGCGTGAAAGCCCCGGTTTTAACATATTTGATGCGTCTAAGGTTCCTTCAGCCCCTCCAGCTCCGATAATCGTATGTATCTCGTCAATAAAAAGAATGATATTTCCCGCTTGATTTACTTCTTTAATAATTTTTTTAATACGCTCTTCAAACTCGCCGCGGTATTTTGTTCCTGCAACAATCAAGCCCATATCAAGGCTTAAAATACGCTTTCCTGCAAGTGTTTCCGGGACAAGCTCGCTTACTAAAAGCTGCGCTAAGCCTTCCACTATCGCAGTCTTCCCTACGCCAGGCTCCCCTACTAAAATGGGGTTATTTTTTGTGCGGCGGGTTAAAATCCGCACAGCGCGGTTTATTTCCTGCTTGCGCCCTACAACAGGGTCCATCTTCCCCGCTCTTGCAAGCGCTGTAAGATCGCGTGAATAAGTATCGAGCGTCGGGGTTAACACAGGGTAAGATGCCGGCCTTACGCGGGGGGGATGTTCGGCATCAACATCACTTTTATGATGAACTGCAGTTCTTTCTTTTTGAGTTAAATACGGCTGCGATCTTTCACCGTTTGTTATTTCTTCGTTGTTTCTGGAATTCGATTGATTAAATGTAGTCTGGATAATTACACGGAGCATATCAGTATCGACAGCGCGTTGATTTAAATAGACCTGTACAGTTGAATCTTGTTCGCGCATCGAAGAAAATAAAAGATGTTCTGTACCCAAAAAAACGCTTCCCATCGCACGCGCTTCTTCAGTTGCAGTATCAAGCATAATTTTCGTTCGTTTTGACGGCGGCACTTCCCCGCTTATAATTAATCCCGGTATACGGGGGATAGAACCTTCAAGCACATATAAAAATTCAGAACTATCGATTCGTAAATAATTTAAAGCTTTACAAGCAGTGCCGCCGCCTTCTTTTAACATTGCAATTATAATATGTTCAGGCAAAAGCTGATCTGAATTAAACCTTTTCGCTTCTTCCTGAGCGTTCACGGAAAGAAGTTTTTCTACACGCGGAGTTAGACCTTTAAACACAAACATACCTCTTATTATCTATAATTATTTAATTTTCAGCAATTACTTAATAATTACCAAATCACCTATTTTTACCCCAACATTTGTAAACCATCCTTGAGGCACTTCAAGAGCATACCTGCAAGAACGGCCTGATGAAACAGAATTTTTATTATTAGGGTACATATCTTTTATTTCAATAATCCGACCCTCATTTGATAAAAATGCGATAGATAAAGGTATAATTGTATTAACCATCCAAAAAGACATAGGCTGATCTCTGTCATAAACAAAAAGCATACCTTCGCCTTCAGGAAGATTTTTTCGATGCATAAGCCCTTTAGTTTTTTCTTCATGGCTTTCTGCAATCTCAGCTTTAACTGTAGCGATAAGTTTCCCGTCTCTTTCGATAGATAATTCTTTTACAGGAAGTTTTTGCGCTTCACAAGATGTAAAAAAAATTATTAACCACAGAAAAGTAAGAAAAATTCCAGATATATTTTTTAAGATTGCAGGTTGTAATTGAAAAATAAATTTTTTACTCATGTTCATTAAAGTATCAGAATTTAATTTTTTAAAATTCATCAATGAAATCCTGACGCAATCTTACCTGCCCTGATTCTGTAACATTGGATTCGTTTATAATATCATCAAAAACAATTTTATCAATGTACTTTACTGTCAGAGGGCGTTCTATCGCTATTCTTGTTTCTTCTGTTTCCCAAACCGCTTGCCTTGGATCAAGATATGAAGGCTGTCCGTATTTATCAACAAATTGCATAAAGATTGAATAATGATCTATTACTTCTGTGTTGAGCGTTAAAGCTATAATAAAAAGTTTCCCGTCTCTTAACTGGAAAAAAGCCCTTCTTATAAAATAAGTGCCTGTTGTTTCTATAAGGCTCTGTTCTCTTGCAGGCAGAAAGGAAACATCCCTGTCGCCTCTGAAATTAAAATAACTGTCCCCCATTAGGTTTGCTTTTAATTCATCAAGGCTCATACCTAAAAAAACCTGACGGAATTGCCTTGGAAGCTCTAGTTTTTCTTCGTTTGCCGGATCTTCCTGCGCCCAAATTACAGAGAAAGAGAAGGTGAAAACGGCTAAAAGCAATGGCAGTATCTTTTTATAGTTCATCTTTACTATTATCGGCTGAATTAGAGCAGGAGTTAAGAGGTGCAAAAATATCTATATGTTTTTATAATATATTGAAGCAATACAAAATGCTGAAATAGTAATTAATGAATGGATAGAAACAGCGAAACTTACGGGACGCTCTATTCCTGCAGCACGCGGGAAATTGGTGTATGCCTAAATGTATTTATTAGCTTTTTACTTCTTGCCGGTCCGCAGTTTTTCAAGCTGCATCATCTTTTTAAAATAAGCGCATTGTTTGGGGATTTCTTTTACATCTTTTACAAAGATTTTTTCATTTAAAATTTGGAAAGCTTTGTTGTCTAATAATTTTTTACCGTATATCATAGCGTCTCCCTGTGAAAGACCTACCATGTTTATCAATTCTTTAAGACCGAAATCAAATGAATAATTGCTTATATTGTCAACAACGACTTTTTTCTTATCAAGCTGTATTTGAAGCATATCGTACATTCTTCCAAGAGAGTCTGTAATTTGCGTGTTTGCAAGCTGCCTGTAAATAGACCAAATTCTTTCTGCAAGTAATGTTGTTAAACGCGCTATAAGCTGAGGCTGAGTTTGAATCATCTGCTGGAAATTTTCTTTGTTTACCGCCATTAACTGGCAATTTTCGTAGGCGACAGCGCCTGCGGCGCGGGGTTTTGATTCTAACAAGGCCATCTCTCCGAAAATATCGCCTGATTTTAATACGGCTAAAAGAATCTCATTGTTTTCTGTTATTTTAATTATTTTAACAGAGCCTTTTTGAATAATAAAAAGTTCATTTCCCGGTTCGCCTTCGCAAAAAATAATAGAATTCTTTTCATAATTACGTGTCATCTCTGTCGGAGGAAAATCTTTCTGAGGGTTTTTAACATAGGGAGCTATTTTTTTTAACCGTTCAATTGCAATCTGTGTATTTACGTCTTTGGGGCAGAATTTTATATATTTTTGATAAGCATAAAAAGCCTGCGAAAATTGGTTGTTTTTTGCATAATATTCTGCAATATTATAAATATGGCTTGGATCTTCTGCCGCATTATTTTTTAATGTGATACGGGTTAAGGCCTCATCTAAAAAACGCATTCTTTTTGAAAACTGCATTATTATTTTCATGGCAACGGGAGCGTTATTTTGAATTAATTGACTGAATTGATCTTTTTGAACCGATATGAGGGTAACATCGGTAAGCGCTTGCGCCGTTTCAATATGGCTGTGCCCGGTCATAGTTGAAACAACGCCGAAAAAATCTCCCGGTCCTAATACATCGCCTTCTTCTGCAACTATCTGCACTTCTTTGGAGAGCCTGACCTTCCCGCTTCTTATTATAAAAAACCTATCAGCGTTTCTTTTACCTTCAACAATTATATACGATTTTGCGGTAAAATTAACGAATGCGAGTTGTAAAGCCATTTCCCCCTCTTTTAACTCAAAAACAGTATATAGAATATATCGTCATATTGTCAACTAGTCTTAAATTGCGGTAAAATCTCATACAATAACGTAAAAATTATGAGCTAATCACAAATTAACAATAAGCCGATAATAAAAAAAAGGAAAAAATGAACAAAAAAATTAACTTTGAAGATTCAATTTTCATTCTAGAAGCAAGAATCAGGATGATAAGAGATCTTTTGCATCTTGATACTGATACAAGCCTCTTTTACACCCAAACCATGAACGATTTGGAATTTATCAATAATGTGATGGAAATGCTGACAACGAAATTCCTTGAAAATTTAAAAATTCTTGACAGAGAAGTTGAAGCGGATAATATCGTTGAAACTGAATGGAAATACAGCCAGCTTTTAATCGAAGTGGCGAACAATTCAAGCCCTTTCTCAGCTTCAATTTTCCCTCAAATGTCAGCGACTATCTCTAAATTTAAAAAAGACAGCGCAAGAAGGCAAAAGCAAATTGACGATTCTTATGTACCGAAAGAAAATACCGTTGTTGAAAACGGGGTCACAGACGCTGAATTAAACGGGCTTTTAGGCAGCGCGTGAGGATTACAGGCGGCATTCTTAAAGGAAGACAGATAACATTCCCCTCAAGCGTCATGGATATAAGACCGAGCATGGACAGAATGCGCGAGTCTGTATTCGGAGTTCTCGCAGACCTTACAGGGCTTTCATTTCTTGATATTTTTACAGGTTCTGGAATTATAGCCATTGAAGCCGCTTCTAGAGGGGCGGTAATTATTGAAGCAGTCGAACAAGACAAACAAAAACGAAAAATTCTCCTTGAAAACGTTGCAATTTCGCCTGTCCGTATCAACTGCCGTTTTATGCCAGCAGAGCTTTATATAAAACGGGCAAAAACTTCTTTTGATATTATTTTTTTAGATCCGCCTTTTCCCTACCAGTTTAAATGGGAGTTAGTTGAAAATATCGCTTCCAGCGCTCTTGTAAAAAATGGAACAAAAATTTTAATTCACCGTCCAAGAACAGATTTTTTAAAAAAAGAAATTCCAAATCTTTTAAAAACAGATTCCAGAGAATACGGCAGGTCTATCGTTGATTTTTTTGAAATAGAAATGAAAAGTGAATTATCTCTATTTTCATAGAAACAAATTCCTTATTTTTTATTTCTCCAATTAAATAAATATTTTTTAAATTCTTGGGCTTCTTTATTATTTGGCTCAAGATTTAAAGCTTCTTCTATATCTTTCACAGCAGAAAAATAATCTTTAAGCAGAAAATACACAACACTTCTTTTATAAAAAGAATCTGTTATACTAGGATTAAGTTCAATCGCTTTGTTTAATTCTATTAGCGCCTTATCATTTTTTTCCATTAATGAATAAATTTCAGCGCGAGTTGAATAATATATGGAAAAATCATTATATAGTTCAATCGCTTTATTTATATTTAATAATGCGTTTTCATAATCTTCTATTTCTTTGTATACATTAGATTTCCATGCGTAAATTAAATCTTCATCTGGAGATAATTTTACAGCTTCATCTAAATATTTTAATGCCTTATTATAATCATCCAGTTTATAGTAAATTTTTCCTATGTTATATAATACTTCTGCATTATCTTTATCTAACATTGAAGCGAATAATAAATCATCCAGCGCGTTTTTATATTCTCCCATATCTTCATAAACTTGCGCACGGTAATTATAATAATTTGCATTTGTCATATCTAATTTTATCGCTTCGCTAATATCTTTAAGCGCATCTTCATTATTATCCATTTTATAAGAAATTTGCCCTCTGCATGAATAAATTACAGCTATTGCAGGGTCTAATTCTATCGCTTTTGAATAATCATTATATGCGTTTTGAAAATTCTTTATTTCCTTGTAAATATGCCCTCTTTTAAAATAAAAAATCGCAAAATCAGGTTTTAACCTTATCGCTTCATTATTATCTTTTAGCGCATTTTCGTATTCTTTCATTTCAAGATATAATATACTGCGCCATTGATAAAAATCAGCTTCATTTGGCGCTAAGCTTACAGCTTCATTAAGGTGAATAAGAGCATTTTTATAATCGCCTAACTCCTGATAAATTTTCCCTTTTCTATGGTGATTAAAAGCGTCATAAGGGGCTATGCTTAACGCATAATCAATATCCTTAAAAGCGTTATCAGTATCCCCCATTTCCAAATAAGCATAAGATCTGTTTCTTAGTGTTTCTAAATTAAAAGGATCGATATTCAAGGCCTGTGTGTATGATTCAATTGCTTTTTGATATTCGTTATTATAAATATAATCATACCCTTTTCTGTTAAAATTAAACAATCCGGCTCTTTCAAAATACTTTTTAGAATATTCCATAAGCTCATTGCAAGACGGCATTGAGTTTTTTTCATCAGATGACAGATTAAAAAACTGCCTTTGGCAAAAGGGGCAAAATATGCTTTTAATTTGCAATTCTTTTTTACAGTAATAACAAATCATTATTTGATTTTAATGTAATTAAAAATAATTGTAAATGGATTAAAATCGGATAAAAATTAATTTAGCTTTAAATAAATTAAAGATTTAAATAAAACTAATTAGGTTATTTTAATTTATTATGTCCTTATATATTAAAACATAGTTTGCGTTTCTAAAAAACCTTTCAGGTAACAAAATTCAAGGTCTCTTGCAATGTTTTATTAAGTTGAAACCTTGTTTATACAGAGAGCTTGTTAAATTAACTCTTGTTTTTTAATAAAAAACTACAGATAATATAAATATGGAGAAATCCTTAAAAGAAAAATTTGATGACAAAAACGCTTTCATTAAAGTATCAACACCTGCACCTGTAGACGGCTCTCAAAAAGCGGCTTTAAACCGTAAAGGAAATCAGCTTTTTAATGACGGTAAAATCGAAGAAGCCCGCAGGGTTTTTATGACTACAGGCTATTCGGACGGTCTTTCCAGAATAGGTGATTTTTATAAGTCTAAAGGCAGGATTCTGGATGCGTTAAAAATGTACTGGACAGCTCCCGATAAAAATAAATCTCAAGCTTTGATCGAGCAATTAGCGGGTATTTTACAAAACGTGATAAATGAGCCGGATCAACTTGCCGAAAAAGCTTCCGATACCCCTCTTGAAGACTTTAAGGAAACCGAATAATGATTGAGCCTTGTAAAGGAAATGAAATCACAGACAACATAGCGCTTGAAAACTCAGGTTCTATGTCGTATAAGATTTCAGAAATTTCAAAAACAGGTTATCTTTTATTAAAAGAAAATAAGGTTGATGACGCTATTGATTGTTTTTCAAAGATTCTTGCACTTGATGAAAATAATAATTACGCTCTTGTCGGGATGGGGGATGCATCCCGTAAAACAGGTTCAATTCGTGAAGCAGTAAAATACTATCAAAGATGCCTTGAATTTCATCCGGGAAATAATTACGCGCTATTCGGCCTTGCCGATTGTTATAAGGCAATGAACCAATTTCAAAAAGCGATTGATATTTGGGAGCAATATCTTAAACACGATGATAAAAATATTACCGTCCTTACTAGGATTGCAGACGCATACCGTAAAGTGAAAGATTTTAGCAATTCAAAAAATACTTATTTAAAAGTTTTAGAGATGGAAAATAATAATCCTTATGCGATTATTGGTTTAGGTCATTTGCATTATGATTTTAAAGAATATAACGGAGCGCTTTTTTATTGGGAACAAATGATGAAAAACGGAACTGATGATGTTGATATCCGTGTTTTAACATCAATCGGTAATTGCCACAGAAAATTAAAAACTTTCAGCGAAGGCATCCCTTATTTTGAAGCCGCTATTAAAAGAGATAAAAATAATTTTTACGCTCTTTTTGGTTTTGCAGATTGTTACCGCGGAATGAATCAATTTGAAACCTCTCTTATTTACTGGAATAAAATATTGGAAATAGATCCAAAAAATAAAATGATATTAACACGTACAGGAGACGCATACCGCAATTTAAATGATTTTGATAACGCTAAAAATTGTTATGAAAGAGCTTTAGATATTGAATTTGACACCTATGCTGTAATGGGTCTTTCGCTTATCGCAAAATTACAAGGGAAATTTGAAGAAGCGGTTATTTCTTTCAGACGTTTAATCCAGCAGGATAATAAAAATTTCCGCCCTTATGTCGAACTTGCCGATTGTTATTTAAAAACAGGTGATAAAAGAAAAGCAAAAGAAGTTCTGGAAGATTTTCAAAAACTGGGAATTAAAAATCAAAAAATCTCTGATATGCTAGAAAAAATTTATTAATGAAAATCAAACAAGGTTTACAAAAACAAAGTTTTCAAAAACATGGTTTTCAATCGCTTGCAGGATTATCATTATATGAAATTAAAGAACTTGTCTCTGATTTCATCATTCAAGATTTTCGTGTAAAACAAATATTTAACTGGATTTTATGCGGAGCTAAAGATTTTTCTCAAATGACAAACCTTCCTGTTTCATTACAGAAGGAATTATCTGAAAGGTTTTTGCTTTATTCAAGTACTATCGAAAAAGTTTATGAAGACGGTGAAACAAAAAAAATTGTAATCTCATTAAAAGACGGTTTTAAAATAGAAGCTGTTCTTTTAAACGATGGGAAAGACCGCCTTACAGCTTGTATTTCAACACAAGCAGGCTGCCCTGCAGGATGCGTCTTTTGTAAAACAGGGTTTTTAGGCTTTAAACGCAATCTGGAAAAAACAGAAATAATTGAACAATACTTGCATTTAAAATCAATATGCGATGAAGGAAAAAGAAAGAAAGAGCATATAATTGACAATATCGTTGTTATGGGCATGGGAGAGCCTCTTTTAAATTTAGAAAATTTAAAAAAAGCGATTGATTTTTTTAACGATAAAGATGGTTTAAACTTTTCAAGACGCAGGATAACAGTTTCCACCTGCGGAATTTGTAACAGCTTATTTGAAATTGCAAACACCCTGCCCTTTGCCCGCCTTGCTCTTTCTCTTACAACCGCGGACGAGACGCTCCGTAAAAAACTTATGCCGGTTAGCGCAGGCAACCCTCTGCATGAAATACGAAATGCGCTTCTTCTTTTTCAAAAAAACGGCGGCGGGCGCATCACTCTTGAAATCCCCTTACTGGGAGGTATTAACACCGGTGAAAAAGACGCAAAGCTTATTTTTGAATTTGCAAAAGGCCTTGAAACTGTAATAAATATCATCCCCTGGAATCCTGTTGAAGGTCTTTTTTTTGAAGGGAATGCTCTTAAAGAGCCGGATAAAAAAGAAACCGGCGAATTTATCAAGATGCTTGAAAGTTATAATTTAAAAACCACAATGCGGCTTCGAAAAGGAAGGTCTGTAATGGGCGCTTGCGGGCAGCTTGGAAATATATCGCCTAACGAACCAAAAAACTAAATGTTGCTTGAAACAGACCCATTAAAAAGCCAAGCACTCCGCCGAAAAGTTCTACGTATTTTAATTGATTTGAAAGCACGTCAAGAATGATCCGCTCTACACGCAGCATTTCAAGTGAATCTATCCTGTCAGATACTAAAGTTTTAATATTTATCGAAGAAAGAACTTTTTCAATTTGATTGTTTACCGTAACTGTTAATTTTTCCAGCAGATAATCATCAAGTTTTTCTTTATCTTCTTCGTTAATATTAAGAAGTTGTGCAATAGTTTTATTTTGTTCGCTTATTATTTTATTAACAGAATTACCTGCCGCTTTTATTAAAGATTCTTTTACCTTGTTTTCGTTTAATAAAGAAGCGATACCTGTTGTTAGTTCATCAATAATTTCCGGCATTTTTTCTTCCAGCGTAAGATCGTATTGACCTGCAGAAACAAAAAACCTTTGTAAAGAATTTAATTTAAAAAGAACATTTCTTAAAATGATCCGCCCTCTGGATTCTAATTCACGGCGGATATCGTTACGCTGTAAAAATTGCATAACAGCGTTTGTAAAAACAGGATATACATTTTCTATTACGGAAGGCAGTCTTTTTGCAAGAAAATTTTCACTTATATCGCCGCCGCTAAGACCTGTTTTTGCGGATAATTCCTCTGGTGTTTTCTCCAATAAATCTTTTGTGATTTTTGAAATCGCCTGTTTTATTTTTTCTTTTACATCATCGCGGGAAAGCCTTTCTTTTAAAATTTCCGGGGTTAGCAATTCACGCTCCACCATCGATCCTATACTTAAAGCGAGCTTTTTTCGCTGTCTTGGAAGTATACCCGGTGTAAAAGGAAGCCGTATCCCAAAAACACGGACTTCATTTAAAGGGCGGAAAAGCATCCTTATGGCGATAACATTTGTTACAAACCCGATAATCGCGCCTGCAATAGGGGGGATTATAAAAAGAATGACAGTATTCACTTTAGAATTGACTCCGACGCTGTTCTAGCCTGATTTTCACTATCATAAATATCCATTACTTCTTCTTTTAACCAGCCTTGCGCCGCCGTCTCCTGCGCTTCTGATAAACCGCGGATATTCCCGTCTGTATATACCCAGGAAACAAAAATATTATTAGTGCGTATAGACTGCCTCTTTACTATCCTTACAAGGGAACCTCTGCGTAAATATCCGATGGAAGGGCTGTTATCCGAAGGCTCTGATGTAATGTGCGTAAAAGACGAGGTTATTACCCCGAAACCGATATAATCCCTTGATAAAGGGGAAGTAACAGGAGCTATTAAAGGGAGTTCTTCTTTTTTAATATTACAAGAACATAAAACCAAAACAAATAAAGGAAATAAATATATTTTGATCAATTGACCAAGCTTAGGCTTTACAGTTATTCTCATACTAATGAAAAATATAACTGTTTTATCAATTTTAGTCACCATCTTTTTATTATTAATAAAACCAAATACAGCATTTTGCGATAATAATGAAATTGAACTTTCCGGCAAGGAGCGAAATTATAGTTTTTCTTTCGGAGCAGGAGCCGGTCTTATCTACGGTATGTCACAAGAATTTGTATATATATCAAATAATAAAGATAATTTACTTAGTGAACTGTTATGGGATTTAAAATCTGTTTTTTATCTCGGTCTTAATTTTGATTTTTGCCGATCTGATCTTACAGAAAAAACAGGTTTTTATTCGTCTCTATCATTTAAAGCAGGTATTCCAGGTGATACCGGGGTTATTGAAAACCGCGATTGGATGAACAACAGAAACAGAAACGAACTTACTCATTTTTCAAGTCATACAAATAAAACAAAAGAATTTTTTCAAGCAGATGCTGTTATAGGAATTTCTATTCCTGTATTAAAATCATTTTTTATGATACCTTTTATTAGCGGTTCATGGATGCATTTTTCATTTTCAGGAAGTAATGGTAACGGAAATTATATTTGGTATGATCCTCCAGCTATATCATATCAGGGACAGGAAGTTATCCGTTATAAACAAGATTGGTTTTTAATTGCGGCAGGTTTAACAATAGGTACAAATATACTTTCTCCTTTTTCAATTAATCTTTCATTTCAAATAAGCCCTTTTACATACTGCATAGCAAAAGATGATCATTTATCTGTGTGGACACCTGAATTTAAATATAATTATATTACCTACCCTGCCGGATGGACTAATCCGCGAACTTATTATGATTATACAAGCTTTGGGCTTTTTATCGAACCTAAGGCAAACATTTCATTAATTTGGAAATCTCTTAAATTTTCTTTTGAATATTCATACCGCTTTATTGACAGAACAATAGGACAGTCATTTATTAATACAGGTAATTTAACTGAAAAAAATGATTATGCAGGAGCCGGAATCTCATTTATGGATTTAAGATTTTTGTTAAATATTAAGATATAATTTTTTTTATAAAAACAACGCTTTAGGAAATAAAAAATGTATAAGGGCGCAAACTAATAAGCCTATCCCGATAGGTTTTCTAAAAGTTAGCAAGTTAGTTCCGATACGTTCAAGCTGTCCTTGTTTGTCTGAGTCTAAAGATTGTAAGTCCTGTTTATTCATTTTAGATGTTTGGCTGTAAATTCCAAAAATCAATATAAGCCCTGATATAACGCCTGCTGAAGCCGGCACTAAATCTCCAAGAATAAGGATTCCGTCTAAGGTAGGTGAAAGAAGTTTTAAAACCCCTGTAACAATGCTGATAATACCTAAAACAAGGTAAAACACGGGGTTTTTTATAGGAAAAAAAGAATTGTCAAAATCGTTGTCATTGCCTGCGAAAAGCACGTATCCGGCCAAAGCATTGCATAAAATTGACAAAAAATATAATTGGATCATAACTATACAATATCTCAAAAAATGCCGATAGTCAATATTTTTTATTTAGCTTTGAATTTTATTATTAATTTATTGTTTTCATTTTGAATAATCATCAACATTTCCGTTGATTCAAAGGGGATTGCGAAACGGTATACTTCTTCATTTTCATGAGTGAAAAAAATACGGTGGGTAAAAACAGGTAACTGCGCTGACGAAGTTTGCAGACTCTGTTTGCCGTCTTCCGATGTTTGAACTACAGGGGAAACGGCGATATCTACAGCGCCTGTATATGCAATTTGCGCGTTTGTTTTACTTTTTATTTTTTTTAAGACGGTGATTGTCGCCCCTTCAAAAACTGCCGCTGTAATCTCGATTTTATTTCCGTCAATAATATAAGCTGCATCAAAAAATTTAAAAAAAGAAAGAATTAAAATTACAACGCATAAAAAAATAATACTGAAAAAAAGCATTTTTCTGGGTCTGTCGGCAAGTAAAGGGCCGAAAAGATTAAAACGGCTTTTAGGATTTTGCTCCTTATAAAGGTCTTTAACTGTCTGAGGCGCATTTTCCAAACGGCGTTCACGGTTATAATAAAACACAAGCCCTTCATTTGATTGACCTGCATTATCGGGATTAGTTAATTTATATTTTGAATTAGGACGGATTACCCTTCCTGCGTTGTTTTCAATTTCCTGATCAAAAGGGTATCCTTCGCGCTTCGATTGAGAATCATCGCTCATTTACATCTCTCCTATAAATCTATCGGTGCGCCACCATACCAATTTTACATTAAAATGATCGGCTAACATCGCGCAAAGTATACCTTCAGTTGAAAGATAAAAATCATTGTAACCCAATTCTTCATTGGAAAACCTGATATTGCCCCTGCGCTGATTGCCTGATTTAGTGTCAACAAAAAGAAGCGAATAACCTGTCTCTACAGGAAAATAAAAAACAGTTATTCCGTTATTTGCCGCGCCGAGGATGGAATAAAAAACTTTAATATTAGTCTGCCTTCCGTCTTCTATAATTTCATAAAGAGGGATTTCGATATAATCAATATAAGAGCCGTCCTCTACATTTAAAGTCCAGATAACTGAACTTACAGGCTCGCTTCCTGTGCGTGTATTAGTTGATTGATCAAAGGTATCGCTGCTGTAATCCACTTTTATAAGCAATCTTCTTGAATCGGGAGAGACTGTGATACTGCCTATAAAAGCCATCGCCTGCTGCCAATCAGGAAGGGACGGAACCGCGCTGCTTGAAATTTTTATCAGATAAAGCAGAACCCCTGAAGGGCTGAACCAATAAATATCCCAACCGTCGGGAAGTATGCAGGTAACGGCAAGTTCGTCATTAACCGATGTTGAAAGCCCGATAATTCTCGGAAAAGGGCTGCCGCCTAACCCGTCCCTGCCCAAATAATTTACAAAACGCCCGTCTTGATCAAAGTGCAGTATTAGCCCGTCAAGAAGCGCCTTAGTATTCGGATCGAAGCGTTGTTCCTGAACAGGAAGCCTGTCTTCCACAAAAATATTTTTCCGCGAATCAACCGCTATCCACCCCGGCTCTTCCAAAGGGTAGGTAAAAGCCCATCTTGTTGCCTGTTCTTCGCTGGAAATATTTGTTTTTAAAGAATGAGGAGCTGGGTTAGTCTCATCGTTATAAACCATAAATAATAAATCGCCGTAAGAGTTATAACGCACCAGTTTCCCGCTGTTACCGTCCGCGATAAAAAAAAGCCCGTCCCTCATTGTAAAGGCGGTTTTTCTTATACCCCTGCTCCCTTCAAGGTTGTATAGAGCGATTTGATCTTCTAAAGGGCCTATTTCCAGAGAAAAAAGTTCTTCCCTTTCAATCGCTCCTGTAGGATTATTTTTACAAGCGATTAACGATATAAATATTAAAAAAGCTGATATAATCACAGAAAGTATTTTTTTCATATACTTTAAAATCTACTTTTTTTTGTTATTTGTCAATGAGTGCGCTAAATAGCTTTCTGTCTAAAAAGAGCGGTTAATATTATTTTTTTTCAGTTTCTACAAGACTTTCTATTTTTTTTATAATATCAAAGCCTTCGCCTATGCTTGTATCGCTGTGAAAACGCAGTTTTGGAATTTTTCTTATGTGCATACTTGCCGCCAGTTGAGACTGGATAAAACCTGCGGCGCTTTGAAGCCCTTCCGTTTCTTTTTCGTTTATACGGCCTCTTATATCAGATACATAAACATCGGCGTATGATAAATCTTTAGAGACATTTACTTTTGTTATTGAAATAAAAGATGACACCCTGTTATCTTTTATTTTTTTTTCAAGGATAAGAGAGCTGATTATTTCCTGTATCGTTTGCCCGAGCCTTTCTATTCTAAAATTCGGCATACTTATTCCAAAAAATAAAAATCCTTTTTAATCTATGAAAATCAACGGGCAATGTAAACCTCATTTTACGAGCTGAGTTTTCGCGCAATTTCTACAATTTCGATAACTTCAAAATTATCACCGATTTGTATATCGTCAAAACCGTCAAGACCCATACCGCACTCATAACCTGCGGCAACTTCACGAGCATCGTCTTTAAATCTTTTTAAAGAAGCGATCTTTCCTGAGTGGATAACAATTTGATCCCTTATTACATTTACAGTGCAGCTTCGTTTTACAATCCCTGTTAGCACATAACAGCCTGCAATAGTGCCGACTTTAGGCACTTTGAATGTTTCACGCACTTCCACTGTCCCTATCACTTCTTCTTTTGTGTCAGGTTTTAACATTCCTTCCATCGCCTGTTTAATTTCTTCAACGGCTTTATAGATGATATTATATTTTCTAATATCTACTTTTTCCTGATCCGCTAATATTTTCGCTTTCGGCAGAGGGCGGACGTTAAAACAAATTACAATGGCATTCGATGCAATTGCAAGATCGACATCGCCTTCGTTTACAGGCCCCGGAAGCGCCTGAATTACATGCAGACGAATTTCTTTTGTAGAAAGTTTTTCCAAACTTGATTTTAAAGCTTCCGCAGAACCTTGAACGTCAGCTTTAATAATAACTTTAAGTTCCTGAATCGCGCCGTCGCTGATCATGTCATGGAGATTGTCCATAGTAACTTTTCTTATTATCTTTGCATCTTCAAAGCGTTTTAATTCCTGGCGCTTGGAAGAAAATTCTCTCGCTTTCTTTTCGTTAGTAACAACCTGCAGCGGATCGCCTGCATTGGGGATTCCTTCAAAGCCTAAAATTTCTACAGGCATGGAAGGAGTTGCCTTATGTATTCTTTCTCCCTTGTCATTAAAGATTGCACGCACCCTGCCGTGCCATACACCTGCGACAAAGGCATCGCCTATGGCGAGAGTCCCTCTTTCTACCATAACGGTAGCGACTATACCTCTGCCGTGATCAACCTTTGATTCTAATATTT
>Ga0209755_10004226_pt1 | contig 17192 bp, 14 predicted proteins | sample TergutCo191P1_FD_187301 | JGI IMG/M metagenome (GOLD analysis project Ga0209755, IMG submission 187301) | Cornitermes sp. P1 segment gut microbial communities from Petit-Saut dam, French Guiana - Co191P1 (SPAdes) (version 2) | ecosystem: Host-associated > Arthropoda: Insects > Digestive system... | reverse complement strand
TATTAAAATCTATTATTTCTTTGCCTATTTGAAGGTTTGCTTCTTCATAAAAATTAATTTTCATCAATCTTCTAAATGGATCCTTCGGGTGCTTTATAATACCATATGTAACAACTTCTGTTTCAACCAATGATTTTATTTTGTTCCAAATTTCCTTCTTTTTTTCTTCATTTTTCTCATTTTCATATATCGATTTTTTATCTTCACATTCTTTTAATAAAGGTTTATTCTTTTTCCATACGTTTTTTAATGCATTTGGGTTCCCTTTCCCATCTCTATCTTGTGTGTTTTCGTTTGCATATTCACCATTTGGATCGAATATTATCTGTCCTATTCGTAAAGTTGCATCATCTTGCTTTTTAGGTATCCGTAATTCAAAAACAGATTTAGCGATTATTTTAGTTGTATTTGATTTTCCTGTACGAGTCATGCCAAATAAAGCTGTTTTCTGATTTAATAGGTCTAGTGGTGAGATTTGTACTTTAACATTATTGATATTCTGATATTTTCTATTTGAGGATGCATAGCGAACAAAACCAAGCTTTACCCACGCTTCAGTATTATATTTTTCTTTCTGTTCCTGAATAATTGCAGGCGGGCAATAATTTACTATCATTTCAAGTGCTTCTGCATTCGGCTTATAAACTTTTAATCCTCGATTTGGATAATAATTAGAAATATCACTTCCAAATGTCAGAATTAGAGGACCCTTTGGATTAGCATTATTTTCCTCGAGAAAGAAAGTACCAATAATTCTACATTCAACACCGGCAAAATCAAGTAACATTCTTGTTTTTGTATCCATAGAACCATCATTATCCCAATGTTTTTCCACTTCACCACTGATCCGCTGAGCAGTTTCTACACGTATTCTTTCTGCTTCATGATCTTGAGGTAGCGGAGCAGTATCCATAACGCGTAATAAAATAAAAGAAGCATCTTCATCTTTATAATTGATATTCTCGGACTGAGACGGAATAAATCTAGTTGCTATAAGAAAGCATAGACTGGGTATACCGCCTACTTTATTACGATTAAAATTATGAATTAACACACGCGCTGTTTCATAATTAATGGAATACAAATCACCTACATATTCATTTTCTTGGATGAGTTTCTTAGACCATGCTTTAGTTTTAATGTTGTCATCTTCTGCAATAACATTAGTCAATCCATCTTCAATATTCATAATATGCCTCCAAAAAAGACCTTCTTTAAGAATATCTTAAAACAATATTAATAACAACACTATAAAATGAAATAGTATTTCTAACAGAAGCTCATATACAAAACGATTATTTAATGATTTTTGATGCCTACAGACAAAAAAAGGCTCGGAGGTGCTCCGATGCTACTCGTTAGAGTCCCCCGGGGCTTTCGTCCAAAACGATCCTCCGCATACCGTTGACTATAGTATATAATGTTTATGAGAGAAAAACAATATAAATTTTCAATAATTAGTGATTTGCGAATTTGCTATTTCCTGACGTTCGTATGCTTTGCGGGAAATAAAATGCGACCAGCCTAAATATTGCGACAGTGTCACAACAATCTTTACTGGAAGCTTAGCTCTTTCTGGGCTCGCTGTAATTACAGTTGTATCAAGCGGCGTTATCTCATTCTTTTGCTTCTTCTTACCCATTATCCTTCCTCTCCAAATTCGCTAAAATCTTTTCTTCATTAGATACCACATCGCCTGTGTCTTCAAGATAATTCCATATATCGGTTTGATTTCTTGCGCCTGATTGTTTTACATATTCCCGATATGAAGAACATGAAAAACGGGCGTCGCAGTTACGGCAGACATAAGTAGCAAATTGTACATTTGTACCGGGTTCTTTTTTCTTTAATCGTTCTACATCAGGAGCGGAAAAAACACGATCTTCGATGTTATCTACAACTTTTGCAAACTCTTTTATTGTCTCTTTAACGTTTTCTTCTTTGTACTCGATTTCGATTACCGGTTCCCATTCTTTTAACGCTGTTTTTTGGATTTCATCGTCACCAAATTTAAAAGCGTTTTTAACTTTTTCCGGAAGCGCTGTAGAAATAATTGCTGTATGATCAAGGTGATTATTTCGCAGGTTTTGCCATACATGAGCATAAACATTTAACTGATCCTCGTAAAAATCTTTGTGTCCGCGTATATAATCTGCGTCATGCGTTTTTAAATCATACATCCATATTTCATCGCTTTCTTGAACAATATCAACAACACCTTCGATATTAAACTTATTATTTTTGGTTGATACTTCATTTGGTAAAGTCAATTTTACTTCGGTTTCGGTAACTTGTTCAGCGATGTGCCTTAGTCTGCGATAATAAGCAATAACCTGACTAAGAGCAAGCTGCTTTATATCCTCTGTGAGAGCATGGCCGCCTGCAAGACGAAGAGATTGATAATTTTTATCAAACATTTCTTTTATACGTTCTTCCACTTCTTCAGTTGTCATAATAACTTTTCCTTTCTTTCGTTTAACAGAAGATTGTGCAAATCTTCTATAGTCTGGTGAATTAGCGTACCAAAAAGCATTGTTTCTGATCTGCTTGCGACAAAATCATATTTTCGCATTATCATATATTGTCTTGGACATCGTTTATAAAAAATAAAATCGGAAATGTAAGAATAACTTTTTGCAAGTTCGTCTTTCTTTTCCTTAGCCGATGGGATAGCAACATTTTTCAACGCGGAAATTGTCGGTAAATTGTTTTTGTGAAAAAAAGAAGTAAACTCGCCTGTTTCATAATAACTGGTTGGCGGAGTTTGTTTACCGCGCCCAAAACGAGCTATGACAAGAAGATTTTGTGCTCTGCTTAAAGCAACATAAAACATTCGCATTGTGTCAAAAACAGGAATCCTGTCTATTGGTTCTCCTTCTTTCTCAGACAGCAATTCACGTATAATTAATTCTTTTTGGTCCGCTTTGAACATTTTTTTGTCGGGACTTCCCAGAATTACAACAGGAAATTCAAGCCCTTTTGACTGGTGAATTGTTAGAAACGGAATACGCCCTTTTGGGAAAGGGTCATCAGCATTTTCAAATTCAGTTTCACCTAAACGGAAAAGAGCATAGGTAAACAAAAAGAAAAACGTATTTACAAACTTTTCTTCGGCAAGGAAAGAAGCGGTAATTACTATACTATTATCCTCCATAAATTTTGACAGATATTCAGATATAAGCGCGAGATTGCAAATTGGTCCTTCGTCCAAGTTCAACGAAGTTGAACAGTTTTGCTCTGCTGAACAGCTATCATCTTTTCTTTTTTCTGCTTTATCGTACATTTCACGAAAATGATCAAAACCGCCTAATTGATAAAATAGATCCAGGACATTCCAGTCAACCGATGTCGCTCTGTTCAATATATACGCTATAGAGAAAGGATTGCCGTCTTTTTCTCTCTTTGCCATTATACGAAAAAAATATTTATTAGAAAGGTTTTGTTTCGCTTTGGGAGAGATTTCTTTAATAGCAGATAAAATTTTAATCTTTTCCGATGGGAAAGGAGATGTTAATTCAAGTCCGAGTTCTTCAATCTTCTTTAGTAAAATATCATAGTCTTCTTCCACAAGGTATAATTGTTTCTTTTTATCATTAACAAATTGCTTTAGGTTTTTATCTTCTTCGATAAGTTTATACGCAAAGTTCTGACATTCCTCAATCCATTCACGATACGCTGTGTGAACGTGTTTGCCGGGACAATCAAAAATAAGCATATAAATTCCCCAAATGGCTTTAGCTTCTTCTGTATTTAGAAAAGTTCCCGCGCGAGGCGCATAGATTTTTATTTCATTATCAGTTCCGGTAAATCCCATTGATTCATTGAATTTTTTAAAACTTTCGATAAAATCAATGACACGGGTGTTCTTTTTCATAGCAGGAAAAAGAAAAGCGCATTGATTATAATCCGTAATTACTCCGGTTTGTTTCAGATCATATATAAGTTGAATAACCTCATTATTAACTTCTTCTTTGTTTGGGTTTGGTGTCGTAGTAACAATTGAGATTCCTGCATCATCTGATTTTGCTTTTATATCTTTATCATGTATGCGGTAATATCCTGCTTTATTTTCTTTTCGCCAGTCAGTAATGTCAATAAATGATTTATATGCGTCTACTATTTTTTTTCTGGAACGATAATTAATATTAAGGTCAACACGAATCGGTACTGCTCCGATTGTTTCCTGGCAGCGTTTTTCAAACTCGACAAGGTTTTCTACGGTTGCGCCGCGAAAGCGATAAAGCGCCTGATCATCATCGCCTACTACACATATATTTTTATGTCCTTTTGCAAGAGCGAAAAATATTTTTTCTTGAATTGTATTTGTATCCTGATATTCATCAATTATGATATGCTCATAAACAGATGATGCATCAGGAAAAGCATCAATTTGTTCATAAGCGGCTTTTTGAAGCATTGCAAAATCTACTTGTTTTTTTAGCGGATTCGAAGAAAGCATATCAAGATATGCCTGATACATCACAAGAAGTTTTTGCAATGTTTCGTCTTCAGTATAACATTTCACTGGATCAAGACTTTCTTCTGTAAAACGGTTAAATAATTCAATTACAGATACTACGGCATCATGGCGTGATCCTTTCGGTTTACCTTTATATGTATTGCCAAAGTAATAATTGATTTGCAGATTAGCGGCTTTTTCAATTGTCATCTCTTCATCATCTGTTTCGTCTTTCGCCTCATCTTCCGTTTTCTCAGGTATTTCAAAGCCTGCTGCTTCGCAGAGATGCGTCCAATTCTTTTTATTATGAACTTTAAAATATTGTCCGAGTTCGTCAAGGAGGATTGGCGGATGCTGTCTTTCTCTATTAGGCGAAAATGTTCTATCTGCTAACATTTTTTGACAGATTGAATGAACGGTTCCAAGCGGCATTTTAGCTATATCATAAGGTTGATTGGTATAATTACTTGCGATGCCAAGTAAAGAACGTAAACCTTCCTTTAATTGAAGTGCTGCTTTTGTAGTGAATGTAGAAAGAAATATTTTATTTGGATTTACTCCATGAAAAACAATGAGATTTACAGTTCTCCATAACAATACACGAGTTTTCCCGGAACCCGGTCCTGCTGTCAGTAGAAGCGGCCCTTTTGTGTGTAAAATGGCCTTGCGCTGGTTTTCATTTGGGGTAAAGCCTACCTCTCCCCATAAGCGCTCAATAGTTAATTGAGTATTTATCATTCTTCACTCACCCCTGCAACAACACTTCCGTCAACACCGCCGCAATCAGAAAAATCAAACCGCAATCCCCGCTTCAGAGGGAGAGTTATAGCTTTCACCCAAAAACCCGCGGGGTATCGGAGCAGGCCGTTCGAAGGTGCTTGTCATCTTATAAAAACTTCCGGTTTCGCTGCTCTGATAAATACCTAAAAGAAGTTCAAGCCCATGAAAAGCCATTTCCTTGCTGGTTCTTGGTTTGCGTCCCTTTCTGAGCGACCATGCTAAATCCGCAGGACCTATTCCGCGGCTGTTAAACGAAAACCCATGAGTGGGAGGAAGAGAAACCGGTTCATTTTGACCTTTTAAAATAACTTTTACTTCCCCTCCGAAGCCATTGGGATCAGGCAGATAAAGTATACCTTCAGTGCCATAAATGATAACCTGAGGTTTTTCATTTCCGATACTTGAGGAGTTAAACATAATTGAACCGAATGCGCCGCTTGTAAAACGGAAACTTCCCGCTACAAGATTTTCAGCCTGAAGAGTATATCTCTCGCCGTAACTTTCTTTGCCGGGAAAATAGTGAAAACGCTCAGGCTGTAATGTCGTTACAAATCCCGCCGCATCCCTAACAGGACCTAAGAGACTCAATATCGCGGTAATATAATAAACGCCGACATCAAGTCCGATGCCTCCTCCGGGAAGAGCGGTAAAAGGAAAATTTTCCGCAAGAAGTCCGGCGTCTCTGTTTAAAAGCGCGACAGCCGATGTAACGTCGCCAATAAGCCCGCTGTCAAGATAATAACGAGCGCTTTGAATTGCCTGTCCCATGAACGTATCAGGAGCGCAGCCGAAAAGCAGGCCATTCTTGTCAGCTAACTGAACCAATTTTCTTGCGGCGTCCAAAGAAAGATCGATGGGCTTCTCCGAATATAAATTTTTTCCAGATTCAAGTATTCGCGAGCTTATTTCATGATGATTCACGGGAGCGGTTATGTTTAACACCAGTTCAATGCTTTTATCGCTGAGGATTTCATCAAAAGTCATTTGCCTGATATTAAATTGATTTGCGCGTTTTTCCATCCGCTCTTTATCAATATCGCAGCAGCCTGTAACATCAAGAATGTTGAATATGCTTGTCATATTTTTAAGATAAATCTCACTGATCATTCCGCAGCCTACTACCGCAGTTTTAACTTTATTTGTTATTGCCATATCAACCTCCCAGTGATTTTAAATAATCAAAGCTGATCTTCGCACATTCCAACGGAGTTTTTCCCGGAGAAGGATTATCCTGTTCCGCTACAAGCCATTCAGTGCCCGCTTCTTGTGCGGCTTTAATGATGCCGGGGATATCCATAATTCCCTGACCTAACGCTCTAAAAGGAAATTGACCCGCAGCGCGGGCTTTTTTCGCTTCTCCAATAAGCTCATATTCCGCTTTGACGGCGCCGGAAGATGAATCGAAATCTTTTAAATGAACAATCGGAGCCCGGCCTTTATATTTTAGAATATATTGAGCGGGATCCACGCCGCCTACTTTTGCCCAGCAAACGTCAATTTCCGTCTTGAGTAATTCAGGCGAAATACTGTCATAAAGATCGTCTAACGCATATTTGCCTTTATAATCAACAAATTCAAATTCATGGTTATGGTAAAGAAGCACTGCGCCTTTTTTCTTAACAGCTTCGCCGATTGAAGCGATTCTTTTTTTTACATCTTCGTAATTCGCGCCTGTACTTCGATCGGCGTCATCAAGATACGGGATTACAATATATTTGCACCTAACATCCAAATAAAAATCAATCATTTTATCAAGGTCAGCAACCAGATCGTGGTAGGGAACATGAGCGGAAACGGCAGTAAGCCCGGCTTTTTCCAGCGATTTTCTGAATTGCGCAGATGTTTTCCCAAATTGATGTCCCAGCGCCAATTCCACATACTTGAAGCCAATTCGCCCGATTTCCTGCAAAGTCCCGTCAAAATCTTTTTTCAACTCATCTCTGACATTGTAAAGCTGCAACATAACAGGTAACATATTTCCTCCTAAAAACGCAAATTCCCTACAACTGACTTTACCGATATTAAATTTAGATGTGAATTTGTCTTTATGCGGTATTTTATCCTGTTTTACAGCTTCAGTCAAGATTTTCAGCCGCAATAACGGTAAAATCATCTTTAACTTTATTGAATATATTAACCAGCACAGGATCAAAATGAGTGCCGGAACCATCCGCGATTGCCATCTTTACTAGGTTGTTGTTATTATTCTGTAAAAATTTCTTTTGTTTCTGGATGAACAAATGGTTTTCCATGCGTTTGAGCAAAAGGGGCGGGGTAAACGGTTTTGTTATATAATCAACGGCGCCAAGATCAAGACCGGCAAATTCATCGGCTTCCGAAGTCTTTGCCGTTACAAATATGACAGGAATATCAGCGTAATTTATGTCTGCCTTGAGAATTGTTATAGCTTCATAACCATTCATGCCGGGCATATCAACATCAAGCAGAATCAAGTCAGGAATTTTTTTTTAAACCTCCATTATTTTAGGTTTCTTATCATCCTGCATTATAACCTCTGTTTTTTATTCACTTTTTTATTTAGGCAAAGGTATTTATTTTTTAATATTACAATTCATCTAAATCGCAAAATACACCCTGATTTAACTTTATTTTTTACGCAAACCTGCGAAAAATGTTGTATAAAACCGTAATTTGAAAGTTATACAAATTTGTTTTAATCTATATAACGTTAAAAACATAATAAATTTTATAAATATTTTTCGTTTTTATTGTCGATTAAAACAAAAAGTGTTAATATTATTTATAGGCTATGGCAAAAAGAAAAAATGTTAATAATAAGAATTACATGGAACGGCCTCGCTTGCACAGGTTATTAAAAAACGCCATAAACTATCCTTTAATAATCGTGTGCGCTGGTTCAGGTTACGGAAAGACATACACAGTTCATTCATTTTTAAAAGATTATTATGCGGAAAAAACAAATATTCACGCAAACTGGGTGCAGATCTCCGAGCGGGATAATATTCCGGCGCGCTTTTGGGAGAGTTATACAAATCAGGTATCTTTACACTGGCCGGAATTCGGAACCCGCCTGAAGGAAATCGGATTTCCGAAAACAGATGAAGCTTTTTCAAAGTATATAGCGATCAAACAGGATGTCGCGTTACTGCCCGGTATCCATATCAGGGTATTTGACGATTTTCATTTATTGCATAACGCAGACATACTTCGATTCTTTGAGCGCAGCGTAAGAATTTACCCGCCGAATATGAAAATAATATTCATCTCCCGCACCATGCCGGAAATAAACTTAATCGGCGTAATGAAAAGCGAGAATGTCTTCACAATACAGGAAGACGCATTGTGCTTTACAGAAGAAGAAATCGTAGAATATTTTAATCAGATCCGTCTTTCTGTAATGAGCTCAGATATAAAAAATATTTATGATGACACTCAGGGCTGTGCTTTTACAATCAACTTGATCGCGCACTCGCTTGAAAAAAAACGAAAGTACGAGCGTTTTGCTCTTGATGCCATAAAAAAAAACATTTTTCGTTTTATCGAGGCGGAAATTCCGCATACAATCTCAGAACAATTATGGCGTTTTCTGCTGTGCATATCGCTGATCGATCATCTGGCCGCCGATCTTATCACATTACTCGCGAAAGAAAATTGCAGCTTCGCCGCCAGCGGCTCCGATTCCGACAATTTAACCTCTTACAATTCGGCAGATGAACTTATCGGCGAAATGAAATTACTTAACGCTTATATACGTTATGATTTTATTATGGATTCTTATGTAATTCACCATTTGTTTCTTGATTATATCAGGCAAAAACAGGAACAATTTTTAACAGATGAAGAGAGAAGGAGAACATACCAAACTGCGGGATTATGGTGCGAAGAAAACGGCTATTACGTTGACGCTCTTTCATATTATGAAAAATCAGGCAACTATGACGCGATTATCAGGAAAGTTACTTCATTGAACGTGCAAATACCTCAGGATATGGCGGGATACGCGCTGGAAATATTTGAACGTATGCCGGATGAGGTGAAATCTGATAATCCGCTTTTTCCGTCAATGTTAATAAAATTAAAAATTAATCTTGGACAATTCCATGAAGCGCAAACAATCGCCGAAAAATACGCAGAAGATTATGAATCACGCATTGAAACGCCGGAGAGAAACCGCGCGCTCTCCGGGATTTACGTTTTCTGGGGTCATTTAAAAATGAAGATGAGCACGTATACAGACGTATATGATTTTGATATTTACTATAAAAAGTTAAGTTTTTATTACAATAAAAATCCTTTTAAACTAATCGGTTCATACAAAGCATTAACGGCAAGCGCATGGGCTTCAAATGTCGGAACAGATCGAAGCGGAGCGATGGAAGAATATATCTGCGCTGTTTCCCGAATGATATCTTTTCTATCACCCCCTCTAATCGGATTTTATGACGGTTTGGAAGATCTTCTATACGGTGAATTATATTTTTACCGCAGACAATTTAATGATGCGGAACAATATCTTAAACAATCGATAAATATAACGCGAAAACACGACCAATACATTACGCAAAATAAAGCTTTAATTTACATGATGCATATTTATTTTGCCAACGGAGATTTAGAGAGCGCGGCAAGGTCATTAAGAGAAATGGAGACTGTATCCGCAAGGCATAACGAAAAAGATTACGGAATTCGCAGTACGATATATGATATTGCCTGCGGATTCTTTCATCTTGCGCTTGACAATTTTGAAAAAATACCGGAGTGGCTCAAAGGAAATTTTTCTCCCTTTACACATTCGTCTTTTTTAGAAAATTACGCAAATAGGATAAGGGCGCGGTATCATTATAAAACGCGTAAATATGAAGCTCTTTTGTCATTTATTGAAAATACGGCGGAATATCCCGCGATTTTATTCGGTAAAATAGAATTATATGTTTTAAAAGCTCTTTCTCTTTATCAGCTCAAAAGGCGGAGTGAAGCAATCGACGTGTTTACTAAAGCCTATAATCTTGCGGAATCGAACAAGCTCATCGCGTCGTTCACAGAATACGCAAATGATATGCGCACATTAACTTTAGCGGCGCATAAAGAAAAAAATTGCACAATACCAAAGAAATGGCTGGAAGATATTAACCGTATTTCATCAACTTACGCGAAACGCAAGATCAAAATGATATCTGATTATTTACGCATTGATGCAATCCGAGTCACCTCTGAAAATAAAATAATTTAATAAAATATTTATGATGACACAATTTATACGTTTTCTCCTTTATTTAGTTCCCTGTGCGCGTAAAATGTCGGAATATCAGCGGGATTTTCAATATTTTCGTGTCCTCTTGGATCAATTATAACAAGCGCTTTGGCGAATTCTTCCTGGCTGTAATAAACGGAAAATCCTTTTGCGTTATAGACTTTTTTCGCCGTTAACTTGCTTAATTCATATTTGCGGATTAAATTGTCAAAATGTCCGTTATTCGAAATCAACCCTCCGGAGGATTCTATTCCTGAAAGCACAACAGGCAATTTGGTAAGCCGCGCGACTTTTTCAAGATTTAAACGGAATTGTAAATATAAAAATAAGGACTGCTCTTCCGTGCAGTTTCTTAAAAATGAAAACAGCGGATTAAAAGCAAACGCGTGCCAGTAGTTTGAAGCCTTCACTTCATTTGAACTAAAGCCGTTTGTGGACAAATATATAACAGACATTCCGATAATTTGCCTTTCTGTTAAATCCGCGAGCCTTTGAACATAAAAACCATTCTTAAGAATTTGATGCGGCTGAGTTGAAAGGCAAATTCCTCCCATGTCTCCGTAATGAGAATCCATAAAAGTTTTAGAAGTATATATTTCCATATTGTGATAATACTTATCGTCTTTTTCTTCCATACTGACAAGAATACTCTGCCATTTTGCACGTTCTGCCTGAAGGGAAGCAAAAGAAGTTATTTTCTTGGCAGCCGCGTCAAGCGCGTCAATTGTTATTTGTTTCTTTTTTGTAATGATATACTGTTCAAGAATCTCCTGAAGCACAGTGTCTCCGATTAAAACTTTTTCTATATCCTTATCTTCGCGTAACTCAAAAAATAATGTCTCTAAAAGATTTAAAAGATAAATCAATTGTTGATAACTTAAAACATCCACGCTTACGTCATCTTTCAGAATATTCAACCTTGATTTTATGCTTTCAAGCTGACTGTATCTTTGCAGCAGCATAGCTGTCGCAAACGCGGAAAAATCTTCAACATTGCGGGAGCTCGTTCCGGCGAGAATAAGAGCGGCAATAAATTTCTGCAAATCGGTTAATGAATCAAACTTTTCAATAATTTTTGAATAATGCTCCTTTTTTTCCTGAAGCGCGCTTATTGTTTTATCCTGCTTAGCGATATCTTTTTCAAGTTTTTTTCTTACTTCCTCATTGTCAGGCGGAATATCCTTCAATTCATTTTCATAAGAAATTTTTCTTTCAAACGCTTTATCAAGCGGCTCATTCAATTCAATTGACCAGTTGTTAACAAAAGAAAGCGCGTTATTTACATTTATCTGCTCCGTTGTGTAAAGCGAGTTCCATACCTTTTCAATATTAACAAGATTGATCTGTTTTCTGGCAAATCTGTCTTTTTCGGCATTATTTTGTCCTATTTGAACAATTGGCATCTGAAATTCAGTTCGCGCATTTATAAACAATGACGATTTCACAGCGCCGAACTCTTCAAATAATTGCGCGAAACAATATGATTTTGACATTGACCAACCGCATCCAATACCGCGGATAACAGAACGCATTAACGGACCATGGAGGCTTTTTTCTTTATTTCCAAGAAGATCAAGCTGCTGAATAAATTCACCCGTCCATTTGTGATCGCTTCCGTTAAGAAGATTATTCTGAAACTTTTCGATAATTTCTCTTGTATCGGGATATTCGTTTATATACGCGTTCAGTAAATCTTTATAGGAAACCGTTGTTTTATTTTTAAGGAAAGTATCGCTTAACCCAAAATTATTAATAAGATTAAAGACATCTCTCGCTTCTCGGGCAGCATCTTCATCGCGGAATATAAGATGCATACGCGGGTATTGCGGATCACACCCGCGGTTCTCTTCGATAAATTGCAAATATTTATGCATGTTGACTTTTGTTATACCCAATAATTTCTGCGTATGCCATTTATAAATATGCATTCCGCCCCTGTCGTCAATTATTCTGACCAAATTATTTATAATTTCCGCAATAACAGGATTTTTAAAACGCTTCAGAAGGCGGGCATAATACGCGCAAAGATAAACGCCCGTCGCTTTCTGAAGTAGCGCCTTTACAATATTAAAATACGCTCTGATTTCTACGGCAAAATCAAGACTGTGAAAACCGGAGTTTTTTCTCTCCTGTATAGCCATATCAATATCATAATCATACAGATTCATCGCTTTAATGCTTTTAAGATTTACGCTGGGATCGGTGAAAGCGGCTGTAAAAGCCCGCTCAATATCGGGAAGCTGTTCTACAATCGCGACTAACTGAATAAGATCGATGTTACCTGACATTATATAAATAAAATGAAGGGCGTTATTCCTCATAAAAAAAAGGCTCAAAGGATCCTGAAGCGAAATTTTCTGCCAGGCCTCCCTGTAATTAGTCAATCTAAAATCGTCGCGTAACAATGACGCCGGATACTGTGCTAAGGGGCGTCCAAGATATCTGACAAGAACAATGTCACGCGCAAGTTTTGTTTTACCGGAACCTAAATGTTCCTGATTAAAAGGAGGCTGCTGCTTCGCTGTTATAAGAAGTGCCGCGATAATCATCAAAGGCTCAAGATGATTTTCCTTCCATTTGCGCCAGTTATAATCCTGCCGCATCCTCGGCAGAAGCACATATTCCGTAAACGCCCTCGGAGAAATTCCTTCTTTTGCCAAGTCAGTTAATAGTTGAATAAACGGACTAAGAACCTGCGCGCTCCCCTGATACTTAAATAATATTTCTTCTAACACGCCAAGCCCATTGTGTTTATCCATCGGATTAAGCCAATATTTATTTCCTTTTTCCAGCCAGAGAGTAAAAAGATTTCTTATACCGACAGGATTTTTTCGCTCCATATCAAGTTCAACAGCAGCCAGAAAAGGCATCATTCCCGCTTTACTTGCCTTAGAAACCGCTATTTTATTACGAAAAGTTTTAAATTTTGAATTAACTGATAATTCTTCATCCGAAACAACCACAGGCCGATCGTGGGCAAGATCGAGTTCTAAATAATCGTCCTGGGCTATTTGGCTGGGTTCATTTGGGGGCATGAGCTATAATATATTAGAATAATCTAAAAAATACTATTAGGAACTGCTAATTTTTTCACTTGAGACTTTTTTAAATATCTTTTTTAAACTCACTTAAAAAGAATAAGTCTATCTATCGTCAAAAAAACAGGCAGATCAGTTAACTTAATCTGCCCATTTCCCTTAACTACATTCTCTCTCTTAAAAATGCCTCAACTGTCATACGATTAACGCCTAAAATTCGACTGATTGCGCTCTTTGAAATTTTTCTCTCCAAAAGTTCTTCTATTTCTTTTTCATGTCCTGAAAGTTTTACACGTGATGATTTTCTGCCGGAAGGTCTGCCCAGAATAACACCTTCCGCTCTTTTTCGGGCAAGAGCTTCTTTTGTCCTTTGCGAAACTAAATCCCGTTCAATTTCAGCGGACAACGCAAACGCGAAAGCAAGCACTTTTGATTGAATATTATCGCCAAGACGATAATTGTCTTTTATTGTCCAGATTCTTACTTCGTTACGCATTAAATGATTTAGTATAGACATAATCATAAAAAGACTCCTTCCAAGTCGGGATAATTCAGAACATATAATTAAATCTCCTTTTTTAACTTCCGCGAGAAGCGATCCCAAAAGCCTTTTTTCAGGCAATTTAGTACCGCTTATTGTCTCTTCAATCCATTGTTCAATTTTAAAATCATTTTTTAAACAAAACTGTTCGATTTCAAACCGTTGATTTTCAACAGTTTGCCTGTCTGTGCTGACTCTGATATAACCGTATATCATAGCGCCTCCTAAAATAGATAATTAATAACTTATCGTCATGTTGGAGATACAGGAAAGTAATGATCGATTTTTCACAGTGGAGATAAAGCTCGTTATGATGATATTTAACTTTAAGGGATATTATTTATTATGATAATAATTTTTCTAACAACCAAAACACGGTCGTTATTGGGTTCTTTTCTATTATTTTCACGGCGAATTAATGACTGCCTCATTACTTATCAAACCCCGATTGCAGTAAAATATTATCAATATAAGGAATAGCGCCGTATTTACCTTGTAAATAATTTTTATTATAAGATGAATCTTTTCTCACAGGTTCTTTATATTCAACTAACGAATATAAATCGGTAGCACCAAATTTATCTTTTTCGCAAAACCAAATTTGGTCTCGGCGCAAGAGTTTGTTTGTCATTATATTGACAGAATGACAGGAAATGACAAGCTAAGCATTTTTCGGATTTGACATTGGCGAATTAAATAATTTTATAATATTTTCAATTATAAGAGGATGTAACATTGTATCAAATTCGTCAATAAATAACACGCTTCCTTTATCTAGTACAGAAAAAATATAACTAGAGTATGAAAATAATTTATTAGTATCGGATGATTCATCTGATGCATCTAAGTATAATTCACCTGCCGGTTTATCTTCATCAAAAATAGTATGTCCAAATAAAATCCTTTCTTCATTTGCGTTTGGAAATTTATTGTTTAAAATAGCTACTAACTCCGGATCAGGCATATCTTTAAAAGCGGGAACTTTTTCTGTTCTATATCCGGTAATTTGAATATCAGCAAACCTTAGAAAATCAATTATTTTATTTTTTTGTTCTGGATTATTAATATTTTTATCTTAACGCAAAGCTGTATTATATTCACCATACAAAACACCCATATTTCTAAAATGCTTTACAATTTGAGCTGATATTTCTCCATTATTTTGTGCACATACAGATAGAAAGGAACAATTATTACGAACTGCCGCTTTAGCTCTTACTCCTTCTTTAAAATAGCTGGTATACTCAATCTCCTGAGAATTACGTAAAAAAAGCATTACCACTCGAACATTTTTTATTGCACACAGATACTCAGATAACACTTGCTTATTATTAACTATTAACCCATAACGATATCTGATTTCTTCACCGTTTTCTTTTATAATAAAAATTATTTCAAACTTTGAAGGAGCTGTCTCTGTCTGTATTGATAAAGCAAAAGGTTCTGTTTCTATTGGGTCTTCTACTTGTTTACGTGGACCGGAAAAAACCGAAAAATTTAAGAAAAAAACAAGAGCTTTAAAAAAATTGGACTTTCCACTGGCATTAGCGCCATAAATTACCGCTGTTCTTAGGAAGCGCAGATTTTTCTCTGTTTCAAAAGTGTTAAGTTCTGATAATTCCCATTATGAGAAGTGCGGAAAGACCGAACGCTGTATTGATGATGAAATACCTTTTGAAATACCGGCGAGTTGGGTGTGGGTGAGACTGGGGGAGATTGCTTCAGTATCATCTGGTAAAGGTTTAACTTCATCGCAGATGAAAAAATCAGGAGAAATACCAGTATATGGTGGAAATGGAATAACTGGATATCATGATGAATTCAATGTTAACAAGCAAACTCTTATAATTGGGCGTGTTGGTTTTTATTGTGGTAGTACATATATAACTACAGTAGATTCATGGATAACAGATAATGCCCTTATATTGTCTTTTTCATCTTCTAATTTATCAATAAATTGGTTAAAATATTTTATTGATTCACAAGAATTACGGAAACAAACAAGCTCAACTGCACAACCTCTTGTTTCTGGAAAATTACTTTATCCCATTTTATTCCCTCTCCCTCCTCTTGTAAAACAAAATAAAATAGTAGAGAGCATAGACACTATATTTTCAATACTTGATAGACTGAATAAATATTAACTTAAACCCATACTGAAGAAGGAGGACTTCAGTATGTTAGATAATTTTAAAAAGTATCTATGGCGAAAAAACCTAGCCGAAAACACCATTGATGCTTACTTATTTGCTTTAAAGCAGTATTATGAGTATTTTAACTGTATCAATAAGAAAAATTTACGTAATTTCAAGATTTTTCTGATAGAAAAATACAAACCGCAAACTGTTAATTTACGTCTTAGAGCTATAAATTGCTATCTTGAAAGTATTAGTAAGAAGAACCTGAGAATACAGTTTGTTAAAGTTCAGCAAAAATCATTTCTGGAAAATGTTATTAGCGAAGCAGATTACATTCATTTTAAAAATTGCCTAAAAGAAGATAATGAATTTTTCTGGTATTTTGTTATTCGTTTTCTTGCTGCAACAGGTGCAAGAATTAGCGAGTTTATTCAAATTAAAGTTGAGCATATAAAAACAGGATTCATTGACTTATACTCAAAGGGTGGGAAATTACGAAGGATTTATATACCTAAATCTTTGCAACTTGAAACTATATCATGGCTAGAAGAAAAAAAACTAAAAAGCGGTTTTGTTTTCCTTAACAAGCACGGAAAACGTATTACAACTCGCGGAATTTCCGGACAGTTAAAGAAATTAGCTGTTCGTTATGGAATAAATCGTGTGGTTGTATATCCTCATTCTTTTCGCCATCGCTTTGCAAAAAGTTTTCTGGAATGGTTTAATGATATTGCTTTTCTTGCGGATTTAATGGGGCATGAAAGTATCGAAACGACTAGAATATATCTTCGGAAAACAGCTACTGAACAGCAGGCTATTGTTGACAGAATTATTGATTGGTAAAGTTTATTAATTATTCGGTATATTTGAGAGTAATTTTTCGATTTTATCAACGATTCGTTTTTGCTCCTCAAATGGAGGAAGGGGGTAAAGTGTATATATAATTTTCTCTTTAGAAATATTAGGTTGAGCACCACCTTCGCTTTGTTTCTTAAAATTTGAT
>Ga0209755_10004225_pt1 | contig 17197 bp, 12 predicted proteins | sample TergutCo191P1_FD_187301 | JGI IMG/M metagenome (GOLD analysis project Ga0209755, IMG submission 187301) | Cornitermes sp. P1 segment gut microbial communities from Petit-Saut dam, French Guiana - Co191P1 (SPAdes) (version 2) | ecosystem: Host-associated > Arthropoda: Insects > Digestive system... | reverse complement strand
AGAGTCGCCGAAGCCGCCGCGTGTGAGGATAAATTCCGCCGCGAAGGGGTTGATATCACTTTGACTGTGACTCCGTGCTGGTGTTACGGAAGCGAAACGATGGACATGGATAAAAATACAATTAAGGGCGTCTGGGGTTTTAACGGAACTGAGCGTCCGGGAGCGGTATATCTTGCGGCGGTTTTGGCAGGACACGCGCAGAAGGGAGTGCCTGCGTTCGGCATTTACGGACATGATGTTCAGGATCTAAATGATTCAGCTATTCCCGAAGATGTAAAAGAAAAACTGTTGCGTTTTGCAAGATCCGCTGTAGCCGCCGCGACAATGAGAGGAAAAAGTTATCTGCAAATCGGATCGATATGCATGGGAATAGCAGGCTCTATTATTAACTGCGATTTTTTTGAAGAATACCTTGGCATGAGGGTTGAAAGCGTTGATGAAGTTGAAATAATAAGGCGAATGGAAAACGGAATCTACGATGAAAAAGAATTCCAAAAAGCCCTTGCATGGACAAAACAGTACTGCAGGGAAGGTTTTGATAAAAATCCCAAGGAGCTTCAAAAGTCGCGGCAGGAGCAGGATGCAGCATGGGAATTTGTCGTTAAGATGATGTGTATCATAAAAGATTTATTTAACGGGAACGCGAATCTTCCGCAAGGGTGCGAAGAAGAGCGTCTTGGCCACAACGCGATTGCAGGAGGTTTTCAGGGACAGCGTCAGTGGACGGATTTTTATCCCAACTGCGATTTTCCGGAGTCTTTAATGTGCTCTTCCTTCGACTGGGAAGGACCGCGCGAGCCTTATATCCTCGCCACAGAAAATGATACGTTAAACGCCGCCGGAATGTTATTCGGAAAACTGTTAACAGGCACCGCTCAGATTTTCGCCGATGTGCGCACATACTGGAGCCCGGAAGCTGTAAAACGCGCCGCCGGTTACGAACTTACAGGATACGCAAAAGAAGCAGGCGGCTTCATTCATTTGATCAATTCTGGAGCAGCCTGCGTTGACGCCTGCGGCGTTATGAAAGATAAAAACGGCGGCGCTGTAATGAAGCCTTTCTGGGAAGTAAATGAACAAGACTGGAAATCCTGCATAGCGGCGGCAACATGGAACGCGGCGGACTTTGGCTATTTCAGAGGCGGCGGGTTTTCATCGCGCTTTATCACAAAGTCGCAAATGCCGGTAACGATGACGAGGCTTAATCTTGTTAAGGGAATTGGACCAACTCTTCAAATAGCCGAAGGCTGGACAATAAATCTGCCCGATGAAGTTTCAGAAATTTTATGGAAGCGCACTGACTACACATGGCCGTGCACCTGGTTCGCGCCGCGAGTTACGGGCAAAGGCGCGTTTAAAACCGCCTACGATGTTATGAACAACTGGGGCGCAAATCACGGCTCAATTTCCTTCGGCCATATCGGCGCTGATTTAATCACGCTTTGTTCCATACTGCGAATCCCTGTATGCATGCACAATATTGATGAAGACAAAATCTTCCGCCCTGCGTACTGGAACGCGTTCGGCATGGATAAGGAAGGTCAGGATTACCGCGCATGCGCCGCGTTAGGCCCAATGTATAAGTAATAATTGTTTTTGGAGGCAATGTGGAATACGCTATCGCGGTAATTGACATCGGTATGACAAATAAAAAAATAGCGCTCTACGATCAATCGCTTAATCAGCTTGACGCGCACTATAAAAATTTTGATCCATTAATTGTTGACTCGCTTGAATGTCACAACCTCGAAGAAATGGAAAACTGGTTTATAGAAGAATTAAAATATTTTGCAGGGAAATATCCCGTAAAAGCGGTATCGATAAGCACGCACGGAGCGACATTTGTCTGCACAGGAAAAGACGGCAAAGCGGCAGTTCCGTGTGTTTATTACACTCATGAGCCATCGAACATTTCAGACGAAGATTTCCACGGCGAATTTTACAAGCGGTTTGGAAAAAAAGAGGAGCTTCAGTCAAGAACGGGAACGCCAGCTTTTAAGGCAATGATAAACCCGGCTAAAGGAATATATTTTATTCAAAAAAAATATCCTGATGAATTTAAAAATGTAACGTCAGTTATACCGTATCCTCAATACTGGGGATTCCGTTTTACGGGAAACATCGCGGCGGAAACTACCTATCTGGGCAATCATACATATTTATGGGATCAAACTGATTCGCGCTATTCCGGCGTTGCGCATAACCTTGGCATTGCCTCTTTGATGCCGGAAAAAATCTGTAAACCGTGGGATGTCCTTGGAAAAATAACAGAAGATCTCGCGCGAAAGACCAGTCTTTCAAAAGACACGATAGTTACAATGGGAATACATGATTCTAACTCGGCTCTCTTGCCCCATTTCGCGAAAAAAGGAACGCGCGGCTTTATTTTAAACTCAACAGGAACATGGTGCGTTATCATGAACCCTGTTGAAAAATATGAATTCAAGCCTGATGAACTTGGCAAGGTTGTGTTCTTTAATATTTCAGCTAACGGAACGCCTTTAAAAACCGCGATCTTCCTTGGCGGGCTTGAGTTTGAAACATGGTCGCAGTTATTTTCCAGTCATCATAAACGAAGCGATAATCCAGAATGGAATGAAAACCTGTACAGATCCATATTAAAAGAAAAAAAATTATTCCTGCTGCCTGAGTTAACGCAAGGCTCAGGGCAGTTCCCCGACTCAAGGGCGCGCATTACAGAAAACGGCAGGAATTATTACTTTGACAGTCTTGAAACAGCGCAAAAGCCTCCGTGTTTTTCCGATTATGAAAAGTTATTCGCATCTCTTCGCATATCTCTTGTTATGCAGACTATAACCGCCCTTAAGCGCGCCGGCCTTGATGACGCCTGCGAAATCTTCACAGAGGGAGGTTTTCGCAAGGATGAATCCTACAGCAGACTTTTATCATCGGCGCTAGCAAATAAAGTCTTCCTAACAGATATAAGCGAAGCTTCCGCGCTAGGCGCTGCGATGATCGCAAAAATGGCATTAAAAAAAATCTCGCTTAGCGATCTATCATCTGATTTTGAAATTAGTTATAATGAGCAGAGCAAAGGTTTTTTCCCGGAGCTGGAAGAATACAGAAAAGCATGGCTTAGTGAAGCGGAAAAAACTCAGATGTAATATTAATTTTGGAGGACTATATGACAAAGAAAAAATTTGTACAGGTCGGCACAGGCGGAAGGGCGCGGATGTATTACGAAGCAATTTCCACAACATATAAGGACAGAGCAGAAATTGCGGCCTTTTGCGACATTTCCAAAACGCGCATGAATTACGCGAACAGGCTGTTAACAGATGAATACAAAGCGGCGCCTGCGAAAACTTATAATTACACAGAATTTGAAAAAATGATCGATGAAACAAAACCGGATACTGTTATTGTAACAAGCGTCGATCGTACCCATCACGATTACATTATAAGAGCGATGGAAAAAGGCTGCGATGTTATCACTGAAAAACCGATGACAATTGACGAAAAAAAAGCGCAGGCGGTTATCGACTGCCAGAAGCGGACAGGAAAAAATCTGCGCGTAACGTTTAATTACCGTTATGCGCCGCACAATACAAAGATAAGGGAACTTATAATGGACGGAATATTAGGCGACGTTTTTTCTGTTCATTTTGAATGGCTTTTGGATACCTTTCACGGAGCTGATTATTTCAGGCGCTGGCACAGAAACAAGATCAACTCAGGCGGTCTTCTTGTACATAAATCCACTCATCATTTTGACTTAGTTAACTTCTGGCTTGGAACGCTGCCAGAAACTGTTTTTGCGATGGGTGATTTAAATTTCTATGGAATGAAAAACGCCGAAAGACGCGGAGTAAATAATTTCTACTACCGCTGCCACGGAAGCGAAAACGCAAAAGGCGATCCTTTCGCGATCGACATTGAAAATAACAAAACAATGAAAGAGCTTTATCTTGACGCTGAAGCCGATTCAGGCTATATCCGCGACAGAAGCGTTTTCTCCGATGATATCTCTATCGAAGACACAATGGGGTTATTGGTGCGCTACCGCAATAACGCGATTTTAACATATTCCCTAAACGCGTATATGCCGTGGGAAGGCTACAATGTTGTGTTTAACGGATCAAAAGGCCGCCTTGAGGTATGCGTCAGGGAAAAAGCGTATATCAACTCAGGCGGTGATAAAACCCAGGAAGGCGCGCTGTCTAAAAAATCGATTGTTTTCTGGCCGATGTTCGGTAAACAGTATGAAATTGAGTTTACAGAAGGCAAGGGCGGCCACGGCGGCGGCGATACAGTAATGTTAAACGACATTTTCGGCGATCCGGGGACGGACAGGTTTAAAAGAGCCGCGTCACACGTTGACGGGGTTTATTCGATACTGACAGGAGTCGCGGGAAATAAATCGATAGCGTCAGGAGAGCCTGTAAAAATAAAAGATTTAATTTCATTTTAAGCGTGCGGCTAAAATGCGCGCTAAAAAATCCCGGATAGGGCTTGTTCTTGCGTCAATACACACAGGCGCCTCTCAGCGCGTGTGGCCTTCTTTTGCAAGCACCGCTTTAATAGAGGATAAAAATCTTTTCATTTTTCCGGGAGGCCGCCTTAATGCTCCGGCGGATTTTGAAAACCTGCGCAATTCAATTTATTCGCTTGTTAACAGCGACAACCTTGACGGCTGCATCAGCTGGAGTTCGACAATAAGGTATACAGAACCGCAGGAAGAATTTGAACGCTTTCATTCAGGTTTTGATCCGCTTCCTTATGTAACAATTACAAATAAAATCCCCGGGCACCCGTGCGTGGAATTTGATTCTTATGTTGGAATGAAACAGCTTACAAGCCATTTTATTAATGTCCACAAATCCAAAAAAATCGCCTTTTTAAAAGGACCTGACTTTAATCAATCCGCACTTGCGCGTTTTAAAGGATTTGAAGACGCGCTAAAAGAAGCCGGCCTTCCTTCCACAGCAGGAACGCCGCTTGCAACAGATCCGTTTAACTGGAACTCAGGCGACGCGGCGGCTGTGCAGCTTTTTGAAAACCGCAGATTAATACCCGGAAAAGATTTTGATACTCTTATCGCGTCAAGCGACCTTATGGCGCTGGGAGCTATAAATTATTTTGCAAAACACGGTTATCACATTCCGGGCGATTACCGTGCGGCGGGTTTTAACAATTCCATAGAAAGCAGACTTACAGAAAAATCGCTTACAACAATTCACATCCCCTACTCCGGCCTTAGCACCGAATCATTCCGCCTCCTTTTAAATCTGCTTTCAAAAAATAAATCAAAATCAGCTAACGTCGAAAATGTTTATCTTCCTTCGGAGCTTATTATCCGGGAATCCTGCGGATGCGTATCATCGCAGACAGGCAAAACAATCCGCAAAAATGAAAAAACATCAAACGCAAATAATGAAGTTCTTTTAACTAAAATGATTTCCGGATTTTTTAAATTGACAGACGGCGATGCGGACGCCTTCGCCGCTCCTGTTGTCAGAAGTCTTCTTGCTGCAGGCGAACAGAAAAACGAAGATCCTTTTCTAAAACTTCTGGAAAAAGCGCTTATCAGGTTTTTCGGTTCAGGACGCGAAACCGAGCTGCTTTTTAATCTGATAGAACAGATTGCCTCTTGCGGGCTTGTAAGCAAACATCTTGTAAAAAAATTAAGTCCTGTGGTTTACAAACTGATTTTTAAAGTGCGCGAACAGCTGAATTTTCATACGCAATATGAAAAAGAATACCGCAACATAGCGCTTAACTCGCTTAAATGCGAACTGCTTGGAACAAGAAACAGGGATTCTCTTTTACAGAGCCTTGCGCGCCACCTTCCCAAGATAGGGATCAATACAGCCGGTATCGCGCTTTACACGGATGACGCCGCGTCTATTTGGGCGGGCAGCTTTTCAAATGAAGGCATCAGCCCCGTACGTGAAGTGACATTTCCTTCCAGGCTGTTATTTCCCGGTTCTTTAAAGCCCAATTTTTCCCGCGGCGTTTTCATGGTTCAGCCGCTTTTCATCGAAAATAAATCCCTTGGATATTTTATTCATAACGCGCCGTTTAATGACGGCGTCATCTTTGAAGAACTTCGCTCGGCGTTAAGTTACGCGCTAAAGGGAATTTTTCAGCTGGAAGAATATGTAAGGGCGAAATTAATCGCCGAGCAGGCGGAGCGGGCTAAAACTGAATTCTTAAGAGCCCTAGAAAATGAGATTTACAATCCGCTGGCAGGGGTCATGGAAAAAATAAATGATTTGGAAAATATCAAAGGATGCACAAAGGCGTTTAAAGAAGAGCTGCGCGATCTTAAATTATACGTTGATTCCCGTGGAAAACAGGCCGAAAGCCTGATCGAGTTAGCGCTTTTTAAGCAGGATGAACTTGTTTTAAGCAAGACGCTTTTTAACCCCGGGCAGCTGCTGCCGGGAATCGCTGCGGTACACGACACCTTTCCGCTTATTCTTGGCGACCTGTTAAAATTATCGCAGTGTTTTTCATTTGTACGCGAGGAATATACAGGCGAATATTGCGCTTCTGTTTCCTATGGCGGGCTTGAGCTGTGTTTTAAAACAGAAGCCGCGGGCATCAAAAAGAAAAATAAAATAAAAGACCAGATACTTCTGCTCTGCGAAAGAATCATTCTTATGCACGGAGGCTTGTTTAAGAAAAGCAAATTTTTTTGCGAGGTTACTCTTCCATGGCCTTCCATGTCAAAGGATGAAACATCAGTAAAAATAAAAGGCAGACATGAGCGTATGCTGGTTTTCGGCGGCTTTCCGCCTCCTGCGTGTTTAAAAAACCTACATGTTGTACAAGACACAGAGCCGGAAAATACAGACAATACCGCTTTCATTATTTGGAACAGCGCAAACGCAAAGCGCGATGAACTGTTAAAATTATCATCGCTTAAGCACAGAAATGAATTAAAAGAATCTTCGTTTTTATGTTACGGCAAAGAGCTTGCAGGCGATGAGTCCATAGCTGACGGAGTTGAAAGACTTTTAAAATCCCCCGAAAGAACAATTCTCTTTATCGGCATGGAAAATCCCGAGGACAGGGAATACCTTGATAAACTAACAGGCGATATTATCAGCATTCCTTCTATTCAATTTTTTAATAATACGGTAACAGCGGTAAACCCGCAGATGATTATCCTTAACTCGGTAAACGCACAAGGAGCAGCCGCGATACGGCGTCATCCGGCAACAGTCTTAACTCCTGTCATAATGATTGGAAGCAGAATAGATTCAACAGCCGACGTTATGACTTTAAGCCAATACCCGCGCTTAATTATCTGCCACCGCTGCGCTGCTTCATCGCCTGAGTTTATTGCCAGGATAAAAGCAGTCGCGGGAGGAGATGAGATTCTGGGGCATCATACAGGGGCAATTGTTAAAAAAACAATTCACTATTTTGATCAGAATCTAAATAATGAAATATCCAGGCAGAAACTGGCGGACGCGATCAATGTAAATGAGGATTACCTTACACGTATTTTTCACAAAGAAACAGGACTTTCTCTTTGGAATTACCTTAACAGAATGAGGGTTTACAATGCGGCGCAAATGCTGTTAAAAACAGACGACGGAATTCAAAATATCGCGCTCAGGTGCGGGTTTCAGGATCACGCGTATTTTTGCAGGGTCTTTAAAAAGATTTACGGCACTCAGCCGGGGCAATTAAGAAAGCAAAAAAAGTCAGAATAGTCCTACTTTATAGCGTTTTTTTTCTACTATTTTCTATAAAATATAGTATCATATTTATATGAATATTCAGAAAACAGATCTAAAGCAAAGATCGCTTTGGCGTGATATAAAACGCCACAGGTCGGTTTACCTGCTTCTTATTATTCCGTTTACTTATTATTTTATTTTTAAGTATATTCCAATCTGGAACGGACAGATCGCGTTTAAAGATTTCATGCCGCTTGACGGAGTTCTTGGAAGCAGATGGATCGGCCTGGAAAACTTTAGAACATTTACAAGCTCGTATTATTTTGGCGAACTGATAAGAAACACGCTTTTTTACAGCTTCGGCAAACTCCTTGTAAGCGTTCCCTCTGCAATAATTCTTGCTATAGCTCTTTATGAATGTATCTGGCGCGGTTTTGCCAAGATTGTTCAGACACTATCGTATCTTCCGCACTTTCTTTCTTGGGTTATCATGTACGGTATTCTGCTCGCTCTTTTGGCGCCTGGCGACGGTATTGTAAACGATGTAATTAAAATGTTAGGTGGCGAGCCAATCGCGTTTATGACAAACACCAGCACTTTCCCGTGGATAGTAATTTTGTCCGACGCGTGGAAGGAAATGGGCTGGAGCGCGATCATCTTTATAGCGGCCCTTATCGGAATTGATCCTTCGCTGTATGAAGCGGCGATTGTAGAAGGAGCGAGCGCTCCGCAGAGAGTCTGGCACATCACCCTTCCGGCGATAAGCCCGGTCATAGTAATTGTAGTCTTGTTAAGGCTTGGTTCAATTTTAGACGCAGGCTTCGGACAGATATTCATGTTATATTCAATACCAGTTTACAGCGTAGCGGATATTATCGATACATGGATATACAGACAGGGTCTATTACAGTTCCAATTCGGTCTTGCTACAGCGGTAGGTATATTTAAAGGCGTGATTGGTTTAGTGCTGATTCTTTTATCAAACTGGGCGGTTAAAAAATTAACCGATTCCTCTTTATTCTAGGCTAGGAGATAATATGAGAATGCTGAAGAAGAAAAGCCCGCTGGAAAAATATACCGGCGTAGATATTGTCTTTTATGCGATTGTAAATGTATTTCTTATATTAGTTTTAATAATTGTTTTTATCCCAATGTGGAGTACAATCACCCTTTCTTTCAGGCCGAACACGTATATAGGCACAAACCTTGAAATGATGTTTCTGCCGCCGTGGGAATGGTCGATATCCGCCTATAAAGCGCTAATAGGAAACATGGGATTTTTCGGTTCTCTTTGGAACAGCCTTAAAATCTTCATCTTCGGAGTCATGACTGCCCTGTTCCTGACTATTCCGCTTTCTTATGTACTGTCGGTAAAAACTTTGCCGGGCAGGAAACCTCTTATAATATTTGTTCTTATACCCTACCTGTTCAGCGTCGGTCTTATACCGACATACCTTGTTGTAGTCGGTTTAGGTCTTACAAATAACCTTGCCGCGGTCTTCCTTCCGGGCGCTATAGGAACATACAACTGTCTTATCATGTACAGGTTCTTTGAAGGACTTCCCGAAGAGCTAAAGGAGTCAGCCCGTATTGACGGAGCGGCTGAGTGGTATATTTTACTTAGAATTATCCTTCCGCTGTCAAAACCGATCATAATGACCATCGGTCTTTATTACGGGGTTTCATTCTGGAACGACTTCTTTAACGCGATGCTTTATATCAGCAATAACGCGCTTCAGCCGCTTCCAATCCTGCTGCGTAACATCCTGATGGGAGCGGGAATGAATGAGTTTATCGAGATTAACGCGTTTGGAGACGCTCCGATTCAGGCGATAAAAGCGGCATGTGTATTCATGTCCGCGATTCCGATGCTTCTGGCGTATCCGTTTATCCAGAAATATTTTACAAAAGGCACATTATTAGGCAGCGTAAAAGGATAAAAACGGGTTATATTATTATTGTATTATTGAAAGGCTTATGTCTTTCATATAATAAATTTTATTTTAAGGAGAAATAAGAATGAAAAAAATGCTTAAAATCGCATTTGCTTCAATGTTATTGCTCAGCATCGCCGTTTCAGGCTTTGCGGGAGCTAGCAGCCAGTCAAGTTCGACAGCAACAGGACCTGTAGCCATCGAATTATGGTACAGCCCTTCATTGTCCGAATCACCCCCGCCTCCGGCAAACTGGAAAGTGTTGGATATGATTAGGGAGCAGTTGAACATTAATCTCACATTAAGCGCGTTACCTACATCAGAAAACGATTCATCAACAAGAATTCAGGCTGCGGGCGCAGCGAACCAGCTTCCGGACATTTTCCAGGTTGGAAGGACACCTTGGCTTAACCTGATTAGAATGGGTCTTGTAGGCGAAGTTGATAATCTTTATCCGCTGATGCCGACAAGAACAGCTAACATGCACGGACCCGAAGCTAGGGCATTTACAACAGTTAACGGAAAGAACTACGGATTCGCGGCGGTTTCTTCAATCGCCAGAAACGAAGGTCTTGTAATCCGCAAAGACTGGCTGGACAGGCTCGGCCTTGCAATTCCCAGAACTACAGATGAACTCTTCGCGGTAATGCAGGCATTTACCACAAGAGACCCGGACGGTAACGGCAGAAACGATACCTACGGGTACGGCGCGTTCCTCGAAGCGGCAGCTCCTCATTCATACGCGCTCTCACCGCGCTTTGATCCTATCCTCGGCGCGTTCGGCGTTCCCGGCGTTTGGGATTTATCAACAGCGAATGCGGGTCTTCAGATCCGCAAACCGGCTTATTTTGACGCTCTTACCTACATCAGAAGAATGGTAACAGAAGGCGTTATTGATCCTAACTGGGTTTCAATAACCAAAGACGATTTCCGCGCAGCGTGGAAACAGGGACGCTTCGGCGTTATGAGAGAGCAGTTTGCGGCTCTTACTTCTGCCTCCAACTACGCGCCCTTTGACGCGAACTTCCCTAACGGCGAATGGATTGTTATTGATCCGCCAAGAGGACCTCAGGGTCTTTCATCTGTCGGCATATTCCCGACAGGATACAGAATTTGGGCGGTTTCAAAGAAAGCTATTGACGCAGGAAAAGGCCCGGCTATCGCAAGGCTTCTTGAATGGATGTCAACAACCGGTTACACATTAATTGGATGGGGCGAAGAAGGCGTAAACTGGATTAAAGACGCTAACGGCGCACCGACAGGCGTAGGCGCACCTCAGCCTTGGGACAGAGCTGATGTTGTAAGCATCACACAGCTTAGAAACATGGTTTTCTATAACGGTCAGATGGAAGTAATTTCACGCTATCCCTCCTATACAACAAGAGCGGGAAGGACAATGAATATGCTCGATATTCTGGCTCAAATGCAGAGTAAACCGTGGACGCCCAATGACGGCGCTTCACTGCTGCCGATTCCAAACGCGGACGTAGTACGTTTCTACGAGCAGGGAATCGTTGAGTTTATTACAGGACAGCGCCAGCTTACACAGGCTAACTGGACAGCATGGAAAGCCGAATTCGACAGAATCGGCGGCAAAGCATGGGAAGATGCCGGTGTTGCTCAGGCCAGAGAAAGCGGATTCTTGTACTAAGATTTTTTAATGACGCGTAACTGCGTCTAAGTAATAAGGAAGAGGAAACAACCTGTATGCAGGCGATCCTCTTCCTTTTTTTTTATTTTTACCGGTAATTCTTTTTCAAAACTTTCGAACCGCAGGTTCGCGTATTTGGAAAAGCTACCTTAGATTTATATGAAAATAATTTAAAGTCCCATCTGATTACATGTATCGTAGTATTCACTGCACATTAAAAGGAACGCGCCCATTCCGTGAAGATCATTTTCTACTGTAGGTCTGTCTATATAAAACTGATAATCGCCGACGCCTGTTCCAATGCAGATGTTAGGTATAATTAAATCATCACCGCTGAACTTAAGCGATTTAATAATTCCCTCATAAGCGCGGTGAATATATTTGGCATAAGATTTATGAAGAATGCCTTTTTTCACCGCTTTTGCGATAGCGTAGGTATAAAGCGATGAGCAGGAAGTTTCAAGCCAGTTTCCCTTTTTATCGCCTTTATCCACAACCTGATACCAAAGGCCTGAAGCCTCGTCCTGAAAACGCACAAGAGCGTTAATAATATCCACTGCCGCGCTTACAAACTCATCGCGGCGGCTGTGATCCTGCGGGATAAAGTCCAGAATGTCCATAACCGCAACAGCATACCAGCCGATTGCCCTTCCCCAGAATTCCGCCGAAAGCCCTGTTGTTTTATCGCTCCAGGCAATCACCTTTGAATCATCCCACGCGTGGTACAAAAGGCCTGTCTTTGGGTCTGTCATGTTGCGCCTCATAAGGTTCATCTGCTGGTATACAGTCTCAAAATAATAAGGCTTATTAAAATAATGCGCGTACATCACGCAGTAAGGACCTATCATATAAAGCCCGTCAAGCCACATTTGATTTGGTCTGTCATATTTATGCCAGAAACCTCCGCGTGCGTTTGTAGGCCATTTATCAACCAGCTGGGAAAAATCTTCTAAAACCTTTTTATACCGTTCATCTTTTAACTCATTGTAAAGATTAAAAAGCATGATGGAAGGCATCATATCGTCAAACTGAAGCTCGTGATCGGTATATCTTAACTTTCCGGTTTCATCAATATGTAAATCCATCCAGCCTTTTATATAGTCGTAATACTTTTTGTCCCTGCATAGAAGATATGTCCTTTCCATCCCTGAAAGGAAAACCCCCTGATGATAATGAAAACGGTTTTTGGGCGGAAGTTCCTGAATTGTAAACTTCCTTATCAGGGTATCTGACCCCATTTTCGCGTAATCTAACGCTGATTTTCCGTTAATTATCATATTATCCTCCGTTGATCTAAGATATTATCACAAAATTCTGCTTCAGGCAAGGATAGATTTTATGTTAAAATCACCGTTTACCATTGATTTCTCCCATATATTGGGTTTATACTCATAATATCGGAGGAAAAATGAGACGAAACGCGTTTGTAATGCGCATAAAACCCGGCTGCGAGGCGGAATATAAGAAGCGTCATGACCAAATATGGCCGGAATTAAAGGATGAGCTGCGAAAAGCGGGAGTTTCCGATTACTCAATCTATCTTGACAGTAAAACAAACACGCTTTTCGCCTATCAGTACCTTGCTGACGACGCGACTAACGATAATCTGCCGCAAAAAGAGATTGTAAAAAAATGGTGGCACATGATGAAAGATGTTATGGACACAAACCCTGATGAATCGCCTGTAAGCGATCAGCTTATTGAAATGTTTCACATGGACTAATGTATGAATATGAATGAACTTGTTGAAATATCGCGCTTTTACGGAAGTAATCCCGAATATACGCTTGCAGGAGGCGGGAACACTTCATGGAAAGATGATAATACCCTGTATGTTAAAGCGTCCGGCACTTCCCTTGCGCAGGCGACAGAAGATTCCTTTGTAAAAATGAATAGGCATTCCCTTAGCAGGATATGGGAGAAAGCATACCCCGATTCAAGCGATGAAAGGGAAAAAGAAGTGTTAGCTGACTTAATGGCCGCCAAGTGCGAAGGTGAAGGAGATAAAAGACCGAGCGTTGAGGCGTTACTGCATGACATTATCCCGTTTGCTTTTATTGTCCATCTGCACCCTGCTCTTGTAAACGGCCTTTGCTGTTCGCAAAACGGAGAAGCTGCCGCGAAAATGATTTTCGGCGATGACGCGCTGTGGATTCCTTCGACAAATCCAGGCTATATACTTTCACGCCTTGTAAAATTGGAATTGGCTGAGTATTACAAAAATTTTCAAAAATACCCTTCCGTAATACTGCTGCAGAATCACGGAGTGTTCACAGGCGCTGATTCATCAGACGGAATAAAAAGCAAATACGAAATGTTAATGTCAAAAATTAGCGAAAAGATAACGGAGCATCCTGACTTTACCGATGAAACAAGGATTTTCGCGGACGGATCATCTGCAAGAAATGAAGTCGGAAAAATCATAAACATTCTCAGCGGTCTTGCAGGATATTCGTGTTTTATGCAGAGTATCGCTATTTTACAGTTTTTAAAAAGTAAAAAATCTTTTTATCCTGTATCTTCGGCGTTTACCCCCGATCATATTGTTTATTCAGGAAGCGATCCGCTCTTTACATCGGTCAAAGACAGCGTTTTATTAAAAGATGAATGGAATAAGCATGTAAAAAAAACAGGAAGAAATCCGAAAATTATCGCCATAAAAGACTTTGGCATTTTCAGCGCGGCAGCTACGGAAAAAGCGGCCTGCTTTGCCTGCGATCTTTTTAAGGATACTGTAAAGGTTGCGATATACAGCCAGAATTTTGACGGACCTCTTTTTATGGAAAAAGATAAAATTGACTTTATTAATAATTGGGAAGTTGAGCGTTTCCGCTCCAGCGTATCAACATAACCGGAGGATTTATGAAAACAGATGATAAAAAAAACGCAAATCCCGCGTCAGCGAACGCTGATTCTCATGAAGCTTTTGAAAAAGCCTACGAGGCGGCGAAATCTGTTTACGCCTCATACGGCGTTAACTCAGACAAGGCAATCCGCGCCGCGCTTGATGTTCCCATTTCTATACAGTGCTGGCAGGGCGATGATGTTACCGGTTTTGAAGGAAGCCAAGGTTCAGGCGGAGGAATTCTCGCTACAGGAAATTACCCCGGCCGCGCAAGGACAGGCGATGAACTAAGAAGCGACGCGCAGTTTGCTTTCACTTTGATACCCGGCAAAATCAGATTCAATCTGCATACGCTTTACGCGGAAACAGAAGGGAAAAAAGTTTCACGCGACGAACTTGAGCCTGAGCATTTTAAAAAATGGATGTCCTGGTCCATGAAAAATAAAATCCACCTTGATTTTAATCCGAGTTTTTTCGCCCACCCGATGACTGATACAGGGTTTACGCTCTCTAGCGCGAATTCAAAAATACGCGATTTCTGGATTCGCCACGGTAAAGCGTCCCGTAAAATAGCCGGCGCAATCGGGGAAAATCAGGGAAGCCCGTGCGTTAACAATATTTGGGTGCCCGACGGAAGCAAGGATCTTCCCGCGGACAGGCTTTCGCCGCGGCAGAGGCTCAACGACGCGTTAGATGACATTCTGTCCGTGAAATACGGCGGGAAAACAATCACAGACGCCGTTGAATCCAAGCTTTTCGGCATCGGAAGCGAAGCGTATGTTGTCGGCTCTCATGAATTTTACATGGGATACGCGGCGAAAAAACAAATCAGCCTCTGCCTTGACTCAGGCCACTTTCACCCGACAGAAGCGTTAGCTGACAAGATATCGGCGGCTTTGCTTTTTATCCCGCGCCTTTTAATTCATTTCAGCCGCGGCATAAGGTGGGATTCAGATCATGTCGCTATTTACTCAGATGATCTTAGAGACACCTGCCGCGAAATCGCAAGGCAGAAAGTTTTTGGAAAAATTGATATAGCCCTTGACTTTTTTGACGCTTCGATAAACCGCATCGCGGCATGGACAATCGGCACAAGATCGCTTCGCAAGGGACTTTTGGAAGCGCTTTTAGAGCCAGTAAAACTTTTAATAGACGCCGAAAAAAGCGGAAAAAACCATGAGCGCCTTGCTCTGATGGAAGAATTTAAAACTCTCCCCTTTTCCGCGGTGTGGGATAAACTCTGTATGGAGGAAAATGTGCCGGCAGGTTCTTCGTGGTTATCGAATGTCAATCAATATGAAAAAGAAATTCTGGAAAAAAGAAAATAAATGAAAACAAAAGCTGTTAGGCTGCACGGAGAAAACGATCTTCGCCTTGACGAATTTGATCTGCCTGAAATCTCCAATGAAGAAATACTGGCAAAGGTAATCTCCGACTCGATCTGCATGTCCAGTCACAAACTCGCTACCCAGGGAGCAAAGCACAAGCGTGTGCGCCATGACTTAAGCAAAAACCAGCCTGTTATCGGCCATGAGTTCTGCGGAATCATCGAAAAAATCGGTTCTAAATGGAAGGAAAAATTCAAAGTTGGACAAAAGTTCGCGATTCAAACAGCGTTAAATTATCCTGACGAAAAAGGCGTCGCAACCTTATGGGCGCCGGGTTATTCCTACGAGTTTATCGGAGGGGACGCAACTTATGTCATCATTCCAAAAGAAGTGATGGAGATGAACTGCCTTCTGGATTATACAGGCGATAATTATTACATGGGCTCTCTTTCAGAACCGGTCTCCTGCATCATCGGCGCATTCCACGCGCAATATCATACAAAGGCCGGCTCTTATATTCACACAATGGGAATCGCAGAAGGCGGCTCAATGGCTCTTCTTGCCGGCGTCGGTCCGATGGGCCTTGGCGCAATTGACTACGCAATTCACAATCCAAGAAAGCCCTCCCGTCTGATTGTCACAGATATTGACGATAACCGCATATCCCGCGCCGCCTCGCTTTTGCCGCCTGAGCAAGCAAAGAAAAACGGCGTCCAGTTAATTTATGTTAACACAAAAGATATAAGCGATCCCGTTTCGCATTTAAGGGATTTAAACGGCGGCAAATTATTTGACGATGTGTTTGTCTTCGCTCCTGTAAAGCCGGTTCTTGAACTTGGCGGCAAATTATTGGGACGCGACGGCTGCCTCAATTTTTTTGCGGGCCCCGTAGACCCCGCGTTTTCGGCAATGTTTAATTTTTATAATGTGCATTACGAGTCGCATCATATTGTAGGCACATCAGGCGGAAACACCGATGACATGAAAGAATCCCTTGCTATGATGGCAAAGGGCGAGCTTAATCCTGGCTTTATGATCACTCACATCGGCGGGCTTAACACCGTTTCAAAAACAACAATAGAACTTGATAAAATCCCCGGCGGAAAAAAACTTATCTATACTCATAAAAACCTTGAGCTTACAGCAATCGATGATTTCGCCGAAAAGGGAAAAACCGATCCGTTTTACAAAACGTTAGCTGAAATCTGCTCCCGCCGTCAGGGCCTGTGGAACAAGGAAGCCGAGGATTTTCTATTGGCTAATGCGCCTGAAATTTAAAACTTATTTTTTTGTAATTTTTAAAAAGTTCACGCAAAGGCGCAAAGACGCGGAGAACGCAGAGGAAAATAAAAGATTATGAATGAGAATGAGATAGGTAATATTATTATTGATACTGCGGTTAATTTGCATAAAACACTTGGTTCAGGTTTACTGGAAAATGTTTATGAAATAATATTACTAAAATTACTGACAAATAAAGGATTATCTGTTCAAAGGCAAGTGTCCGTTCCTATAGAATTTAATGGTGAACATTTTGATGAAGGTTTTAGAGTCGATTTATTTGTTGAAGGAAAAATAATAATTGAATTAAAATCAGTAGAAAAAATTACAAACGCCCATAAAAAACAATTATTAACATATTTGAAACTAACTAATACTAAGCTAGGTTATATTTTAAATTTCGGTGAAGCTGTCCGAAAATTTGTGTAAATGACAGAATATCATAAGAACGGAACCCGTTCTTTTCCAAACTCAATGGCGAACTGGTTTAAAGCCCGCCCCCA
>Ga0209755_10004224_pt1 | contig 17197 bp, 16 predicted proteins | sample TergutCo191P1_FD_187301 | JGI IMG/M metagenome (GOLD analysis project Ga0209755, IMG submission 187301) | Cornitermes sp. P1 segment gut microbial communities from Petit-Saut dam, French Guiana - Co191P1 (SPAdes) (version 2) | ecosystem: Host-associated > Arthropoda: Insects > Digestive system... | reverse complement strand
GGAACAAAAAGGGGGAAAAAATCGGAGTAGCCGGATTCGAACCGACGACATGCAGCTCCCAAAGCTGCCGCTCTACCAGACTGAGCTACACTCCGAGGGGTTATGCCCTACCTAAAATAAATACGCTATTATGGCCGCCAAATCCGAACGAATTCGACATGGCATACTCAAATTTATGCTCAACTGCGCCTTTTGCGCAACAATCAAACGGGATTTCAGGGTCTTGATTCTCCAAATTGAGCGTCTGATGCAATTTTTGGTCTGTCAAAGACTTTATGGTGACAATAGCTTCCATTCCGCTTGCTGCCCCCAGCATGTGCCCCGTCATGGACTTTGAGCTATTTATCTTTACATTGTCTATTTTGCCGCCAAATGCCTTGAAAATAGCCTTGCATTCTGCAACATCGCCCCTTGGGGTGCTTGTGCCGTGCGTATTAACATAGCCTATTTGCGAAATATCAATGCCGGCATCCTTCAAAGCCATGGAAATGGCTAAACACACGCCTTCTCCGTCTTCTCTTGGGGCGCTCATATGATAAGCATCGCAGCTTGCTCCATAGCCGGCAACTCGGGCTAAAATCTTTGCGCCGCGTTTTTTCGCATGGCTAAGAGACTCCAAAACCAGAATTCCGGCGCCTTCGGAAAGCACAAAGCCATTGCGACCCACGTCAAACGGGCGACTTGCCCTTGCAGGCTCCTCGTTTCTTGTGGAAAGAGCCTTCATGGAGGCAAAGCCTGCCAGCCCAATAGGGCAGACAGCTTCTTCCGTGCCGCCGGCCACAACGATATCTGCTCTGCCCAAGCGAATTTGGTCTGAAGCCGTGATAAATGAATGATTGGAGGTTGCGCAAGCCGAAACCGGGCTCCAGTTTGGCCCCATCCAGCCTAAGCGAATGCCTATTTCGCCTGCCACCATATTGCCTATGGCTTGAGGGACAAAGAATGGAGAGACGCCACGAGGCCCTTTTTCGCTTAAATTCACAGAGCTTTCGGAATAAATTTCCATGCCGCCCATGCCGGAACCAACAATAATGCAGGCCCTAGTTACATCTACAGCGGATTTAAAGTCCTCTATGCCAGCCATTTTAAGAGCGGTTTCAGCAGCATGAACCGCATACTGGATATTTCTTGAAATGCGTTTGCGGTCACGCTCGCTGTAATAGGGAGCGGCATCAAATTCTTTTATTTGCCCCGCAAACTTAACAGAGTAAGCCTCTGTGCTAAAACGGTCAATAAACCCTATGCCGGATTTCCCGGCCAAAAGGTTATTCCACAACTCATCCGGCGTATTACCCAAATCAGTAACACAGCCCATTCCGGTAACAACTACTTCTTCCATGGGATTTGAATATAGAAAAATTACAGCTTAACCCTTTCTTCAAACGCTCTCAGCATTGTCACGTCGTCTATGAAATCCAAGTCGCTGCCCACAGGTATGCCCCGTGCGAGCCTTGTACGGCGGATTGGGGAATTTACCAGAATGCGATCTATGTACAGGGCGGTGCTTTCAGCTTCAGGGCTAGACCCCAAGGCTAGGATGAGTTCTTTTATGTTTTCCTGCTCTATGCGTTTAATGAGTTCCGGAATGTGCAGGTTTTCCGGTGTTATGCCGTCAAGCGGAGAAAGAGCTCCGCCTAGCACAAAATAAAGCCCTTTATGTATTCCGCTGTTTTCAAAGGGTAAAATGTCGCTTGCTCTTTCAACAACGCAAAGAGCTTCCCTGTCTCTGCCGGGGCTCACACAGATTTGGCAAACTTCGCTTTCGGAAAAGCCATAGCAATGGCTGCAGCGAACAAGTTTTGCTTTAGCCTCCATAAGAGCGCCGGCCAAGCTTTCCATTTTTTCTCTGTCACCGGAAATCAAATAAAAAGCAAGCCTTCGAGCGGTTTTACGCCCTATGCTTGGCAGTTTTGAAAATTCCTGCACCAGTTTTTCCAGCGCAGGAGGAGATGAATACATCGATTAGAATGTAGAATTATTATTCGGCAGCGCCTTTACGAGCCTTAGCCAGAAGCTCGTCAAATTTGTTCATGGTTAAGCCGTATGTGTCGTTGAACAGCTTGGCTGAGGGACCCGGTAAACCGCCAAGGTCTTTTTTGGCGAGTTTATAGCCCAATTCCACCGCTTTGCGAACTTGGTTAATATACTCTTCATCAGAAAGCTCGGGGGCTAAGCCACGGAAACTCATCGCAAAGTCAACTATGCGCTGGGATGTATTTTCTGCGTTCCAGTATTCGGGAACATCAGCAGCCTTAGTATTTTCGCCGTCCTTTAGCCCGGAGAGGTCATAAAGAATGGAATCCGAACTGTACTTGGCAAACTCAACGCCGGCATTCATCAGAGCCTTTTTCGACTCATTTATGGATTGCATTAGCTGAGAGCGTATTGAGCCCTGGAAAGCATCCATGTCAAAGTCGGCAAAGCCTTTTCCAACTATGCTGTCTGTGGCATTTCCGTGGTCTTGTTTCTCTTGAGCCTCATCGCTGATTTCCAGCTTGTCTTTTGGCTGGTTGTGCTCGGCTACTGCCTCGGCAACGGTTTGCGAACCGGTTTTGCTTTCGGTTTTAGTCGGCTCGTAGGTTTTTACAGCCGATGTTGCGGGTTTATTGGTGCTAACTTCCATGATACACTCCTTTTTTAGCATATATCGGCAGGTTTTTAGGAAAACTTTAGTCTTTTGTTGCCTTTTTAAATATAAAACTGCTTATAAACAGCAATGCAATGCCTATAGTAACCCAAGAATCCGCTAAATTAAATGTTGGCCAGCGCTCAAAAATAAAGTCGGGGAAATCAACATCTATGAAGTCCACAACCTTGCCTATGCGTATGCGGTCGCAAAAATTCCCAAGCGCGCCGGCAATAATCAGGATGATGCCGAGCCTGGACAGGTAATCCTGTTTGTGTAGGTTTCTGAAGAAATAAATAGCTCCGGCGCAGGCTATAATGGTTAAAGTTCCAAAGAATATGGTTGGCGAAAGCCATGGCGCAATGTTCTGCGGATTCATGGAAAAAGCTGCCCCCTCGTTATATACAAGCGTAAAACGAAGCAAGTCGCCTATTATAGAAATGCTCCAGCCAAACGTATGCGAATCTGCCCAAAGCTTGGTACCTTGGTCTAAAATAAGTGCTGCTACTGCAATAGCAACGTACATATAAGTTTTCATTGCGCATATAATGTAGAAAACTTCAGCTTAGCGCACAGATTTTCTATATTCCTTCCATGCGTTTTTTACCCCCTATTGTATTGCTTGCGTGCACGGCTTTCGCTGCGGATGTTTCTTTTGAAGGAAGCTTGGAGGCCGATTACGGAAATTATCTTGAAAATGGCTTCTTCAACGGACACGTTAACAATGCCGCTAACCATGACTTGCGGCTGAAAATGAACGTTGATATGGACGAGAATGTGCGCGTTGTTGTTGGCGCGGCTTCCAAAAGCATGCTTCCTGATACCTCCGCTTATTCAAGAATCCGCCACAGAAAAGAAGCTACCCCCATAGGCTCTGATAGCAGTCGCTGGACTCCTTTTGTTTTTGACGGTATTTCCGTAGAATGGACTGTTAGCAGAGGCTTAACATTTATTTTCGGCGATCTTTTTTACTCCTTTGGCAGTTTTAACTATTACTACTGGCGCAATCCCGATTACTATGCAGCCGTTCTCCCGACTCAAGGAATGCGCGGCTTGGGCGCAAGATTAGGGGAAGACGGATATGTTTATATAGGCGCAAGCGATTCAAACGATAAATCCGGCAGAATAGCCGCAAGTTACGCATTTGCCATACCGGGCTTAAATCATGTGAACAACAAGCTTACCTTGGCTCCAATGCTTGACCTTATAAAAGGCGGCGGCCGTGACCATCGTTATACTTTTGGCATTGACGCAAACTATTCTCGCAGCTACACGGACTTTAACTATGCGCTCCGTGCCATTTACGGCCTTCACCCAAGCCACGGAAATCTGGTGAATACGTTTGCTCTTGAACCGAGCTTTAACTATAAGAGCTTCAGTTTGGCAAGCACGTGCTACTGGGCCTTGCTCGCTGATTCCACAGAGAGCGACGTTCCTATAACAGTTGAAGATACCTATGCGACGGACGAAAAGCTTATTTATGTAGAGCCGGCCTTTGCTTTTAACAAAAAATTCAGCATGGGCCTCGGGTTTGAATGGCATAAGCCGGGTGAAGAAGCGGAAGATTGGTTCTTAGTCGCTCCCACAGGTTATCTTTACCCGACTGCCGGCGTGGATTTATCTTTTTGGATAAGCTATGCCATAACGGAAGGCCATAACAATCCGGGTTTTGGAATAAGTTCATCCATTAAGTTTTAGCTTGTGATAATCTCTTTGATAGCCGCTGTTGCAGAGAACGGCGTAATAGGAAAGGATAATAAGTTGCCTTGGCATTTGCCGGCAGATTTGCAGTTTTTCAAAAAAACAACTCTTGGCCATCCTGTAATTATGGGCCGAAAAAATTTTGAGAGCATTGGCAAAATATTGCCCGGCAGAACGAATATTGTGCTGACAAAAAATCCGAGCTTTGCGGTAGAAGGTGTAAAAATAGCGCATTCGCTGAATGACGCATTCAAAATTGCCGCCCTTGCGGATGAATGTTTCATAATAGGCGGCGCAGAGGTTTACAGGGAAGCTTTGCCGTTTTGCCAAAAATTATACATAACAAGAGTGCACGGCGTATTTGAAGGAAACACTTATATGCCGGAGTTCGGCGAAGGTTTTCGCAGGGTTAGCTGTGAAAACCATTTCAAAGACGAGAAGAATGCGTGGGACTGGGATTTTGAAACTTTTATCCCAGCTTCCTTCCCTTCCTAGCTCCTGCCAGCTTCGCTATCTTCTCATTCAGTTCATCTTCCTTCAATAAATCATCCAGCAAGCAAGACATTCTCCAGCTCCAATTCTGGGCTCCAATGGTGCCCGGAATGTTCACTCTGTCATCATCGGGATTTTCCGGAATGAATTTTTGAGAAAGAGCCATCAAATCCTGAAGGGGTAAAATGGCTAGCAAGCTGTTTGAATTAAACAGGTTTTCAATTATCAGGCTCACGTGCTCCGCAGACAAAGTTGCAGGAACCCGGTTGTTTAACCCAAGGTGCTTCCAATAGAAATCTCTGTCAAAATCGTGTTCGTTCCAAAGACCTAAAATAGTGGAAGAATCATGGTTGCTGGTTGTGCAAACAGAAAGCCTGGGGTACTCGGAAATAGGAACATAAGGGCTTCCTTCTCGCTTCCAGTCTCGAGTCCACCGTTCAACCCTGAGCGCCAAAATGCCCAAATCCTTCAAAATGCCCGGAACGCACTTAGGAACTGCGCCCAAATCTTCTGCGCATACAAGCATATCGGATTCTTTGGAAAGAACGCTCAAAAGCTTATAGCCGTTTTTTCCCCACAAATCTTCTTGCTTGGCCTCGTTGCATTTCATCAAGTTTTTGATTATATTTATCTCGTGCTCTGGCAAAGTGTACAGCACAGGAGAATTGTACCAATACCAATAAGGCCACAGAACTTCTTCGTTGCTGCTGGGCACAAAAACTCTGTTCCAATAAGCATTCATCAAGTCATCCTTGATAAACTGCTCTTCGTCCAAAGACATAATTGTGCGTTCTGCGCGATATTCATTGCGCAAAATATAACGGCCCGGAGAGCCTTGCAACTGCTCAAAGTATTTTTGCTTCACTTTTTCCGTAGCGCTTCCAAACCAGTTATTCAACTGTTCCTCGCCAAAATTCGGTGAAGTCAAATAGCGCACGGTCTCTCTTGGAATGCCGGTGTGCAAAAGCTCGTCCATATAAATCGGAACAGAAGGGACAAAACGCCCTAAAATTCCCGTATATTCAGATTCCGGCACAACCCATATTCGGAAAAATCCCAAAACATGATCTATGCGGTAAGCGTGGTAAAACTTTTCCGCCTGCTTGATTCTAGCGCGCCACCAACTGAAATTTTCCTTTTCAAGATTATCCCATTTGTAAGTTGGAAATGCCCAATTTTGCCCACTGTAGCAGAACATGTCTGGTGGAGCGCCGGCACGATTTTCAAGGCTGAAGAACTGAGGATAGTGCCAAACATCGGCGCTGTCTTCATTGATCAAAATAGGGATATCGCCCTTTAAGCGGATATTCATTTTATTAAGCTCGCTCACAGCCTTCAGGAATTGCTCTTCCGCAACCCATTGCATCCATTCCTGAAACAAAACATCGCTATCATTTACCTTATCTTTTTTTTGCCATTCTTTCCACGGGGCTTCGTTATTGTCCATTTTAAAAGAGCAAAACTCGGCATAAGAACGGAGCCATTTATTTTGCTCAATCCATTTTTTGAACTGTTCGTTTGCTGAAATGCCTTCCTTTTTTTTATCAAAAATTTTTCGCAGAGCCTGACGTTTGTAGCGAACAACTTCTATATAGGGAATGCGAGGCTGTTTTGCGAATTTTTGATTCTGCTTAGCAGGCTCATCGCCTAAAATCTCTTCTGCGTTCTCAATTTCTTGCAAGCGAATATACACTGGGTTAAGAGCAAAAGCGCTCCTTGCGCTATAAGGGCTAGATTCTTCGCCGGTATCATTCACCGGCAAAAGCTGAATTAAATCCAGCCCACATTTTTTAGCCCATTCCCCAAAAGGAATAAGGTCAAGGAACTCGCCGATGCCAACGCTTTTTTTGGAGCGTAGAGAGAATAATGGAACTACAACGCCCGTTTGATAAGAGGATATTTTACCGTAATGCATAGCTAAGAATCTAGAAAATGCCTACCCTTACTTCACCAATATTTTCCTCGCATTTTTACCAACTTTCTTGATTTTCGGGGTTTATATTTTTTGCGATGGTTGTGGATTCCGTCATTTAGTGTTAGCAGGCTCTAATAAATAGGCTCCTTATTGGCGTTTTCCAGGATGTCTTTCTTCAGCTTCATAATCACCGCTCTTTTCTTTTTATCGGAAGCCTTGTCTCCCAAAACATTCTGAATTATCAGCATGTCATCATGGCCGGCGTTTTGCATCGCCTTTTTCTCATATAAATGCCACCGCAATTGAAAATCAAGGTTTTGCTCTACATCTACCTGCACGTAATTATGCCACCAGTCTTCAGGATCCTGCATCAAGTATAATTCCGAAATAACGTCCAAAAGCAAGATGACCCTCACTACGTTGCTTGCGCTTTCATCCAAGGTCTTTGCTCCTTCAAGCTTGTGCAAGGCAAAATTCCTGTTAAAAATTTCTTTGAACTTATTTCTGCTGTATTCCTCAAAACCCATAAACAGCATTTTAAAACAGTATTTTAAGTATTTAAGGAACTCGTTTGCCATGCGTGCCATTGTATCGTCATAAGCCTCAATGTTGCGCTTATAATATTTGCCAAAAGTATAATAAAACTTGTGAAGGCTCTTCAAGGATAGGCTCGGCTCAAGCTCCATCCACTTCCTGAGGCTAGCCTCAACAGCAGGCAGCAAAGTCAAATATGCGCTAACCCAATCCGTAACTATTGTGGAAAAGGTTCCATACTCCAAAACCGGAAGATAAGGCTTAAAAATCTTGGTTTTTTTATAGCGAAATTCCATTTGAAACGCACGCAACCTCGGAGAAATCATAATGCCAACCACATCATCAACAATGTCTTCATTGTTTTTCAGCTTGGCATAAGCTTTTTCTATAAAGCTCTCTTCAATAAAATTCCTTGACGGAGGAAGGCAGAGAGCAAATCCTTTTAATACGGAATTTATTTCCTCCAGCTTGCTCCACATGTCTTTCATCTTTATATGAAATATAGTAAACATCGGGCGCAGAAATTTCTACATTTACCCACAAACATTCAAAAACGGAGTTAATATGTTTAGGGAATCCATTAAGGTTCTGGACTGCTCAATCCGCGACGGCGGATTGCTCAACAAGCACAAGTTTTCTTTTGAACTTGTGCAAAAGGTTTATAGAACGCTTGCAGAGGCAGGCGTGGACTATATGGAAGCCGGCTATAAAAACTCCGATCAGCTCTTTAGCAGAGACGAATTCGGGCCTTGGAAATTCTGCGATGACGATTTGCTCTGGAAAATGAAAGAAGGCGTTGAAAACGGCCCAAAAGTCTCCGTTATGGCAGACATAGGCAGGGCAGACATGAGCAAAATCAAGCCGAAATCGGAATCTCCCTACGATATGGTACGAGTGGCATGCTATGCCCGTGAGATTGACAAGTGCATTGCTCTGGTAAACGAATTCCACGACCTTGGCTATGAGACCACCATAAACATCATGGCGGCGAGCCGTGACTGCGGACCCGAGCTGGACGAAGCCCTTGACCAGGTTGAAAAGGAATCAAAAACAGACGTGCTTTACCTAGTGGATTCCTTCGGTTACTTTTACCAGGAAAACATAGACAAGATGATGAAACGCTACAAGAGATGGGTTAAATCCAAGAAGTTCGGATTTCACGGGCACAACAACCAGCAGCTCGCCTTTTCAAACACAATCCAGGCCATAATAAACAATGTTGATTATCTGGACTGCACAATCTACGGCATTGGGCGCGGCGCAGGCAACTGCACAACGGAACTGCTGCTCGGTTTCCTGAAAAATCCCAAGTTCGACATACGCCCGGTATTAGACATCGTAGCAAGCGATTTTATCCCAATGCAAAAAGAACAGGGCTTGGAATGGGGCTACATTATTCCGCAAATGATAAGCGGAATTTTCAATTCACACCCCGAAGATGCAATCAAATTCCGCAAAAGCGAAGACAAGGAAAATTACCGCAAATTCTGGCTAAAGACTAGCGGTCAGTAACCGTCCGTCCGTATTCCTCTAATTTGCGCCACAGCGTTGTGCGGCTAATCCCCAATTTATCCGCAGTCAGAGATACATTCTTGTATTTCTCAAACATGTTTATTATATGCCTGCGCTCCAGCTCCGCTAGAGATAAATCTTCGGTTTCCTTTTCCGGCTTTGGCGCAACAACGGGCGATGATAGCAGATAGCGATTCTCCGGCACAGTATAGCTGGGATGCAAGGCTTCCGGCAAGTCTTCCAAAGAGATCTCTTCGTTTTCTGCCATTATCATTGCATGCTCAATTATATTTTCCAATTCTCTTATATTGCCGGGATAATCATAGCTCTTCAATGCCACCTGCGCAGGCTGGCTTATGCGCCTTATTGTTTTGCCGGTTGTCTTTTGATGCTTTATCACAAAGTGCTTTATCAAGTTGCTTATCACGCTGCGCCTTTCCCTGAGCGGAGGCAACGCTATTTGAAATGTGTTGAGGCGGTAATACAAATCTTCCCTGAATTTTCCGTTTTTAACATCTTCCTCAACATTGCGATTGGTTGCGGCAATAATGCGAACATCAAGGGTTCTGCTCTCCGTTTCTCCAACCCTTCTTATTTCCCTGTTCTGCAAAAACCTCAAAAGCTTAACCTGAACCGCCTGAGAAAGCTCCGCAATCTCGTCCAAAAAAAGGGTTCCGCCGTCTGCCTCTTCAAACAACCCCTTCTTGTCCACAGCTCCCGTGAAAGCTCCCCTGCGGCTGCCGAACAACTCGCTCTCAACAATATTCTCGGGAATTGCTCCGCAGTTCACGGCTAAAAAAGGCTCTTCTGCCCTTTTGCTCAGACGATGTATAACGTTAGAAGCGAATTCCTTTCCGGTTCCTGATTCCCCTGTGATTAAAATAGTGCTTGCGGTAGGAGCTATCTTGTAAATGGTTTTCAAAATTTTTCGCATCTCGGGAGTTTCGCCAAAGAGCTCTTCAAGAACCTGGCTCTCCATAAGCTGGTAGCTCTTTTTGTTGCTGCGTTTTTGCAAAGCCTTTCTGACCGCATTCTCAAGGATAGCTACTGCCACAGGCTTAAGCAGATACTTGCTTGCTCCTCTGGATAGCGAAGTCTCCGCCACAGGCTGGTTTTTCTGCTCGCACAGAACAAAAATTTCGATATCAGGATTGAGGTCTTTAAGGTAAGAGACAACATCCAGCTCCGCAACCCACAAAAAATCCGCATTCAAAAAAGCAACCGATATTTCACCGTTCGCCGCAACGGAAATCATATCAGCCGTGTTTGTAACCGCAGATATCGGGATTTCGGTTATAGACCAAGATTCTAAGATTTCATTTACAAGTTTTTTATCGGAATCCGCAAGCAGAACCATCACTTTAAAATCCCTCTAAATTCCCTTCAAATTTAAGTGTAGCCGTTATCAATTCAATGCACTGTTGCAAGATTTTTTCATTAAAATCTTTTTTAACCAAATTCATGTAAGATTCAGTGTTTCCATCTTTATATGTAAAGTGCAAAAATTCTTCCTTGATAGCTATGAATATTTTTCCGCTCTTCCGTTCTTTTATGGAGTTTCCAAGCAATTCAAGCTGAGGCACTAAGCTTATTAAGCGATTTATAAAATGTTTCTTGGTATAAAAGCCTCTCAAATTCAATTTTGACAAAATTTCATAAACTCTATGTTCCGATGCGCGCAAAATAAGAAGCGCACGTTTAAGAGAGGTTTCGCTATATTCAAGCTTTTCTCTTGTCACATAAAAAAAACGCTGCACGCATTCATCAAAAATCAAATCCGAGCGAAGAATAAAATAGTCTTCATAAAGTTCAAGCAAATACATTTTCCCATTCTCTGCAGGGTCATGCATTTCGCCGGAATAAAATAAATCACGGTCACTGACTTCTCTCATGAGAGCAAGTCTGTGCGCTGCAATGCCTACAGTCAGCATTGTTTCAAATTCGTTTTTTCGCATATATAGAGAATCTAGAAAATTTGTTTTCTTATTTTGTTGATGTATGAATCTCCGCCGCTGGCTAGATAGCGGTTAAAAGCTTTATTTGCCTCTGAGGGGTTAACTTTGTAGTATTTTTGCAAAACCCCTATATTTTTCCAAAAAAACGGGTCTCTTGCGCCGTTATCCACTGCATCTTGCATGGTTTTTAGCGCTTTTTCGTAGTTTGGCTCCTGCATATATATCACGGTGAGCATTTTTCTTGAAGATTCAATGTTGGAGTTTAACTGAATAGCTCTCATAAAGCAATACTCAGCCGCTTTTGTTTCGCCTATTGACATATGCAGCAAACCGAGTTCTTCTTGCATCATAGGGTCGTTTTTCAATTGAGGGTTCTCGGCTATTTTGGAGCGCCTTTTTTCGTATTCGTTAAATGGAAGAGGAGGCGGGCCCATCTTTGAATAAGGCGGATTAAAATCGCCAATCATCGCTGTAGCCAGGTCTGTGCGCAACATAAAGGAGTCCATGTCTGTAAAAGCGGCTTCATGTCCCAAAAAAGCAAAAAGATATTTTGCGGCTCTGTCTGCGTCTTTTGTGTAATACAGGTTTAAAATCACCATGTTTTTCAGTGCTGCAAAATCGTTCTGGTTTATTTTCAGCGCATTGTAAAAAGCCTGCTCTGCCTGGCTGATATGCTCCAGGTTTATAAGCACGGAACCCAACTGGTTCCAATTATCGGTATCTTGCGGGTCAATAGCTACGGCTCTGCGAGCAGCTATTTCTGCTTCCGGCAAGGCTCTTCTCATTTGCTCCACAACTGAAATCCATCTTGGAATGCTGCCGTCTTTGGGGTCTAGGGATTCGGCTTTGCGAAAGAAAATAGCGGCAGAATCCAATTCCGGAAGCGCGCCTGCCTCGCCAAAGCTTTTCCAGTTTTCCGCATCCATTCTTTTGCGGGCCGCGCCTATAAAGTATTTGCCTTGCAAAGTCAAAAGTTCTGTGTTGGTAGGCTTTTCTCGGAGTTGCTTCTGTATGCTTTTCCTTGCTTTGTGCATATTGCCTTTTAGCAATTGTTTTTCTGCCTTTGCCGGATTGGGTTTAAACTGTGCCAGGATCCATTCGTATTTAAGGCTTGCAAAGCACGCAAAGGCTATCAGGCAAAGCATAATAAAAAACAGGCAACCCAAAGGTACTCCCTTTTTCGGCAATTCCGTTTTTATTTCTCTGAGCGGCTTTGCGGGAATTTCGTCCAGCGGCGGAGTTACCTTGATTCCTGCTCCCATGCTGCCGAACATATCTGCCATTAATTTCGCTTCTTTTTCCGGCAAGTTTTGCGCCAGAGTTAAAGGCAAATGCTTCGCTTTTTCAACAGCAGTCTTTTTATCTATGCTCATGACATTTGATATGGCCCCGACAATAGCCCTTAAATCGGACTTTGTGGTTAATTCTGTAAGGATTATTGTGTACATTAATCCTCTTTGCGTTTTAATTCTTTTATGTTAGCGAGCGGAATGCTTAGATTTCTGCCGGCATTTTTTGCCTTTATATTTCCCTCTACGCAAATAAAGCCTTGCTCCGGCACGGAAACCGTATCTTCCAGTTTCAGTGTTGCGGGATAAAACACTTTGCCGTTGAAAATTGCAGGTTCCGCATTTGGAACGGAAAGGGAAACTATATCTTTTATGGCAAGCTCTCTATGAGCGTCACCGGCTTTGTATTCCAAATTGCCCTTTGTTTCCAGCTCCGGGCCTTCAATGATAAAGGCATTCCCACTCCTGTCCGTGAGGTTGTAGGCTGTGGAACAGGATAGCAAAAGCAAATATACGGACATTAAAATAAAAAAGCGAAACATAAAGATAATTTAGAAAAATTTTGTATTTTATTTATAATGGCAGAAACATTTCCAAGACCCTTCAACGCAGACTATGAGCTCCTTGGCTTGCTCGGAAAAGGCGGCATGGGGAGTAATGTATATAAAGCCAGGCAAATTAAGCTGAATAGAATAGTTGCGCTGAAAGTGCTGGATTCAATGGGCGACGAAGAAGCCGAAAAGCGGTTTGTCAGCGAAGCTCAAGCCATGAAGGATTTCAATCACCAAAATTTGGTATCTGTTATTGAATACGGTACGCTTGAAGATAAAATGTTTATAACGATGACTTTTATAAGCGGGGAATCGCTTGCCGATGTGATAAAAAAAGAAAAGATTTTGGAAGTGAAAGACGTTATGTATATCGCTTGGCAAATAGCGCGAGGCTTGGAATATGCGCACAAGAGAGGCGTTATACATAGAGATATAAAACCGGCTAACATCATGATGATGGAAAATAAGGAAATTTGCATAATAGATTTCGGAATTTCAATAGCAACAGGTTCTCAAAGACTCACTAGCCCCGGCATGACAATGGGAACGCCGGAATACATGTCTCCCGAGCAGTGCCAAAACAAAAACGTGACCAAGCAGAGCGATATTTACAGTTTGGGGATAGTTATTTATGAGATGCTATCAGGCGATCCGCCTTTTGTTGGCGTTGGGAGTGGTGCCGGCGCATCGCTTGCGATTTTGAACAAGCATATGCACGAAAAACCGGAATCTATAAGAAAAAAGAACTCAGGAGTACCGCTTTCTTTGGAAAAAATAATAGATAAATGCCTTGAGAAAAAAACAGATAACCGTTATGCGAATTTTTCCGAATTTATAGTTGATTTGAAATCTGTTATGAGCGGTTCCGTTCAAAGCGAAGCTCCGAAAAATCTTATAGGCAGGTTTTCAAAATCTGAGCGTATAATACTTTTGCTTTTGTTTATTTTGCCTGTTATGGCACTTCTTGTATCTTTTCTTTTGTATATAAGCATGCCTAAGATTCCTCCTTCTATTAATTCTTTAACTCCTGCAAAATCATGGACTATAATAAACGAAGTTAAAGCAGGAGAATCGACTGATTCGCTGCTTTTTGACAAAGATTACGGCACGGCTTGGAATATCACCAGAAAATCCGCATTGACGGGAAACGAAGGAAAGTTGATAACCGTAAAATTTAAAAAGCCTGTTTTCATAAGCCACTTGGGTTTTGTAACGGGCGAGCAAAAATTCAGCAAGCCAAAAGACGTTTGGGTTCGCTGGGAATATAAGGGCAACAGCGACCATCAGAAATTTACGTTGGCAGATACGGCAATTCCTCAGTATATAAATTGGATTCCTATGGAAGTTGACGAACTCACGTTTATAGTAAAAAGCGTACACAACGCCACAGCGGATAATTTTGTAATTTCCGAAATAATGCTTTTTGGGTTGGAGCGATAGTTTACGAAAAAAACGCCTTCATTCTGTCCAATAACCCACGTTCGCGTTTATCGTCTCGCTCTTGGCCTATAAAACTTAACTCTTCGTAAAGAGCCTTTTCCTTGCCGGATACATTCTCAGGAATATAAGCCTGAACTTCTACGAAAAGATCGCCTTTGTAGTCTGAATTGTAACCTGGCAAGCCTTGGCCGCGAACTCTTAACTGCGTTCCTGGTTGCAAGCCGGCCGCAATTTTTACTTTGACTTCGCCATATAAAGTCGGGACTCTCTGCTCTCCGCCAAGAGCCAAGCGATACACTGGGACAAGCACTTTGCAAAAAAGATTTTGCCCGTCTCGCACAAAAAATTCATCGTTCTTCTCTTCTATGTGAACTAACAGTGAGCCCGTAGCTCCGCCTTGCGAACTTGCATTGCCCTCACCGCGAAGTTTCAAATAATTTCCGCTTGCAACTCCGGCAGGGATTTTTACATCTATTGTATCCTCGGTTCTAACACGCTTTTGTCCCGAGCATGTTTTGCACTTATTGGTTATAGCTTCGCCTGTGCCGTCGCAATCCGGACAAGTGGTTACGTTTACCATCTCGCCAAAAATACTGCGCATTCTGCGGCGAACCTGCCCTTTTCCGTTGCAAGATTCACAGGTTTTCATCCCGCTACCGCCTTTGCCATGGCAATCCGGGCACGCTTTGTAACGCTTTATGCGAACTTTTTTAACCGTTCCTTCTGCGATTTCCTTTAAAGTGAGCGCAATGCCAATTTGCAAATCTTCACCCGGAACAGGCCCACGGCTACGTGGGCTTCTAGCGCTAAAACTACCGCCAAAGCCACCGATGTCGGAGAAAATATCGCCAAAATGGGTAAATATATCCTCAAACGAAAAACCACCGCCGCTAAAGCCGCCATATCCGCCGCTACTCAAGCCTTCGTGGCCAAAACGATCATATTGCGCCTTCTTCTTATCATCGGAAAGCACATCGTAAGCCTCGGCTGCCTCTTTGAACTTGTCTTCCGCTTCTTTGTTGCCCGGATTTTTGTCCGGGTGATATTTTATAGCGAGCTTTTTATACGCACGCTTAATCTCATCTGCGGAAGCAGTTTTAGGAACGCCAAGAACTTCATAATAATCCGTTTTTGCCATAATAACTACTTCTTTTCATCTACTACTTCAAAATCCGCATCAACAGGTCCGTCTTTTTTGCCATCTTTGTTTTTGCAGCAGTCATCACCGCCGCCGCAATTGCCTTCACAGTTTTCGCCCTGTTTAGGTTCACCAGTTGCGCCGCCGCCAGCCGTTTGAGCCGCTTGCAGAATCTGGCTTATAACGCCCTGCGCTTTGTCCATTGCGCTTTGAATTTCTTCTTTGCTGGTAGCTTTTTCTGATGTGGCTTTCAAGTCTGCAACAGCGGCGTTAGCTTGAGAGACCAAATCTGCCGGCAGTTTGCCCTCGTTTTCCTTGAGCGTTTTTTCCGCCTGATAAACAATTTGTTCCGCTTGATTTTTTGTGTCAACCAGCTCACGGGCTTTTTTGTCTTTGTCTGCATTGGCTTCCGCATCCTTAACCATCTTGTTTATCTCGTCTTCGCTAAGGCCCGAAGAAGTCTGGATTTTGATGCTCTGTTCTTTGCCGGTTTCCTTGTCTTTTGCGCTTACGTGCACAATGCCGTTTGCGTCAATGTCAAAAGTCACCTCAATTTGCGGCATGCCACGTGGCTTTGGCGGAATTCCCGTCAAATCAAAACGGCCAAGCGTGCGATTGTCTCTTGAAAATTCTCTTTCGCCCTGCAATACGTGTATGGACACTGCGGGCTGATTGTCATCTGCGGTGCTGAACACCTGGCTTTTGCGAATTGGAATTGTCGTATTGCGGTCTATGAGCTTTGTCATAACGCCGCCCAAAGTTTCTATGCCGAGTGAAAGCGGAGTCACATCCAAAAGAACCACGTCTTTCAGAGAGCTATCGCCTGCCAAAACTCCACCCTGAATAGCTGCGCCTATTGCAACAACTTCGTCTGGATTCACGCCTTTGTGCGGGTCTTTTCCGAACAGCTTTTTCACAGCCTCTTGAACCGCAGGAATGCGAATTGAACCACCGACCAAAATAACTTCACTTATATCGGCAGATTTCAGTTTTGCGTCTTCCATCGCTTTGCGAACCGGCCCTAAGGTTTTTTCAACTAAAAAGGAGGTAAGCTGGTCAAATTTTGCACGAGTTAAAGTTAAATCTAAGTGCTTGGGGCCTGTTGCATCTGCTGTTACAAACGGCAGGTTTATATTTGTGCTCATGGATGCGGAAAGGTCTATCTTCGCTTTTTCCGCAGCATCTTTTAAGCGTTGCAAAGCCATTTTGTCTTTTTTAAGGTCTATGCCCGGATTGCTTTTGCGGAATTCCTCGTTAATCCAGTCTATTATAACTTCGTCAAAGTTATCGCCGCCCAAAGCTGTGTCGCCGTTGGTAGCAAGCACTTCAAACGAATTTTCAAATATTTCCAGAATGGATATATCAAAAGTTCCGCCGCCCAAATCGTAAACGGCTATTTTCTCATTCTTTTTGGTATCAAGACCATAAGCAAGCGCAGCGGCTGTAGGTTCATTGACTATGCGCAGCACTTCAAGCCCTGCAATGCGGCCGGCATCTTTTGTAGCCTGCCTTTGAGCATCGTTGAAATATGCCGGAACGGTGATAACCGCTTGGGTTACTTCCTGCCCCAGATAATCTTCTGCGATTTTTTTCATAGTTTGCAGAACAATCGCTGAAATCTCCGGCGGCGCATATTCTTTGCCGTCTATATTTACACGCACCAAGTCGTTGCCTTTGCCGGCTAGTTGATAAGGCATGTGCTTTTCTGTTTCGGAGCATTCCTCTGCGCGGCGTCCCATAAACCTTTTGATTGAGTAAATGGTTTTTTCGGCATTGGTTATAGCCTGTCTTTTTGCGACGTGGCCAACAAGACGCTCACCGTCTTTGGTAAAAGCGACGATTGACGGGGTTGTGCGAAAGCCTTCGGCGTTAGCGATAACAACCGGCTTTCCGCCTTCCATAACAGACACGCAACTGTTTGTTGTGCCCAAGTCTATTCCTATGATTTTTCCCATGGTTTTCTCCTGTTCTATTGTTTCCCTGAAGAAACGATTACCTTTGCTGTTTTCAGCAATTTATTTTTGATCTTGTATCCCTTCTGATA
>Ga0209755_10004223_pt1 | contig 17197 bp, 10 predicted proteins | sample TergutCo191P1_FD_187301 | JGI IMG/M metagenome (GOLD analysis project Ga0209755, IMG submission 187301) | Cornitermes sp. P1 segment gut microbial communities from Petit-Saut dam, French Guiana - Co191P1 (SPAdes) (version 2) | ecosystem: Host-associated > Arthropoda: Insects > Digestive system... | reverse complement strand
CCTCCGGGTGGCCGAAAAGGTTTGTCGCCGTGGTGCGGCCCAGAACCGCAACCCTGTTCCTGAAAACCAGATCCTCGTAGTCAAAGAAAACCCCGGAGCTAATCCTGAAATTCCTGGCGATGCTAAAGTCAGGCTCAACCCCCATGATCTGAACCTGGGCGCTTCCCTCCCTGCCAACGACGTTGGAGCTGGAACTGACAACGCCGGAAATCGCCATGGCAAAACTCGATTCCTCCCGAAGTTTGTCAACGTCCCTAAGCGTAAAGGCGTTCGCCCTCATAAAGACTTGCTGTCCGCCTCGGCTTACCCGGCGTACCGGGACGACTTGCAAAAGGTTGGTTCCCATATCCGTAATCGCCGACTCGATTACACGCCTGGAACCTTCGCCCAGTGCTACCATCACGATCACCGATCCCACGCCTATGATTATGCCTAACGATGTCAACAGGCTTCTCATGCGGTTGCGAAGAATCGACCGCAGGCAGGTTTGCAATAATTGTAAGGGGTTCATACTCCCCCCTCGCCGGGACTCTTGCCGTCCGCCAAAAGCGAATTGTCCTTTTTCCATCGGGCAAGCTCTTCCTGTGCATCCTTGTTGATGCCCTCTATGTCCGAGACCAGCATCCCGTCACGCAGGGTGATTATGCGCCGGGTGTAGGCGGCGAACTCTGGCTCGTGTGTTACCATCACTATCGTTTTTCCTCGCCTGTTCAGTTGCTGGAAAAGGCCCATGATTTCAAGAGACATTTCCGAGTCGAGGTTGCCAGTCGGCTCGTCGGCAAGGATAAACGCAGGATCATTAACAATCGCCCGTGCGATGGCGACCCTCTGCTGCTGTCCGCCGGAAAGCTGGGATGGGTAGTGATCCATGCGATTCTCAAGCCCCACTTCCCGCAACGCCGCTCTTGCACGTTCCCGACGCTCCCTTGTGCCGTAGGATTTTTCGTTTCTCCCACGGCGGCGGTAAAACATTGGGAGTTCGACGTTTTCCAGTGCTGTGGTACGGGCCAGCAAATTGAAGGACTGGAACACGAAGCCTATCTTGCGGTTTCTGATATAGGCAAAGGTGTCCGAGTCGGACTCGGATGTCTCGATACCGTCAAGGCTGTAGGTGCCGGCATTGGGTTTGTCGAGGCAGCCAAGGATGTTCATAAGGGTTGACTTGCCGGAACCGGAAGGCCCCATGACGGAAACAAACTCCCCGGCCTTGGCGGAAAAGTCAACGCCTCGCAGGGCACGCACGATCACGGCATCATCGGCGCCGTTTTTCGTGTGCTTTCCCCCCATCCGATATTCCCGTTTCACCCCTTGCATTCGTATGACAGGGGCGGTGTCCTCCGCCGTATCGACCAAGGCCGAAGCCTGCATCAGATTCTCTCCCGTAAAATTACCTGCTTGCCTTCCACATCTTCCATCGCAATAATCTCGGTGAACGAGCCGTTCGTTATGCCGGTCTGCACACGCATTACCCCGAGGGTGCCGTCACCGTTGAGATACCAGAGGTTCCGTATGACGACTGCGTCGGGATCACGCCCACGGGCCTGAACCTGCTGCCTGCCGCCGCCGCCTGGGCGTGTGCCGATCATCATGCGCCCACCACCAGCGGGGCCGCCGCCCATCATCAGGCTTGTCACGGGGTTTGCGCCTCCACCTCCCTGCCCCTGCGCCGAGGCCTGCTGCCTCTGTGCCCTGGCCTCCATCGCCACTTGCCGCTGTTCGTCATCAAGTTCCCCCAGGGCGGCGTTGAAAAGCATGTCGGCAATTCTTTCTTCACTTAAAGTGGTCGGCTGGTAGCGGAGGGCGGCGTTGGGAACCATCAAAACGTCCTCGCTACGTTCCACGATGAACTCGACCATGCAGGTCATGCCGGGAAGCAGAGAGCCGTCGTGATTTTCCACCCGAATGATGACTGTGAACGATACGACGTTGTTGGTAACGGTGGGAATAAGCCGTAGGGTTTCCACCTCGCCGCTAAAGCTGCGCCCCGGAAGGCTCTCCAGGGAAAAGCGCACCGGTTGGCCCCTGTGGATCATAGCCACGTCAAGCTCGCTAACCGTGGCCTCGATCTGCATTTCACGCAGGTTTTCGGCAAGGGTAAAGATCGGGGTGGTGTTGGCACTGGTGCTGTCGGTAACTGTGTCGCCGATGTTTATGTTCCTGGCCAGCACTATGCCGTCGATTGGCGAAACGATAAAGGCGTGTTGGTAGATCTCGGTCTCGGTAACCCGAAGGTTCGCCTCGGCGACGGCAAGATCGGCGGCAAGGTTGTTCACATTGGTTCTGCTGGTAAGAAGCTCGAATTCGGAGATAAGGTCCCTTTCGAAAAGTGTTCGCTGGTTGCGATAGTTAAGGGCCTGTAGCTCGTAGCTTGCCCGCGCCCTTACTACCGCAGCCTGCATCTGTTCCCTACGAAGCCTGAGCATGTCGGTGTTCAGTTCGGCTAGTATGTCGCCCCGGCTTACAATGTCGTTGTAATCGACTAAAATTCTTTCGACCTTGCCGCTCATAAGGGGCAGCACCCTGATCATCGAGACCGGGTGGATGGTGCCGCTGGACATGACTGTGCGTTCCAGCGTTCCACGGCGCACGTTGGTAAACTCGTAGTTTACGGCTGGGTTTCCACCGGAACAGGCGACAAGGACAAGGCAAAGGAGCGCCGCATTAAGAGAAATGGCGTGTTTTTTAACCGCAGTGGTCATGGTATAGACAAAACTCCTGTAACAGGGTAACAAACTTGCCGCCAGCAAGGTAACGCAATGCGACAAGCACGACAAACGCATGGATGGGATGACATGGAGAGATACAAAATGCCAAAAAGACAGGTTTTGACCGCATTTCGCCCAATAGTCTGTAAAGTTTTGCAGGGCTGCTACCAATAATCTGATTATGCAGGACCTTACCCAGGATGATCTCAGCAAACTTCTCGGCATCGGCAAACCAGCAGTCCTTGCCCTTACCAGCCTCGGAAAAATACCCTACAAGGTACTATCCACCGGGGAGTACCGCTTCTGCCCGGATGCAATAAGCCGATGGGTGGTAGAGGGAACCGATTTGACGACGGAGGACGACTTCATCGAAAACCTCAGAAAAACCTTTCTCGAAAAATACCCGAGCCAAATGAAGGCGATAAGGGAATTCGGGGAAAAATTCCCCGACCTGCCCAAGGGATACTACCTCCATGCCGAAAGCCACAAGCAACTGGGGCAGGTATGGCATGCGAGATTCTACGACATGGACAAAGGCATACTCCTTCCCCTGAAGCGGAGCACCTACACCAACAACAGGGAGGCCGCCGAGAAATGGGCGGCCGAAAACAGGGAGAGCATCATCGCGGAGTATTACGGAGAGAAGACGAACACCAGACTGGACCTATACGAAACGCTGGACAAATACTACGAAAATGACTCCCCGTTTCTGAAGGTGGACATCGACAGGGGCAGGACGCTGAGCGAGAAGAAAAGGCAGATATACGACGGGTTCTTAAAAAACAAACTTGTCCCGTTTCTAAAAGGAAGCGGCGTAAAGGACGTGGGGGAAGTTACGACACCGCTGCTTACAAGGTTTCAAAATCACCTACGGAAGACCATCAAGCCCCAGACCGTGAACCATTACATGTGCGGACTGAAAGTTGTTTTCGATCATCTTGTCATTCACGGCTACACCAGCTTAAACCCGTGCAAGTCCCTCTCCGCGCTTGGGGTCAGGGATTCGGACACCAGGGCAACCGGCTGTTACGAAATCGGGAAGCTGAAAGGGATATTCAACAGGAGATGGGACAACGCCCTGCATCACCTGCTTTCCCTTTTGATTTACACGACGAACATGCGGAACTCGGAGATAAGCCGATTGCAGATAAGCGACATCGTTGAAATCGGCGGCGAAAAATTCATACACATCCCGAAATCGAAAACCCCGAACGGGGAGCGAAGAATTCCGCTGCATCCCTTCGTCCACAAAAAGATTATGGACTATGCCGGGGACAACGACTATGTTTTCAGTAACAACGGGAAGAAGGGGAGATGGTTTGAAAGAGCCTGCACCGAGGCGAAATTCGCGCTGGCGGAACACCTGGGGTACACGCCGGAAATGCTGGAAAGGGAAAACATAAAATTCTATTCGGGAAGGCATTTCTGGAAAACGCTTATGAGCAGCGAGGGCCTGGGGGAAAACATAGAGAAATTTTTCATGGGCCACAAAGTGAGCGGCAACATAGCGGACAACTACAACCACTACGACAGGGTGGGCTCAGAAAACCTCGCGAAAAAGGCCCGTGAGGTATTCGCCGCACTGGACAGGTGCCTGCTTACGGCCTAATACCCCGTTCCTTTAGGGCCTCGATGTCGGTAAGTTCAAACCATTCCCAGCCTTCGCCACCTACATATAGGTCATTGTAACCCTCCTATTTCCGGGCAAACAGAACCAACAAAAAAGCCGCAAAATGGCCTCCAGCGGGTCTTGTCCAAAACCTTTGTCCAAGAGGCATAAGGCAAGTGCTAATTATTTGTGAGATAAGGATTTAGCAAATTCCGGTGTTACCAGGTCGCTGGAACCTGCCGGAGCCAATCCGGTCGTAACCTGGGGGCCGTGGACGATTCCCGGCCCCATGCAGACCGCGGGCGTGACGATCGTGCCGGATGGCGACTTCGCGGCGATGCTTAGGGTGCCGGCGGGCCTGGCTGCGGACACCGTATTCAACGTCGGCACGGGGATCACGGCGCCGCGCATGTATAACGCCACGGCGACCGTAACAGTGGTCGCACCGGGCGAAGGCGAGTTCCCGCTTACCTTTGTGGGCTTCGTGGACGCGGGCAACATCGGCGTTACGACCCAGGCGGTCGTCATAGGCGTGCCGGCGTCCATCAGCGTCAGTCCCCCCACGGGGGCCAGCGTCGAATGGTTCGTTGGTCCGAACTCCGTCGGCACGGAAGCGAGTCTTCCCATTGACGCATCGGTCCACAACAACCGCACAGGGCCGTTGCACGTAACGATGGTATTGACCCTCGCGGACGGCAGGCGGTACAGCCGGGTCGTTACCATTACGGTAAACCTAAACTAAGGAAGGAGGAACGGAGATATGAGAAACATGAAACCGTTGAACGGCGACAGGCTAAGTGGTCTTGGCATGGGCGTTCTCGCCCTGCTGGTCGCCAGTTTTCTGCTGATTCTGCCGGGATGCCGAGGCCCGTTGGCGCCGCCGCCGGCGGCAGGCGACGGGGCGACGGGAACCCTCTCGGTGACGCTCGATGGGCCGCCGGCCCAGGGGCGGACGATTATGCCGGATGGCGGCCAGCTCGCCATTGAGGGGTTTGACAGGTTCGTGCTTAGCTTCACGCCGGGCCCGGGCAACCCAACCCCCGAAGAGCATGTCGCTCCAGTAACATGGACAACACCGACAGGAACATTATCACTGCCCGTAGGGGTCTGGGACGTGGTCGTGGAAGGGTTCGTAGGCACGGGCACCCCCCCCATAGCGAGGGGTACTGGCAGGGTCACCATAGTGTCCGACGACACGACCACGCTGTCCATACCGCTTCATCCGGTCATGAATGTCGGGCACGGTACGGGTATCTTCGCATGGAACATAGTCGATTGGAATCCGAATATCGCAACCGCGATCATGAACATTATCAACCTTTATAACGGGGCTACACATTACCCTAACACTAGCATCCTCGGTAGCAACGACTCACGGTCTCTGCCGACGGGCGAGTACCGCGTGGTTTTCAGGCTGACCAGCACTGCCGGGGAAGTCGTGGAGATAAGCGAAATCCTGCGCGTCTACCAGGGCCTGATCAGCACGTTTAACTGCGACGGGTTTTTCGGCTCTGGCTTCATGTTTCCGGAGGCGCTGTTGGACTTCGTTCTATACACATGGCAAACCCAAGGCTCTCATAATTTCGGGGGGGCCGGTATCGTGGCCAGGCATTTCAACGTTCTGGGTCTACTGGGGGTTACCGAGGAAAACTTCGGGGACCTTGTCGGTAAGTTCGGTAACATAGAATGGCAGAGCGTGCCCAATAACATTTACGGGATAAGGGAAATAGTCGATGCCGCGCTGTTCTACCTGAACTTCGACCGTGACGTGCGCAGGCATATAACCAGATCCGCCATACAGAGGGATTTCGCGACTGGTGTGAATAGTGGTCAGTCGCCCTGGCTTTCTGGGAGCTGGGGTGCGCAATGGGTTGGTGGCACACGCATGTGCGTGTCGCCATACATATACATAGGCGTCTACCGAGTGCGCATCCGATTCGACGGATCCCTGCTTTATAATATGCGGTTCTATCCCTGGGTCAACCCCAGGCAGGGCGAGTGGCGTGACTTGGATATCCAGACAAACCCGTCGGAAGCGTCCTGGGCGCTGGAGCACCTCGTCTGGGATCACTCGGACATCGGTAGTTTCGGCCCCGACAGTGTCGGCATTTACCGTAGGTTTACGGTCAATACCGACGCCCCACTTTTCTCGGAGGCAGGTTATGCACAAATTCGAGCTACCGTAGGCCCCCCCTCCTTTTACGCAGTCCTTAGTTGGAATTATGTACGGGTTTTACCAAACCTTTACGGGACCATCGGTGATATCGTAAGTTTCGGTCACCTTATAACGGCCCCCGAATGGGTCAACGAGGCCATCTATGAAGGCGGCGCCGTCGTGGCGGGTCCCTTCAGCGCTTTCGAATTGCCCATAACCTGGGCTGGAAGCGGTGCCGGCACGATGGCCGTGCGCCAGACCGGAAGAACCGGGAACGCGCAGGGCATAGACATCGATATCGGCGGCGGCCCCGATGGGCTGGGCCTTGCGGCAAGGGATGTCGTAACCATTCGCGGTCGTGTCTACGCCCATGGCGCTAGCACGGTCGATCAAAGTCGAAGAATGGAAGTCAGTATCGACGGTGACCGTGCCGGGCTCGCCGATTTCGAGTCCGCGTTTGGCATCCTCGATGCGGCCGGCTGGGCCAGTTACACATTGAGGTGGCGGGTACCAGACGACGGTCCACTTCCGACGACCATCAGGGTTACGGCCAACGGCGACACCGCACCTGCCAGCCTGCCGATCTTCTACATCAGCAGGGTCGAGGTCTACCGCCCGGATGCGGTGCCAATGACTGGGATACTGGGGAGTTTGGTGACCGCTTTCGGCGTGGATAATAGTTCCGAATGGCACGGCGTCTACATACAGGAAGGCGCGTTTTCCGATATAGCCCCGTTGCTGTCCCTTCGCGGAACCTCGGCGGAATGGGTTCGCGGCAATCCGCGGACCGGGGGGCTGTCCCTGCGAGTTGACAGAACCTCGTGGTGGGGCGGACTGTTGTTTGACGAGGGTCTTTCGATATTCCAACCCGGCGATCATGTCAGGATTTGGGTGCGCTCCTATGCCGTCGAGAGCAGGGACGGTAGGACAGTCAACTTTAATACCACGTACTGGTATGGTGGTCCCACTCGGGGGCGTGCGGAAATCGGCTGGTTGTCCGGTACCCATTCGAGCGAGGTAAGTGCCACGATTACCCAAAGCTTCCTTGACGCGGCGGCATACGACCCGGACAGGGAGTTTGGGGGCAGCCCGTATGACAGCGGTTTCCAGGTGGGTATTAGCAATGACGGCATGGACAACCAACGCACGATACACTGGTACTACATCGACCGCATCGAGATCGACCGAAGGGTCGGTGCGGATGTCGGCGTGGTGTTTGACGGCTTCGCGGACGGGGCACCCACCGAGCTTACCACCGACATGGGCGAGATCAGCCTGCTTGATGCGGAGGTGCTAATCGAGCTGTTGGATCCATACAGGTTTGATAGCGTGGACTGGTTCGTCGGCGGACGCAACGTCAACGCATATGTGGTTCGTGAACCGGGGGTCGAATACCTTAACCTGGCAAGCGCGGACATTCATGGCAACCTAGTCGGGAGATACTCCGTAACGATTTTGGTTGATAGGGGCGGCGTGCCGTACAGCAGGCGCATTAACTTTAGGGTGGTGCCGTAACAAAGGGGCGAACCCCCGGTAGATCCGGGGGTCCCTGGCACAACCAAACGCTAAATGGAGGAACGATAAATGAGAGATATGCAACCAAAGGCCGGCGGCAGGGGGACAAACCTTTTTACGGGTGTGTTCGTCGCACTGCTCGTCGCCAGTTTTCTGCTGTTTTTGCCCGGGTGTCGAGGCCCGCTGGCGCCGGCGGCGGAGCCGGACGCCGGGGTGGAAACAGGCACCCTGGAACTGACCCTGGAAAGGCAGGGCGTGCGGACCATTTTCCCCGACCAGTACTTTTACCACCACGCCCTTTACTTTTACGATTATGCCGATCGGGATATCCTGGTGCATGACGTTTCCTTGTGGATCCCCGGACAACTTGTCGATGGCTTGCCCGTGGGACAACCCCTGTATCTTAGGGTATATTCCTATGCGCATCTTGATGGAAGCTTCCACCGGGTGGCAGAGGGTTCCAGCCCGGGCTTTGAGATACTCCCGGTTGGAAGGACCAACGTAACGGTTCGGACTTTCCCGATACTCCGAGAAGGCCCCGGGTACTACGGACGTTTTACGTGGGGTGTGGGCTTCGATGATATAGACGGCTATTTTTCCGTGTTCGTTTATACCCTGGAGAACTGGCTTGGCGGTTTGGGATATAAGGACTACCGCACCGAGTGGATTTACAGGGACAATTGGCTGTGGGGTCCCGAATTCATACTGCCCTCGGGCCAGTACGTCGTGCGCTTCGTGGCGGAACGCTACGACAGCGGCGAACAGTTTGAGCTAATCGAGGCCCTGCATATCTACCAGGGCATGACAAGCCATTTCAATGGCCAATTGATTGACCAGACCCATTTCCCCAGCGATCTGCTGGAGATAATGGCACAGGCATGGTGGCCCGGGAGGCCTGAGGGGCCTGGTTTTCATCCTCCCTTGGGTAACATACAGAGGGAGCATTTTACCGAAATCCTGAGAATCGGGATTGCCGCGGAAGTTTCACTCAACACTCTTCTCTGGCGGTTCGCCCACCTCCTCGACGGAAGGCCGTTCCCGGACAACCTGCCGGACTTGAGGGTTCTTGTCGATGCCTCGATGGTGGACGAACTCCGGCAGTATGGCAGACTCCAGACTGTCGGGAACCAAGGTTTACGGGGGCAGATTATGACCGCCGTTTACGCCAGGGTATTGAATAATTCCATCGTTGATTTCGAATGGGACCCCATATGGGGCTCGCCTAACTTCAGCCTCGGTCTCACCGTGACCATAGGGCCGAATCCGGCGTGCGGATACTATTACGTGTACCCGGATTCATGTGAATGTGTGTATGCGGTGGGCTTTGGGTTCAGTGTGCCCGCCGCCCCGCTCGAGAGAGAACCCGGGACGGTTCTTCGCAATGTTCCGGAAATCCTGATTGGTAGCGATCAGCCCGGCGACATATCCGGATTAATAGCCGGCGGTCATTTTGCGTATGTAAATCTCGCCGCTGGTACGGCGTGGATGTTCGACATGGGAAGATACGTGCGCGCCAACGCTCCCAACAATTCTTCGGGTATGCAGGTTTTGCCGGCCGGACTTACGCAACTACGGCCGCACGACGTGCTGCGGGTAACGGGACGAACCACGGGCGCATTCGGCAGTAGCCGAATGGAACTAGCGCATATCGGCGCGGGAGTCGGCGCGGGCTTGGGCGACGAGGCCATACACTCTGGAGGCATACCTACCAGTTTCACCTTTGACCGCAGCCTGACCGCAGCCGACATTGCGAATGGGCTTAGGGTAGCCCCCAATAGCTGGGGCGCTCCAGGGATACCGAGCTACTTCGCATTCAGCATCGACGACCTGATAGTATTCCGTCCGGATTTCGGCTACCAGGTAATTAGGTTTAACCTGGCAGACCCAGGCGGAGCATTCCAAGCCCTGAGTCCCGGCGATCCTGTAGCCACTACGGGCTTAAGTCCCTTTAATGCGACCGCAGCGGTTCGTTCCGCAACTTACGGTGGGTTTACGGATCGTAACTACCTGTACATCAGTGGCAGAACCGCGAACTACCATGGCCTCAATGTTACCGGTGTTAATGCTGGCGACACTGTAAGGGTAACCGGACGCAGAGGTGCCAATTGGCCTGGCGATGTTGTGGGAAATATACAACTGCAGGATGGCGGTTCCGGCGCCACACCGGCTCCAGGTGCGCCGGGCTCCACATTTACCATTACGGGTACGGCGACTGCATCCACTTTCAGAATAGCCGTTAACGCATGGGGTGGCACGGGTACAGAAGCCGAACGCGCAGCGAACTTAAGCTTCTATATCTACAGCATCATAGTCGGCCAATATCTATTCATGCAGGCGGCCGATCCTAACGATACCGTGGATTATGAGCACTACGAAGACTTCTGGCCGGCTCCTCCCGTCCCGATAGACACTACAGCGCTCAGCGCGGCTATCGGTGCGGCCTCCCAAATGCTTGGCACCACACTTGAATCTACAAACGGCTTGGACATTCGTGTCGATCGGTATTGGGCAACGCCTATGAATATTCATGTTTTCACCAACGCGAGAAACGCCGCCCAAGGTGCCTTAGAGGCCCTTGAAAGCCAGGCTGCGATAGACGCTGCACTGGGCGATCTTGGGGTGGCGCAGGCGGAATTCGTGGGACAAAGATTACCGGGCCTTCTGTCGGTGGATGTTTACTATGCGCGTCTGGCTCTGCAGGTGGTCATAAGCAGGGTAGAAGGTCTCAATTATGTGTACTTCACCGATGCATCTTGGCAGGCTTTGTACGATGCCCTTGTAGACGCACGTGGCGCAATGACCTCCACGGATGCAAGTGCCATTAACGCCGCACGCGTAGCTTTGGAAGATGCGGAGTATAACCTAGTGCTGGATCTCCCGGTTGGCGAAGCCGTGGTTAACGTCACCTTCGCGAACTTAGTGAACCCACTAGGGGGTCCCATACACGACGCTGGAACCATTAACCTTGATAATGGTGCGGAGACGATTACTATTACCGATGTTCCTCCCGGCACTACCATTACCGGGTGGTACCGCGGCGGTCACAGGCTGAGTGCGACGGCAACCCTTACATTGGACGAAGGGTTTATAGGACCCAACCTCTTGACGGTGCGAGCGAACACAGGCGGTAGAATGCACAGCCTTACCGTTCGTTTTGTGGTAACTGATAACTGAGTAGCCTGAATGCGCCGCCTTGTGGTGGCGCAACAAACCCCCGGCGTCGAAACTGGCGCCGGGTACCAAAGGAGAAATTGGAAATGAGAAATATGCAAGTGCCGAGAGACAGCAGGCATAAGGCAGGCGTTGTTTCGTTGATGTTTGCGGTCTGTTTGCTGTTGTTTTTGCCAGGCTGCCAAGGCCCGTTTGCCCCGCAGGACACCGCAGGGACGGGAACAGTCTCGCTAACGATTGAAACGCTCAACATGGGCCGGGCGATTATGCCGGAAGGCTATAGTATGAGTGACTTTGTAAGGGTCATGGTTGCGTTTACCAGTGACGGCATACCTCCTGTTGAAAGGGAAGTCACAGGTGGCGCGATTACGGTGGACCTGCCCACAAATATAGGTGGAGCGGCCCGAGTGTGGGCCATCGTGGTAACCGCGTACAGGGGTCCCGGAGATGGAATGCCAGCGGCGCGTGGAACTGGGACTGTCACCGTTACGGATAATTCCAGCGAGAACATCCCCATCACTCTACGTCCGATTCGCGAAAATGTTCCTATCGATGCGAGAGGGACATTCGTATGGGACTTAGATTTCCCTACTGGTGTCGATAGCGTGGAAGTGCGTGTTTACGATGAAATGGGCGGTGCCCTTGTTTTTGATTCGACCGATGCCGATGATGAAACGCCGCTGTATGTGGGTGATTACTTCGTGATTTTCGAACTTTCCCACCCCACATATGGAACGCTGGTGTTTGGCAGGGATCTGCATATCTATTGGAACCTGACAAGCCGATTCGCGTTTGAGTTTTTGCCAGGCGATTTCATCACCATCGACGCTGTGCGCTACTCCTTGCGGAATGAGTTAATCGGCGCCACGACGTTTGCTAATTTGGGTCCGGCTCTGGCTTACGCAGGCTCCCCGGCGTTTAGAATCGGCACGGATAGTGGTGTACGGTATCTCCATGTTGGAGGCAGGCAGGCAGATCATTATGCTATTGATATCGCTGTTGCCCAGTTGCTTGCACGGGGTGCACAAGACGGTGATATTTTGACAATCAGAGGGCGTGTGGACGGTGTGCCGCCATCGGGTGCTCAAGTGCAGCTTCAGCGTATGCCAGGCCATGGTTGGATAGGGGGCACGGCCGTAAGTCCAGTTCTGGCACGTGCGTATTCTGACTTTACACTTACGCTTACACTGGGCGAAAATGTTGGTGGCGCTAATGCTGTGGGATGGGAAACCTTGACGCATATCCGTCTCCAAAGCAATGCCGCAGGGGCAACAATGAGCTTCTACATCTACGACATCATAGTCAGCCCCGAAGCCCCGAACTTGGGTGTGTTGCCGATACCGCCCCCTGTACCGTTTGTTATCATTGGAGCTCAAAGTGATGTGCTTCAGGAGGGAGAGGCCGGTTCGGTGACATTCCCCGTAACGGTTGGAAACTGGCTGGCAAGCACGATTAATATTAATCCCGTGACCATAGCAGGATTGCCCTCAGGACTTGAAGCGGCAATTCTTGTGGAAGGTATAACGGCAATTGGTGATGGTGGTAACGGAACGGGTGCATTGACCATTTCCGGGACGCCTGCCGCAAGCACAGCCAACGCACCCGGGGTAGAACTAACGTTAGACCTGGATGCTGCTCTTGCCAGGTTTACGCTTTTGATTAATGCGGCGGGGTCTAACGATGCGGCTCTTTACAGTCTTATGGTCGATAGTGTCGATGTTGTGGCACAAGCCGGAGCGCCAGGTTTTGGTCATTCGCTAGCGGTAGCCACAGGCGTTACCACAATGCCGATCGTTGCTACGGCTGATTGCCCCTATGCCAGGATAGTAATCTCTCGCAATGGAACTGAAGTTGCGAATAGCGGTGCCGCCAATACCGCAACGCACGCGGTTGCTTTGACGGAGCCTGGACTTAGCATCATTTCTGTTACGGTAACGGCCCAGGCCGGAAACGAGGAAACCTATACGGTATCCGTATTCCGCAGCTTCCCTGCGCCGGAACTGGATGCGTTTGACTTCCAGGCTAGGCTTGGTACTGCGGATCCGACTAATAACTACGTTGGTTCGACAATCGTAGCTGGTATTGTAAGTAATGCTGGAACCTCGGTATTCGTGAGAGAGTTTGGCACGGCACGCTTTATTGACGTGGACAGAACTGCTAACTGGCACAGGATAGAGCTTCTGCCTGCTGGTCTTGGTTTGAGTGTGGGCGATGAGATCATTGTCCACGGGCGCGTGTGCATGAATGCGACAGGTGTCCATGCTGGTAGCGGTTCCCATATGTGGATGGCCCCGACTCCGGCAGATCACGTGAGCGCAACCGTGCCCAATCATGCAGCCAATGTTCCTGCCGGGGGTGCCTTTACCCTAAGCTTTACACTCGTAGATGGTACAGCAGGATTAGCGATTCGTGGAAATCAGAACCCACCCTTCTTTATTGAACACATCGAAGTTAGGCCTGCTGGGGGCAACGGCGGCGGACTGACATTCGAATTCCCCGGTGACAACGTAACCCTTGCGGCTGGCGCACCCCTGCCTACTGGTTTTGGGATTCATGGCACGACGACTGCCGTTGTTGGCGATGGAGTGATAACGATTTCCAACCGTGACGACACTTGGCAAGGGCTTGACATCGATGTTAATACGATAGGGCTTTCAGCAGATGGCACATACACCATAACGATGGAGGGTGTGCTTGGTCTGCCTGGCGATACCCTTGTCGAATCGACCCAGTTAATGCTGGGCTTTGCCGATGGTGCGATAGGTGCTTGGACCGTGACTAACTCCAACGCTTCAGGTCATGTCGGCCATATTCTTGAGGAAAGGCCGTTTAACTTTAACGCGGTTGAATTCACGATGTCCGCAGCTGCTAGCGGTGTGTTAAGGATAAACATCGCCGGGGACATGGGTATTGGCTTTACAATCACAAGACTTGCGATTGAGGCGGTCGGCGATGGCCCGGTATTCTCCTTGGCGAATGTCTTAGAGGGTGCAACTGCTCTTCCTAGTGGGTTTTCCACCCATGGTACAATAGTAGCCACTGTCGCAGGTGGTGTAATAACCTTGGATCGTTCTGAGGTTCCGCACCCTGGAAGCAACTGGCAAGGGCTGGACATTACCGTTGTTGCCCTTGGGCTTTCAGCAGATGGCTCCTATACCATAACGCTGGGCGGTGTGTTTGGCCTACCTGGAGAAACAATTGCACAAGAATCCCAGATACAATTGGGCTTTGCAAACAACGCGAGTGCTACCTGGACTGAAGACAATTCCAACTTTTCTGGTTGGGGTGCCACTTCCGAGAGACCCTTTAACTTTTCCGCTGTTTCGTTCGAAATGACGGCTGGTGGAGGCGTACTCAGGATACAGCAGTGTAATGCCGCGGGATCCTCTGGCAGCTTTGTAATCGATACTCTCGTAATTGAGAGAGACTAACGGCGGTGCCAGACACCAAAAGCTCCTAGTGTGGCAGCTAACCCTGCCACACTATATGTAGTGTCTTTATGACCACTTAACAGCCGTCCCTCGGGGCGGCTGTTTTTGCGTGCCGGCATGGGCGGCGACATACTCGTGCGTCGGGTGATTTTCCGCACGATGCCTTGATTTTTGGCATGGCGTTCCGTATACTTGCAGCATGGAAACGATAACCATACCGATTTTGCTTCTAATGTCCCTTGCAACGGCTCTCGCAACGGCGGGAGGAGTGTGGTTTGTCACCCAGAAACGAGTGCGCGACCTGGAAGTGCGCGCCGACAGGCACGACCAAAAGTTCGACCAGATAATCACCGCGATAGGCGGCCTAAGGGCCGAGATAAACGACGTCAAAGTAGAGGTTGCCAGGGTACAGGGAAGCAATATGGCCCTGAATGAGAAGTTCGACCTGTTTCTCCAGGGCAGGCTTATCCCTGTCGCGACGCAACCCCCCAATGTTACTGCGGCATAGTCAGTTCGCCCTTCAAGCCCAGGGGGTACGCTAAGGTGACGCTCGGCATTACGGACCTCTGGCAGTGTCAGTAACCAAATCCCCACTAGCTACTGGCGACCAGCCAATTCCGATTCCTCCCTTGCGTAGCCTTTGGGGGATTTTTTGTTTACGGAGCAGTGGGGAATAAATTCTTTCGCAAAAACGCGCGGATTTTTGCCCACGGACTAATGCATTTTGCAAGTTTGCGCCATATATAAGGGTATAGGCACGGTCGGTGCCTGCGCAAACTTGACGGTCTTGAGGCTGGCGAGTAAATTCAACCTAGAAGGAGCAGAAGATGGCAACAGTGCAGACCACGGATCAGACCGCCACCCCGGAAAAGATCTGGGCGACCCTGGACAGAATCGCCGCAAGGCAGGAGGAATTCGAACGAAAAGCCGCCGCGCGGTGGGAAGAGGACACCAAGCGGTGGAAGGAAGAGGCCGAACAACGAAAGGAAGCCGAGCGCAGATGGGAGGAAACCAGGGAACTGTGGGACAAAGCCGACCGCCAGCTAAAGGCGACCAAGAAAGAGGTTGGCGGCATGAGCAACACTTTTGGCGAGGTGGTGGAACACCTTGTCGCGTCCGGGGTGGAGGAGCGCTTTCGCGATCTCGGTCTCAGTTTCAAACATGTATCCCCTCGGCGCAAAGTAAATGACGGGGACGGCAGACTGCTTGTGGAGATTGACCTGCTGCTTGAAAACGACGACACCATAGTGGTTGTCGAGGTAAAGGCCAGGCCTAACGAAAAGGACATTGCGCGACAGAAAGAGAAGATAGAAACCCTGCGCGAATTTTTTCACGGAAATAACGACGGGCGCAGGATACTCGGCACCATGGCTGGCGCGGTATTCGGCACGGAACAGCGTAAAGAGGCCCTAAGATCAGGCCTTTACGTTATGGTGCAGACTGGCGACACAATGCGCATGGAGATACCCAAGGGCTTCAAGCCTCGGGAGTGGTAAGATCGCTGGGCAGGCGAGATGCCAGCCAGCCACACTACATCTAGCGTTTTTATGATGCAGGTTTCTCATTCCAGATTATCGGGATTGGCTAATTCCTTGCTGTACAAGGAATTACGAAAGCCAAGACCGGGAATCGAACCCAGGACCTGCGCATTACGAGTGAAGGTCAACCTTACTTTTGGCTATCTCCCATTGGTATAGAGTATACAACAATATAGAAGAATGTCAAGCGGAATTAACGCAGGATAAGCGGGGATAACCGAGGAAAAAGGCCAGAGTGCTACAGTTTTGTACTACAGTGATATGCTCACTACAGGTGTGCAGGCCACATAAACAAACTAACAGCTAGGAATGATGATGCTGTAAGCTGGATGGTTCTCCCCTCAAAATGCGCTTAAAGCGTTTGCTTGGGAGATTGAAATCCTGGTGATAGCCTACCTGTTTGCCTTGACACAAGGCCACAGACAGCTGATAATTAATCAGTCAAAACAGAGAGGCAAGTGACCAGCATGAAAGAATCCATCCTCATCAAAAATTTTGGCCCCATCAAAGAGATAGAGATCGGCGACATCCGCCCGTTCACCGTGCTTATCGGTGAATCGGGAAGCGGTAAAAGCTTGGTCATGAAAGTGCTTGTCCTGTTCCGCTGGCTATACAAAATGCTTAACATCCGCTCCTATTTGAAGTATGCAAACATAACGCAAACCCCTTTTAAGTTCGATTTTCAGTCATATTTGCGAAGCGGCGGCTTGTCTGATTACATAAAAGACGATTCGGAAATCATCTACCAAAAGGGTAGCACAACGCTACACTACGGCGATGCCCTTAAGCTGCCGTCTACAGTTACAAGAGATGAATTGAGCCTAGAAAAGATGAGTTTTATTTCCGATAAAAGAAATTTGATACCCGATATTCTTGCCCATAATAAAACCAATATGATTGTTCCTGGGTATTTCTTTCACTAAGGCGATTCGTTAGGACGAAGCACCGAAAAGCTCAGAAATTGTTGTGGGCGGTACAAGCATTGCACATTCGAGTAATCGATAAAACAGCAGCCCCCTCTCGGCTGACTTCCTACGGTTAAAACGAAAAACAAACTCGTCCAAATACGCCTG
>Ga0209755_10004222_pt1 | contig 17198 bp, 12 predicted proteins | sample TergutCo191P1_FD_187301 | JGI IMG/M metagenome (GOLD analysis project Ga0209755, IMG submission 187301) | Cornitermes sp. P1 segment gut microbial communities from Petit-Saut dam, French Guiana - Co191P1 (SPAdes) (version 2) | ecosystem: Host-associated > Arthropoda: Insects > Digestive system... | reverse complement strand
GCCTTTTCGAACGTCTTTCTCTTCATCCCGCACATGCGGCGGAATTTGCCGCACGGGTATTCCTTCGTGTTTTCGTATTTCACACGTATAGTTTAGCGCTCTTTTTGATTTCTGAAGAGGTCTAGTGCGCCCTGACCGCCTGCGCCGCGAACCGGACGCAGGCTTTGGCGCGGTTCGAGAAGTCTTGGCGCGGGCTAATGGACGTGGTGGAGCGCAACCCCAAGGGGATCTGGGACGGGCTGAAGAAGGTGGCGGAGTACGTGAGGAAAATCCCGCTGAAACGCAAGCTGGCCGACTGCCCCCGTGTGCTGATCGTGGGCGAGATCTACGTGCGCCGCGACGACTTCGCGGTGGGCGAGCTTATCGAGCTGATGAGCGAGCGGGGTATCGTGGTGAAGATCGCCGGGGTTTCGGAGTGGATCCACTATCTGGACTTCGTGCGCGAGTACGAGCTTAAAAAGCGGATCAAGCTGCGAAGGCCGGGGACGCGGGTTCTGTCCGAACCCTGGCGGCGGCTGAAGAAGCTGGAGCTGGAGATGTGGTGGAAGCACTCGGTCGAGAAAAAGGTGCTTTCGATTCTCGGCCCCACCGGGCTGATTCCGGACACGCCCCACGACATGAAGGTGATCATGAAGTACACGCAGGAGCATTTCCTGAACCTTGAACTGAACTCGGAGATTGCGGTGTCGTCCGGCTCCGCGGCGGCGGCGATGGACGCTGGGTATTCGGGCATCGTGAACATCGGCCCCTTCGCCTGCCTTATCGGGCGGGTGATCGAGGGGTTGTTCACCCCATGGGCGCGGGAGCGCAACTACCCGATTCTGTCGGTGGAGGTTGACGGGAATCTCTTGCCGCCGAATATCGTGAACAAGCTTAACATTTTCATGGTGAACGTGCTGCGGTTCAGGGACGGGGGGGATGTTTCCTCGCTGGTTGACTCGGCGGATGCGGGTTCCGGGGAGCAGGGGCCGGGGTGTTGTTGCGGGGGCGAAGGCGGGAAGAAAAGCTGCTGTTCGTGAACGGGTGCGGGATGGGGACGTGATGGGCAATTGACAGGCTGCGTTTGGTGGATTATTGTTTAACAGGTGGGCTGTCAATGCCAATGTGGAGGGTTCCTATGGAATTTGTGCGAAAAATTGTCGATTCCAGCGTATTGGATCAGGTGCTCACCCTTTGCCAGTCGCTGATCGGGGTCATCCCGCGTTCCGATATTACCCCCGAAAAGGCGTGCGGGGGACAGTCACGCTTTTTAAGCCCTCCGCGCAGAGTGACTGGCACTTTTTTACGGCTACAGGGTTATTAACATACTTCCATAGGCCGTCCTTCGGGGTGTCCATTTTTTCTCCCACCTAACAATATACCCCATATCTCCTTTTGCCTCCAGCAATTTTTGAACAAAAGGCAAGGTATTGGTTTCGTAACTTCAACGCTGCCGAGCCCGGGATTTTGGAACCCCCGCCAAGCCCCCCGGCGCAAACATCGGTATTTTGCAAAAACGAAACTGCAAACTCATGCAGGACGGCGTTAACTTGGACTAGGTGAAGACGGAATATCCCAGCGTGCTTGCGCGAAACAAACCAAGGAGAAGGAAACATGAAAAAAATAACCCTATTTGCGCTTTTGGCTTTCGCCGCCTCGGTTCTGTATGCCCAGGTTGACGTACTGGGCAGGGATGAAGGCCCAAGGCTTGTGTTCTCCGGCGAACTATTGGGGATGTACACGTTGGGGCTTGCCGACGAGGCCCAAAGGGTGGTCGTGCCGCTCGCCCACGAGCCAACCCCGGAAGGGGTTTGGGACGTGGGCGGCGGTAGAAACGGCTTCATGACCAGGATGGATTTCAGCATGACGCTCAGCCCCGTGTCCTGGGCCGACCTGTATTTGCAGTTCCGCGCCCGATCCCGCCCGGGCAACCCATATATTCCGCTGACCCTTGCCGCGGCCGGGGGCGACGACTTTTCCCTGTCCTTCGAGCAGGCCTGGGGCAGAATAAGCCTGACCAGGGGCCTGGGTTCCGACCTTCCCTTTGACGTTGCCGTTAAGGCCGGGCTTTTCGATTCTGCCCCCGCCTCCTTCCAGGTGGTAACCCGGTTCGGCACGGAAAACGTCTATAGCAGGATAAGGTCAGGGAACGCGCCGTCCGTGCAGATCGAGGGCACCGTTCCGGTTCCCTTCGCCGAGTCCCTTTTCCTTAGGGCGGCGACCCGCCAGCGGCTTAACGAGTCCATCGGGACGATATACGACACGGACGGCAGCCTGGGACAGCACGGCACGGGGCCCGTGGTGGATCAGCCCTTCGCCTTGCCCCTGTTCGCCTCGGCGCAGTTGCGGGGCATCGGGACTCCCATAGGCATGGCGTTTGCCGAGCTTGTGTACGCCCTGAACGGCGACGGCATTTTTTCCGGGCACAGCTTCGGCGCGGGCGGCCGGCTGGACATAGCGGTGCCGGGCATCGACATGGTCCTGCCGATAGGCGTCGGCGCCGCACTTTTAGAGAAGAACATCGATCCCATGGCCCACGCGTCCCATGACATAGGCAACGGCAACGCCCTTTTCGCCGTCCCGGGCAGTTGGCCGGATTTCAACACCAACTTTTCGACCGTCAGCTTCCGCCGGTCCCTGCGGGTCGGCGTCGGCGCCGGGCTTCGCTGGAACGTTTCCGCGCTGGGCGTCCAGGCGAACGCCGGCTATTCCTATTCCCAGGTGGCGCACATCTACCGGGACACGCTTACGCTCCACTCCGCGTCCTTCGACCTGCGGGTGGTGTACGACGACCGCTTCTTCGTGGGCGGCGGCGTGTTCCTGGGAACCTTGGCGGACGCGGAATGGAGGACGGGCGACGATCCGGGCAACCGCGAGTCGGGCTTTTCGCAGGTCTTCAGGCTCACGGAAAACATGGGCTTCGAGGCGCACGCCGGCGTCTACCTGGGCGGAAGGTCGCGCCTTGTCCTTGGCTACAACCTGAACAGGGGCCTGTCCATGAACCACGGCATAGAGGCCATGTCGGAGGCGCAGATTATAGTCATGCAGAGCGGCGCCGGGATTGCCGACGGGCTGTTTCAAACCGGGGGCTTCTTTACGAAGCTCGTCATTTCTTGGTAGGGGGGCGTATGAAAAAGGCGCGGTTTTTCTGGGCGGCCGGCGTTGCCGCCATGGTCGCCCTGGTTTCCTGCGACATCGGGAATTTGGGTATTACGCAGAGCGCCGCGTCCAGGCGCAATATCGACGCGTTCGAGGAAATTGACTTTCTAACCGGCGAGATACTGACGGGGCCGCGGGCCGGAAGCTTTGTCGCCGGCCGGGTCGAAGGCGCGGGGGCGGAACAAAGGACAGTCGGGGTCGGCGCGTACCCGCTCGCCTTCGGCACCAGCACCAACAACCGCGCGGCGGCCATCCTGGGCGGCGGCCAGCGCAGCATGAGGTTCCAGAACGAGGTTTTTCAGTTGGGCGCGGGCACGATCGCCGAAAGGGGGCATGTCGAAATCAGGACGCCCGCGAGCCCTCCCCCCGGCGGCCTTGCGCACGGCCTGTCCCCGGGGCAGCCGCTTCCCGAGCTTGTCCCGCCTGGCTTCATAGAGATCGCCGCGACCCGCTCTGGGCAGGGCGGGGGCAAGGTGACCGGGTCGGAGGACGGCATAACGTTCCTGTTTCGCGAGGTCCCGTTGGACAGGAATTTCATAATGGAGGCGGATCTGCTGGTGGTCTCATTCGGCAACCTGTCCACCGGATGGCCAAGCCTTCCCCACCACCCGGGCTCCAACGGGCAGGAGGCCTTTGGGCTTATGGTGCGGGACTTCGTTCCGCAGTTTTACTCCACGACCGAGCTGGACAACCGCACCGGAATGGCCAACTTCCGCCTTGGGACCACCATGCACGGCTGGGAGCTTAACCATCGCCACCGGTTCGAGCCGTCCGGCGGGAACCTTCTTGCCGGCATGACCCACGACGGGGCCCTTCACCAGCCCGGCCAAAGCGACGCGGCCTTTGGCCAGGCGAACTCGGGGAACCACCACGACAACGCCAGCTTTCATTACTGGGTCGGCGCGGCGGGCGCGGGCGCGGACAGCAACATGGTAATGGCCGGCGCTGTAAGCCGGGGTATGCGCGCCAGGTGGCGCTGGGGAATTACAAGGTCGGAGGTCGAGGCCGACGCCAGGGGCAACCCCACCGCGAACGGCGTGCAGAACTCCGGCAGCTTCGCGTTCAGGACCGCCCCGGGGGCGCTGGGCGACTACTCGCTGTTTACCGAGGAGGTATGGATCGAGGAGGCCGTCCCTGGGCAGGCCGAGCCCAACAGGGAACTCAGGACCGTGCCGACGATGGGCGCGCGCCCGGACTTTCCCCGCTGGGGCAGCACCGTAAGGGTCAGGCTGGAGCGCACCAACGACGGTTTCCTGTACACAATCACGAGCCTTGACGACCGCTTCGACAACTGGGACACCGATACCGGGCAGGTCACAGGCGGCGACGCGGGCAGGAACATACTCAAGCCCCCGGTGACCGGCTTTATCCCGGCCCGCGACATACTGGGCATGGTCGGCAGGGAGTTCTTTTACGTGGGCATTTTCGCGTCCCGCGACGCGATAGTCTGGGCCCACAACATAAGGTACTGGGAGGCGGACAGCGACCGCACCGCCCCGGCCGGCCATCCCCGCCTAAGGCCCCACGAGCCGCGGGCCTGGATCGCGTCGCCGCAGTACTACGGCGGCACGAACTACCTGTACGTAAAGGCCAACACCGCCGGCAGCATTTCCGTGACCCAGGACGGCCGGCTGATTCCCAGCCGCCTTATCGTGAACGAGTGGATTGTCGAGACCCAGAACGGCGCCGCCGATCCGGTCTCGCTGTTCACCGTCCCGATTTTCGAGCCGACCGAGGGTGACAATATCTTTGACATTGTTTTCCATCCGGGGACCACGCCGGACGCGCTTTTTAACAGGGGATATATCCACAGTTCCGGCGCGTCCGTAAGGCTGGGCTTCAACATGGTGCGCAGGACCCTCCGGGGCGGGCAGCCCGGCAGCCATATCTACGTCGCGCCCCTGCCCGGCTTCGGGTTCACGGTGAGCGGCGATCCCATGGGCGGCCCGGAGGGGGACGGATCCCGGGGGAGGCCCCTGGATCTTCGGACTGCGATCAACCACGCGATGCCCGGACAGCACATCGTCATGCTCAACGGCAGGTACGTGATGGACTCGAAACTTGTTATCCCCATGTTCAACGACGGCACCCAGGCCAACAGGAAAGTGCTGCGGGCCTACGAGGTGAACAGGGTCTGGCTTGACTGGGACAAGAACGAGTCGCTCACCGACGACAGGCCTGGCGTCCCGGGCATTGGGGGCGAGGCTTTTCTTCACTGGGGATCCTTCTGGCATTTCGACGGGTTCCACGTAAGGGGCGCGCCGGACAGGCTTAAGGGAATGGTTGTCAGCGGCAGCAACAACATTCTGACCAGGCTTATGTTCTACAACAACGGCGACACCGGCCTGCAGATAAGCAGCAGCGCCTCGCTGCCGGTGGTGTTCTGGCCAAGGAACAACCTGGTGCAATGGGTCGAGTCGTTCCACAACATGGACGTCGCCCAGACCAACGCCGACGGCGTGGCCGCCAAGCTTACATCCGGCAGGGGGAACGTTTTCCATTCCGTCATAGCCCACCACAACAACGACGACGGCTGGGACTTCTTCGCGAAAAGGGACACCGGTCCCATAGGGGTGGTCGTGACCAGGTACTCCATAGCCTACAGGCACGGCAACATGCTGAACGGCTTCGAGACCATAGCCGGGCACAGCGGCTTCAAGATGGGGGGCGAGGGCATTCCGGTGTTCCACGAGCTGCGCCACAGCCTGGCCTTTGCCAACGGCTACACCTCCGGCCGGGGATGGTCGGTTACCAGCAATTCCAACCCCGCCCTTATGGTGCACAACGTTACGACCGCCAGGCACCACCCCTTCGTCGCTCCGCCCGGCGGAGCGCCGCGCACGGTGCGCGCCGGGAACATAGAGGTGCGCGGCGGCGGGCCGGCCGTGGGCAACATCATTTCGTCGGTCGCCGAGATCGCAAACAGGGGCACCGGCGCGCAGCTTACAAGGCCCCCCGGCAACCTTGAGTATTTGCCCGACGGCGTCAACACCGACTGGCGCGGCTTTATGGTGTCGCGCCCCCGGGAATTCTGGGGATCCGGGTATGCCCTGGGCCTGGCCAACGGGACGCTCGGCACCGGCCAGGCCGGCGGCGGCCCCGGCGGCCACGCGACCGAGCCCATGCCCGCGTGCTACAGCGGATGGACCAGGTTCGAGGCCTTCTTCGCCCGCGACGAGTGGTTCGCGTACCCCGTGATCGGCGACCTGTTTCAAATGCCCGGGGGCACCGTCCAGGGAGCCGGCGGGCTGCACGACAGGTGCGCCGTGGAAAGCGGCATACTGGCGCTGATCCCCTGGGCCGTCAGCAACCCAAACCGAGGTTACTAGCTAGGGAAGGAGAACGACGAAGATGAAAAAAACGACGGTGCTCTCTGGAATTTTTGCCGCGTTGGCGGCTTTGTCGATGGCCGCGACGGTTTTCTCCGCCTGTGATATGGGCCCGCTTAAACCGGATCGCGGCGACGGGACCGGCCTGGAGATGGGAATAAGGGGGCTGTCCTTTGACCGGTCGCTGGTCGTCGGCGTGGCCGGCGTCAGCGACGCGCTTAGGAGGGTGGAGCTTAGGGTAAGCGTGTTCCCGCCGCAGCATACCGCCGACCTGGAATCCGTCATTGTCGAGGTGGACGGCCTTGAGTATGTCAGGGTCGTGGATCGCGCGGTTGACGCGGCCACCGGGGAAATAGTGGTGACCGTGGCCGTCGATTCGGAAACGACGATGGATCCCGTCACGGACAATCCCATGACGGCGACCATAAGGGCCGTGTACGAGCACGACCGTTCGGTAATGGCGGAAGCCGCGATGATGGTAATCCCCGACTGGCCCGAGAACCGCCGCCACGTTTTCGGCGAATGGGCGAGCGGCTCCCTGACGCAGACGCAGCTGGAGGGGGTGATGGGGCTGATGCCCGGCTTCGCGGCGATGCGCGACGGCGCCGGCGTGCCCACGGGCGACTGGCACTTCGGCGACGGGGTGTTCTTTCTGCTGGGCCCCGGCGGGGGGGTCTCCGACGGCGAGGTCGAGCGCGGCGGCCTGCACGGGGCGACCGGCGTGTTCGATATTGATCCCGAGGATCCCTGGACCCTGGGCATACCCGGCCTAAGCGGCACCCCCAGGGCCATGGGCGGCGACGCCCTGCACATCGGCGGCCTTGCCAATTTCAACGATCCGGACGGCGTGCCCGAGGTGGAGCGCGTCGGGCACCTTCGCACCGGCGGGACCATGCGGGTGTTCAGGCTGATGGGGCTGCAGGCCCCCTTTGAAATCTCGGTAAGGTACCGCGCCAACGGGGCCGGAACCCGCTGGGTCGATCTGCGCTTCGGCAACGAAAGCGGCGTAAGGGTGGAAGGCCCCGTGTCCCCGGGCAACGCCGCCGGCGACGGCCGGATCGTCAGGTTCGTATGGGACTACTACTATGACCAGGACGGCGTCCGCAGGGAACGGGACAGGTTTGTCCCCGTCGTTTTCGTCGAGACCATAGGCGGGATGCAGATATACGACCTGGAGGTAAGGTACCTGGGCGAGGCCCAGCCCGTCTCCGGCGTCCAGATAATCCAAGGCATCGGCGTCGAGGCCGGCCTGCCCGTCCTTAGCATTCCGGCCACCGGCGCCGGCCGGCTGATCGCCAGGACCTTCCCGTCGTCCGCCAACCAGGCGGTGCAATGGAGCAGCGCGGACGATGGCATAGCCACGGTTTCGCCCGGCGGGATCGTGACTGGCGTGTCCGTGGGAACCGTCGCGATTACCGCCACCTCCGCCGAGGATTCCGGCTACAGCGCGTCCGTACTGGTCGAGGTTCGGCCGGGGCCGTCGGGCACGCCAAGGGTGTGGAGGTTCGACCGGGCGATGGCGGCGGACGTCCTGAACCTGACGGATCAGCCCGAAAATGTTTTCAATATCGGTACCCTGGCCGGCAACGCGGGACACAACGCCGGCCTTATCACCGCCCCGCCCTTTGCCGCCGCGACCGCGGCCCGGGACGCCGGGAACGGCCTGTTCCTGGTAAACGGCGCCGCCACGAACAGGCTGATAAACACCGGCGACTCCGCAACCGGCGATTTGCCCAACCTTGCGGGGGGCAGCCTGAGAATCGGCGGCACCTCGCCCGGCCAGTTCGCGCAGATTAGGGATCTGCCCGCCGGGCCGGCCAGGGTCGAGATTGCGTTCTCCAGCAACGCCGCCGCGGCCAGGTGGCCGACCGTGGGGCTTGTCGGCGGGTTCGCGACGCAGTTCTCCGGGGGCAGGTCCTCGTCGGCCACCGGGGATCTCGCGCGGGACTTCGCCGTCGTCGAGGTTCCGGAGAACGGCGTTATCTTTCTTGGGTTGAGCGCGGCCATCCGGGTCTTCGAGATAAGGGTGGTTCCCGCCGTCGATTAGCCGGCCGGATGTCGGGAAAATGCAAAAGGTCGGCGGAAATTTTTTCGGGCCCGGCCATATGCTTAGTTTAAACGCCGGTTGCTCCAGGCAATATCCTGGGAAAAAATCACTCTGGCCGCCCAAGTGGGGGAGCCAGGCTATGTTTTAGGAGGACTCAAATGATCAAGAGGATGATTGAGAAAGGCAGGCTGGGGCTGCTTCTGGCCGGCTTCGCGATGCTGGCCGCGCTGGCGATGACCGGCTGTCCCAATGGGAATGTCCCTGACCCCGAGGAGCCGGGCACCACGATCCCCGAGGATCCGGACACCGTAACCCCCGGCGAAACGGCCACCCTGCCAATAGTCTTGGACTTTGGGCCCGGTACGCTCGCCCCTTGGACTGACGCCGTAAACAGCACTTCCAGTGGCGCCGCCGAAAACGACACGAACGTTACGGTAGGCCACGTTACCCTGTTCGGGACCGTGATCCCCATAAGGTGGGCCTCGGAGGTGGCGAACAGCAATCTTGACGGCGAGGTCGCGGCTTCCCCCGGCAGGATACAGACAACCGGTGCCACTACGGAGCGCTTCATAGAGATTGGCCACACGACGGACGCGACCCTGACCGGACCCTTGGCCGTCGTCGTGCAGTTCACGCACACTGGCGAGGCCCTTACGGCAGGCCGTGGTATTGGGATCGGCTTTAATGGCGAGACGCGCGTTACCAACCCCGAACCGGAAATAAGCGGTCTCGTAACATACGAGTTCACCCGGTTTTTCATGGAGAATGAGCCCGTTACCGTTCAGATTGGTTCGCGCCCGGGCGGAGGCATAAGGATCGTCAACCTAGAAGTAAGGGAGATGACCGAGTCGGAACTGAACCCTGTGGCGCAAAGCGTGACGCTTTCCGGTATGACCAACGCAGAGGCGAACCAGGAAATTACCATCACGGCGACAGTTTTGCCGATTCACCTCGGCAACAGGAACGTCACTTGGGCGATCGATCCCCCTTCTGCTGAAGTCGCAAACTCCGCGACTGACACCGTGTCTGGCGGTACCATAAGAGTGGCGCGCCCTGATGCTGGCTCCATAACCGTAATCGCTACTGCGGTAGCTTTGGGTACAGACGGGGGCGCTGTGTCATCCGCTGCCCATGTGGTAGAGGTCACGGCGGAAATAAACTGGGGCGAGCCGATTGTGTGGCGCTTTAATGTCGAAACGGCGCTGGCCGCGACCCCTCCGTTGCCGGAGACTTCCACAGGTAACGGAGGCACCCACGCCCTTAACCATGACGCGGACTTTGGCAACGGGCTGACCGTGATTAGCACTAGTAATGGAGGCGGAGCTCGCGAAATAAGGGGCGGTCATGCGGCTAACTTCGAAGACTTTGGTAGCATAGCTGGAGTCATCCAGCTTACCGGAGGAAGTGCCTCGGATATAAGGATATTGCGTATCTCTGATGTAGAGGGTCCGTTCTTGCTGGAGCTGGCGTACACCGCCACGGGCAACAACCCCGCCGCGCCAGTACTTAGGGTTGGTCCGGCCGGATCGGATACGTTCACCTTTGCCCCACCCTCTGGCGGTACTGGTAACGATCACGCCGTAGTAAGTGAATTGCTTGGCATCGGTACCGGTGATGACATTTACCTGTTGCGTGGTGCTGCCCATTCGCGCATCTACCAGGTGCGCTTGTTCCAGCCTGCGCCCTAGTTGGTTGGCCAAAGGGAAGCTGATGCCGTTATTTTAATCAGCGGTTCCCTGGTTTCCCGTGTCACTCTCCATGAGGGTCATGCGGGGAACGGTCTGCCAGTGACTTGAAACTAGCGATCTGCAAACAAAAAAGACCCTTCCTGGAAAACCTGGGAAGGGCCTTTTTGCGCAAACCCGTATACCCAGCTTAAAACGCGGGTTTAATACGGGGAGGTCGGTAAGGTACGGTTTTTCTGAAATTTAAACCATTTTATGAAACCAATGACAAATTTACGCTGCTCGTCGTCAAGCTGTTCGACAAACTGGGTAATAAGTCGTACATCCCTTGTTTTTTGCGCCTCTCTGGTTTGTTCGCCCTCCTTGCCAGTAACAAGGTATTCCACCGAAACACCGAGAACCTGAGCGATTTTTACCCCCGCTTCGACCGAGGGTATTTGGCCGCGAACATTCAGATAATTGTTGATACTGTGTTTGGGAACCCCTGACTTTGACGCAAGTTCCTTCACCAGCATACCCGAATATGCCAACTCGGACTTCAAATTTTCCCTGAATCCCATCGTGTCAGTTTATAGGCGAAAAAGCCCATTGTTTATTAGGGTATATGACTATAAGGTGCATTTGGCCATTGACAAATATGACTATAGTCACATATAATGATGCGAATAGGACTATAGTACTACTTCGAGAGAAAACCGCCTGTCCTTCACGGGTCTCGTATGAGGCTTGACACAGGCTTGCGGCAGCCTATATGTCGCGAAGGGGGTTCTTCTATGAAGAACGGATTCAAATTTCTCGGGATTATCGCGTTTGTCGCGATAATCGGACTCTCAATGGTTGCTTGCGATAACCCAACGAATGGGGACAACGGTGGCGGCGGCAACCACAGTGGTTCCGGTGGTGGCGACACTGGCGGCGGTGGCGGTGCTACCACAGGTTCCATAAGAGTGTATAACCGCACGAGTGGAACTATAGTACGTATTACACTACACTCCCAGAGTACAGGTGCGTTACTGCAAACCATCCCTGTCAACATGCCTGTTGGAGGAAATCAGACAATTCCCAATCTACAGCCAGGAACCTATTTCGTTTCCCTTTTTGATAATGTGGCGGTTCCTTTCCCTGTGCCTGTAGTAACCAGCCGGACGCTTACGGTGAGCGCGGGAGATACAACACCATGGCCTTAACAGGGTCTCAAAACCAGCGCGGAGACGTTAACACCGCAAGGAAAGATTTATTATGAACAGCATGTTCAAATTTTTTGGAGTTACCGCCATAGTATTGCTAATTGGGTTTTTGCTCGCCGCTTGTGTGGCACCTTGTTCTTGGTGTACGGAAAACAGAGGACGCTGCCATTTCTGCGAAGGCGAAGGAAGGATTCCAAATACCATTCAAGGGGGATACAGGCCCTGTCGAACCTGCGACGGTACTGGTCTATGTTCAAATTGTGACGGAACGGCTGTTGTCAGGTAAAAAAATCCCCGCCCCAAAGGGCGGGGTATTTACCCCAATAGGGAATAAAACTAGTTAATTTACGTCTGGGGACAAATTTCGCTATGAGCGACAGAACGCGGCAAAAAGCGCAAAAACAGTCGTTTCGACTACAACCAAGCATATGGTTATGTTTATTCACGTAAGGCGTGGGAAAGTCAAGCCGGTGGCTTCCCGCCCACTGGTCACGGGCGCCTGATACCAACCGCCAATTCCGTCTTTTCAGGCTAATTCTTTTGCGAAAAAAACACTGAAGTCTTGGGTCGAAACGGCCAATAATTAAAGCAGGTCGGAATTTCTCCGACCGTGAATATCAACTGCTGGGAGGCGGCTATTATGAGCTTATCTATCAGGGATGTCGCGGGAGCACTCAAACTGGAGACAAGGATTGTCGAACGTCTGGCGAAATATCTGTTTCCAAACAAAGTGTTGCTTACGCACGACGAGGCGTTGGTTTTAAGGGACTACTACTATAAATTCGGAGGTGGACCCGCAGGCGTGGAAGTTGGAGCCTACAACGAGTGGATGAAACTGGAGCGTATGAAGGCACTGGTCAGGGCAAGGCTCGAGATGATCGAGGAAAAGCAGAGTTCCTGCGTTACCAAGCTAAGTGCCCTTGCGGGCAACGGTTTTACCGCGACCAACGAGACGCTGCCGGCCAAGGTTTCCCCGCAAAGGGGACACGAGGCCGTGCTTAAATTTCCGGCCGCGAAGCCCGCCGTCAAAAACGGCCCCGTAAAGGAACGAAGGGTCGGCTTTTTCGGCCGAGGTTAGCGTTTATTAAGGCCATCCGGTTTAGCCGGATGGCCTTAGTCTTTCCAGGGGAAGATAAAATTCCTAAGGGTCCTGCTTCCCGTCTTTTCCCTTTCCTCTATTAATATCGCGTCCCAGGGAATGCTAGGCCGCTTGGGGGTCGAGGGGGGATTCTCCTCGAGCCAGTCGTACTTTAGCAGGCGCAGGCGCAGGGCCTCGTCAAGGAAGAGGATCGCGCCGGCCGGGCCGGGAAGAAGCAGGGCCAGAAAAGCCGACAGAACCATGGTTACGATTGTGTGCAGAAGGCAGTAGGCCGCGAAGCCAGGGTTGTCGAAAAAGATGATGAAGCACTTCTTGATTACCTTTCTAAGCTTGGTGTCCAGCCTGGCGCGAACCGCGAAAAAAAACTGAAAGGAAACCAGGCCCAGCAGAAAAGTCCAAAATATCACCGCCGCGAGCAGGAAGCCCAGGACGGACTCCATGGCCAGGTAAAAGGGGATAATCGCCCAGATCATCAGGAAAAGCATGGTCGCGATAAGGCCCGCCGCCACGCCCACTTTCCAGCCGGCCTTCAGGTTGGCCCAAAAGTCCGCGAAGCCGAAGGATCCGTAGTCCGACACGGCCTTAAGCGAAAAGGCGGCGGCGGAAAGGTACACGAAGCACCAAAGGATCCCCAGGACGAAAACAAGCATCGAGACAAGCGTGACGGGAACAAGCCCCGGCAGAAAGACGGGGATCGTAACCGAGACGAGAAAGCCCAGGTTGATAAGGACGATCCGGAGCAGGTTGTCCCACACGTCGAAGAACGTTTTTTTAAGGAGAAAGCCTATCATTCCCCCATGATAAGCTAATTTGGCCGCGCCGTCCACACGCGCGTGGCGCCAGCCGCCCGGCGCGGTGTTTTTATCGTCTCCAAGTGGCTTGTAGGTTGCTTTCCGACGAAGGTTTTGGTATATTATTTGTATGAAGCACCACATTTTCATCGGTTCCACCTTGGACGATGTCAAGAGTGAACGGAAGGAGCTCCCCAGGATAGTCATGGAACTTGGGCACGTGCCGGTCATGGCGGATTACCTCGACGGCGGGGCCAGAAACGCTCCCAAGCTTCTTCAGAAGATCATCGAGGAATGCGACTACTTTATCGCCCTGGTCGCCCACAAGTACGGCGACCAGGAAGGGAACGCCTCGCCGCTGTTTGACGAGTGCTCGATAGCGGCAAGGAAGGGCATCCCGATTCTCGCCCTTGTCATAGACGACAAGGCCCGCTGGAAGCCGGCCAAAAAGGAAAAGGACGCGGCGATCGTCCGCAGGCTGGACGAGTTCAAGTCCAGGCTTAGGGGCGGCCCCTGCGAGACCTGGACCAACACCCCGGATCTTTGCCACAAGGCCCAGACCCTTCTCGTGCAGGAACTGAGCCTTCGCACAAGGCCCGGCTGGATAAGGGCCGACAAGGTCATCGATTCGACGGTGGCCAACGAAATCTCCCGCCTTAGCAGCGAGAACGACGACCTGCGAAGGCAGATTATCCACGACGGCCGCGCGACTTTCGCCAGGCTGCACGACGAGCAGGACCATGCCCTTAAGGTGCTCGCCCTGAACAAGGTGACGCTTAGTTTTTACTATACGCACGGCGACAACTGGGAAAATGCCAGGCAGTTCAGGTACATACGCATCTTCAAGATACTCGTTCCGGAGCTCGTCCTTGGCAAGAGCACCTCCGAGATCTCCAGGTTCCTCGGCACGGTGCTTAACCCCGATCTGGAAAAGACGGTCCGCAAGGACTACCCGACCCCGTCCAACTCGATCAAGAAGATCATGGCGGACTTTTCCGTGCTGAAGCTGGTCAAGTGCACCCACGGCGAGGAGAAGCACGCCGACAACGAGGTCTGGGAAACCACCGAGTACGGCAGGGAGCTTTACTCGGCGTACCGTATGCGGCAGTTGGACAAGGTTCTTGTAAGAAAGTCTGAGAATTCGGCAAATTGAGCGGTTATACGTCCATCCATACCCACACCTTGTTTTGCGACGGCGAGGACGACGTGGAAACCATGTGCCGCAGCGCCTTTGGGAGAGGGCTTGCCGCCATAGGGTTCAGCGCCCACGCCCCGCTGGGAAAGGCCGGGATGGAGACTGCCTGGCACATGCGGGACGATCGGCTGGGGGAGTACGTCGACGAGGTCCTGGCCGCCCGCCGCCGCTGGGAAGACAAAATCGCCGTTTACCTGGGGCTTGAGGTTGACTACATAAGGGGCTTAAGCTCCGCGCTGGACGACGACATCACGGGGCTTGGCTTGGATTACACCATAGGTTCGGTGCACTATATCGTGCCGCCGCACGGCAGGCCCTGGGCCGGCCTGTTTACCGTGGACGGGCCGCTTCCTGAAATGGAGAAGGACATGCGGGCAAACCTTGGCGGCGACGGCGAGGCGCTTATGAACGCCTACTGGGACGCGGTCCTGGAAATGGTAAACCTTGGGGGCTTCGACGTCGTCGGCCACCTGGATCTGGTAAAGAAAAACAACGGCAAGGCCCGCTGGTTCAGCGAGGATGGCGATTCGTACATGCAAAGGGCGGAGGAAGCCGTCCGGGCAATCGCCTCCGCCGGCCTTGTCGTCGAGGCCAACACCGGGGGGATGAACCGGGGGTACCTAAGGGAGCCCTTTCCCTCGCCCCAGATTTTGCGCCTGCTTCGCCGGCACGACGTTCCGGTCACAATAAGCGCGGACGCCCACCGGGCTCGCGACGTTGACGGGCATTACCGGGAGGCCGGCCGGTTTTTGCGCGAGGCCGGCTACGCCGGGCATGTCGTTTTCGAGGGCAGAAGCGGCGGAAGGCCAATCTGGCGCGAGAAAACGCTGTAAACCGCAACGTTTGTATCAAAATGACCCATTTTTCAACCTTTTCCGACTGGTGAGTCATTTTGACCCACCCCTGCCGTGAATTCCCTAGGCGGGATTCCCGAAACAATTGTTTTTTTCCGTATTTGTAGATGTTTTTCGCATTCATCCCTGCTTCCCCCAAAGCTTTGTGGCTTGGCATGGTTCTTGCTACTATAGGCTGACACAGACTGACAGGCAGAGGAGGAATATCATGAGCACTACGAACGCCAAGCAAGCCAGGAAAACAGAAAAGTCCAGTGCCGATGAAAATGTTCTTAGAATGTACCTCAAGGAAATCAGTCGAATATCACTGCTAACAAGGGAAGAAGAGGACGGCCTTGCCCGGGCCGCAGCCAAGGGCGATCTTTTGTCACGCAACAAGCTGGTAAACGGGCACCTGCGTTTTGTCGTCAGCGTCGCGAAAAAGTACCAGGGGCAGGGAATGCCGCTTGCGGACCTGATCAACGAGGGCAACATAGGGCTTATAAACGCCGTGGAAAAGTATGACGCGGACAGGGGTTACCACTTTATTTCCTATGCCGTGTGGTGGATACGGCAGGCTGTGCTTAAGGCGCTCTGCGAGAAGTCCAGGCTAATCAGGCTGCCGGTAAACCGCGCGAACGACCTTATCCAGATAGGGAAGGCGCAGAAGATGCTTTCCACGCAAGGCGGGGGCGAGGCGGAGATTAGGGAAATCGCCCAGCTACTGAACATGAGCGAGAACCACATCGACGACATAATCTCGATATCCAGGGAAATGCTGTCGCTGGAAAAGATGGTTTCCACCGGAAAGGGCTCGTCGCCGCTTAGCAACTTCGTCGAGGACCACAGCAACGGATCCCCGGATCAGGAAGTGATGAAAAAATCCCTGGAGCGCGACCTGGAGGAAGTGCTCGACACGCTTGACAGCAGGGAGGCGGACATAATACGCTTCCGGTACGGCCTGGGGACACAGGAGCCCATGTCGCTAAAGGAGCTCGGCGAACGCTACGCCCTTACCAAGGAGCGCATACGGCAAATCGAGGAAAAAGCCCTGGCGCGCCTGCAGCACCCAAGCAGAAAGGCCAGGCTGGAGGCCTACGTGGCGTAGCGGCGGGTTCCCCCAAAAAAACAATTTTGCTTTTTTGGGGGATTCCGGCGAAAAAAACCCAGGGACCTGTTGACACGTTTTTGAAAAAAGGGTAGGGTGTAAAAACCGTTGGGGGTGTAGTGAAGTTGGTTTATCACGCTGGCCTGTCAAGCCGGAAATCGCGGGTTCAAGCCCCGTCACTCCCGTAGCCAAGGGGTACCTTGGCTTAGCAATGATTTGCTGTTCGTTTAGACGGCTCTTGGTCGTTTCCGGGCAGTAGCGCAGATGGTAGCGCGCTTGGTTCGGGACCAAGAGGTCGCCGGTTCGACTCCGGCCTGCCCGAAGGCAAGTCTTTGCCGTTGCCTTGCGGTGGCGGAAAATATTTTCGAATATTTTCCCGAACCGCTTGACAAAAGTTTGAGTGTTGGGTATGTTTTACCCTGCCGCTGACGAAAGGCGACGCCTTTGTTTCAGCTTTGTGGGTTTACGATAGGTTTGCTGATACGTGATGTTCGCCGTGTCATATAGTCTTGGGACGTTCTTGAAGTCATCTCAAGTTTAACCTTTACTAGCCGATGATGTACTGTGCCAAAGGCACCGTGTTTTGTGCGGCCGAAAAAAAATAAAAATTTTTTGCTTGGGTACTTGACAGTAACCAGGAAAAAATGATAAGGTTACGGAACCGACCCAAGGCAAGGTTGCCTTGCCGGTTGGGGCGATTGCGGGGCCCTTGCGGCCTCGCGGGGATGTTTGGCAAAACGCCCGCGTTTCCCTTGTGGGGGCGCGGGCATCAGGGAAGGGGAGAGG
>Ga0209755_10004221_pt1 | contig 17201 bp, 17 predicted proteins | sample TergutCo191P1_FD_187301 | JGI IMG/M metagenome (GOLD analysis project Ga0209755, IMG submission 187301) | Cornitermes sp. P1 segment gut microbial communities from Petit-Saut dam, French Guiana - Co191P1 (SPAdes) (version 2) | ecosystem: Host-associated > Arthropoda: Insects > Digestive system... | reverse complement strand
GCTACGCCTTCACGCGGTTGGTACATCGGTGAAAATCGGCATTCGCCTAACGGCTAACGCCGTTGCGAACGCTCGTTTTTCTGACCGCTGTAATGCACCGCTTGGATACGCAGTCGTTCCGCAATCCACATCTGAGTGCCCATACCCAACCGCCGTTTTCCTCAAATTAGACTCACGCGAAGCTGCCTTTGTTTATTTGAGCGCAGTATAGACGCTTCCGTTGAAAATGGACTCAGTCATCTATATGTTTTCCCAAGTTAAAGCCAATTGCTCCAGTTGTTCACACTCATCATTAACAAATCCGCCAATGGCCTGATTTGCGTCAGCTTGAGGGTTGACATCAACATGGAATACCTCTTTTAATAGCTCTATGCCCCATGATTCCAGCTTATGGATATTGTGCCCCAACTCATCTACAGGAAAAAATTTTCCGCTTTCGCTACCACCACGATTCAAGATAAGCTCGGACTGGTCCAGCTTAATTGAAATATCATCTAAATCCCTCTCTACAATAAAACAGATGGCTAGATGCTGTTTGCTTTTTGGATTATCCGGGGTGTAAATGACGTAAGGTGTAATATCATCAAGTACAACTGAAATACCGATTTCTTCTTTTATTTCGCGGGCAAGGGTTTCCCGGCATATCGACAAAAAACTAATAATGGGCATATTGTGTGTATCTTCAATGCGTGAATGCCCCCCGACATACATTAGAAGCTTGCTCTTTTCGGGGGAATCCGCCCCTGTTGACCGCTTATTTTTCTTTACAACAAGCACTTTAGAGCGGGAAGCATCTGTTATGATTGCTATGGGGACCGGTTGAATGAATTCCTCGGTGGCTTCTACAGTTTCCCTAAAATCAAAATCAAAAGCAGTCAGCAGATTATCCAGCTCCGAAAATGGAGTTATCCGCTGACTCAGCAATTTTGTTTTCAATTCCAAATCCGGGTTGATATAACCAATTTTCTCCATTAACAAATCACGCAGAATCTCAAGGGCTCTGCTTGTCACCTCTTTATTTACTTGATTTTGTTCAGACTTTGATGTGTCGATTCGCTCTATACGAATGAAATTATTCCCATGTTTTTCAACGGTATACTCAATAGCGTTAAGGTATTGCGACAAAACGTTTGGCTTCATAATAGAGCCCAGCTTTTTCGTAAGAAGGGTGGCGTGCTCCCTCTCGATGGATGTCTTGGCGTCACACTCAAACACAAATACTATATCAATAAGCCTTGTAAATTCAGGCAATAAAAAGAAATTTTCAACATTGTTCCTATGAGAATCTGTCATATGCTTTTGCGTGTTAAGCCACGAAAACCAGCAAAGAGCGTCAAATACGCCTCTGTCCAGAATTAATATATCGCAGTTAATTGGCCGTGATTCTAAAACCTCTATCATTCCAGACAATGAGGAGCACGCTGTCCAGATGTTGAACATAGGACTCCGTTTATCATGAACAGGACAAATACTTGCACGCTCTTGAACAAGAGATACATTTAACCCGTTTCGCCTTAAAAATATCATCAAGGCGTTTATGCAAGATGTTTTTCCGGCCTTGGGTGAGCCGCTAAATTCAATGACAATTGGCCTTCTTTGAGGGTGCGACTCCTTATGCTTGCGCAAACTTTCAGCAAGCTTTTCAAGCTCTAAAATATCACAATCCGCACTGTTTTCCATGGTATACCTACACTCTCCTTTATATTATTCGGCCTGCATATTTACTGTTCCCTGCTGCTTTTCAGATTGCTCGATAATTCTTGCCTTGTCATAATATTTTTCAATCAACGTCCTGTGTGAAAAAAATGCAATAAAAAAAACTCCCAGACCAACAAATACTGTGAATGCCAAGAGAAATAACCGTTCACATGAAAATTGAAGAATCAAAGCAGCTAATGAAACCGTTATAGGCATAATATTTAGTGATGTCGCCCGTATAATCCTAATCCTAGTACGCTGATATTTTATAAAATCATTTAATTGGATTTTTTGCCAAATTAAACTTGTCATCTTACCGGCAAAGCCGTATTTATGCCGTATCCGATTCTCAAAATTAATATAGACCCAGTCGGCAAACCTATCAAAAACCATTCCTATTATGTAAAACAAACCAAGCAGCAACGTAAAAAAGGGAACAGACGAGACCAACGGAAGAAAACCGGCAAGCGCATCAACCCCGATAATGTTGGCAACAATTAATACCATCCAAATCGAAGTTTGGATTCCTATAATTATTAACTCCACATACAACGATGTCATTGTCATAGCAAAGCACCTTCTAATTTTTCCTAGTATTCTCCATTAGAATAACGTAAAACTTCCCATGTTTCAACACAACGTGACAAATAATATCAAACTAGCATTTTGATGCAGCCTTGCCAAAAAACTACCAACATACAAATCACATGTCTCGTATAAAAATTCTCCTGATGCTCATAATAGGCTTGTAATGGTGTAACAGCCATAAACATGAGTATAAAAGGAGAATAATAATGACTAACACTAACTCTACCGCAGTACCTCAAGCTAAAGAAGCTCTTAACAAATTCAAGTACGAAGTTGCCAACGAAATTGGCGTACCCTTGAAACAAGGCTACAACGGCGACCTGACCTCTGCCCAAGCCGGTTATGTAGGCGGCTACATGGTTAAAAAAATGATTGAAGCCCAAGAGCGTCAAATGGCAGGAAGCGGAACGACTTCTCTGTAAATTTAGCCGATTTTAACAAGAAGACCATAAAAGGCCTGCCTCACAGAATTGTGAGGCGGGTTTTTTTGACATTAAGAGCGCGATCAAATAGAATATACAAAATGAAAGGAGCTTTTACGCATATGGCAAAAATAACATTTTTGGGGGCGGGCAGTACGGTATTTGCCCGGAATATTTTGGGGGACAGCATGGCAACCGCGACTCTGGCCGACAGCGAGATTTCGCTTTATGACATCGACGGACAAAGGCTCAAGGAGAGCGAGACTATTCTCAGCGCGATTAACAAAGGGCTGGGCGGAAAGGCAAAAATCAGTGCGCACTTGGGCGTGGAAAACCGCAAGGAAGCTCTTCGCGGCGCGGACTTTGTAATCAACGCAATTCAGGTGGGGCTGTACGAGCCCTGCACGGTAATTGATTTCGAAGTGCCGAAAAAATATGGCCTGCGCCAAACAATTGGCGACACCTTGGGCATCGGCGGAATAATGCGAGCCCTGCGAACCATTCCGGTGATGGCGGATTTTGCCCGGGACATGGAAGAAGTCTGCCCGGGTGCGTGGCTCTTAAACTACACCAACCCGATGTCCATTTTGACGGGATACATGCAAAGATACACCGGCGTTAAAACCATCGGGCTGTGCCACAGCGTGCAGGGCTGCGCCTCCGGATTATTAAAGGACTTGGGAATGGACGACAAAATCAAGGGCCGCAAAGAACTTATAGCCGGAATTAATCACATGGGCTGGCTGCTGGAAATCCGCGACAAAAACGGAAACGACCTGTACCCGGAAATCCGACGCCGCGCCGCCGCAAAAAACGCCACAGAGAAGCATCATGACATGGTGCGCTATGATTACATCGCAAAATTCGGCCACTACTGCACCGAGTCCAGCGAGCATAACGCCGAGTACAATCCGTGGTATATCAAAGCCCGCTACCCCGAGCTTATCGAAAAATTCAACATTCCGCTGGACGAATATCCGCGCCGCTGCGTCGAGCAGATTTCCGTTTGGGAAAGGGACTATCACGGGCTGGTGGCCTCATCCCAGGGCAAAACTCATACCCGCAGCGAGGAATATGCTTCCTATATAATGGACGCTCTAATCACGGACGTGCCCTACAAAATCGGCGGCAATGTCCTAAACAATGGAATAATTCCCAACCTTCCGCCGGAGGCCAACGTGGAAGTGCCCTGCATGGTGGACGCTTACGGCATAAACCCATGCTACATCGGACGCCTGCCCGTTCAGCTTGCCGCCATGAACATGACTCATGTAAACGTACATTTAATTGCAATTGAAGCCGCCGTGACGCTAAAAAAAGAACATATTTACCAGGCGGCCATGCTGGACCCCCACACCGCCGCCGAACTTTCCGCGGATGATATATGTAAAATGGTGGACGAACTTATATCCGCCCACGGGAACTGGATGCCTAGGTATAAATAGCTTACGACTCATCCAGTTTTAACACATTCATGAAAGCCTGTTGGGGCACTTCGACGGAGCCTATGCTGCGCATACGCTTTTTGCCCTCTTTTTGCTTTTCGAGAAGCTTCTTTTTGCGGGTGATATCGCCGCCGTAGCACTTTGACAAAACATCCTTGCGAAGCGCGCCGATTGTCTCGCGGGCGATAATTTTCGCGCCGATGCAAGCCTGAATGGGGATTTCGAACTGATGCTTCGGAATCTCCTTTTTTAATTTTTCGGTCATGCGGCGGCCGCGCTCGGCTGCGGTTTTGGCGAACACGATAAAAGACAGTGCGTCAACGGGCTCGTGGTGGACCAAAATATCCAGCTTCACCAGGTCAGATTGTTGATAACCCAGCAAATCGTAATCAAAGGAGGCATAACCCCGGCTGCGGGATTTCAGCGTGTCAAAGAAGTCGTAGATAATCTCGTTTAAGGGCAGCTCATAGCGCAAAATGGCACGGCTTGTATCCATATATTCCATGCCGATGTAAACCCCGCGACGCTCCTGACACAGCTCCATTACCGGGCCGATATAGTCCGAGGGCAGAAGGATTTCAGCTTTTACAATAGGCTCCTCCATGAAGCTTATCCGCGACGGGTCGGGCCAATCGGCGGGGTTGGAAAGCTCTAAAATTTCGCCGTCGGTTTTGTGAATCCTGTAAATAACGCTTGGTGCGGTTGTAACCAGGTCGAAATTGTATTCGCGCTCGAGGCGTTCCTGAATGATTTCCAGATGCAAAAGCCCCAAAAATCCGCAGCGAAATCCAAAGCCCAGCGCGACAGAGGTTTCCGGCTCAAATTGTAAAGAGGCGTCGTTTAGCCGAAGTTTTTCCAGCGCGTCGCGAAGGTCTGTGTACTTCGCACCGTCCGCCGGAAAAATTCCGCAGTAAACCATGGGATTTACCTTTTTATATCCCGGAAAGGCCGACCTTGTGGGGCGGGCGGCCTCCGTGACGGTGTCGCCGATGCGGGTGTCGCGCACATTTTTTATGCTGGCGGTGATATAACCCACTTCTCCGGCGGCAAGGCCCTCCGAGGGGATGAATTTCCCCGGCCCGAAATATCCCGTCTCCACAATTTCGAATTGCTTTTCCGTAGCCATAAACAGCGCGTTTGTGCCCTTTTTAATGCTGCCGTCAATTACCCGGATAAACACGATTACACCCTTGTACGCATCGTACAGGGAGTCAAAAATCAGGGCTTTCAGCGGCGCGGAGGGGTCGCCCGTTGGCGGCGGAATGGAATCCACAATGCGGTCAAATACCTGCGAGATGTTCAGCGCGTTCTTGGCGGAGATAAGCGGAGCGTTCTCTGCGTCCAGCCCGATTACATTTTCAATGTCGGCCTTGGTTTTATCCGGGTCGGCGGCAACCAGGTCGATTTTATTAATTACCGGCACAACTTCCAAGTTATTGTCCAGCGCGAGATACACATTAGCCAGCGTCTGCGCCTCAATGCCTTGGGCCGCGTCCACAATCAGCAACGCACCCTCACACGCCGCCAGCGAACGGCTGACTTCATAGGTGAAATCCACATGCCCCGGTGTGTCAATTAAATTGAGAATATACTCCTGCCCATCCGACGCCGCATACACCAGCCGCACGGATTGCGCTTTTATCGTGATTCCGCGTTCGCGCTCCAAATCCATATTATCCAATACCTGCGACTGCATCTCCCGCTTGGTCAGCACTCCCGCAAGCTCAATTAATCTATCCGCCAATGTTGATTTCCCGTGGTCGATATGGGCTATTATGCAAAAATTCCGAATGTTCTTCATAGTTTTCTCCGTTCCTTTTGTATGACTTTTTCATATGATATATTATCAAAGTAGCAGAAAATGTACAACTAGCAGCAAAAACCTTGTACCAAATCATCTAATTAGGGTAATCCCCAATAGGGGCACTATGAAAACTTGTGAATGGAGAATGGACATGACCGAAGCCATTGACAAAAAAGCGGAGGCCTTTGCCGACAGGCTACTGGATGGAATCAAAAACGGCGAGTGCGTAAATAAACTTTTGGAGGCAGAGCTATGGTACAATGAGCAACTTCCCTTGTCGTAGCTTGCCGATTATACTTCCCCCGAAAGATAAAAGACTTCTTGCGAAGTCTAAAAAATCGGGAGCGAGGGCGCAGACATGGGAAATTCTATTGTGGAGTTTATAAAAAAACATGCCTTTTTTATTCTTGGAGGCGTGTGCCTTGTTGCCGTTGGGGTTGTTTATATGGTCAGCCGCGGGCCGGGTGTGGCTGTTATTCGTGGGGACGACAGAGCCGCGGCGGATTTATACGAGGCGGCGGACGTTTACACGCCGGCAACAGCGGAAGCTCCCGAACCCATGCCCGAGGTTGCTTCCGCGCCGGAACCTTCCTATATAATTGTACATATTGCGGGGGCGGTAAATTCCCCCGGGGTGGTTGAAATTCGTGCGGGAGCGAGAGTAAACGATGCCCTTGAGCTGGCCGGAGGCGCGAACGAATACGCCGATTTGACCCGGGTTAATCTGGCCGCCCCGTTGCGGGACGCCATGCAGATTATCGTTCCCGCCGCCGGCGAGGAAATAGAAGAGGTTTTTGTTTTCGCGGATGACTTTAACATTGGCGGCGCGGATGCGGCTCAATACGGATTAATAAACATTAACATTGCTTCCGCCGCAGAACTGCAAACCCTGCCCAGTATCGGCAGGGTTAGGGCGCAAAGCATTATCGACTTTCGCGAAACCCACGGGGATTTCACATCCGTTGACGGGCTGATTAATGTGCCGGGCATCGGCTCTGCCATACTCGCGGGCATCCGGGATTTGGTAACGGTTGGTTAAAGGAATTTGTTCAGTCCAACAGCCCCATAACCCGGGCCAGATTAATCACTGCCTCTAAGGTTTCCACGCGGGTGGCGGATTGCAGCGGACGGAATGACCCGTCCGGGTGGCCGGTAACAATGCTGAAGTTGATGGCGGACTGCACCGCGGGCAGATGATGGGCACTAAAAAGCTCGGAGTCTATGAACACGGTGGCAATAGGCCTGAAATCGGGCTGTAATTCGGGCTGGCCAACAAGAGTGGCTGCACCGACGATGGCGGCTATTTCCTGCCGGGAAATGGGCGCGTTCGGGGAGAAATAATCGCCGTTCCAAAGCCCCAGCAGCCCGGCGGCACGGGCGCGGCTGATTCCGTCAAAGAAGGGATGCCACCACGGAATGTCAACATATCCGGAGTCGATAATTCCGGCGCGTGGCAACTGAAGAGTGTTTGCCAGAAGCTGGACAAACTCGCCGCGAGTGGTGACTTCGTTAAAATTGAGGTCTCTGATATAGGCCACAAGTGAGGAGTATGCGGCGGTATAGGCCTGCTCATAACCCCAATGATACCGCGGGATATCTTCGAAGAAAGCGTTATTATGCACGACGCCGTGAACGCCTGTGAAAATGGAACGTACCGTAATTTCATTCGGCGTGAATATTCTATAGGGCGCGAATTCGACGCGGGCGGGATGGAAGAACATTCCGGCCGGGCGAAGATGAGACGCCGTTCCCATTACAACAAAGGTTTTGTCCAGAGGGCGCGTAAATTCATCTACGACGAAGAAAATTACCCCGGTGCGGACGCAAATTAATTCCATGTGCAATTCCACCAGCGGGGTCAGAATCTGCCCGTTGGGATATGCGGCGCGGAACATATCGGCGCGGTCGGCAAAATAATCGGTTCTGTCTATCAGGCTGATGCGTAAATCCACTTGGTCATAACCGATTTGCTGATTGATAATAGCGGCTCTTCCGCCGAAAATTATATCCAAAAGCTCCGTGGGGACACTCAGGCGCGCAAAAGGCGTATTAATTTCAAAGCTTTGGCCCGGCAACCGCCAGGATAAATAATCCAGCACATGTGTGCGCACGGTAACGGTGGCACGACCGCCCAAAACCTGCGGGTTCACCCGCGCCCGGCCAAGATTCCAGTTAAGCGCGTTCACGTCAATGGCCATGTTGCCGGTCAAATACATAAAGTTCATATCGGGGGATGGCAACCTCGGCGGAGGCGTCGGCGCGGGCCCCGGGTCAATGGGAGGCGGCGGGGGAAGCTCCCCTGCGGTGTCGATAACCACCAGCGTAACCACCGGATTCGCTCCCTGCCTCATTTGGAACAGCAAATCCCATGAGCCCACAGGCAGCCGGGCCAAAAAGGCGGCGCGAATCGTAAATGTGTCACCTTCCCGGATGAAGTCAATTCCCTCGCGCAGCTCCACCGCGCCGTAGAAAATCCCTCTTAAATCCTGTTCCCGCATATCTATTGCAATATGAACATCACGATGCAGCTCGCCAAACTCATTGAGGTCAAAAATTACAGACCCCGGAAGAGCCACCGCGCTGTCCGAAACCGGGCCCACAAGCAAGTGCTCCCTTCCCGTTACAACAACGGGAAAAGTGCCATCGCGGATATTTCTGACGGGAACAGATGCGGGAACAATCAATGCGTAAACGTCGTCCTCCGACGGAGACACCCGCCCCGGCTCACCGAAAATAGGAACGACAACGGTATGATTATTCACTCTAAAAGCATCCCCGGCGCGCAAGCCCAGCGGCAATCCGCTGACGGTGAAGTCCCCGGGGAAAATCTCATCGGCAAAAACCGAGCCGCCCTCCAATGTAAATATAACGCGCCCGCTAACCGGTCGCCCCCGGTGCAAGGTCTCAAGCCCATAAACGGTTACGGCGATAGACTCGGCGGAGAATGTCAAATCGAAGAATCGCTCAATATTCGCGCCGTTGGCCCCCCCGCCGGAAACAAACGCCCGCACACGAACACGCCCCGCTCCGGTAACGGTCAGGTTGCCGTTTGCAATTGCCGCCCCCAGCCCGGGAGCCCCCGGTGCTAAATTCGCCGGCTGAGTGTCCGCCACATACCAGCGGATACTGCGCCCTTCCGACGAACTCGCCGGATGCCATACCACCCGCTCGTTAAGGTCAAACACGACCCCGGCCTGCCCGAAGGTGTTGGGCATGGTTAAATTGGTAACGGCGGGGGGCGGTATAACAGGAGCGGCAACTTGGTTTACTGGCAGTACGCCGGTAATTGCGGGAGTTAGTGTGTTATTAATCACAACGTTTTCAGGCCCACGGGCAACTATCGTATTAGGCGAAACCGTCAAAGACACGGTGAGGGCCGCACCTGTTGTGGTCACGCCGGACAGGGAAATTGTCCCTGCGGAAATCCATTCAGGGAGGCCGGCGGCCACACTAAAATTGGCGGCGGTCATTTCATGCAGATTGGTTCCTGCAACGGTAAACACCGCGCTTTGATTGGTTACGCCGGTGTATGCCACATCTGTAAAGGCCGCTACAGTCTCTTCTGTCGGCGTGATTGAGGCGACTGTGGGGGCAACACCGGCCTGACTTACGGCAAGGGTACCAGTAACACCAGTGGTTATTGTATTATCAATTGTAACATTCTCAGGCCCACGACCGGAGATGGCCTCATTTGCCGCCACGGTTAAAGGTACGGTAAGTGTGGCACCTGTTGGGGTTACGTTTGTCAGCGGAAGTGGCGTTCCCTCGGAAAGCCATCCGGGGAGCCCGTCGGCCACGCTAAAATTGGCGGCGGTTATGCTGTTTAAGCCAGTGCCCGCAATATTGAATACCATGTTTTGAGTCCCACCGGCGGCGGATACGTTTGCAAAGGCGGCTACAGTGGCGGTCTCCGGTGTAATTGAAGTAACAGTGGGGACGGCGGCAACTTGGGTTATTGTCAACGAACCGGTTTCAAGGGGGGTGAAGGTATTGTTTATTGTAATATTCGCCTGTGGACGGGGAGTATCATTGTTGTTGACGGATACCGTCAAGGGCACGGTAAGAGTGGCACTTGTATCTGTTATGCCAGATAATGAATGTGCTTGAGCAGTAATCCAAACAGGGTCTGAGGGGAGTCCGGCTACGCTAAAACCGGCTACTAAATTGGCGGCGGTTACATTAGTTAAGTTGCTTCCCGATATAGTAAACACCGCATTTTCAGGCAAGCCGACAGCCGGTACGTTTGTAAAAGCAGTCTCAGTGGCAGGCGTCGGTGTGATGGAAGTAATGACGGGAGGCGGGCCCTGCTGGCTCACCGGCAACACACCGGCAACATCGGCAGGTGTAGTAGCAATTGTAGTATTGATTGTAACATTCTCCGGCCCACGGGCGGCTCCCGTATTGGGCAAAACAGCCAAAGACACGGTAAGGACAGCACCTGTAGCGGTTACGTTTGTCAGACTTGCCGACGTAATCGTTCCCGCAGTAACCCATGTGGGGAGTCCGGAAGCTGCATCAAAATTAGCAAAGGTTATGCTGTTTAAGCCTGTGCCCACAATATTAAACACAGCATTATGCGTCGCTCCGCCATGCGCTACGTTTGCAAAAGCGGTTACAGTTGCATCAGTCGGCACAATTGAAGTGATAACGGTGGCTGCGGCATCTTGGATTATCTGAAGAGTGCCGGTTACAGCGGTGGAATTGGGTATTGTATTGTTGATTGTAACAGTCTCATTGCGGTCAGTATCATTATTATTGGCAGCTATCGTCAAAGGCACGGTGAGGGTAGCACCTGTATCTGATATGTCGGATAATGAATGTGTTCCGGCGGTAATCCCTGCGGGGAGAGTGGCTACACTGAAATTACCCGGAGTTAAGCCGGACAGATTCTCTCCGGTTATAGTAAATACTGCGTTTTGATTAGTCGCACCTGCGACTGGCACGTTTCCAAAGGTGGTACCAGTGGCCGGAGTCGGTATTATTGAAGCAATAACCGGCGGAGGGGCCTCCTGACCAACAACCAGCGTACCGTTTACAGCGGGGGTAATTGTATTATTAATCGTAACATTTACAGGCCCACGCGCCGTGCCGGGATTGCTCTCCACAGTAAATGGTATAGTAAGCGTAGCCCCTGTTGCAGATATGTCTGAAAGTGATGGTGCACCCGCAACAGAAGCCCATGCGGGAAGGGATGAAGCAACCACACTAAAAGGAACAGCACCTGTGCCTATTCCGGCTAAACCGGTCCCGGTAATGTTAAATACAGCGTTGTAATTTGTAACGCCAGCAGCCGGTACGTTTGCAAAAGCGGTTACGGTGGCGGCCCCCGGTGCAATTGTAGAGACAGTGGGAACGGCGGCCGCTTGGCTTACCGGAAGCGGCACACTGGTAGCCACGGGGATAATTGTATTGTTGATTGTGATATTCACCGGCCCACGGTCAGCAGTGTTATGGTTGACATCCACCGTCAATGGCACGGTCAGAGTAGCACTTTCAGCGTTTACGATTGTCAGACTTGCCGCCGTAATATCTCCCGCAGTAATCCAAGCAGGGTCTGAGGGGAGGCCGGCTACGCTAAAATTGGCGTAGGTTAAGCCTGTCAGATTAACGCCGGTAATGTTAAATACAGCATTTTGATTTGTAACACCTCCAGCCGGTACGTTTGCAAAAGCGGCGGCATTATTCGGCGCGATTGATGTAATAGCAGGGGGATGCGTAAGCTGGCTTACAGGCAGCGTACCGGTTATAGCAGGGGTTATTGTGTTGTTGATTACAACATTTACAGGCCCCCGGGCAGCCCCCGGATTAGACGCTACAATCAACGGCACGGTAAGCGTAGCGGTTGTTGCGTCAATGACATTTAACACAGATGTTCCCGGGGTAATCCAATTGCCCGGGGGGGTGGGAACACTGAAGTTGCCAAGGGCTATAAGAGGGCTTGTGCCGTCGTGTAAATTAGTGCCGGTTATATTAAACACTGCGTTTCTATATAAGCCGGGTTGTGCTATTCCCACAAAATAAGAGGCCTCGACCGGAATAATTGAGGAAATAGCTGGGCCGGGATAAATTTCTACCGATACCGTTCGTCGAATCGTGCCGTTGATATTTGTGGCATATAAGAAGAACGTAAAATTACCCGCTTGGGTTGGCGTACCGGAAAGGGTTCCGTTGGGTGCAAGCGTCAAGCCCGGGGGAAAATTGCCTGTGGCAGAAAATGTAGCAACAGGGTTGCCCGTAGCCACGAAGCTAAAGCTGTAAGGAACCAAAATTCTTCCGTTGGGCGCGTTGTAGCCAGTTATGACAGGCGCGGCGTGCGGGCGCAGAATAGGATGGCCCACGGCTTCGTTCCATTGCCATATATTGACCAAATCCCAGTCCATGGTTGTGCTGAAGAACGGTTCGTTCCACGCTGGGGCGGATAAGCCGTGCTGATTGGTTGCAACGGTGCCCTGGCCGGGAAACACAGATGTAAAAGCGTTGCCGCCTATCGTAAGAGAGCCCGCGGCGCGGTTATTTACCCCTGTTCCGCTTGAAGGAGCGGGCAGCGCATTAGGCACCTGGTCTTGGGCAACGTGACGAACAGGGGCAGTTGTTGCGCCCCATATGCGGCCCGTGCGATTGCCGTTGTGGGCGTCAAAGATTTGGGCGGCAACAAAATTGCCGTTTAAAGCCACGCTGTTGGTGATTACTGCATTGCCTGCGCCCGACATGCCCGCATTAATCCCTGCGATGCCGCCCATGCTGTAATTTGCACCGGGGGCCACCGCAATTAAATTGCCTGTGGCAAAGCTGTTGTATATCCGCCCGGAATTTGGTTGGGGGCCGCCTGGCCGGATATTCGCACCCACCAGGCCGCCTAATATGCGGGGGCTGTCCAGCGTACCAGCTCCCCGTATATCTCCGGTGGCAAAACTATCCCTGACCACGCCCAAATTCACGCCGATTAACCCGCCTGCCGTTGGGCCGTTCACGTCGCGCACAGAGGAACTGGACTCCACCACGCCGGTGCGTGCGTTAATGCCTATTAAACCGCCCGCGGGTTGGTCTATGTTGAGGAAATCCTGGTCAAGATGACCACTTACGGAGCCCACGCCGGCATGGCTGTTAAGAACATGACCACGATTTACTGCGGCCAAGCCCCCCGCCGTTCTCCCTTCAACAGCTCCAAGAACGGTAAGGTTCCGCACAATCCCCGTAGGGCCAATGAACCTGAACAAGCCGATATTCTCCTGGCCATGCAGATCGGTTAAGCTTACTGTTATGCTGTTGCCGTTGCCGTTAAAATTGCCTCGCCACTGCCCCGGTTGGCCGCCATCGGTCCATTGAGTGCCAATCATAAAACCGGCAGGCAGCTCCAAGTTATTATTTTCCAAGCGGAAATGGCGAGGCTGCCAATTGTTAGGCGACACCTCACCCTCCCAATAGCTATGGTTATCCCGCACCCACACCATATGCGCCGCAGTGGAAATCAGAAACGGGCCAGCCTCCGTACCCTCACCTGGCGGTCGTACAGGGTCTACGGCATAAGCTCTCACCCCCGGTGCTATGGCAAACAATGAAAGCGTTATTAAAAGCGCGAGCGTAAACGCCACAAAACACCTTGCCTTTTCCTTCATATTAATATTCCCCCTCGAAATAATTCTTTGTCTTTGCTTTCCGTACATATTAAATCCCCCTAGGATAAAATTGTTATATTTAAGGCCAAAGCCGGTTAAAGTAGATAGTTTTACGCAAATTGGCATGAAACTCAATTTCGATATACTTCTCGACGATGTCCTACTTTGACAACCAAGATACGAAGAACTTCATCTTCAATGTTGCAAATAAGCCGATATTTGCCTACTTCATATCTCCATAATTTATGCAAAGTTCCTTTAAGTGCTTTTCCAAATTGTCTTGGATTATCAGTTCCATTCAAGTTTTTATCAATATAGTCCTCCAGCATCTGCCGGATAAGTGCATCCAATTTTTGATACTGCCTGTTTGCCGACTTTGAAAACTCTACTCTGTACATTGCTGTTTAGACATTCTCTTGACTTCTTCCCATGGTACGGCAAGTTCGTTTAGTGCAAGGGCTTCCTCTGCATCCCGCACATCTTCCCATTCATCCATTATGTCCCTAATGGCGTTTAGCACAAGCGACGTTATGGTTTGGCCCTGAAAATCCGCAAATGCTTTCATTGTTGAATACTCCTGTTCGGATACTTGAACATTCAAAATTGTTTCCATATGTCACCATCCTCCAATAACTTGAATAAAAATTTTATATTTAAGGCCAAAGCCGCATAATTGCCGATAAAAAACCTTTGTCCAAATCATCTAATACACTAACTGATTAGTCCCCGCAGTAGAGTTCGAATCTGTTCCTTTAGCACGGGAACATCTTTACTGGCCGTTTCCCAAACATCTTCCATACGCAAGGTCATATATCCGTGGGCAGCAACATCACGCAAGCCTGAAATAGACCGCCATGGGATATTAGAGTTGTAACGCTTTAAATTGTCCGATAGCAACTTTACTAATTCGCCTATGTTGATTAAAGTCATGCAAACAGCCCTTTTTGTTTTCTCATCCTCAACAAAACCATTGCAATCATAACTTTTTATTAGGTCATCTATTGTGTTGGCCTCGTCAAGAATTTTGTTTAACAAAACACTATCGCGTTTATCCATAGACTAACACCACCTCATTAGGCTCTATCAATGAATCTTTTGAAAGCGGGGCATGGATAACATCAACAGGTATTTTCAACCTTTCTTCCAACTCAATTTTTACTGCCGACAATGCAAAAAGAGAAATTCTAGGTTTGTGAAATTCCATCAGCAAATCTAAGTCGCTTTTATCTGTAGCCCGTCCGTCAGCATATGAGCCAAAGTACGACGCCTTTTTGATGGGATGTGATGCCGCTGCTTTAGACACAGCCAAACAGATTTCTTCGTGAGTCACCACTTTCTTTCACCCCTAGGATAAAATTTTATGTTTGAAAGGCCAAAGCCGCATAATTGCCGGTGTGAAAAATCTTGTACCAAATCATCTGCTTCCCAAAGCAACTTACTCTACCCAATCCACCAACTGCAACCCGTTTATATTTTCAAAGTCTTTGGTGTTGTTGGTTACAAGCGTATGACCTTCAGTTAGGCAAAAGCCCGCGGCTAACTTCAAAGTCTACATAGGGCGGTATAATTATATATTCCCCTCGCGCAAACTTCTCATTATATTGTGCAACTACGGATGGCGAATTTCGCAACAGGTGTATGATAGTATTTGTGTCTAATTCATACTTCATAGTTGACTACACCTCACCTGCAAAGCTTATAACTTCACGGTTAGCGCACATTGGAGTAAAAATATCGTCAGTCAGCAGTGCGTTTTCATGCTCCGATTCCTTCAACATACGATTAAATTCACTAAGTGCCGCAAGCCGGTCTGTGTCAATATCCCGCACCTCCCCGCGGCCTTCGGTAAATTGATTCATTGCCCGCTGAAGCTTAGCCAAGTATTCTGCGTTATTAAGCTTTCTTTCAAGCTCTTTTTTTCTTCCAGCCGGGCTAAAAAGTCTATGGCAAAAAGTTGGTCCTGCTCATCTAACCGCTCAAATAATCGTGTTGCTTGCTGCACTGTTGCTGTCATAACAATCGTCTCCTTTTTTATATTAAAGGCCTAAGCCGGTTAATTGCTGATGTGAAAAAATCGTCAGGTGATATCATGGTTTTTACCAATTCAAAGACAAGTGTCTGGTTTTTTTCGGCATCTGTTCAACAATTGTGCCTATTTGCTGGTTATCTGTGGGCAGAAATTCAAGCCTCAACCTCATATCCATGCCGGCGGCTAAGCGTTTTAGCGTGTTTAGTGATGGGTTGGCGAGTCCTGTTTCTATTTTATTTATATCACTTTGGGCAATGCCTGTTTTTTCTGATAGTTGCTTTTGAGTGATTCCAGATTCCTTCCTCGCCTCAATCATCGCGTAGATAATGGTAAATTCAGGCTCAAGGGCATCATATTCCATCTTGAACTCGGGGTCTTTTAATTGTTCCGCAAGAAACTCATCAAATTCATCAAGAACTTTCATCTTGACTCTCCTTCCTGTTACGATACTCAGCACGATACTTTTTTGCGCGGTCAACCTCAGCTTGAGGGGTCTTTTGGGTCTTCTTGGTGAACCCATGGGTAAAAACTATGCAACGTCCATCAAAGAAGAAATACAACACCCTAGATATATTTGAACCGACCTTCGCCCTAGCTTCAAATATCCCATCATCAAGATGCTTTGAATACGGCTCCCTCACCAAAGTGCCCTCAGCTTTTATGACGCTGATTGTGCGGGTCATCTTCGCCCGCATTTTTGCATCAAGCCCATGAAGATATTCTTTCGCGGGCTTACTACCGTCAATCTTGTCATAGAACAGCACGCGAAAATCAAAACTTTGCATAATGACCTCTCTTGATTTTTATAAACAAGGCCGCATAATTGCCAGTGTAAAAAATCCTTTCCCCAAATCATCTAAATTACTCTATAAGACACAGTCTTAGAAAATGTCTACATATATATTATCGTACAAAAGATAAAAAAGCAAAAGATTTGACATATCATGGAATGTGTGATAAGCTACGCGAAGTAACTCGTCCAAGTGACGACCCTTTATTTTTTAGGTCCGGCGTGTATACCGGGTAGGAGGATTAGCTTCATGAAAACAGGCACAGTAAAATGGTTCAATGCCGAAAAAGGATACGGGTTTATCTCTATCCAAGGCGAAGACGATGTATTCGTACACTTCTCCGCCATCCAAACCGAAGGCTTCAAAACCCTCGAAGAAGGACAAGAAGTTCAGTTTGATGTTGTTCAAGGTGCAAAAGGCCCACAGGCCGCAAATGTGACTCGCGCCTAGTCGTAAGGTTTGGATGACGCTCTGTATACAGGACATTCATCAAAGAACCGAAAAGCCCCTTTCGTTGCCCCTTCTGTGATAAGCAGAAGGGGCAACTTTTTAATGGAAACGTCTATATAGACTTGCACATTTACCGGGCATATGCAATTATTAGCATCTAAGGGGGAGTAGCTCAAGGGTGTGTAGGTAAAGAGGGGCGGCGGCGCGGGGAGTGAGGCGCGCGACTAGCGAAGCCGCGTGATTAGTGCGCCGTGCGAGGACCTGTGCCACCGCCTGGCTTGCGTCGCAAGACGGGCACAGGCACCGACCGAGACGGCGGAATCATCCCGCGGCAAGCGTTAGCGCGCCCACTCCCCGC
>Ga0209755_10004220_pt1 | contig 17202 bp, 15 predicted proteins | sample TergutCo191P1_FD_187301 | JGI IMG/M metagenome (GOLD analysis project Ga0209755, IMG submission 187301) | Cornitermes sp. P1 segment gut microbial communities from Petit-Saut dam, French Guiana - Co191P1 (SPAdes) (version 2) | ecosystem: Host-associated > Arthropoda: Insects > Digestive system... | reverse complement strand
ATAGCGGCAACACGTGTACCTAATAACGAGACATATCCGCTAATTACCGGGTTTTTCTGGCGCACTATATAATTTCCCCTACTTTTCATAAATATGCCATAGTAATGTACATTTTATTAATGACAATATATCACGCAAGAGTGCTGTTATCAAGAAAAATAATAATTTTTTTCAATTTTGACGACCGGCACCATTTTTTATTCTTTAACAGCCGAAACCATTACAGATTCAATTATCCATTTCTGGAAAATTCCGTAAATAATCAATACAGGTACAAGGAGAATCACAGAGCCTGCCATCATTCTGGGAACATGGGTGTTAATCGCGTATTGGGCGTTGAATTTCGCAATCATTACGGTAACGGGCTGCCAGATTTCCTTTCTGATAAAAATTGTCGGGGCAAGGTAGTCGTTCCATGCCGCGATAAACCAGAGAACGCCGTGGGCGGCCAGCGCGGGAGAGACAAGGTTTAAAACAATTTTATAATAAACCTGAAAATAATTGCAGCCGTCGAGTTTCGCGGCTTCAATAAGCGAATCGGGGATATTGGACATATATTGGCGCAGAAAAAAAATCATTAAAACATTTCCTGTTAGTTTGGGCAGAATCAGGGGCAGGGGCGTTTGCAGGATTCCCATATTGCTGAAAAGAACAAATTGAGGAATCATGATCGACGGGAATGGCACCATGATCGTAGCGAGTAGAATTAGAAAGACAATGTTGTGTCCCTTAAAGCGGATTTTAGCAAGGGCAAAAGCGGCGGCCACAGATACAAGGGCGCCGACGATGACAGGAGGAACCGCGTAAAGAATTGTGTTTAAAAAACCGCGAAACAGCGGTATTTCTCTCCATATTTGCACATAACTTGAAAAATCCCAGACGCGGGGGATAAGACCGCCAAGATATATATGCATTCTGGGCTTAAGCGACGTAAAGATCATCCAGATAAACGGATAAACCATGATGACAGAGCCTGCCAGAAGAAAAAGAAAAATTACCGTGTCGGATCCTCTGTCCTTTCTTAAACTCATGTTTTGTTACTCCATCTGTTCAGATATATTTGAAGAGCGGTTACAACAAATACTATGATGCTTAACACCATTGCGATTGCGGAACCGTAACCGGCTCTTGAATTGCGGAAAGTATGATCATAAAGATAAATAACCGTACTGAATGTGCTGTTGGCGGGACCGTTATCTGCAAATATCAGACGCGGCTCCACATAAATCTGCGCGCCGCCGATAACGCTTGTAACAACCATATAAAATGTTACAGGCATCAATAACGGAAAGGTAATGTACCAGAAAATTTTCCATGAACCAGCACCGTCAATTCTGGCGGCTTCGTAAAATGTCGGAGATATTCCCTGCATTCCCGCTATATAAAGGATAATCGTTCCTCCCATGCCCTTCCACACGCTCATAATAATGATAATCCATTTCGTATAACGCGGATCGGAAAGCCACCGGGGAGGATTGGCGATGCCGATAAACTGCAAAAAAGCGTTAACGGCGCCGCCGTCTGTCATAAACAGCCTTTGGAAAATAAAGCTCACCGCGACTACGCTTGTAACAACCGGAATGTAGTAGATGACCCTGAATATTTTTTCGCCGGGAGTATCGCGGTTCATCAAGGCAGCCAGACCAAGAGACAGGCCGATACCGATCGGAATACCGAGCATATAGTAAAAAGTATTTGAAAGGCTTTTCCAGAACAGTTCATTTTTAAACATATCAGCATAGTTTTTTAAACCAACCAGCCGCGCGGAAAAGATTGACTGTCCAAGCGGCCAATTGGTAAAACTGGTGTACAGCGTCATGCAGAAGGGAATGACGACAAAAACCGCCATTCCCAGCAGAGGAATCGCGACAAAAGCGTATCCCCACAGATTGTCTGTAAGCCGAATCCGATGCGCGGCAGATTTCACCGCGGGACGGTTTATACCCGGCTTCATCTACTTATTCGCCGGATTAAGCGATTTTTCACGTTCAATTGCCTCATCAAGCAGGGACTGAGCGGGCGCCTGAATGCGGTTCGCGTACGCGCGGACACTGACCGGCGGATTGCCGTTATCGGCTTTTTCATAAAAAGCCCATACGCCGCCCAATCCGGGAAGGAAGGTTTGCGTGTACCATAAATTGTCGTATGTAAATGTAAACGGAAGCCGCTTTCCATTCTGTCCTTTGAGCATATTCACAAACACAACGCGGCTGTCGGGGAAATAACTGTCATTATCAAGGTATTCACCCATTGCCATCTCTACAATGTTGGGAACCTGTCCACCGCGCAACGCGATAAAACGCTGCACATCTTCGTCAGCGCTAAGAATATAGGCAAGCCGGGCGGCAAGTTCTTTGTTTTTTGACTGAGTTGAAACCGCATAACCGATGGAGTCTACCCTGCCGAACCATTTGTCCTGCCGCTCCTCAATTGAAAGGCTCTGGTATCTGTCGCTGATCGGCCATGGAGCAAGATCAAAGTCAAACCACGATCTGTTAGGATTGATCGATTCGTCGGTTGTAATCGCCTGGAAAGCGCCGACATCCCATGTTCCGCAGGGGAAATAAGCAGTGCGTCCCGCGAGGAATTTCAAATAACCGGATGTTTCATCGGTTGACGAGCCTGAACCTCCAAGCTCAACGATTTTCATAAAGCCTTCGTACCCTTCAAAAAACTCAGGTGAGTTAAACAAAACTTTCGTATAACTTGAATCGATATAATCGCCGCCTGCTCCCCATACAAAAGGCAGCAGACAGAAATCTTCCCAAAGATGAGTGCCGTAAACTCTGGTTCCTCCCGCGAACGCCGGCAATGTAGTATCATCAAATGTCAGTACCCTGCAAAGGTTCGCGAATTCGGTGAACGTATAAACAGGCAGATTTCCTTTCGCGTCAATCTCAGGATAAAACGGAAGAATTCCGTCGGTAATCAATTGTTGAATTTGAGGCCGTCTTTTTTCAAGGATAGCGCGGTTAACCGTCATTGAAACAGCGGAAAAATCTTTAGGCAAAGCGTAAATTGTTCCGACGCCTAAAGTATTTGTTTCAAGATCGTATCTGTAAAGGTCAAGAGAATCAGCCCAGATTTTATTTAATGATGATAAATCAATCAAATTATCAAGAGGCTCAACCTTACCTGCCCAGACACGGCGTTTTATATCGGGAAGCCCAAGATAAAACACATCGGGAGCAAGATTTGCCGTCAGTGACGCTTCAAGTTCCGGCCAATACTGATCCCCTGCAACGCGAAAATCAACTTTCACATTGTTTTCCTTCTCGAATTGTTTAATAACTTCCCGGTACATCACCTGCTCATGTTCCTGCGCGAAAACGCTGACAGTCAATACAGGCTTGTCGGATTTTTCACAGCCTGCAGTTAAAATCAGAAGCAGACTCACAGCGGCCGGCATAAAAAGATTAATTGTTTTTTTCATTTTTTCCTCCAAAAATAACGATTTTCCATTCTACAGTTCGATCTATTTTTATGTCAAGAAAAATGTTAAATTTCAAAGTTATGATGAAACACGCATTATTTTTAATTTATACAGAAATACGGTACAAAACAGCGCTATGAGGCGGAATTTCTACGGATAATTCCCGATTAATTAAACCTAAATCTTTTTGATTCCATAAATCGCGCAGCTTTGCCTCTTGAAACCCCAGCTCCATGAGAGGGCAGTTTACGGCGCGTATTTTTTCAGACAGATTGAAAAGAGCGAGATTAACCGCGTTGTTTTCCGCTTCATTCATCCAGATTGCTTCGTTTTCATTCAGCCTGATCTGTTTGGGATTTGCTCCGTTTTTTTGCACCGCGAGAACTTCTTCATTGGTGAGCAGGGACAAAGTCCAATCATCATTTTCAGGCAGAACAGCTCCCACCATTAATGGAGAGCGGAAAATGCACCACAATGTCATCATAACGCGCTGCTCATCATGCGTAAAATTAGTCAGCCGCTTTTTTTTGAATCCGGCGCCAATCTGCCCCAGCGGAAGCATATCGCAGTCAGGCCAGCAGCCGGGCTTCACATGAGCCTGCCACAGACGGCAGCGGTAAAACATATCTTTAAGCAAATCCCATCGATCCCAAAAATCATCTGTTATGCGCCACATATTCGCGTAACGCGAAAGATGCCATGCCTGCTCTATCAGCGCGGGTCCGGGCGAAAGGCTTAAAACCATAGGCCGTCCGCAGTTTTCGATCGCATTATAAATTAGCTCGATTTCGCCTTGTCCTGAATAAGGGGCATTTGGATACATATTTGTATTGCAGATATCATCGATCTTTACATAATCAACGCCCCATTCTGCAAACTGCTCAAACACGGAATTATAATAATCCTGCGCGTGAGGCTTTGACGCGTCAACGCCGTACATATCGGAATTCCATTTGCTGATAGAAAACGGATCGGCGATTTTTTCCGCGGTAATTTCCGTCCCCTTAATCCTTGCCCTCATGTGCGCAGCCTGCCTCGGAATACCACGCATATAATGAACTCCGAATTTCAGTCCCATCGCGTGAATCTTCTCCGCAATGGGCGCAAACCCCTTTCCACCTGCGCTGGAAGGAAAACGGTTTTGCGCTGGAAGAAGCCGCGAATACTCATCCATACAGAGCTCCGCGAAAGGACGGTACTCCCCTTCTTCAGTTCCCGCCAAAGGCTCATACCATTGTATATCGCATATAATGTACTCCCACCCAAAGGAGAGCAGATTTTTTTGCATATAACGCGCGTTAGCGAGAAGCTGATCTTCCGTCACATTAGCGGCATAACAGTCCCAGCTATTCCAGCCCATAGGCGGGCGCAAGGCGCATTGGTTTTTGTTTTTCATGTTAACTCCCTTCCCTCAAGATAAAACCGCTTTTCGCGCGAATGTCCCATCGAAAAGCTTTTTCGCGGCAGAGGGCCGCCTCTCGCGACAGTTTCAAAAAGCCCCGATTTACGGACGGGCGGCAGCAGAATACCGGCGATCTTCTCTTTTCCGCAATAGTTTTCCCCCGCGCAGGAGAGGCGGAAGACCTCTTTTTCATCATGAATATAATCTATTAACTGCGGATTGTTGCCCGTGTAAGAATCCAAAAGCGGCTGAAGGCACGCAGTCGCAATTCCTGAAGCGGATGTTTCAACTAGCGCATAACGCCCCTCGGAAATAAGGCCGAAACAATTCGCGCTTGCCGAATTTTTATAAACCTGCGAGCGGACAGCGTCTGCAAGCTCTTTCGCGCTGTTAACAGGATGGCATGAAAAATCAGGCATTTTAGAAAGTAAAGATACGGTTTGATCAAAGCCAATATCAAAAACAACACGGTGAATAGGCTCAAACTGAATAGCCGGATCGTAAATATTCTCAATTTCAACTAACGCGTACCTGCACGGATGCAAAAGCAAATCCGTCTCATCAGCGTTTTTTGCCTTATACTCTTCCCAAATGCCTTTTGCCGCCGCCAGCGAATGATTGCCGTCGCCCACCGCGAAGAGGAACGGCTCCCCTGCTGTGTCGCCGTCATAACGGCTTTTTGATCGCCGATGCAAATCACCTAACTGCTCCGCGATAAACGAAAACATTCCGTCTTCTTTCTCGTCAATGAACCAGCCTGTAACACCGCCTGAGTCCATCATCAACTGCGTATTGTAACAGGGATCGTTTTTTTTCGCGCGCTCGCCCAATGACGGCAGGAAGGCGTCATTTTCATCATCAATGAGCAGAAGAACGTGGGGAAGTTCCAGAGGCGCTCTGCGGCGGATATCCATACGCGGCGGCAGCCGTTCCGGCACAGTGCCTTCTGTAGCGCGAATCGGCAAACGCGACTCAGGATGCCAGTCGTACATTTCAAGATCAACCGCCGCGACAAGACCCCTCCTTTTTTTCTGATAAGGAGTGTCTCTTTCGATATAAATAAAACCCTGCCTCGGCTCTGAAAAAACGCCGTCTTGCAGATAACGCTTCATCGTTGAATGAATATTTCCGATTCGCTGTGACGCGTCGTTATCTGATAAAAAAACTTCCGGGAAGATCAGATTCAAAGATGAAGGAGAGCTGTTAACAATTGATTTAGCTTTCTCCCAATAGCCGCGATCCTGAGTAAATTGATCGCAGGCAATCACCGGCCACTTATGCAGGTTTTCTGTTTTAGGTAGCAAGATCGAGGGAACATTCAAACCAAGAGAGGCAAATTTTTGATGATAGTCGTTCATGGGGTTATTATATTTGAAATTCAAGAATTTTACCACTAACCACACGAACCATCATACCTTCGGTATGCACGAACTTAGTGTTTGAAATCTTTATTATTTATAATACGGCACCGGTTCCGTCGACACTCCCGTCAAATACTCATTAACAACTCTTACCATACAGGCGTTCAAATATTCAACAATATATTCGCCTATTGTCGGCTCCAAGTGAGAGTTTCCGATGCCGCTGTCGTTGGTTAAAAAGATGTAGGTTCCGCCTGTCATTAAAGCTTCCTGCCTGAGAAGAAATTCGGTATTCAAATCAATGCCGCTTGAGGCGACAGGAATGATGCGGATGCCTTTTTGTGCAGCTGCTTTAACGGCATTAAAAAATACGGTTTGGTTTTCCTGTTTATTGTGAGGGGGAGCGTCGCAAACATGGAAAATCAGGCGTGTAGCGTTTCCTGTAGTCCATTCTTTGGAGACAGCTTCTTTAAGCGCCCTATCAGCGGCTTCGGGGAAGTCACCGCCGCCGTTTGCGAATTGTTTTGACAAATTGGTCTGCTGAAGCTGTATATCTGCAGTGAAATCAAAATATCTTGTAACATATTCGTCTCCGATATCACGGTAAAACAGCAATGCCAAATTAACCGTTAAGTTCGGATTAGCCGTTGAAATTTTACTGATAACATCTTCTATTTCGGATTTCAGATATCTTATTTCGTCTCCCATAGAACCTGTAGTATCAATTACAAACATTAAATCCAGAATAGATTGTTTCTCTTCCCGTCTTGTCAGCGTTATCTGCAAATCTTTCTGCGGGTTGTAAATTAAAGTTATTGATTCTTCGGCAGCGCCGCTTTTAACCGTGACAGTAATGTTTTCGCCGGTTAAATCATATTCAGGAAACAAAAAAGCGTTTCCGCGGGCGTCTGTTTTCGCCGTAAATAACAAGTACTGATCAGAGTCAATTAATTTAACTTCGGCGTCATTTACGGGGAGCGCGTTATAATCTACATTGACAGTAACCATAAAACGCGTTTCAAATCCGAAATAGTTTATAAATTTTGAAAAACCGGTGCGGCGCTGGCTTTCTTCAATATCAAGCGGGTCATCGGCAACCTTAAAGAGATTTAAGTAAAATTCATAATTCTTTATATCACTCCACTCGCCCGCTGTGAGCTGACCGGGTTTGGTCACTTTATTCTGATTTTCTCCCGATTCACCGCCGTCACCGTCTTTGTCACCGGCTGGGGAGCTTTCGTAACCGGCATCGCTGGAATCGCCGGGAGCGCTTCCGTGACCTCCGCCGCCAGACTTGTAAGCGTTGGCTTCAGCATAGAAATCGCTGCAGCCCGCAGCCAAAAGAGAAACGAACAACAGTGTTATAAGGAAAATATTTATCTTTTTCATATTATTAAATATATCGCATTAATATAAAAAAAAGGAATTTCTTGATAATAAAATGAATATAATGTATAATGACAGAGCCTGCCCCGAAACATCAATTTTAATTATTTGGAGGATAAAAGCATGAAAAAGGCTGTTTTTTTAAGTTTTGTTACTGTTTTATTATGCAGTATATTTCTATTGACAGTGTGCGAACCTAATAATGTTAATAAATCAGGTGATGATCCAATTTTTAGCGGCGAAATATTCAACGAAGTGAAGGTAAACGCTAAAGAACTTATCGCCCCTGACGGGCAGGATCTAAACACACAATCCGCGGCCAATGGAGCGAATGACTTCGCTTTCCGCTTAGGCGCGGAGCTTTTGAACGGAAAGGAAAATATCAATTTTGTCTATTCTCCGTTCTCGGTTTGGCTACCGCTGGCAGCTCTTGCCAATGCAGCGAGGGAGGATCTTAAACCCGCGCTTATAAACGCTTTAAGCGCGTCAGGAATAAGCGAAGCTGATTTGAACAAGGCGGCGTCACGAATGTTATGGGATCTGACAAAGAGTTACAATAGAAACAGCAAAGATTATTTTAATCCGCTTAGAATTGCCAACGCGGTTTTTGTAGATAAAAGTGTAACGCTGCGCACAGAGTTCGCTCAAACCTTTATGGATTATTTCAGGGGAAGTTCGATCAATGTTGATTTTTCATCTCCTGACGCTGTAACCGCGGTAAACAGATGGGCAAGTGAAAATACAGAAGGATTGATAAAAGAAGTAATCAAAGAATTTAATAAGGATACCGTCACAGCGATTGCTAACGCGATTTATTTCTCGGATCGATGGGAATGGGAATTCAATCCCACTCAAACAAAAGAAGATGATTTTAACGCGCCTTCGGGAAAATCAAAAGCTTTTTATATGCTGCGCGAAGGCGGCTCTCAATTATATTACGAAGATAACAAAGTTCAGGCAATTCCGCTTTCATTTACACAAGGCGGCGGTATGTATATTATTCTGCCCAGAACAGACAGCGCGGAAAATTTCCTTTCCTCAATGAAAAACGAATACTTTAAAGAAATACACGCGAACGCCAAACCGGCGAAAGGCAAACTGCTGCTGCCGCGCTTTTCAATAGAAAATGATATATCAGACTTAAAGGAAGCTCTGATCGCCCTTGGTATTCCATTATTTGATTTTGAGCCAATCACTAACTTAATTAAGGAAGCGTCTCTATTTATTTCAAGCGCGAAACAAAAAGCTCTTATAAAAGTTGATGAAAAAGGCACAACCGCTGCAGCGGTGACAGTTATGGGCATGGACATTACGTCAATGCCGCCCGAACCGCAGGTAAATTTTGAAATGATTTGTAATAGACCTTTTATTTTTATTCTGTATGATCATACTTATGACGGCGGGAATCAGATACTGTTCACGGGGATAGTAAATAAGCCATAGGCAAATATAATAATTTTTTTGCTGTTAAAATCCTCAATTCAGGTTTATAATAGAAGAATGCAAGCCCAGCGCCAGTCATTGGTTCAGCAGCAGCAGCTCAGGATGAACCCGCAGCTCCTCCAGTCAATCAAATTGATGGAACTTCCGATTATGGATCTAAGGGAGAGGATTGGGCAGGAACTTGAAAATAACCCCGCGCTGGAAATAGTCGCCGATTACAGCACGGTTCCGATTGACGAATCCGAAACTCAGCAGAAAGACGAAAAATTTGACAAACCTCTTGATGAAGAAGATGACGCTCAGCGCTCGCACCTTTCGGCGGAGGAAGAATACGAATATTTTGAGACAACTTCCGATCCGGGACGCAGGGGCAGCGAGCTCTCGGAGGAACACCGCCGCTTTCTGGAAGGAGTGCTGACGCGGCCTGAAACTTTACAGGAGCATCTTCTCCGCCAGCTTCAGCTTGAACCTGTTGATGAAGAGCTTCGCTCCATTGCGGAGGTGTTGATTCAGAACCTCAATGACGACGGTTTTCACAAGGAAAAACCTGAGACGCTTTTTAAGGAAACCCAGAGCCGCCTTACAACAGCGATGAAGCTGGTTCAGGGGCTTGAGCCGGCGGGAACCTGCACGGCGGATTTCCACGAATCGCTTTTAGTTCAAATTTCCCTTTTGCAGCACACTGCTGAGGCTGTGCACACTGCTGAGGCTGTGCAAATTCCTGATGAAATTATAGAGGGAATAAAAAAAGCGCTTGATAATCTCGATCTGATTGAGCGCGAAAAATATTCCGCGCTTGCGAAAAAAATCAATCTTGATGAAGAAGATACTCAATTCATCTGTGATTATATAAAAAAACTTTCGCCTTTTCCGGGCAGGGCTTTTGAATCAAAATCGGGCGAAGTGCGCTATGTGGTTCCCGATATCCGCGTTGTCAGAGACGGAAACGAATTGTGCATCAATCTGAATGATGAAGTTTTTCCTGTTCTTGGAACAAATGTTTTTTTTGAGGAATTGTGCAAATCCAGGAATCAACAGGCAAAAGAATTCGCCCGCGAAAAAATAAGAGAAGCGCGGCTTTTTATCAATCATTTAAGCCAGCGCAACAAAACTTTGATTCGGGTCGCGAACGCGATATTGGAATTCCAGAAATCGTTTTTTATAAACGGCCCGAAATATCTCGCGCCTCTTACTTTGGGAGATATTGCCCGCGAGCTTAAAATACATGAAACGACAGTTTCGCGCACGGCAAACGGAAAATATATGCAAACCGATTGGGGAATTTTTGAGATTCGCTACTTTTTTACCAATTCTGTCAGCGGAACCACCCCTGACGGATCGCAATTTTCCAAAGAAAGCGTTAAAGAAATCATGAGGGAAATATTAGCCGCAGAAAACCGCCTTTTATCAGACAAGGACATTTCTGCCCTTTTGAATAAAAAAGGAATTGCGCTTGCGCGCAGAACTGTGGCAAAATATAGAAAAGAACTTGATATGGGTTCTTCATACACCCGCAAAGTCAAACAAAGTTTGACGGCGGAATAAAACAGGGGGATAAAATGAACTTGGAAATTAAGGCGGTGCATTTCACGCTGCACGACGACGCGAAAGAGTATCTCAATAAAAAAATCGAAAGGATCCGCAATGCCGAAAACATGATCGTCGATTTGATGATCACTATAAAAAAAGAAAAAGATTTTAACGCCGAAGCCACGGTAAATTTCCGCTGGGGAGTTTCAGTGCATGTCAGCGAAGAAGATTTTGATCTCTTAAAAGCAATTGATATAATGATTGACAAGCTTGAAGGAAAAATTAATAAAGAGAAAGAAAAAGTAAAAGAGAAACGGTAAGCAGAAATTATTTATGGAAAAGTATTCGGTTATTTATACTAAGCGGCTTGAAAAAGTCTGGGACTGGATGGCGCAGGAAGGCATCGCGCTTGTAATGCTGGAAGATTCAGAGGCGCGGCGTGATCAGAATATCCGCTGGCTGACAGGGCATCCGGGAGACGCTCTGCTTTTTCTTTCGGCGGAACGCAATGCCATGCTTGCGGCATGGGATGTGAATCTGGCGAAGCTCTACGCAAGCAGGGCACCTGTCGTCATTATTCCTTATAATGATTTCGATCGCAAACCGCTGACAGCGCTTTCTGTGATGACAAAAACTCTCAGGATAACCTCAGGCTCAAAAATCGAAATTCCTTCTGTTACGCCCTACCCTGTTTTCCTTGAATATGTAGGAGAGCTCACCGAGTACGACATCCTGTGCCGTGAATCCGGCGCGGCGGTAGAAATGAAAAAAATGCGCGCTGTCAAAGATGATGATGAAATCGCAATCACAAAAAAAGCCGCGGATTTAACAAACGAAATAATCGACCTGATAGAAAAAAATGTCCGCTCCGGTAAAATAAAAACCGAAGCGGACGCTGCGATGTTTATTCAGGCCGAAGCGCGCAGAAGAAACTGCGAAGGCACAAGTTTTGAAACCCTTGCCGCAGGCCCTGATCGCAGTTTCGCAATTCATGCCTTCCCTTCGTCAACAAGCGCGCCTTTCGCCTCAAACGGGCTTTCAATTCTGGATTTCGGCCTGAAATATCAGGGGTACTGTACGGATGTGACTCTCACCTTTACACGTGAACTAAATCACAAACAGGAAAAAATGGTGACCCTTGTCGAGAAGGCCGCAAAAAACGCGGCATCAATGGCGCATAACGGCACGCCGGCAAGGGACATAGCCGCCGCCGTTGACGCTGTCTTTTCAAAAGCGAAAAAGCAGATGCCTCACGGGCTGGGACACGGCGTCGGTCTTCAGGAGCACGAATACCCCATTCTCAGAAACAACGCCTCCAACGAATGGATCCTTGAACCGGGCATGATCTTCACAATAGAGCCCGGTCTCTACGACCCCGTCCTCGGCGGATGCCGCCTTGAAAACGATGTTTTAATCACCGAATCGGGACAGGAAGTGCTTACAAACGCGCGGATAATCAACCTTTAAACGGGCTTTTCTAATTTTACATAATACGCTATCATGTTAACATTATGAAAATTTGGATCAAATTTCTGATTGGCGCTATTTTGGGGTTGGCTATCGGATTCCTTCTGCCGGAGAACGAGAAAGTTTTCGCGGCTTTGGTCTGGCTTGAAAAACTTGCCATCGGCGCCGGCCGGTACGCGGTAATTCCGGTGCTGGTGTTCGCGCTTACAATTTCGGTTTATGAACTTCGTATGGATGATCAGTTCTGGCCGATGGTATTAAAAAATTTTTTGGTAATAATCGCCGCTTCGGTTTTTGTAATTTTCTCCGGCATTGTCGTTACGACAATTTTTTCGCCGGAAAGAATACCGATAGAAACTGTTGAGCAGATTGAAGTTCTCGGCTTGCGCGTTGCGGATAACATTTTAGATATTTTCCCGTCAAATATGCTCAGCGTACTGGCAAGCGGCGGCTCGTATCTTTTCCCTGTCTGTGTGTTCGCTTTCTTCCTGGGAATGGGTTTAAGTTACGACAGAAATTATTCAAAACCTGTCATATCGCTTGTAGATTCACTTTCAAGAATTTTTTATCATGTCGCGTCTTTCTTTTCTGAGATACTCGGATTTATTTTGATAGTGCTCGCGGCATTCTGGGCGGTGCGCTTTAACGCGGTATGGGAAGCAAAAGTTTTTAAAGATTTGATTTTGATGCTAGGAATTTTCAGCGTTGTCCTCTGTTTTGGAATCCTTCCGTTATTCCTTTATTTATTGAAACCGGGAGTGAATCCCTGGCGCATTCTTTACGGATTACTCGGTCCCGCCCTGACCGCGTTCTTTTCAGGCGATATCAACTTTTCAGTTCCTGTTCTCATGCGCCACACAAAAGAAAACTTCGGCGTCCGCAGACGTTCAAGCGCTTTATCTCTCGCGTTATTTTCAACTTTTTGCAGATGCGGCAGCGCCATGGTAGCGGCGGCGGCCTTCATCGTAATTATCAAATCATATTCATATTTACGAATCGCGCCGTCGGATTTATTCATGATCGGTTTACAAGCGCTTGCGATTTCATTCGTACTAGCCCGCCATCCCGGAGAAGGCGCATTCATAGCGTTAGCCGCTCTCTGCCTCACATACTCAGGCGGCGAATACCGCGCAGGTTATCTGATTTTAAAACCTCTCGCCTTCTATCTTGTAGCCATCGGCACTTTCATCGACGTCATGCTCAACGCTTTCGGCACATACGTCATAGCAAAAATCAACGGCTTTATAGAAGAAAAAAACCTTGTGCATTTTATTTAGGGGATGACACAAGGATTTCACACAGAGGCACAGATAGGTACAGATAGTCATAGATCTCACACAGAGGCACAGATAGGTACAGATAGTCATAGATCTCACACGGAGGCACAGAGGAGAAGAGGGAGTATTCCTTTATGAATAAAGAAACTATATTGTTACAAGGCATTGAAACTCTGTGTAAGAACGACAATGAGATTAATACTTTAATTGCGCCTAACAAAGAAAAAATTATTGATTTACTTACGCGCTACATTAACGAAATTGAACTTTTTAATCCGGCATACGGACTTGTAGGAGCAAGCGACACAGAAGAGCTAATAATAAAACACATACTCGATTCTCTCGCGCCATTAGGAATCTTTTCGCGCTTACTTTCTTCTCTTCCCTGTGCCCTCCGTGCCCCCGCGCCTCCGTGTGAATCTCTTCCTCAATACCACGTCGCCGACGCAGGTTCCGGCGCAGGACTGCCCGGCATACCTCTTGCCATTGCGATGCCTCACTGCGGATTTTCCCTCATTGAACGGATGGGGCGCAGAGCGGGTTTTTTGCATAACACAAAAGCGTCGCTCTCCCTTTCCAACATTAATGTTGAAGAGAGCGAGATCGAAAAGGCAGAAGGCGGCCGTTTTAATCTTGTAACATTTCGCGCCTTCAAACCTCTGGAGCCGAAAATTCTAAAATCATTGTTTAACCTTTGCGCGCAGGGAGGGATAATAGCCGCTTATAAAGGAAAAATGGAAAAGATTGAAACTGAAATGGCAGCAATAGCGAATAACGCCAAGTGGGAAGCGATTCCTTATAAAGTTCCTTTTCTTGAGGAAGAAAGGCATATTTTAGTGATACAGACTATACAATAAACCACTATACAATCGACCACTTGACAGAAATCTTTGATTAATATAGTTTTAATTGACTGGGCGCCGTACCCAAGTGGTAAGGGAGCGGTCTGCAAAACCGTTATGCATCGGTTCAAATCCGATCGGCGCCTTTTTTATGGAAGAAGCTGTTAATACAAATAATATTCCCCTGATTATTGCGATTGTCGTGTTATTATGTTCTTCCGCATTTTTTTCCAGCTGCGAAATGGCTTTTTCGGCTCTAAACCGCATAAAATTGAAAAGCCTTGCCGCAAAGAGCAAGCGGGCGCGCCTCGCTCTTAAAATGCTGGAAACTTATGATAAAATTTTATCCAGTGTGCTAATCGGAAATAACGCTGTAAATGTCGCTTCTGCCGCTCTGGCAACGGCTCTTTTTATCAACCTTTTCGGAGAGTCGGGCGTAAGTGTGGCAACTCTTGTGATGACAGTCCTTCTCATGCTCTTTTGCGATATTTCTCCAAAAGTTTTAGCGAAAGAAATTCCTGAAATATCAGCGCTGAGAGCGGCTCCTCTTTTGAATTTAATTGTTATTATTCTGACTCCGATAAATTATTTAACAACAGCGTGGAAAAAATTATTGATGATAATTTTTCCTTTTAAAATTGATCGAAGCACAACAGAAGATGAGCTTATAACATATGTTGAGGAAGTTCGCCAGGAAGGCGGGATTAATATCCGCGAAGAGCAGATGATCAAGCAAGTGATTGGATTTGATGATCTTAAAGTTTCCGGAATTTTTACGCCGCGTGTTGATGTTGAGGCGATTTCAGATACAAGCACAATTGAGGAAATCGATCAAAAATTTATAGAGTCAGGTTTTTCACGCCTTCCTGTTTATCAGGGCTCTATTGACAATATTATCGGAATAATTTTATTAAAAGATTTTTATCATAATGTGATGAAAGGTTTAAAAACACTGAATGAAATAATTAAACCTGTTATTTTTATTACAAAAACTATTAAGGTAAGAAAAGTTCTTAAAACATTGCAGCAAAAAAAATCTTATATGGCAGTGGTTATTGACGAGCATGGCGGTACTTTAGGAATCATAACAATTGAAGATATTGTCGAAGAGCTGGTAGGTGAAATCTGGGATGAGCATGATGAGGTTATTGAACCTGTAAAGAAAACCGATGACGGCTGCTGGATCGTGCTTGGAAGCGTAACTTTTAAAGATATGCTGGAAGCGGTTTCTACCGTTACCGGCGAAGGTACGGAGCATTTATCAAAAGAAAAAATTAATGATGATGCAAACAGCGTTGTTCCTCTTGCTGAACAGCAAAATGGCGGCGGCGTACTTTCAGAGTCTGCCGCACAACGGCAGAGCGGCGATGTTTCCCGTCCCGCGAAAAAAATAATTAACAAGGAAGAAATTCCTGATACAACAGTAGCAAACTGGATAATGGAAACTCTCGGCAGGCTGCCTCATTTAAAGGAAACCTTAACATGGGAAAATTTAACATTAGAAGTGTTAAAGGTTGTAAAGCAGAGAGTAATAGAAGTAAAAATTTCTATTAATTCCTAAAAAGAGAATCAATTAAAAAACGGTCATGCAAATTACTTTAAGATACGAAGAACAAAAAGACTATCGCATTGTAGAAGAGCTGACAAGAGACGCTTTCTGGAACACCTATGTCCCCGGCGCTGACGAACATTTACTAATTCACAAAATGCGTGATGCGAAAGAGTTTATCCGCGAATTGGATTTTGTCGCTCTTTATGATGAAAAAATTATCGGCAATATAGTCTATGCCGAAGCAAAAATAATTGATAATGAAAACGAATATACCGTTTTAACATTCGGTCCTGTAAGCGTTCTGCCTGAATATCAAAATAAAGGCATCGGTTCTAAATTGATCAATCATACGGTAAAATTGTCAAAAGAGATGGGATATAAAGCAATTCTTATTTACGGTGATCCCGAATATTATAAAAGATTTGGTTTTATTGTTTCAAAAGAATATAACATAACGAATAAAGAAGGAAAATTTCCGGCGGCTTTGCAGGTGTTGGAATTATATCAAAACGCTTTAAACGGGATAAAAGGAATATTTAACGAAGGCAAAGCGTACGAGATTGACGCGAAAGAATCGGAAGAGTTTGATAAAGGTTTCGCCTATAAAGAAAAGTTACGGACAATATCACAGGAAAGATTTATTGAGATATCAGGGAAATTTTTGTAAAAAAACTTCAAAGGCACGAAGTGCAGACTGGTGTTTTGCGGAACCCGTGGAATAAACGAATTAACCATAGGCCCCCAAGGCCCTTTGTCTCTTTTACTCTTTGTTCGGTCAGATAGCTGTCCCATTTTTTTGCCATCGCCAGTTGTTCTGATCTGCTTGACGGTAACCAGTCTTTTGTTGCCATAATTGCCTCGCTTGATGCCGCATAAGCGGCGTGTAAAATTGATAGGAAACAACGTTTCCTGGCTCCTTTTTAGTGAATTCTGCTGTTTTCCCCTCATATTTGCATAAATGCAGACTGTTAGGGCGTTTTTTTGACTCGTCAGGGGATTTTTCCGGTACAGAAAAACTCCCTGTTTGGTTGCCCAGTTGTGAAAAGATGTCTGAAAGTTTGCTTTTCATTTATTCGTGCTGAGGGGTTTAATACCCCGAATGCAAATACCTTATAAGAACAACAACCTCGCCCTTCAGAGCGAGGTTGTTGATTTCATTTCTCCTTGAATTGCTCTTGTGCGCTATGGGTAGTGTAGGTGTGCAGGCAAACGATACTTCGAACCTTTGGTTCGCCGAACCTACAGTTCGCGACAGATCGAGTGCCTGACATTCCTGCGCTACCTTTTAAAAACGATTCCTAATCATCTTATCCATTTCATTGTTAAACACAATTTCCTCGGCTTTATTCAGGATCAGATTAGGTAAAATTAAACCTTTCCAAATGACGTTAAAAGCTGTTACAGAGGATTTGGCATTAAATTCAACAGCATTACTACTGTAATCACGCCTGTTTGCCCTGCCGAATATATCCAAAGTATGAGTTCCGTCAGGAATAACAAGTACGGTCA
>Ga0209755_10004218_pt1 | contig 17210 bp, 11 predicted proteins | sample TergutCo191P1_FD_187301 | JGI IMG/M metagenome (GOLD analysis project Ga0209755, IMG submission 187301) | Cornitermes sp. P1 segment gut microbial communities from Petit-Saut dam, French Guiana - Co191P1 (SPAdes) (version 2) | ecosystem: Host-associated > Arthropoda: Insects > Digestive system... | reverse complement strand
TCGTTACAACCCATTAGATAATTACACAAGAGCAAGAAAAGGGGAAACAATACGAATGAAGAAATAGCGTCCATTCCACTAAAATAAAAGTCAAGGGTACTCCAAAATTTTTCTAACCGTTTCACAGAAAAATTTTCGAAGCCTCACCCTTGACTTTTATTTTTCGGCGCGCTTCCTTTTAAACTGCCCGACTCCGTTACTGCATATTGCCCCTTGTAACAATTCGGGCTTTTCCAGTATAGCGCACCGACCGTTCCATTGGGCTAGTAGTAAGCTGAAGTATTAAAACCGCGCGGTTCCTCGCGCCCCCCTTGTCCGCCCTGCATATTTTGAAAGCCGAATGCTTTTCATTAAAAAGTATTCAGGATTTTGTAGTTGCATTTTATTCAGCTTTTTTAGGTATAATTAATTCATCAACAGTACAATCAAAAATGCTGCATAGCTTGCCAATCATTTCAAAAGATATAGACTTTGTTTGATTTTCAATAAGTTTTTTTGCAAACCTAGAATCAGTTTCTAGGTTTTTCTCTAGCCAATATTTTGACCTACTATTTATTGACATCAAATGTTTTATATTCAGTTCAAATTGCATTATTATCACCAATATAATTTTATAGAAAGATGTATTGCAATATAACTGCGTTGCAATACACCTGATTGCGGTCTTGACTTTGATAATTATGTAGTATAAAATGTATCCAGAAATAAGAGTTGACAAGTATGTTGTAACTTGTCAAAATAGGCAGAACAAATCAAGTAAAGTCCTAAAGATAGAACTTTACGGTTTTTAAACTATACCATATTAAAACGTACTTTGAAGGAGGAAATGCACATGACTAAGATTAAGAAAAAAGCACTTCGGGGGATTAGCTTTGTACTAATCTGTTGTATTCTCGTGACACTTTTACCAACTGGTGTTGCTGTAGGATACGGAAACAATGAAGAAATTATAGTAACATCAACCTTCACTACAATGCCTATGGTTATGGCAGGGCAAGCCCATACTGTAGCTCTGCGTAATGATGGTACAGTATGGGCTTGGGGAGCTAATAGTGGTGGGCAATTAGGAGATGGTACTATAATTAATCGCTACACCCCAGTACAAGTACAAGGATTAAGTGATATAACGGATATTGCGACAAGTGGTTCACATACTGTAGCTTTGCGTAATGATGGTACAGTATGGGCTTGGGGGAGCAATAGCAATGGTCAGATAGGTGATGGAACTACAATTAATCGCTACACTCCAGTACAAGTACAAGGGGTAAGTGATATAACGGATATTGCGGCGAGTGGTTCGCATACTGTAGCTTTACGTAATGATGGTACAGTATGGGCTTGGGGACATAATGGCCATGGCCGACTAGGTGATGGTACTACAACCGACCGCCACATGCCAATAAAAGTTAATGAACTAAATGATGTTACAGCTATTGCGTCAGGAGGATTCAATACTTTTGCTCTATGTAATGAGGGCACAGTATGGGCTTGGGGGATTAACGGCCGTTTAGGCGAAGGGGCTACAGGTAATAGTTATGTACCTATGCAAGTACAAGGGCTAAATGATGTAATTACTATTGAAGCTGGTGGTTCTCATGCTTTTGCTTTGAAGGATGATGGAGCATTATGGGCATGGGGGCAAAATAATCATGGTCAATTAGGTGATGGTACTGTAATTGACCGCCGTGCACCTATTCAAATTCATGAAATAAACACTGTATTATCTATTTCTGGGAATAATACTCATAGCATTGCTGTAAATGGTGATGGTACAGTATGGACTTGGGGAAGCAATTCAAGAGGGCAATTAGGTACTGGAGTTGGAATGGTAAATACATCGCCAATACAAGTGCAAGGACTAAATAATGTAACAGCCATTACTGCTGGCAGTTGGCACTCTGCTGTTTTGCAGGGTGACGGTACGGTATGGGCTTGGGGGGATAATTCTAATGGTCAGCTAGGCAATGGAGCTACATCGGGTTTTAGTCTAAATCCTGTGCAGGTTTTAGGAGAAGATGGCATTGGGTATTTCAATGTAGACGTAAGTACGCCACCAATAGATACAGACACAACAATAACTTTACAAAATACCACCGGGATAGTAGGTGTACAAACAACAATAAACGGAATATTTACCAGCGCACTTTCTGCTAATTCCGAAACTATTAGTTTGACAGTTTCTCCCGCTGGTGCTGTTGATTTTGGGCAGATTACTGTAGAGGATAGTATTTTTGATGATTACTTGAATGTATACCATCAGTTTATATCTATACTAATAACGCCAAACACGGCAGGACGGATTATGATAACCGCAACCGCAACAGATGGGACAACTGTAACGGCAGAGATTATGGTTATAATGCCACCATACCTAAACCCAAACAGAAGACCATTTGTTTCTGGGGTGAACAATTTTTCGTTTACCAATTACCCAGATAATTTTCTCAGACAGACTGCGTTTAGAAATGAAGATGGGGCTATAGTGGTAATACTAAATCCACAAGCGGGACATACACTTACAGAGCCATACTACAGCGCGTTGTTATATCACAATCCACTAATGACAGATAGATATAGAAGGCACATAAGATTCTCTATTGGAGGAGGATGGGGTGGTTCCTGTGCTGGCATGGCATGGGTTTCAGCTTTAACAAAAGCGCAAGAATTAACACCTAGTTTCTTTCAGGTTAATCCTTACGCAAATAACCTTTATGAATTAAGGGCACCGAGACACAATAGCGATGTAGCAAACCTTATCACCTATTACCAATTTTTACAAAACACGCCGGCACTTAATCTTATACGTAGCTGGGTTGGTGCAATGGACGAGGAACTTCAACTAAGAAGAATCGTAGACTATATGTTGGAAAGTGACTATCCTGTGTACATAGGTTTCAGGATATACACGGATGCTCTACAAAGAAGAGAGGATTTCATTGGCGGACACGCTGTTCTCGGACACCACATTATAGAAACTGAACATGACTACAGAATAAGTGTCTGGGATCCGAACAGACTATATGAAACACGAACAATATTAATTATAGATAGAAATGAGGAAGGAGGACTTTCAAATGCGCGTTTTGAGCCTAGTTATAGAGTTATGGCTGGTTGGCCTTATACTCGGGTATGGTTGGGGCTTTCGGTGGATTACTTGATTACCGATTCAATTGCAGAAGATTGGAATATTCAGAATATTCTATCCAGAGCCGGAGGGCGAAACCATGCAGACACAATAGGCCATAATGAGCCTTTGACACTACCAAATGAACTAACCAACTGTAATGAACACTGGACGTTCTTAACCACCAATACTACAAATTTCACGATAGCTTCATCAAGTGGTTTAAGTGCAACGTTGGTTGATGGTCGTATGAGTGGTACATTAGATATTAGATATGGGGCTTCTCCCGATGAATTTGGAGCGGAAGTGCAATTAGTATTTATTCTTCCAAATTTGACAGAAGGAGAAACATACACAATTACACCACACAACAATAATGCAACGTTCAGTGCAAGATTGTCATATGGGTGTTACAGATTTCGTGATGTTTGTGTTGCTATTGGCTTTGCAGCGAGAGTTGAAGCGAGGGGAGAAGGAAGCTTTACATTCGGTGCTAACGGAAGTGTGGCGGCAGAAATGGCAAGTGCAACACATATTTCATTGGAAACGGTGTTAGATGGCATAGGCAACACCCTATACACCACAGAAGTTTTCGGTGAGACCACGTCTATATCCATTGATATAGATACAAACAGACGCAAAATAGTTTCATCCGACACAGATAATCTTGAAATAACATTATCAGGATCTTTTGCGGATGTTACTTTTCCTAATGTTGACGTGTCAAGCGATATAACAGTAATGCATAGTACAGACAGCGTCTGGCTTGTAAATGAAGATGGCGACACTCTTAGCACCAGAAACATCCCTGGAACTGATTCACCACGGCACACAATACAACTTTTTTGGAATGATGGCGGCTCTGCCGTGGGTGGTGGCGTTTATACTGTTGGTAGTGATATAACCATCACAGTCAGACCAGATAATGGATACGTGTTCTTAGGCTGGTATGAAGAGAATGGAGGCAGAGCAAGTCAAGATTTGCGCTACACCTTCACGGTATCTGGTGATAGAACATTAATAGCTAGGTTTGCTCCGTTAGCAACAGAACCGCCGACAATTCCAGTAATAGGTATATCTATTGCTGGAGCGGTTACTCGTAATCTAACAGTTAATCAGCTACTCCAACTAACAGCAATAATAACCCCAGCTAATGCAACAAATCAAAATGTAATATGGTCATCAAGCAATACAAATGTTGTAAGAGTTTCTGCAACTGGGCAAATTACAGCGGTTTCTGTTGGAACTGCAACTATAACTGTGAGAACCGAAGACGGAAATCATATAGCAATGGTTACAATTACAGTAACAACAGCACAAGGTGGAAACGACAATAACGATACTGGTTATGATAGTATAGTAGGTGGAAATGAATATACCGGTGGTCAACAGTTGTTACCGACAGTAATACGACCGCCTGTACAAGCACCAGAGAAAAATCTGTATCAAGACTACGAATTACCAAACGAAGAAGCAACCGCATATATTCCTGAAATACAGTTGTTACCAATTCCACCTGTTCCCCCGCCTAGACAATTTCCTTTTACAGATGCAGCAACAACAGCATGGTATTACCCATATGTTAGAACAGTTTGGGAGCGTGACATATTCCAGGGTACAGCACAAAATAGATTTAGCCCACAAGAAAGCATGACACGTGCAATGTTTGTACAAATGTTGGCAAATCATGAAGGAATAAATACGACTGGGTTTACAACTTCAAGCTTTAATGATGTGGGGGCAAATGCTTGGTATTTTGGAGCAGTTGAATGGGCGGTACAAATGGGTATTGTAGAAGGTGTAGGAAATGGAAATTTTGAACCAAGTACACCAATAACCCGTGAACAAATGACTGTTATGCTATATCGTTATGCTAATATTATGGGTATTGAACTTTCGCAAGGTGCAGAAATTGTATTTACAGACAAAAATACAATTTCTGATTGGGCAGTAAGCGGAGTGAATGCAATACAAAGAGCAGGTATCATAACTGGTAGACCGGACGGGAATTTTGACCCGCAGGAAACAGCTACGAGGGCAGAAGTGGCAGCATTGTTTGTAAGATTTTTAGATGTAATAGAATAGGCAAATAAATCGAAATCGGAAGTCTGAAATTATGGGCTTCCTTTTTAGTTGCCGTATATATTTTAAATTTTCTTTTTGACCAAGCAATGTCACAAATAAATTTTATTCCATCAAGAAGTAACCCCGATATTCCTGTTTAAGAAGAACACCTTAAAAAAATACTGAAAAAATAAGACAAAAAATACTTATCTTTGTCCATCGTCCTATGCTCCCACATTTATTTATCCCCTGCGGGCAACGAAGAGAGTCTGTGGTCTCGCCCCTTTGGCGCGAGACCACAGACTCTCTTCGTGTAACTACATCTGGAAGAAGTAGTCATATAAATAAATGTGGGAGCATAGGGTAGTAGATAAGTGGAGAGGTAGAGTAGTTGAGTGGGGGGAAGTGAGAAGAGAAGTAGAAGAAGGTGAAGAGATGGACGAGAAGAGTAGTAAGTTGGTGGTGCTCAAAAGAGATAGAAGAATAATAAGAGAGATTGATAGGTGGAGAGTGTGTCAGGGAAGACATATAAGGGAGTTAGTTGGGTTTAGTGGGCAGAGGGCGTGCGATAGAAGGTTAAGAAAATTGGTACAGTCAGGATATATAGGCAGAGAGAAGATATTGTACGGAGTGGCGGGAATATACAGGGTAACAAGTAAAGGGGCAAGACTAGAAGGGTTAGGAAACAGCAAGAGTAAAATCAGAATAGAACAGATAAGACATGATATAGCGGTGCTGGATACGGCAATATATTTGAGCAAAGCACAAGAAATAGAGTACAAAGACATAAGGACAGAACTAGAATTACATAGAATAGACGGGTTCGGAATCAGAAAACACAGACCAGATTTTGTGTTCAAAAAAGACGGCAAGACAATATGTGTAGAAGTAGAACTCGCGCTAAAATCAAAAAATAGGTTTGAGAACATTATAAGCAATAACTTCATGGATTATGACAGGCAAATATGGGTTGTACCAGACCTAGAATGCAAGATAGCAAAAACACTGCTAAATAGTAGAACAATGTACCCAAACATTCAAATAATGGCGATAGGCCAAATACAAGAAACAAAGGAGAATGAAGAAAATATACAATGTAATACAAACCCTGTGGAACCGGGGCAGATAGATTTGGAAATATAATACTTCTAACGGTGATATTAATAGCAAGTATAGCTGTGCTACTAATAATTAGGCGCAATATGCAATTAAGGAAAATCTACAACTTTAGAAAAGAGCTGAAAAGAATGAAACCACCCAGAAAAACCAAAAACGCAGAGCCACAAGAGGGAACGCTAATAGGGTACGCCGGAAGAAGACCTGTATATATAGCAGATAATGCAAAACATGTTTTTGTATGCGGTACTACAGGAAGTGGGAAGACCGTTGCGCTTTCCAACTTCATAAAAAGAACCATCGACAAGGACTATCCAGCACTAATAATAGACGGAAAGGGCGATACTGGACAAGGCTCAATATTAGACATTATAAATACCATGAATCACGGAAAGAAAAAGAAAGTATATGTTGTAAACCTGTCAGAGCCAACAAATTCAGACCACTATAACCCATTCAAAGGGGCTTCACCAACAGTAGCCAAAGACATGATAATAAACATGACAGACTGGAGCGAAGAACATTACAAGCTAAATGCGGAAAGATACCTACAAAGAGTATTGCAAATGCTAGAAATCGGCCAGTATGAGTTATCCTTTAAAAGAATTATAAAATGCATGAACATAGATAAGTTTGCACTACTAAGCAAAACCCTACTAGAGGGCGGACTAATTACAAAAGCGCAGCACTTAGATAATATCGAGTTATCAGGAACAAGCGGAAAAATATCGCAAAGTTCAATCGCTAGATTTAGTACAATTGTAGAAAGTGAGATAGGCGGGATATTTGCAAGTGATGGTATAGATATAGCGCAGGCATTACATGAAAATGCAATAATACTATTTATACTAAATCCGCTTACTTATCCCGAACTATCGCCAGCCTTTGGCCGCCTTGTGCTAATAGATTCAAAAAAAGCCATAGGCAAACTATTTGACGCAAACAAGGAAAAATCCGAGCCACAACAAACCTTTTTCATCATGGATGAGATAAATGTATATGCAACAACAGCCCTAACCGACCTAGTAAACAAAAGCAGAAGCGCAGGGGTTACATGTGTACTAGCAACGCAAAGTTTATCAGACTTAGACTTTGCCTGTGGTGAAGCATACAAAGAACAAATTATAGAAAACTGCAATAATTACATAGTTATGAGACAAAACAGCGGAGTAAATGCCGAAAAATGGGCAAACATTCTAGGCACAAGGGCTACAATGGAAGTTACATACCAACTACAACAAAGAGGACTAGAAACATCAGAAACAGGGTTTGGAAGTGCAAGACGTGTAAGAGAATTTCTTTACCACCCAGACGATATAAAAACACTGCAAACAGGCAAAGGATTTTACTTATCAAGGGATACAAATGTCAATTGCAGAATAAATATAAACAAAGAATTTTAGCGGAGGGAACAAATAAATGTCATTTATGCAGTCGATGGAGCGAATACTCGAAAGACTACGCCAAAATTGGTTTATACGGTTTATAGGCTCAAATTTTTCATACATAGTCTGGTTTGGAGTATACTTTTCATTTGCATTGTGGATAGTAGGAAATAATCTAAGGGGCTTTCTTATTGTCGGGGGAATATATGGAGAATCCATAGCAATAGCGTTAAGCCCATTGGGTGAAATCATATTGCAGATACTAGAGGAATGCAGAGAACCAGCAACCGAGCAAGAAAAAAATTATTTGCTGCCGTTGTTTGAAGAAGTGTATGAGTATGCAAAAGAAATGAATCCTGGCCTAAACAAAAAAATAAAAATCTATATCATGGACGCAATGTATGTAAATGCATTTGCCATAGGGCGGAAAACAATAGCAGTAACAAGGGGAGCAATGTCAACATTCACCGCCGACGAGCTAAAGGGAATTATAGCCCACGAGTTAGGCCATATGTCATATGGGCATACAAAAGCACTGCTATTATCACTCATAGGAAATTTATTTTTTTCAGTTATTGTATGGGTACTAAAACTACTCTTGAATGTTTTAATAATTATCTGCAATATTGTTTCACATTTCAGCGCATTGGGGTACTTCTTTGGAATCATCATCTTTTTAATACGAATGCTACTTGACGTAGCAAATTTCCTATTTGTAAACGTCAGTGAAATGATTTTGGCGATGAACAGTAGAGCAAACGAAATACAGGCAGATACATTTGCTTATGAAATTGGATATGGCAAAGAATTAATTGATGGAATGTATTTACTGCAAAAGGCTTCTATGGGAGCAAAAATAAAGCTATCGCAAAGAGTAAAGGCTTCCCATCCGCATTTAGCCTATAGGATTACAAGGCTAGAGAAGCTAGAGAATGAGGGCGTAGCATAGTAGTAGCCATAGTATTCCATGACCCCCTTGCTAAACAAAACCTGCGAGCATAAGAAAAATATACCTGTTTGAAGTGATGAAGTCACGAATAGGTATATTTTTTGTTGGGCGCATATACTGGAAGCCTGGGGTATGGAAAGTGACAAGAAAAATTATAAAGAATTACAATAAATTAAAATCAATTATATTTTGACAATGCTACTAAAAGATGTTTGAGGTATGGGATAGGATCTTATTGCCTTATAGTAAACTTACGCAAAAATCTTTAAAATGGTTGACAAGTCCGAGTTAGAAAACATATAATGTCTTTAACAAAGAGTGGTAAGAAACATAATCGTTCTATCACTTTAACCATTAAGTCAATAGTCCACAGAAAGACAAGCTCTTAATGGTTAGGTGATAAATGACTATTAAACCAAGCACTTTGACGATTTTATGAGATTGTTTTCACTAGGGTTTATGCATATTGTACAAACAATTTTGCTTCATACCCGGTAGGTCGTGTGTTCGAGTCACACCGTCGCTACCAAACAAAATCGCTGAAACCCTTGACCAGACTGTTAACCGGTAGGTCCCTGGTTCGAATCCTGGTCGGGGAGGATAAAGCCCTGTAAACATCAAGTGTTTGGTGTTTGCAGGGTTATTTGTTTTTTATAGTATCCCAAGTCAAGAAAATGTGTTTGGTGGATGATATACTAAATATGTTGTCGGTAAAAATTATCGACAATGGCAGAGGTATGCCTTTGTCAAAAGATTTGCATGCAAGTAAAATCGTGTTGGATAAAATATTGGCCGGAAGCCCCATAACTAATATGTTTCTGCTGAGTAATCGACATCAAAAAAAGGCTGTTTCGCTAAGCATTTAAATCACCGTTCTTCCCTAAAATAATTAACCCCAATATGCCCAGGTGGACTATGCTCTTTGCGTTGTCGAATGCTGGTAAAAATAAGCACCAAAATGGTGGCGACGTAAGGGAATGTATCGTATATTTGCATGGGAATCCCTAGCGGTAGGTAAAAGCGCATAATCGTAAGCCCACCAAAAATTAGCGAACCTAAAATTGCACGGCGCGGGCTCCACGTTGCAAAAATAACTAAAGCCACAGAAATCCAGCCAAAGCCACGTACGGCATCATGAACCCACACGCCGGAAGTGGTCACCATAGCAATATACATGCCGCCAAGTCCGCAAATGCCACCGCCTATGCAGGTTGCAAGGTATTTGTATCTGGTTACATTAATGCTGGCGGCGTCCGCTGCCGAAGGGTTTTCGCCTACGGCTCTAAGATTAAGCCCCCAGCGTGACTTGTTCAAGAAAATGGCCATGGCAATAGCAATGGCAACTGCTAAATAAACCAAGATGTTATAATTAAAGAACAACGGCCCAATCACAGGAATATCGCTAAGGAATGGGATGTTAAGCCTGGCAAAGCCTTCCCGCGCGCGGCTGCTTATGCCCATAAACCCGGTAGGAGAAGACCTCCCTATTACGTCGCCAAAAAAATTGCCAAAACCCACCCCAAATATAGTAAGTGCCAGCCCTGTAACATTCTGCTGAGTACGCATAGACACAACTAAAATGCTATAAATAAGCGCACCAAACGCACCCGCCAAAAAAGCACCTAAAATTGACAACGTAACAGCAATAGGTCCGACAAGCTCAACTCCAAACCACATCTCTAAAAGGAAGACAGAAGCCAGTCCGCTAACAGCCCCCATGAACATCATGCCCTCGACGCCCAAGTTTAAGTTGCCGGATTTTTCTGTCAACAATTCGCCTGTAGTGCCGAATAACAATGGCGTACCGGCTAAAACAGCAGCGTTGAAAAAGTTAATGAATGTGTCCATATTACCTCCTACTCGGCTTTATTGCGAAAAACTAAGCGATAACTAACAAAAAATTCACAAGCTAGCATGAAGAATAGAATTATGCCGATTAAAACTGTGGCTATGGTAGATGGTATCATAAACTCTGTTTGGATGCGCCATGCACCGCGTTCTAACATAGCTATAAAAAAGGCAGATAAAATCATAATGAGTGGGTTTAGGTGGGATATCCAGGCAACGATGATGGCGGTAAAGCCTACGCCCCCTGCGGTTGTTTCATCCAAGGTAAAATTGGATCCGGATACTTGTATGAAACCAACAATACCGGCAATTGCGCCAGAGATGAACATTGTCCTCATGATTATTTGCTTTACATTCATGCCTGCATAGCGGGCGGTGTTTTCGCTTTGGCCTACTACGCCAAGCTGATAACCCTGCTTTGTATACCCAAGATAGAAGTAAACCAGCCCAGCCAATGCCAGCATTATAATCCAGCCTATGTGAATGCCCATGACAAGAGGTAACCTGGCGGCACGGTCAAACATGTCGATAATTGGGAACCCGCCCCTGTATGGACTGCGCCAGGGCCCTGCCTGCAAATATAAGATAAAGCCAAAAGCTACATAGTTTAGCATAAGTGTAAACAGCGTTTCATTTGTACCCCATTTTGCACGAAAAAACGCAGGTATCAGCCCCCAAAGGCCGCCCGCAGTTGCCCCAGCGATGCCCATAACAATAAGTAGGACAGGGCGGGGCATATTTTGGTGCTGGAACAACGCAAAATAAGTTGCGGCTATTCCGCCAACCAGTATTTGTCCCTCTGCTCCAATGTTCCAAAATCTCATTTTAAATGCCAGGCCTACTGCCAAAGCTGCGCCAAGGAGCGGCACGGTAGTCCTGATGGTCTCATTAAAACGCATCTGGCTGCCAAAGGTGCTGCTTACCATTTCACCATACACTGCAAGAGGATTGTGACCAAGGGCGAGTATCAAGAACGAACCAACAACAAGCGCTGCTAAAAGGCCAGCTGCGCGGATTAACCAAGCCTGACTTGTGGGTATGGTATTACGTTTGGCGATACGAATGAGGGGTTGTTTTTTAGTCATTTTCAATCACCTCGGGGGCTTGGTTCGTCATCAATAGCCCAAGCTGCTCTTTGGTAGCAGTTGCCCCATCTACTATGCCGCTTATTCTGCCACTGTTAAGCACTATTATGCGGTCTGCCAGTTCTACAAGCACATCCAAGTCTTCGCCAATAAATAAAATGGCGACTCCGGCCTGCTTCTGCTGGTTTATCAAATCATAAATAGCGTAGGAAGAGTTTATGTCCAAGCCGCGAACAGGATACGCAACAATTAGCACTCTGGGTGAAGACTCAATTTCTCTGCCGATAAGAACTTTCTGCACATTGCCGCCGGACATACGACGTACAGGCTTGTTTACGCCAGGAGTTACAATTTTTAAACGATCAATAAGCTTTTCCGCTAAACTTCGCGAGCTTTTGCGGTCGACAAAAGGCCCTTTGCCCGTGTCGTAATAACGCAGCATAACATTGTCTGTCATGTCCATGCTGGCCACAAGCCCCATGCCCAAGCGGTCTTCTGGCACAAAGGCCATGCTTATACCAAGTTCCTTAATTGCCGTTGGCGTTTTCCCAACAATATCGGTTACTTCTTTAGCATCTGGATGGTACATTATGCTACCGTTTTTAACAGGGTAAAGCCCTGTGATTATCTCGCAAAGTTCCCGCTGGCCGCTGCCTGCGATACCTGCAACACCCAAAATCTCACCGGATTGCAAAGTAAAGCTGATATTATCCAAAGCAAGAGTGCCGTCAGTAGTCACGCAGGTCAAATTTTTGATATTAAGCCTGTCTTCCTTATTTTCGACTACAGGGCGGTCTATTTGCAAGCTAACTGCACGCCCCACCATCATTTCAGTTAATTCTTGCTGGTTGGTTTCCGCCGTATTAACAGTAGCAATCGACTTCCCTTTGCGCAAAACATGAACCCTGTCCGATACAGCCATAACCTCGTGCAGCTTATGTGTGATGATTACTACGGCCTTACCGTCTTCTTTAAGTTTGCGCAGCGTTGCAAAAAGCTTCTCGGATTCCTGAGTAGTAAGAACAGCTGTAGGCTCGTCCAAAATCAAGATGTCTGCACCACGATACAACAGTTTAACAATTTCCACAGTCTGCTTTTCACTAACCGGCATGTTATAGACTTTTTTGTCCGGGTCCAAGTCAAAGCCATAACGCTCGCATATTTTATGTATCTCCTGGCTTGCAGATTTACGGTTTAAGAACGCTTTTCCGGGCAAGCCAAGCACAATATTCTCTGTAGCAGTGAATACATCCACTAACTTAAAATGTTGATGTACCATACCAATACCCAGCGCATGGGCATCTTTGGGCGAGCGGATAGATGCAACTTTACCGCTCACCTCGATTTCGCCCATATCTGGGTAGTAGATACCAAACAGCATATTCATCAAAGTAGTCTTACCGCTCCCGTTCTCCCCAAGCAACGCCAAAACTTCGCCCCATTTTACATCAAATGAGACGTTATCATTGGCCACAACCTGATCGAACTTTTTGGTTAGGTTCTTAGTTTGAATAGCTGTTTGCACTATGCCACCTCTTTAATTGTTACTCTATTACGGTAATACCTTCAATAATATGAATCCAAGATGGAGCTGATAGCGGCTCAATCCATTGCTCACCAGGTGCAAGCAGTTGTTCGCCTTCATTTGAGTAAAGAGGGCCTGTGAAGATGTGTAACTCGCCAGAGCGAAGTCTTGCTTCCTCGCTAGCAACGGCCTCTGTCATGCCTTGTACGTAAGTGTTAGGATTAAATGGTGAAAGAAGAACCATGCCGTCGTTTAGGCCGTAAAGCACGTCTGTGCGAGGTTGACCGCCGCCAAGAACTGTGCGCACTGCGTAAATTAGATATACTTCCCAAGCAAACATGGGTGATAGTAGTGTCGCATAAGGTGCGATAGCGTTCATGTCGTTGTTGTAGCCAACGCCCCATACGCCTGCGTCTTGTGCGGCAAGTTGGGTTGCAGGGCTGTCTACGTGTTGGCCAAGTACGTCTGCGCCTCTGGCGATTATTGACTCGGCGGCTTGTCTTTCAAGCGTTGGGTTATTCCATTGGTTTATGAATGTTACATACATCTCTACGTCTGGGTTAACGGATCTTGCGCCCAAGAAGAATGCTGTAAGGCCGGTGATTACCTCGCCATTTGGATGTGCGCCTACGAAGCCAATTACATTGCTTTCTGTACGTAAACCTGCGGCAATGCCAGAAAGATAACGTGCTTGAGACATGTTGCCGAAGTAGTTAAAGAAGTTAGGCAAATTAGCGTCTACAGCCATGTTGCCTGTTGCGTGGAAGAACATTACATCGGGATGTTCTTGTGCAGCTTCAAGCATTGCACCGCCAAAGCCAAAGCTTGTACCAAATATAAGGTGTGCGCCCCAATCCATGGCCTCGTTGATAGCAGCGGGAACATCGCCCGCGGTGGTGTTAAAGAAGTTTCTTATTTGATCGTCTGGGCAAATGTTAAGAGCTTCTGCCATAGCAAGTGTGCCGCGATGCTGGCGATAGGTGTAACCTTGATCGTCAATTCCGCCTACATGAATGAACGCGATGCGAACGTTTTCATAAGTTGCGTCATCAAGGGATACGCTGTCATCATTCCTGTTACAAGCAGACAGCGCCACAAGGGCAACTACAAGAAGTAAGAGCAAAACATACTTTTTCATTTTCTTTCCTCCTAAGATTATAGCCATTAGAGGCCGAATATAAAAGCCCGTGAGAGTATGATTTTACCGCTTCATACACTTCACGGGCTTGTGAACAACACAACCCTACCTGTTGATAGTATTTTGCGACCCATCATAAAAGCCGCATGTGTGTAAATTAAAACCTTTTCTTGCAAAAGCTCTATGATGACCATTGTTGTACCTCCTCTCTCTATGTAATGATATTGAAATATATATAGCTATCATACTCTTGTAGCGCACGAGAGTCAAATTGCATTTTTTTCCAATTTCACAAGAGTGGAAAGTATATAAAGACGTTAATAATGCCATACCAATAGCCAAAATAAAAAATTTTATTTCCATCTTCATGAAGTTGACCCCACTATGTAACCGATGTTCCTATTTGCTAAAATAGTTTCGTCTGGTGAAGTCAATATGTTGCGAGCTGGACAATTTATTTTCATACAATTTGCACCTTTATGGCAATTGTTCTTAGTCACTTTCATATATTTTTTGCCAAATTTCATTGGCAATATGGCGGGGGAGCTCAACTAACCCGCCGCCGCAGCAACTGCAATGATGAGCTGAATTAGGTACCCAGAAAAACCGATGTCTGGGGCTTTGATGATAAACCCTAATAAGTCGTTCTAATTGACATAAATCCATTTTTCTAACGAGTGCATCATCCCTGTACAATAAAATAGCATATCTACCAAACACAGAATTAAATCCTGTTGCTCTTGCGACCATAGTGTGGCCAATGAAGCGATTAATAAACTTCTCATCGTAAATAGTCACAATGGTTTCCCCAAACTCCTGAATTTCTATTCTATTTACACGATTCATTTGCCATCTATCAAATGCGACAGAGCCAATCGAATGCGCATTGCTTCCCGGTACGTTTATTGCAACAAACTGCAAAAAAACAATCCATAATAAAAATATTACGATTATCCCCACAAGCACTTTATACCTTGCAATTTTTGCCATAATCGTGTTTTTGTTTTCTTTGTTGGAAGCTAAAGACGCATCACATGATGCATCTTTAGCTTCTACTGTATTGTTTTGTTGTTTGGTCATTTTACATAGCCTCCAAAGAAAATTAATGCATGTTAACTCGTTCGCCCGTTGTAGCATCAATCATAACTTTATTAAGAAGGTCATAATCCTCTAAAAACACCCATGTTGCTGTAACAAGGCCATTACGGATAACATATGCGTTTGAAACATGAAGCATAGTAGGCAAATTACTAGTCAGGTAATTTTCGCTATATATCTCCTTTAGCGATTCAATTGCCTGCTCAATTGTAATTTGATTGTTTGCTACTCGCCGTTGTGCTTGTGCTACAGTCATATTACGCCAATTATGATGCAAATCAGTTATTCCATTTGCATTAAAGCTAATAGATATTCCATCGCCTCTATCAGAGAAAACATCTACACCATTAATTTGCCTTATAAAATCAACCGTAACGCTTACTATTTCTGGATCCATAAACTCTCCGGTAACTATATCAAGTAAAGACCTTTGAGCTTTAGACACAATTATTCTGTAATTTGAATCAGCCGGAAGCGATTCAAGGCTATTAAGATGGCTCCTTGCTACTTCCACTGCTTGCTCACCACACATTTGCAATCCTATGCCTTGAGCGCCTAAATCCACATTAGTATTCCTAAAAGTGATACTCCCATCACCTTCGAATGTTAACACACGGTACTCATCTGATACAAGCACCTGTTCTATCATTTGTCTGGTAGCATGGTTAATAATATTATCCGAAAAACCAACTGAGAGATACGGATCCATATCACCTGATGCGTTTGCAAACTCAAGAACCAATCCGCTGAACTCATATACATTGTTTGCATGAATAATTGGTAATGGAGCTATCGACAAATACCTTCTGTATAAGAAAATTTGTGGAGTGGCTGAAGTTGAGGTTCTTGCTGTAAAATAGTCAAAACGGTCAAGAGAATTATCTCGATGATATAGTGCCGCCCAATTTGCAGAACCTCTTCCCCAAATATTGCCACTGTGAGCAAGATGCCATGCTTGAACGATAGTAGCGTTAATGGAATTACCTGTTGTCCTTGCAAGAAAGTCGCTCAGCATAGGATATCCAAGATCTCCACTGCTACTCGGAGCACTGCCGTAGAACCCCAATATCCCATGCATCCGATTCGGACTTCCAAGCATTGTTCTTGCCCATATCTGTGCATTGTTCAGGCCGTTCCAATAATTGCCATTGCCTTCAAGTGGGCTAAAGTTTAATTGAGAACAAGTGTACAAAATTGCCCATCTTGTTCTGTCGTTCCAGGTTGAATTAGTTCTCGTTGTACTTCCATTCAAGAAGTCTGCCCCAATTACAACCTGGTTATTAATCGCAGGACGAAATAGAGATTGAAACAAATTTTCATTTGTCAAGCCTGACGCCGCCGAAATTAATCCCACAGCATTTCTATTCCTGTCCTGCACAAGCATTGATGCTGCATTGGCACCGTGGCCAGCGATAAAGACGACATCCGATTCCCTTGCGCGAGTCACAACTGTACTTGCTGATGCAAAAGCACCTGTTGAATTGTTAAACGTCCCTCGACTTGTGTAGCCAATATTGGTTAGGCGATTAGATACTAACGTTACAGGGCAACGACTACCGTACCCGATAAGAAATGCAGAAAATCTCAATGCCTCAATCTGCACCCAAGCGGAATAGCCCGGGTTTGTTGACACGTTTGTGCCTGTACCCCTGACAAGCACCCTGATGAATCCATTGGCATCTGTGGCCATAGGCACAAAGGTTCTGCCTGTTGCACCAGAAATGTTGATCCACAAACCGCCGCCGCCATATCTTTGCCACTGAAACGTAATAGCAGGGTTGCTGACTGAGGCGGAATACGTGACATTGGCGGTAAGTGTTGAACCGACCCTTAACGTACCAGTAATGCTGACGTGGTTAATGTTTACGAGGTTAGGTG
>Ga0209755_10004217_pt1 | contig 17211 bp, 16 predicted proteins | sample TergutCo191P1_FD_187301 | JGI IMG/M metagenome (GOLD analysis project Ga0209755, IMG submission 187301) | Cornitermes sp. P1 segment gut microbial communities from Petit-Saut dam, French Guiana - Co191P1 (SPAdes) (version 2) | ecosystem: Host-associated > Arthropoda: Insects > Digestive system... | reverse complement strand
TCGGGTTTGTTCCACCCGCTTTGCTCGCAGTTCGGCTTGCGCCTTTAATGAGCTGGTTGAAACTCTCTTCAAAGGTCACTCTGCGACCTTTATAACCAGTCGTATTCACGTTAGAGATGTTATTACCGATAACATCCATTCGTGTCTGGTGATTCATCAAGCCGGTTACACCGGAATTTAGAGATCTTAACATTTTGGACTCCTAACAATATTCTTCAAATTTATTATTGCAAAAATCGTGCCAATTTGAAAACGTCAGAACCCCGATTCACTTGATTTAAGGATTTTCTTGATTTTTTAATATTATGCTTAACAATCCTGTTAATCCTTTAATCCTGAAAATCGGGGTTCTGACGTTTATTCCAACTTGGAATATAGGGCGTATCTTTTTTATTTGAGGTTATTGAAATTATTTACTATATTTATAATAGATTCAATATCGTCGCAAGACAATATGAGTTTAGGTTTTGAATCTCCTTGTTGCGCCTGTTCTGCAGGTAAGCCGAAAGCCACCTCAGCGGGAGTCATCTGCTGTTGGTCAAGGAGATTCAAAACCTTTTCTTTATTGAAATATAGCCCCTTGCCTTGTTTAATCCAATTTATCCACTCGTGCTTTACCCCTTTGTCTGAACCAGAATTCACAGAATTTTCAGGATTTACAGAATTATTTTTTGGCAAATTCTGTGTTTTTTGTTGAAAATCAATTTGTATTCCAAGCTTTTGCTTCCAAAGTTGATTAAAAGCCCTGTCTGAAAGTTATATGCTTCCAAATAATTCTTCGCTTGAGCTAAATGAACATCTTCCAAATTGATTACCGCTTTCAATTCCACGATTATTCTACCCTCTATTATGAAATCTGCCCTGCGAGTTCCGACCTCAATATTTTTGTAAAATACGGTTTGCTCCCTTTCCCTCACAAACTCAATGCCAGAATCGCCAAGCTCAATAGCAAGGCTCCTCTGATATATAACTTCTTGAAATCCATTACCAAGTGCGTTATGAACTCGCATAGCGCACCCAATCACCCTATAAGTCAATTCATCTTTCACAGAATTCTGGCAATTCTGAAAATTCTGTGAATTCTGGTTCAGACAGTTGTTGGCCATAATATCTCCTATTTATTACTTAGACGGAATTCGGAGGAAAAAAAATGAAAAAAATGCAAAAATGTAAACATTTGTTTGCAAAATGCAGGGTTTTTATTTTTTTGTCCGATTTTTGCTCTGAATTCCGTCTAAGGAGTATGAACAGAAATATGGATTTTAAGAAAATGCTGCAAATTGCGGCAGATTCCGATTTACCTGTATTAATAACAGGGGAATCAGGAACAGGAAAAGAAGTCGCCGCCAGAGAGCTTCACGCTCTTAGCAGGCGTAAAAATGCGCATTTTGTTGCGGTAAACTGCGGCGCAATCTCTGCGGGAATCGCCGAATCGCTCTTTTGCGGCCATGTTCGGGGGGCTTTTACCGGAGCAAGCCGGGAACACCAGGGTTTTGTAAGAGCAGCAAGCGGTGGAACGCTTTTTTTGGACGAGGTGGCGGAACTTCCGCTCGAAATTCAAAAAAGCCTGTTGCGCACCCTGCAAGAACGAACAGTCACGCCTGTAGGCAGCCAAAGAGAAATACGGGTTGACTTCCGACTTGTCTGCGCAACACACAGAGATTTGCCCTTTTTGGTGGAAAAAGGGCTATTTCGCCAGGATTTATACTTTAGGCTGGCTGCCTTGCCCATAAAAATCCCCCCACTAAGAGAAAGAAGCGACCTGCGAAGCATAGCCATGTCTATATGGCAAGAAAACGAGCCGTTAACTGAACAAAATTTCAGCATTTTGCAAAACTATTACTGGCCCGGCAACATAAGGCAGCTTAAAAATGTCCTTGAACGCTACGCTCTTTTCAAAAAACACGGTTACGAACTGGAATCCCTGCTAAAAACCGAATACAGCCAACTAAACGAACCTCCCCCGCCCCAATACAAACCAAATAGCGAAGAAATAGAAGAAAAAATAGACCTATGCAAAGGCAATAAAAGCCGTGCCGCTAAAAAACTGGGCATAAGCCGAGGATTACTGTATTATTATATGCGAAAAACACACAAGTAGAGACGGATAATTATCCGTCTCTACTGTGTATTTGTATATTCCTTTATATTATATGGTAACCACAGCACTTGAAAATCTGGAAAAATGTTTTCCGCAACAGTTGAAAGGCAAACGGCTCGGTGCCGTTTTGCACCCTGCATCCATCACGGCAAACTTGCAGCACACACTTGCAACGCTGGAAAAACACAACGGCTCGCTCTTCAAGCTCGCCGCACTCTTTGGTCCACAGCACGGAATTCTAGGCCACACCCAAGACAACATGATAGAATGGGAAGGCTACACAGACCCACGCCTCGGTGTTCCGGTTTACAGCTTATACGGCGAACACAGAGAACCATCACCCGAAATGCTAAAAGACCTTGATATGCTCCTGGTTGACCTGCAAGATGTTGGCGCAAGATATTACACCTTTATCTGGACACTTTACCTCTGCATGAAAGCTGCGGCAAAACGCGGCATTCCCGTAATTGTAATAGACCGCCCAAACCCCATAGGCTGCCACATAACAGAAGGCCCGGTCTTAGATCCCGAATACAAAAGCTTTGTGGGTCTCTATCCCATACAGGTGCGGCACGGAATGACCATCGGCGAACTCGCATTGCTATTCAAAGAAAACACAGAAGTTCATGTATTGGAAATGCAAGGCTACAAAAAAGATATGTGGTTCGACCAAACCGGCCTTCCCTGGGTAATGCCCTCCCCCAACATGCCAACCCTGGACACCGCAATAGTATATCCCGGGCAATGCCTGCTGGAAGCCACCAATGTAAGCGAAGCACGAGGCACAACAAAACCCTTTGAGTTTTTTGGCGCGCCATGGATTGAAGCACCGGAAATATGCGCACACCTCAACGCACTAAAACTGCCCGGAGCCTATTTCAGAGAAAACCACTTCCAGCCCACGTTCCACAAATACGCAGGGCAAATCTGCCACGGAGCGCAAATTCACGTGTTAAACAGAGAAGAATTTTTGCCCTTCGAAACCACAATCCAAATCCTCAAATACCTGCGGGCACGCCACCCAAACGACTTCGCATGGAAACAACCACCCTACGAATACGAATTCAAAAAACTGCCGATAGATATTTTGCTCGGAAGCCCTTTTACTAAATTCCTGTAAATGTTCCAGCGATTACCATATCTAATAGCAGAGGCTTTCAGAGGGCTTTTCAGGCATCGCCTTGTTATAATACCATCGCTTGCCACAACTTTTTTGTGCTCATTTCTGCTGATAACAAGCATGAACGCACTTAGCTTTGCCGTATCGCTCTCCATGCGCTCCGCATCGCTATACAGATTAGAAGCATTTTTCTTAAACACACCTACACACGAACAGGCAGATTCCATCTCATCAATAGTAGCCTCTTACGAAAGCGTAAGCTCGCTGATCTACTTTTCAGACGAAGAAGCTCTCAGCGAATTCAAGCAAATTTTCCCGGAAGACATGCTGCACCTCGTTGAGGGTAATCCTTTGCCTGCATCTCTTCGCATTCAGATAAGAGCCAATATGCACGACCTTGAGACAATTCAAAAAACATCCGAGCGTCTGCTAACAATGCCCGAAATATCCGTTGTAAAATCCCCAATCGAATGGATCAAACGCTGGGAAGATTTCAAATGGCATTTCTTCGCAATACCCATAGCCGTATCCGCATTCATGCTGATTATATTATGGTTGATAATGTGGAACGCAATAAGGCTAACGCTAATCTCAAGAAAAGAACTGGTGCACAACATGAAGTATTCCGGCGGTTCTCCGTTTTTCATACAATTCCCTTTTGCGTTGGAAGGCTTGCTGCAAGGGCTTGCAGGTGCAGGTCTGGCCGCCGTGCTTTTTGAGGTAATCAAACAACCTATAGTCACAGAATTCCCGCTAATAGCAGAATTCACGCAAAAAAATTACCACGCAAGCCTCTTCGTTTTACTCTTCGTAGCAATATCGGAAGCCGCAGTTTATTTTTTCACTGTAAGAAAATTCCTGGTAAGAGGAATATAAATGAGAATTCTGTTAATCCTGCTAATTCTGGGAATTCCTGTTCAGACTTTTGCCCAGACTAACACTTCCGTTGACAAGCAGCTTAAAAGCCAAACCGATGCTCTGAAAAAAATTGAAAAAGACATGCAGGCAGCAGAAAAAAAAGTAAGAGAACTGGAAACAAAAGAAACAGGCGTGCTCAAAAACATAGCGCAAATTGACAACGGCTTAACACGAACAAGAGAACACATAAATGACCTGCAAAAAAGAGAAGTTTCGCTCAGGCGCACAATAATAGACATTGAAAAAGAAATAGAAATGTTGCAAAAAAACATTGACAAGCAAAAAGAAGCCATAGCCTCAAGGCTCAAGAACTTATACATACACGGCAAAAGAGAAGAATGGGAACTCCTGTTCAACCTTTTAAAAGAAAATGAAAACCCCGAGCGCAAAGTATATTGGGTGCAAAGGCTCCTGGATAACGATAAAACAATAGTCGAAAATTATCTAGCCTCCATAAATGCGCAAAAAGAAAAAAAGCGGCAGCTCGGAGTAAAGCAAAAAGAGATGGTTGAACTTCACCAAGACAAAGCGAAAGAAGAACAAAGGCTCCAAAACCAACTGGCATTCCAAAACGATGTTTTAACAAAAGTGCAAAGAGATAAAACCACTCAGGAAAAAGCCATTGATGAATACAAAAAAAATCAGCAAACTCTCGCCGCGCTTATAGCAACTCTGGAAAAAAGACGCCAAGCCGAACTCGCAGCCGCAAAAAAGAAAGGCGTAGCAGAGAAAAAAAAGCCGGACCAAACTCCTGTTGCCATTGGCCCAAAATGCACTCCTCTGAACGGGCAAATATTAAGCGATTACGGTTACCATATAAACAAAGTTTTGAATATAAAAATAATGCATCTGGGCACGGAAATCAGAGGGCAAAAAGGTGAAGGCGTTAAAGCCGCCGCTGCAGGCACGGTTGTTATGACCACAGACCTGCCTGGGCACGGCCCCTCTGTGATCTTGGATCATAAGGGCTCTTTTTACAGCGTTTATGGGCATTTGGCAACTATAAAAGTAAAAGAAGGCGATGTAGTAAAAAATTGCCAGGAAATAGGCACGGTAGGCAACGCAGAATCCACAAACGGCTACAAACTGTTTTTTCAGGTATATAAAGGAACCCAAACTCAAGACCCAATAAAATGGCTAAAAATGTAATGCCCAATTCCGGTAATTTTCTATATTCTCCCTAATGGACACTATCCCGGTTACTAAAGAGACTTACGAGCTACTAGTGCAAGAGCTTGATAACCTGAAAAAGGTTGAACGACCACGTATTCAGCAAGAAATTGCCGAAGCAAGAGCGCAAGGTGATTTGAGCGAAAATTTTGAATATCATAGCGCCAAGGACCAGCAGGGTAAAATTGAGTCTAGAATTCAATTTTTAGAGGATCGGGTGGCAAGATCTGTTATTATTCAACACGATACGGCATCCGCAGCACGCATTCTGTTTGGAGCAACAGTAAAGGTAAAAGACTTGTCCAGCGGCAAAGAAATGGAATATACTCTGGTTTCACCGGAAGGCTCAGACCCTGTAAACGGCAAAATCAGTTCGGTTAGCCCCATAGGAAAAGCCCTGATTGGCAAGACCAGAGGAGAAAAAGTTGAAGTTCAAACCCCAAAAAAAGCACTTAGGCTGGAAATTTTGGATTATAGGTAATATTTTTTCTATTTTTATTTTTTTATGTACGTCTTACAGTGTGGAGCAAATATGAAAATGAAAATTAGATTTTTGGTGGCATTGCTTTTGTTGCTTACCTCTTTTGCATGGGCAGGCAAATGGACTGTTGACTCTTTTGATAACTCTCCTGACCCCGGCGACCCTGATGACTTCATAGCCGCAGAATCCGGCAGTGGCTTAAAACCCGTAAGGCCAGACCAGGTCTCTCAGGGTGGCAATCGTTTTTATGTAAGGCAAAAGTTTGAAGACCCATTTGGAGACGAAGAGGCCACTTACCAGATTTTCCAGGGACGTCAAACCGAAGCCGGTAAAACCTTAGGTAAAATCAGCTTGGACGGAATTCCATACCAAACGCTTCTCAAAATGAAACTTTTCTATTCCAGAAGCGCATCCGGTGACGATGACTTGGAAAATGTGTATTACGATGGAAAAGACATTTTTGTTGAAGGCGAAGATCCGGTTTATATAAATCTGAACGGGAAAATGGAAGAATTGAGGCCTTCAGCATCAAGGGAGTTTAAAATTTCAGTGACATCAGATCCTCCGGGCGCAACAGTAACAGCTGGCGGCACAAATAGAGGAGTAACTCCTGTAACATTCACTGCAACTTCAAGCAAAACTATCACCCTTGTTGTTGCTAAAGATGGTTATTATTCGGTTATCAAACCTATTACACCATCCGATAAACAAGCCACACAAGAAGGCATTCTTTTAACAGAGAAGCAAAAACTGAACAATCCGGCTGCAACTTTCAGAACACAATTGCAAACCGCAGTAAATTCCAGAAACGCCGCCGCCGTAAAAAAAGTTAAAGACGATATCCAGGCCACCCTTAAAAGCTACAATAACGATAGCAAAAAAAGCATTGACGGCATCATATCAAAAATGCCGGCAAATCCGGCGAAAGCCTCCGGTGAAAGCTCGGGAGATTTTACCGCTCGGGAAAATCTTTGGAAAAATGCGCAAGCCAGAGAAAGAGATGCTCTGAACAAAGATGCACTAGCCAACTTCAACGAGCTCAAAGACCTTTCTACCGATGCTGATGCCGCAGGAGCAGACTTGGATTTCAATTTGAGATACGAATATATCCCGAATTCCGCAATAGAATTCACCAAATGGAACCCAAAAGATGTTGCTATAGATGTGAATGTTAACAATTCAAGAGTTAAATTTAAAACTACAAATACAAGGCTTGGTTTCGGCTCCATATCACGCAACGAAGTTGAAACACACGAAGAAGAAGTTCATGGCGTATTGAAAATCTGGGATATACCAAATGAAAATGGAAAATATGCCTCCATTTACGATATGGTATTCTTCTTTGAAGAAACTCCGCTTCAAGTCGTTAGCAGAGGCTCTCGCACACTGGGCGAGGCAACATCAAAATCCGGCTCCACGGAAAAGGATTTAAATTCACGCATAACTAAATTTGCAGGCAAAGCCGAATTTGATAGAAAGGACCAGGAAGCAACAATTGCTGCGCTCCGTCAAGGCGGAGCTTCGGTAGCACCGGTTGCCAAGGCACCGCCACCACCAAAAGAAGAAGCCTATTACGATGATGAAGAAGATGAAGAAGAATTTGAAGAAGAAATGTATGAGCAGGAAAAACGCGATTATTCCCGCTATGGTGCGGCGCAAAGCGCATCTGACATCTTCGGAAATACAGACGAATATCTGTTCTGGACAGGCATGGTATTTGCCGCTGCGGCAATTGGAACCGGTGTTGTAGGCTTCTTGCAAAACATGGAATACACCAAAGCTAACGATGCCGTAGCAGCAACAAATAAAAACATAGAAGAGGCAGAAACCAAAATAAGAACGGCTTGCCTTAGAGATCAACCGGAAAATCCTAATTGCGCTGCGCAAGCCATAGCCATTGCTAAAACACCCGGTGCAACGGATGAAAACGGTATCCGTATAGATGTGCTCGCCGAACTTTACAAAATCAGGGGCGTAAACGAAACCACCAAGAAATCCTATAACCAAAGCCGTATTATCTTTTTCAGTGCAGCCGGACTTTCCGCAGTGGTTAGCATAACTTTATTCGCATGGTAAAGGCTTGCATTTATGTAAATAACATTTTATGCGAAACAATCATCGGGATTTATCCCGATGAACTTCACACGCCTCAAAAGGTGGAGTTTGGTTTTTCTTATGAATACGCAATATCAACTGATTCTATAGAAGATGCTGTTGATTACGCAGTTTTAACGGATAATTTAAAATCCTTTGTGTCAAATTGCAAATTTAGCCTATTAGAAACATTAACTACAGAAATTGCAAAAAAAGTTTTAGCCTTTTCTCCGAAAATAACAAAAACAAAAGTTTATTGCACTAAGTTAAACGAATTAAAACCAAGAGTAGAAATTGAATTGCCTAACCCCTGACATACAAGAATATCCGCCGCTGCTGGCAAAGTCCAAATATGCCGTTCCCCAGCTATGGGTGAATGGTGCTGTGAATTTTGCCGATGAGTTCTGCCTTGCGATGGTAGGTACCAGAAGCCCAAGCGGGCTAGCTATGAACACTGTGAAGTCTCTGGTTAAAACACTGAAGGGATTAAAGGTTCGAATAGTCAGCGGGCTAGCTCAAGGTATAGACTCTCTTTGCCACGAAGCTGCTTTGGAAAACGATTTGCCAACCACAGCCGTTATAGCCCAGGGGCTGGACATGCCTTTGCCGGGAACTCAAAAAATACTGGCAGAAAAAATTTTAGAGCATGGCGGCAATATAATTACCCCCTTTGCGCCGGGATCTCAAGCTTACCAAGGTTATTTTGTAAAAAGAAACACAATAATATCGGGAATGTCCAATGCTACAATAGTTGTAGAAAGCAGAACAAAAGGCGGCGCAATGCACACCGCAAATTTTTGCGCCAGAGAAGCCAAGCCTTTATTCGCCGTCCCGGGCTCCCCTATGACTCCGACTTCAGCAGGCTGCAATCACCTAATCTACCAAAACCAAGCACAAATCATCTGGAACATGAACGAACTCCCAACAATCCTAGGGCTAAACTCCCTCTTCCCAACTATTAGCTCTCCACTCTCAAGTCTCCACTCTCAACTCCCCAACTGGGCCGCAAAAGGCACAATCCTCGAAATAACCGACATATGCGAGCAAAGCCAAAAGGCCGTAAGCGAAGTTTTAGCTATGCTAACCGAAATGGAAATGCAGGGGAAATGCAAAGTGAATGGACAGAGCGTAATATTTCTAAATTAACCACCATGCCTCTCAAACACCTACTAAGAAGCGTTTGGTTATATAGCTGGATATTAATTGTGCCGTTGGCTATCTTAGCCAGCCTTACGGATTTGCTTTTGCTTGGAGGCATTAAGCTACTTTTATCCATAGTAACCGAATCTTGGGATTCTATAGTTTTTGTTCACCCCAAATTTTTGAAGAACATAAAAATTCAACATTGGGTGATCATTATGATTATGATAGTAGCCGTGCGTTATTTATTTATAACTCTCAGAATACGCACGGAAGAAAGACTGGCTTACAAGCTGGAAAGCCATTTGCGAGCATGGTGGATACGCATGGTGAAAAATTTACACCCATCACAATTTCACAGACCTGAGATAGACGGCATTTTGCACAACGCAAATCAGGCTACTTCTACAATGCCCAAAGGAATTAAAATAATTACGCACTCAATACAGGCTATTTCGCAATTGCTGTTTTTTATACCGATTTTATTTTTTCTCTCTTGGAAATTGACTATTATGCTGTTATTTGTTTTTGCCCCGATTGTTCTGTTTTTGCAAAGAGCCATTAAAAAAAGTAGCAGCGATATTGATGATTTCAATCTGTTTTCCGGCGATTACGATTCCAATCTATGGCGATGGACTGCTATTCGCAAATGGTGGAATAATCAGGCAGAACTTTCAAAATATTTATCAATGCTTTTTAACAAAATTCGTAATTTGAGAAAATCATCCACGCAAAGCAATGTCAGAGACGTAACCACAACGCAAAGCATAGAAACTCTTTCCATTCTGGTTATGTGTATTGTTTTGGCTATTTGCGCATCTATAATCACAGATAAAATGGTAATAATTCTGTTTTGCGTAGCACTATTTATATGTTATAAACCCATGAAAGACTGTTCCCTGCTATTCTCCAACATAAAAGATTTGAGGATAGCTTATGCCGGTCTCAGCCGTTTGGAAAGTATGGAAACTGCAGTGAGTTTCTTTGAAGAGGTAGATGAAGAGTGCATTAGAATTGAGAGCATGTCTTTTAAGTATGGGGAATATGAACCCTGGATATTTGAAGGTTTGGGCTACACGGCCAGGTTGAACCGCCCGTTGATTTTGCAAGGCGACAACGGTGCTGGAAAAACTACTCTGCTCCGCATTTTATCAGGATTGGAAATTCCGCAAGCTGGCAATATTTATATACCGCCCAAAGCCAAATCAGGCACATTTTTTCTTTCGCAAAGATTATTTCTTCCGCCTATTTTCTGGCTTGAGCAAGCTATAAATGAAAGAGAAATAAGCCCAGCCATACAGAGGCTTTTTAATGCATTGGGCTTGGACAAACTTTTGAAGAAGAACGGGCACTCAAACGGCGAAATGCAAAGAATAGGCCTTGCCTGGGCTGTTGTGAGCGGCATGCCATTCTTGCTTTTAGATGAACCGTTTGCCTACATTTCCCAAGATTTGCGTGAACCTATTTTCCAGGCCTTTTGGAATGCAACTACCGAAACAGGTCAATGGTGGATGATGACAACTCACATCCCATTGCCACCTGCTTATCATGATAGAGTTGTTTATTGGAAATTATAACGGGTTTCTCCTTATTTTTAAACCAGGTTATCTGCCGTTTTGCATAATGACGTGTTTTTAAAGCAACCGCATCTATAATCGAAAACGGATCTTCATTTTTTTCCAACGCATTTTTCAATTCAGAATAACCCAGACTTTGCCACGCAGGGGCAGTTGCAGGCACTGTTTTTGAAAGCTCCATAACCTCTTCTGCCCAACCATTTTTAAGCATTCTAACAACACGCTCATTAATCCTTTTGTAGAGCTCGTCCCTTGGAAAATCAATCCACACAGATGGAACTCTGCCTATGCCTCCAACCCTGTCGTTAGCCATTCCACCAAGCTCCAAAACCCGCAGCAATCTTTGCGTATCACCTGGCATAATTTTACCCTCTATGCTCGGATCTGCCTTCAATGCGTCTGAATAAAGCTGAGTTTTTTTATTCTCATATTGCTTCTTTAATTTTTCTCGAACTTCGGGAGCAACCTTGGGCAAAAGGCTTAACCCTTGGCAAAGAGCCTGCAGGTAAAGCCCAGTTCCTCCAACCAGAATAAATTTCACATTTGGTTTTTGAGCCAACAACGCCTTTACATCTTTTGCAAATGCCGCCGCATTGTATTGCTCGCTTGGCGGCAAAAAATCAACCAGATGATGAGGCACAGCTTTTAGCTCCTCTGCTTCTGGCTGCGCAGTTCCTATTCTAAACCCTTTGTAAAGCTGCCTGGAATCCATGCAAATAATCTCTGCGCCCAGCTTTTGAGCGAGCAAAACGGCAAATTCCGTTTTGCCAGAGCCTGTGGCACCAAGAATTGCACCTGTAATTGGCATAGCAAGAATTTAGCATTTTTACTATATTATAATTGATGTTAGACTTCTACCCCATTCATATATACTATCCGCTGGAAGAAGCGGAAAAAAAGTACAGTGAGGGAGCTCTAAAGCAAACAGAGGCTTACCTACTGGATTTCGTCGAGAGGCATTTGGAAGAAATTATAGACATAGCTACGGAAAACGGAGTTGCCGAAGACGAAGATATATTAACCGCCGTTAAAGGTGAAATTCTCGCAAGAGGCTCAATACAGCCGGCTGCCGAACTCGCAGATATGATCAGAGAGATCAATAAGGAGATTTGGTATAAAGGAGAAGCTTCAAACAAAAGCCAAAACCCAAAATATATAGCCGAGCAATGGCAGGCCGAATATGCAGTGAAATGGCGCGAAGCAAAGCTTTTTGAAATATTCGTGATCCTGGAACACTGCGCAAGTGCCGTGCTTGCCAAATTCAGCGGGGTCCGCTAATGTCATCGCCTGTTGAAGCACTTTACTTCAAGGACTTGAATCACTTTCAAACCCTTTCCACGCAAGAGGAACAGGCACTCATACAAATTTTAAGAGACGAAAATAAAAAGAACATTCATAATGCGGCACTTCAAAAACTTATATGCGGAAATCTGCGCTTTGTTGTGAGTGTTGCCCGTAAATATCAGGGGCGCGGCCTTAGCCTGCTAGATTTGATCAACGAAGGCAATCTTGGGCTTTTCAAAGCGGCACTCCGCTTTGACTGCGCAAAAGAAGTTCGCTTTATAAGCTATGCAGTGTGGTGGATAAGGCAAGCCATACAAAAAGCGATTTTTGAGCGAATAGGAACCATGAGAATTCCGCCGAACAAGCTAACTCTCGTGAGTCGTTTCAAGAGAGCCCTCTCCAATAATCTCGGCGATTACGAAAAAACATTCAGCATGCCGGAATTCCAAGACAACGAAAAAGATATTATAGACATAATGGAAAAAATGATGGAAATTTCCCTTGATACTCCTGCCAACGAAGATCCGACATCTGATAACGTTGGAACGCTTTTGGATGTTTTGGAAGGAACCACGGAAAATCAAGATGATTTTGTTCGAGAAACCGAACTGCACAATATAGTGAACGATGTGCTTGAGAAACTTCCCAAAAGAGAAAGCGAAATTATTCGCATGTTCTATGGCATAGACTCCGCAGAAGACAACACTCTGCGCGATATAGGCGAAGATATGCAACTTTCCCGCGAAAAAGTCCGGCAAATAAAAAACAAGGCTCTGCGACGCATGCAGAAAAACAAGGAATTGCACGAAAATCTGAAGGACTTTTTTCAGTGAAAAAAAGGTATTTAATAATAGCTTTGCTGCTTTTAACGGTTATCGTCGCAACTTGGATTGTTTATCCCAAGCAAATCACCGTTAATACAGTACCTTTCGGATTACAGGCCGGAACAAAAATTGCCATTGGTGAAAAAACAGCATTTCCATCTACGCCCTCTGCCGCAAAAGCCGATTTACACCGAGCAAATGATTTGCGAATGGCAGGAGCATTGCAAACCGCTCATGATAATTATGAAACTATTTTGCTGAAATACCCAAATTTACCGGCAGCGCTGTTTGGAAAAGCCTATTCAATTATAGCAGATGACTCCATTTCTGTGGAAAAAATAACAAAGACTAAAAACCTTATAGAAAACCTTGCGCAGCAAACACCAGGCTCAATTTGGGTTCAATTGCTTTTGACTTTCACCAGTGAACACGATGGAAATCTAAGCAACGCTCTGGACATGGCAGCCGAACTTGCCGCAAAATCTCCGGCATTTTCCGAAGCCAGGCTCAGATACGCAGACCTGCTTTTTAAAGCAGGGCAACCGGCAAAAGCAGCCGAAGAAGCCAAAGCAGCAATCTCAATATCCGCAGGTGCAGATGCCAGAGCTTATATAAGGCTTGCTTTTGCCCTGCATAAAATGGGAAATTTGGAAGAATGCGCAGAACTTGTGAATTATGCTTTGCCTAGATTCCCTTCGCAAACAGGCTTTCTTCTTTTAAGCGGTTATTTAAATGAATATTCCGGGAATTTTGATAAAGCGCAAAACGATTATAAAAGAATTTTAGCCTTAAAACCCGGAGATGCAAGTGCTCTATACGCTATGGCAACATTGGGAGAAAAAATTCCTCCGGCAGCGGGCACAACAATTTCCGCAGGAGGTTTATCTGCATTAAGAGATCAGGCAAAAGAAACTGCTAAAATTATTTTGCCATTAATTGAGGAATATCCGGAAAACCTGCCGCTCCGTGAAGCTATGGGAAGAATTTATCTAAGAGCCAGACTGATGAAAGAAGCTCGCCGGCAATTTTCAGAAATTTATGCCCAGGATTTTGAATATCCCAACATCAGAAAACTGATTGATGAGGCAGTGGAAGAGCAGACTAAATTTGTGCCGCCGCAACAAAACAACAAGAATTTAGCGGACTCTCTTGCCAAGACTTTTGCTTCCCTGCGAGAGCGTGCAAGTTCCGATTACGATGATCTCGGTCGCTATTTGGTGCATTACGGCGCGACATTCAAGGAATTTTTTTCAAAATATTCAATTACCCGTTTCAAAAAAATAAGTGACAGAGATTTTTCCGAGACATATAAAATAAATTCCATCAACTACGACAACACCATTTTCTTTGATGCAAAAAAGAATTTTTATGCTGTTCGTTCCATAATAACAGATTCTGCAAGCATTGATTCACCGGATTATATTCGAGATTTATTCAGGCATTTTGTAAGAAAAGAATCCGGCATTTTAGGCGAAGGCGTTCCAATAGAAACTGCATCTTGCCATGATGGAAAATGGGAAGGTTTTGTATGGGTATCAAGGGATAATTTTGAAGTTCTTCTCCATGAAGTTAAAACCCCACGCACGGTTTATATAATAAGATTGCACGCAAACCGCTTCTCAGACACCGGAAATTTATGCTCCTATGTTTCCATGGCACTGGATAAATCAAGAACGCCTAAACACTAGCGAAGCATTTTATACACAGTTTCTGCCTGCAAACTATCACCCTGATTGTAAAAGGCATTTCCCACGTTCTCTATGCCTATCCTCGCCGTAGCACTGCCGGCCCTCATAGCCTTTTGGTAATGCTCCAATGCTTCGCCAAACCTTTTTTGCTTAAAATAAATCTCGGCCAAATCCATTTGCAAATCCGCAACGCCGCTGCCTGCAGCAATGCCCTGCTCTAAAGTCCATATAGACATCCACGGCGAATTTCCGCTTTCGTAAAGCCTGGCTAAATATCTGCGTGCGCTAAAATTTTTGCTGTCTAAATACAAACCGTTTTCCATGGAACGAATTGCCGCTTTCAGCGAATCTTGCTGCAAATAATAATAAGATAATGTATAATACAGTTCCGGTGAAACATTCACGCTTTTTTGCAAAGCCTTTTGCAAAATTTCAGCCGCTAACGGAAAATCCCCTGTTTGCCGCGCGCATTCCGCAAGACCAAGCCACGCCTCTTGCCTGTCCGGATTCTCATTCAAAGTCTGCTCAAAATACCGCTCGGCCAAAACATAAGCCTTCAAGCTCAAATACGCAGATGCCATTGCATAATGCAAATGCTCGCTCTTTTCGCCAAGCTCCGCTGCCCTGCCGTAATATGCCACAGCTTGCCCGTAATCTCCATAGGAATAAGATAAATCTCCAAGCAACACCCACGGCTTTGCAAAACCAGGCGCAAGTTCTGCCGCTCTTTTATAAGCAACTATCGCAACATGATTTTGCTTTAAATGCACAAGGGTATTTCCCAGATTAAACCAGGCATAAGGCTCAAGCTGCCCGTTCTTTATAGCAGCTCTATACACAGGAACTGCTTCGGAATATCTACCGGCATCGTAAAGCTCATTCGCTTTTTTAAAATAATCCGTTGCAGAAACTGCAAAAACAACAGAAATTAAAAGCAATGCCGCTAAACGCATTTTTGCGCATTCCGCTTGTAATCATCGTCTATTCTTACAATATCGTCTTCACCTGTGTATTGGCCAACCTGAACTTCCACAATCACAAGAGGCAATTTTCCTTCATTTTGCAAACGATGAACCGTGCCTGCAGAAATATACGTAGATTCATTGGGGCGAACAAAAACCGTTTCTTCGCCAACAGTGGTAGTTGCCATTCCGCTCACAACAACCCAATGCTCCGAGCGATGCAAATGCATTTGCAGTGAAAGACGTGCTCCCGGATTTACGGAAATGCACTTGATTTTGAAATAAGGACCCTCGTCCAGCACGGTATAAGTTCCCCAAGGGCGAATAACTGTTTGAGGAGAATGCAACAAATCCGGGCGCTTTTCCTTTAACGCTTCCACAAGTTTTTTCACTTTTTGGCTGCTGGTAAGCGGCGCAACCAAAAGAGCATCCGCCGTATCAACAACCATCATATCCGTCAAATCTATTGTGGTTATTTCTCTGTTTGAACTTATAACCAAATTATTTTTGGAATCTATGGCAGTGTGGTTTTCGCTATGAGTATTTCCATTTGCATCGTGGGGCAATTCGCCGTAAAGGCTTTCAAAGCTGCCCAAATCAGACCAGCCTATTGAGCATGGAACAACGCTCACCTTTTTTGATTTTTCCATAACGGCATAGTCTATTGAATCTGCCGGAATTTCTGCCATATCATCGTGATGTATGCGAACAAGGGAATTTTCCATTGCAGCTTTTTCGTGCGCAGTTTTGCAAGCAGCCAGTATCAGCGGCGCATGCTCATGCAACTCACTCAAAAATACGCCTGCCTTAAAGCAGAATATGCCGCTGTTCCAGTAAAAATTACCGCTAGCCACATATCTTTTCGCAGTTTCCAAATCCGGTTTTTCAACAAATCTCTTAACCTTCTCCCCTTCCGCTTCTATGTATCCATAGCCGGTATCCGGGCCCGTTGGCTTTAAGCCGAATGTGACCAGATTTCCTGCTTTGGCAAGTTCAGCCGCCCTAGCTACAGCTTGGGAATAGCTTTTAGCATCTCGAATCAGATGATCGCTCGGAGATACCAAAACAATTTCGTCTTCGGGAAGCCCCAAACACGCAAGGGCAATGGCCGGAGCTGTGTTTCTGCCGACAGGCTCAAGCATAAAAGATGTTTTATGCGCATTTATCTGCTGCAGTTGCTCTTTGGCCAAGAAATACTGCTCGGCATTGCTCACAATGCACTGCTCCGGGCAAAAACTGCCGTTCACACGCACTATATTTTGAAACAACGAATACTCGCCAAAAAGTTTGACGAACTGCTTGGGCATCAAAGTGCGACTCAAAGGCCAAAGCCTTGTACCCGCACCGCCGCAAAGAATTAAATTTACCATACTCTAAGTCCTGAATTTACTCACTATTGAATCCAAATGCTCTGCCATGCTCTTTAAATCCTCCGCCGCAACCTCTAACTTGCCGGAAGTTAAATTAGATTCCTTTGCATCTTCGTACAAAATGCCAACGCTCTCGGAAACATTCTTTGAACCCTGGGCCACGTTACCCGCATTCTTAGCCGAAACACTTGCCGATTGCGCTATCTGGTCAACAGCCTCAACCATGCGCTTTGCGCCAGTGCTGGCATGCTCGGCATTGTGCGCTATTTCGTTGTTCACCAAAGTCTGCTGCTGAACATTATCTGCTATGGAATCAATAGAGACATTTATTTTGTTGATTATATCGGAAACATTATTTATAACATTCACGGCATTGCTTGTGCCTTTCTGAATGCCCTCTATGCGATTGGAAATATCGTCTGCGCTTTTTGCGCTCTGAACCGCAAGTTCCTTTATCTCTTCAGCCACAACAGCAAAACCCT
>Ga0209755_10004216_pt1 | contig 17211 bp, 13 predicted proteins | sample TergutCo191P1_FD_187301 | JGI IMG/M metagenome (GOLD analysis project Ga0209755, IMG submission 187301) | Cornitermes sp. P1 segment gut microbial communities from Petit-Saut dam, French Guiana - Co191P1 (SPAdes) (version 2) | ecosystem: Host-associated > Arthropoda: Insects > Digestive system... | reverse complement strand
GGAATGCGGATCACCCGCCCCTTGTCCGCGATGCTCTTTATTATCGCCTGCCTGATCCACCAGGTGCCGTAGGTCGAGAAGCGGCAGCCCTTGGTGTAGTCGAAGCGCTCGACCGCCTCGATAAGCCCGATGTTCCCCTCGTCGATAAGGTCCAGCAGGGGGAGCCCGCGGTGCTGGTAGTTCTTCGCGATGGAGACCACCAGGCGCAGGTTGGAGTTGATCATCTTGTTCTTGTGGAAAAGCAGGCTGTTGTCCAGCGCTACCTTTTCCTTGGCGTAGTCGGCCGTCGTCCTGCTTTCGCCGTCCTCAAGCTCCCGCAGCTTTTCCCGCACCTTTACTATCTTCTCGCCGATGTCCTGCTCCTCCTGGACGGTCAGCAGGGGGAACTTGGAAATCTGCCTGAAATACAGCGCGAGAGGATCGGCTTCCTTGATTGACTTTGCCCGCTTGGAGCCTTTTTCCGAAGACTTTTTGCGTTTCCATGTCAGCTCCTGGTCCATCTCGTCGTTGTCGATTTCGATTGACATTGGTAACATCGTTCTGGACATATCCCTTTCACCCCCCGTGCTCATGACCTTGGAGCCGTCGCCGGATCCACAGGTATTCCGTTTCTAGAAACAATGAAGACAAGCTCCGGCCTGCCCGATGCAGGATGTATCCCTAGCTTGCCAACTTCCGTTCCAGGCTCCACCACGTCGCCTATCCTGACCGAAAGGCTTTCGTTCGCCCCGTAGAGGAACCTAAAACCACCGGCGGACTCAATGATTACAACATTCCCGTAGCCTCGCCACGGCCCGGCGTAGACAACCGTCCCCCTGCTTAGGCTCCTGACCGATTCGGATTCCCTGCCCAGTATAAGGACCCCGCCGGTGTTCCCGCTCATGTACGTCACCTCCGTCGCCTGGATTGGCCAGTGCAGCGACGGATCCGCCCTCCTCCCCGTCGTAATGCGGGGGGCCAAGGGAGGGGTGTTTGTCGGGATTACGGGCCCCGGGACGGAGGCCACCGGCAGCGTGGGGTAGGGGATAATGATTCTCTCGCCCGCCCTTAGAACGTGGCTTTGGGAGAACCCGTTTATTTCGCGCAGCGCCTGGAGCGTCACGCCCCTGTTGCGGGCTATGCTGAACAGGGTTTCCCCCGGCGACACGGTATGGTGGGACATGGCGGGCGGCCGGGCGGACGAGGGTATGGAAAGCCTCATGCCGATCCGCAGTTGGGAAGGGTCCGTCATTCCGTTCCGGCGCATGAGTTCGTCCTGGCTTACGCCGTGCGAGCGGGAAAGCGAAAAAATAGTGTCGCCCCTTACCACGACGTGGGTCGTTTCCGCCGACAGAACGCCGTGCGGGAACAGCCCAAAAAGAACCGTCAGCAGGACCAGGGGTCTGGACAAGATCATACTGTTCTATTATCGGCAGGATGCGCCCTAAGACTTAGGGATTACGGGTGAAGATGTGTGGAAACGCCGTTACAAGCTAGCCTTTCGATGGCTTTCGGCTTATAATTGAATTGACCGTCGCATGGGAGAATTGTATGCCTGTTGAAATTGAACTAAAGGCGTGGCTGAGTGACCACAAACAGGTTAAAAAGCAGCTTTTTCTGCTTGGCCGCTACGCGCGTTCCTTCGAGAAAACCGACACCTACTGGTTTCCCATACAGGAGGACGCCCCGGGCGTGTCGATTCCGTATTCGGGGCTTAGGGTACGCAGGGAAAGCAGCGTTGACGACAGCGAGGTCGAGCGCAAGTCCGTCCTGGTCACGGTCAAAAAAAAGAAAATGTCGGGAAACATCGAGGTAAACGACGAGCGGGAGTTTACGGTTTCCGACGCCGATCTTTTCGAGGAACTGGTGGGCAACCTGGGGCTGTTCAAGGCCGCCTACAAAAAAAAGTCCGGCTGGGAGTGGAAGGTTCCTTCCGGGGCCGAGGGCCGCCAGCCGGTTAGCGTGGAGATCTCCATGGTGAAGGACCTGGGCTGGTTCCTGGAGCTAGAGCTTCTCGCCGACGGCGACAGCGAGCGGGTTGTCGAGGAAAGCCGCAGGGAATTTGCCTGCCTGTTGGCGAAACTAAATATACCTGAGGAAAAAATCGAGGTTCGGTCATATACAAAGTTGCTGCAGGAACGCTGGGATCCTAGGTGACACGGGGGGCTTCATAAGTGGAAGGGACGGGATACCGCAGGCCGAGCTGGGACGAGTATTTTATGGAGGTCTGCGACGCCATCTCCAAGCGCGCGACCTGCGACAGGGGGCGCTCCGGCTGCGTCATAGCCAAGGACAACCGGATTCTGGTGACCGGCTACGTGGGCGCGCCAGCCGGCCTGCCCCACTGCGACGAGGTTGGGCACCAGCTCAAGAAAATGCTGCACGAGGACGGAAGCGTCACGACGCACTGCGTCCGCACCGTCCACGCCGAGCAGAACGCGATCTGCCAGGCGGCGAAGCGGGGGATCCCGATAGACGGCGCGACCCTGTACTGCCGCATGACCCCCTGCCGCACCTGCGCCATGCTTATAATCAACTGCGGCATAGTCCGGGTGGTCTGCCAGCGCCGCTACCAGGATTCCGGCGATTCCCAGGCGATGTTCTCGCTGGCCGGGGTGGCGCTGGAATACGTGCACGACGAGGTACAGGGATACGGAGCCCCTATTCCCCCTTAAGCGTTCGAACGAAGGCCGCCTTGTCCTGCGCGGCGAAAAACGCCGAGCCGGTGACCAGCACGTCCGCCCCGGCCTCGACCACCGCCGGTGCGGTCTGCCCGCAAATGCCGCCGTCAACCGAGATAAGAAAGTCAAGCCCACGTTCCCGCCTTTGCTCCGCCAGGTAACGCACCTTTTCCAGGCAGCCTGGGATAAGATCCTGCCCGCCCCAGCCCGGGTTTACCGCCATAACCAGGATCAGATCCACGAACGGGAGCAGCTCGCCCAGCATGGCGGCGGGGGTGGAAGGCACGATGCTTACGCCGGCCTTCTTCCCCATGTCGTGTATCTCCTTGATAAGCATGTCCGAGTGCGTCGTCGCCTCGACATGGAAGGTAATAGCGTCCGCCCAGGGCGCGAAGGCCCTGGCCATCCGTTCCGGCGTTTCAACCATAAGGTGAACGTCAAAGAAAATCGAGCTTCGGCGCCTTAGATCCTCCGCGAGTTTAGGGCCGAAGGTCAGGTTTGGCACGAACTGCCCGTCCATCACGTCCAGGTGGATCCAGTCCGTCCCCGAAGCCTCGATTGATGCAAGCGCGCCGCTGAAGTCGGCAAAATCGGCCGACAGAACAGAAGGGGCTACGATGGTTTTTCTCATGTATCGAATATGCTTTAAAACGGCGCTATTGTCAAACCGCCCAAAAACGGCTATAATTTCAGTGGGATTCTAACCTCTCGCAAAAAATCTGGGAAAAATGGATACGGAAAAACAGGTAGCGGGGCTTATTCAGAAAGCCTATGACAGACTGAAAGCCTTTAACGCCGAAACCGAGGCGGACGCGCAAAGCGCCGAAATGCTCAAAGGCGCGAAGGAGTTTCTTGACGAGGCGTTAAGGATTGACTTCGACAACGAGGAGACCAAGTACGCCCTAAAGTCCGTGGACTGGTGGCTTGTGAACATTTCGCGGATAGACGGAATCAAGAATCCCTACGAAAAGGGGGAGTTCATACTTTCCAGGCTTAGGCAGTACTACTCGTTCCTGGACACCCTTTCCGAGCATTACGAGCTGTGCCAGTATGTGGTAAGGCACTTCGTGTTTTCCAGCGCTCTGCGCTGTTTCCGCGATCTTTTGGGCGAGGGCGTTAACCAGCACGATCCCGGGCTTCTGCTGCTCGTGGGGCGCTGTTACAAGGGCGTGGGCGTGTACGACGAGGCGTTCAGGTACATCGAGCAGGCGGTGCGCTTCCGCCGCGACGACGGCGAGACCCTGGCGGAGCTGGCGGACGTGAACGCCCTGCTGGGCGAGGCGGAAAAGGCGAAGGCTCTGTTCCGCGAGGCGTTTTTCCTGAGCCCGGAAAAGGTGGACCTGCGCATGATGGAATCCGAGATGATACTCCGCCTGCGGGACAAGCTGGTAAAGGAAAAGGGCTTTCGGGAGGAGGAGCTTCGCGAGTGGATGCCGGTGTACGGCAAACTATGGGGGGTGTTTTCTGTAATACGGGAACTAAAGCCGATCGAGTTTGGTAGGCTGAAGCAGTCGATTTTTAACATGGAGACGGAGTGTCGGGGCAACCCGGGTCGTGGGGCGGCGCTAAAGCCCAGGCTGATCAACCGGTATTTCTGGCTGATCGACTACTACGACATCAAAAAGGAAGACCCATACCTGCGGGAAGAGGTCTTGTTGAAAATTAAGGTTACCGATCCGGAAATTTACGAACGGTACGTACAATGAGGAGCTAAACAATGTCAGATCTTGGAACGGAACCCGCGGTGGAGGCTTTGCCCCCGGCGGAGGCAGCGCCTGCCAGCGGCTTGTCCGAGGAGGCGCAGGCCCTGCTTAAAAGCGTGCGGGAAATGCTTAACGAGGAAAAATGGACCCGGGCAACCCTGGGTAATTACTCGACCGGCCAGTTCAAGGACTTCGATTCCATCATGAAGGAAGCCAGGAAGCTAAAGGTCGTGGACGAGCTGAAAAGGAACTGCGACGAGCATCTTGCCCATTCCAAGAACAGCATCATAGCCTTGTACCTTTCGGGCATGGTGGCGCTGTCCTATCAGATAATCGACGACGGGGCGATGATCAGCCTGGTTACGATTTTTTCGGACAACCACAAGTGGGCAATCGTCAAATACCTTTGCGGCCGCATACTTGACTACGGAGAGTCCAAGTTCGCCCTTCGCACCCAGATCGAGTGCTGCAAGAACGACAACGACGAGGAGTCCATGTACGCCTTCCAGGAGCGGCTGGTAAAGGCCGACTACGAGGACGCCGACACGGCCAGGTTCCTTGCCGAGCACTACGAGAAGCAGGGCAGGAACGAGACGGCCGTCGAGTACTATAGAAAGGCCCTGCACCGTTACATCAGCAAGGGGGTCTTTGCCAACGTCAAGGAGATATGGGAAAAGCTTCTGGAATACTGTCCCGGGGACATCGAGTTTTTCCTTCACGTTCAGAAAAAGGTGGCCAAGAACATAAGCGACGACAAGGCGATCGACCTTCTTACGCTTGTGTACAACTCCTACAAGGATCGGAACACCGACACGGCCATAGGCATCCTAAAGATCATCCTGCAGTACGACGAAAGGAGCATATCCGCCCGCAGGGAAATCGTCGAGTGCTACAAACGGAAATACGCCGCGCACAGCCAACTGGACGACTATGTCCGCGTCTCGAACCTTTCCCAGAATTTCCGCAACGTGCACGAGGCCATTGCGGCCTTTGAAAAGCACATCGCGTTTGACAAGGGGAACTATGTCTTCCACCGCACCTGGGGAGTGGGGAGGATCTCGGGCATCGAGGGCGACGAAATTCGGATCGACTTTGCCAAGAAACGCGACCATTCAATGTCGTTAAAGATGGCGGTGGAGGCCCTTCAGACCCTTTCCAAGGAGCACATCTGGGTGCTTCGGGCGACATGGAAGCGGGAAAAGCTTCTGGAGAAAATAAAGGACGACAAGACCTGGGCGCTAAAGACAGTGATAAAAAGCTTCGGGAATTCGTGCGACCTTAAACGGATAAAGGCGGAGCTGTGCCCCGGCGTGCTTTCGGAGAAGGAATGGACCTCGTGGAGCAGCAAGGCGCGGGAGATTCTAAGGACCGATCCGGGCTTCGGGGTCAGTCCCGACAACATCGACGTCTTTACCGTAAGGGAGCACCCGATAAGCGTCTCGGAAAAGCTGTACAACGAGTTCAAGGCGGAGCGCAATTTCTACCACCGCGTCGCGCTTATACGCAGTTTTGCCGGCCTGAACTATTCCGAGGACGACCTGGAATACTTCGCCGAGATGTTCGCGTACTTTGGCTCCTTCCTGAAAACGTCGAACCAGTCCGGCGAACAGGCGGTGGCGTCCTGCCTTCTGATAAAGGAACTTATGGGTAAGTATCCGGCGCAGATCAAGGAGATAACCGACAACCATTCCCAGCTCGCGGCGTTCCTGCAGACCAACTTTGCCGAGATGTTCAAGGGAATTACCGATCTCTCCGGCTTTTACTACAGCCTGAAGGACAGCACCCTTAGAAAAGAGCTTATCCGCCAGATACGGAACATTTACGGTTGGGCGGATATTTACGTCCAGTTGTTCCCGAGGATCATTGACGCCACGATTGTCGACGAGCTTGAGAAGGACAGCGACGAAAAGCTTACGGCGATGACGGCGGACTGTTTCGAGCGTTACCGGGAAAGGCGCGAGGCCGTGGTATGGCTGTACAAGATGTACGCCGAGGCCAAGGCCAAGGCGGACGTCGCGGACGATGGGCTTAGCGAGGCGGAGCAAAAGGCGAAGGCGAAGGCCGAAAACAGGGTCAAGTGGTACGAGGCGGCGAACGTCGGCAGGGAGCGGCAGGTTATCGTTCTGATCCATCTTCTTGACATAACGTACCGCGACATCGAAAACCAGCGGGAAACGGTCGAGGCGCGCAAGATCAACAAGCACGTTTACAACATCCTTTTTAAGGACGGCGTTCTTGCGAACTTTGTCGACGCGTCCGAACGGGACACGGTAACCCGCATGTACTCCTTTATCAGCGATCTTAAGAACCTTGACCCGCAGGATAAAATGGGTCTGCGAAGCAGGATCCAGGACAGGTTCCCGGACTTTAAGTTCGCCGAAAGCGTAGAGAAACGGGTTTCCCAGGGGCTTACCGTTACGAAGACCAGGTACGAGGAAAAGCAGAGGCAGCTTATCCATATCATGGACGTCGAGGTTCCGGCCAACTCCAGGGAAATCGAGGCCGCCAGGCTTCACGGCGATCTTAAGGAAAACGCCGAGTACATTGCGGCGAAGGAAAAACAGGCGCAGCTTAATACGCTGGCGGAGAAACTAAAGGAGGAAATCGACCGCGCCCAGATATTCGACCCTGTAATGATCGACACCTCCAGGGTTTCCTTTGGGACGCTCGTGATCCTGAAAAACGAAAGCGCCGGCAAGGTGGAAGAGTTCACCATACTTGGCCCTTGGGAATCCGACCCGGAGAACCACGTCATTTCCTACCAGACGCCCTTTGGAAAGGCGATGATAAACAAGGTTGCGGGGGATCGTTTTCAGTTTAACAGCGACAACGAAAACATCTCGTATTTTGTGGAACGTATAGAGGCGGCGACTTTCTAGGAAGCATGGTCTCCCTGAAAACCATTTTGGGGAGACCTTTAGGCGTGGGCAACCCTGTTTCTGCCCGCCGACTTTGCGTTGTAAAGGGCTTTGTCGGCCATGGAAATGAAGGAGTCTGTCCAGGTGCTTTGCGACGGCTTTTGCGTGCTTACGCCAATGCTCACGGTTATTTTCGAGCTTCTACCGTTATTGTGGGCAATTTCCATGTTTTCAACGTTTTTGCGTATGTCTTCGGCGATTTCCAGCGCGCCGTCCAATGACGTGCCCGGAAGCAGCCCGATGAATTCCTCGCCGCCCCAGCGGGCGGCAAAATCCACCGAGCGTTTGAGCTGTTTCGAAAAAATGTTCGCGACCATCTGCAAGGCAAGATCGCCCTGCTGGTGTCCGTAAGTGTCGTTATAGACCTTGAAATGGTCAACGTCCATGACCAAAATACTGAGAGGTCTGGGTTCACCTTCCCTTATTGCCCGTTTCCATTCCGCGGTTATCCGTTCGTCGAAGCTGCGCCTGTTTGGTATGCCGGTCAACTGATCGACCAGGCTTAGGCGCTCTATTGTGCGAAGCTGGTTGACAATCTGGATCTGGTTTCTTACCCTTAGCTTCACGATCGTGGGGCTAAAGGGTTTGCTTATGTAGTCGGCGGCGTTTAAGGACAGACCCTTTGCCTCGTCTTCGATGCTGCTAAGTCCCGTTATAAAGATGACGGGGATCTTGTCCGTGGCCTCCATGCTTTTAAGCTCGATAAGCACTTGGTACCCGTCCACGTCCGGCATGATAATATCCAGAAGAATAAGATCGGGCAGGTATTCCCTCGCTTTTTCGATGGCGTTCTTGCCGTTTTTTGCCGTGTAAATCGTGTAGTCCATGCCAAGAATATGGGCCAGAACTTGCAGGTTCCCGACTTCGTCATCAACGACAAGAATGCTGTTTTTTCGTTCGGTGTCCATTTCTACATCCATCCTTCTTTTAGTTCGGTGAGTGTCGATAGTGCCGATTCAAAGTCAAATTCTTCCATTTGCCGGACAAGTTTTTCGCTCTCTGGTATAGTACGAATACGGCTGATAAATTTCAGGCATTCAGGGTTGCCGCTTTTCAGAAGGGGCTCCATCTGTCTTGCCAGTTCCATGGCCTCTTCCGTGCTAAGGGCAACGGACGATGCGAGATCGTCGGTCTCGACCACCATTAGTGAAAACTCCTCCAGCACGACTTTTAGTTCGGCTTCTAAAAAGCGAAGCTGTTTTTCCGTTACCGGTTCCTTTCCTTCCTTGAGTGTTTCCTCGACCTCCCTTGCTATTCTTTGCAAATTTTGTTTGCCAAGCTGCGCGGCATTGCTCCGTAGCGTGTGCACCAAGCGATGCGCCAGTTTTATGTCGTCCGTCTCGATGGCCTCGACAATTTCGATGAACTTTGTCCTGTATTGTTTAAGGAAGTGGGTTCGCAGTATTTTTTGCAGTTGCGTGTCCGCCTCGGTCTGCAGGCTTTTCGACACTGTTTTCTGCCCAACAGGGGCAAGGTATCTAAGAAGGCATTGCCACAGTTCCTGCGATGTAAAGGGCTTGCCCACGCAGTCGTGCATGCCTATCGCCTGGTACAGTTCCCTGTCGCTTGTCATGATGTTCGCCGTCATCGCTATTATGGGCGTTTCCAGGCCTAGGGCGGAAATTTTCGACGCCGCCTCAAGCCCGTCCATTACCGGCATGTGTATGTCCATGAAAATAAGGTCGAAAGGTTTCATGCCTTTTTCGAAAATAAGGTCGGATGGCTTTTTGCCTTTTTCCATGCGCTCGCAGACTATGTCAACGGCTTCCTGTCCGTTGGAAGCTATCACCGTTCGCAGTCCAACCCTTGTCAGATGATCGTGTATGACCTGCTGGTTCATCGTGTTGTCCTCGCAGATCAGCACCTCTCCGTCGAAAATGGGTTTTTCAAGATCGGCCAGCATGGCATTGTCGATGTACGCGTCGGCCGGAATGTTTTCCAAGCCGAAAGTAAGGTTAAAGCGGAATTCGCTGCCGACTTTTGGCGTGCTGTCCACGATAAGTTTCCCGCCCATAAGCTCGATCATGTTTTTGGCGATGGTAAGCCCAAGCCCCGTGCCCCCGTACTTGCGCGTCGTGCCGGAATCCGCCTGCGTAAACGGTTTGTATATCATCGCTATCTGTTCCGGCGTCATGCCTATGCCGCTGTCCCTTACCTCGAAGTGCATCTCGACGGCTTTTTCCTTCATCTCTATGATGGAGACGGCAACCTTGATCGTGCCCTCGTTTGTAAACTTTACCGCGTTGGAAAGGAAATTAAGAAGAACCTGCCGCAGCCTTGTCGGATCCCCCACAAGCAGCTTGCCGAAGGACGGTTCCGCGTAAAAGTGCACGGTTATGCCCTTTTCTATGGCCTTGGGTAAAATCGCCGTCTGGCATCGGGTCAGTATACCGTGCAGATCAAAGGGAATGTGTTCGATTTCCATTTTGCCGGATTCTATTTTCGATATGTCCAAAATATCGCTGATAATTTGCAGAAGGTCTTTCGCGCTGTCCTGGATGTGGGTTAGGTAGTTTCTGGTGCTGGTGGGAATATAATCGTCCAGGGCAAGCTCGGAGAATCCCACGATGCTGTTCATTGGCGTTCTTATTTCGTGGCTCATGTTTGCAAGGAACGCCGACTTTGCCCTGTTTGCGCTTTCCGCTGCCTCGTGCGCCAGCCGCATCTCGTCCAGGGTTGTCTTTAGTTCCTTTAGGCTTCTGGTGTACGCCATCAGAATGTATTCGTCCATGTGCGTCACTCGCACCAGCGTCACCTCGCAGGGAAAGGCTTCCCCGTCCGGCGTCTGGTGCTGCCATTCGAAGCGGAGATAGCCTGTCTCGAACGCCGCCATGAGTTTTTCCCTTGTCGCTTCCCTGGATTCCCTTCCGTCCGGCTGGCGCTTCGGGGAAAATCTGAAAAAATCGCCGACAAATTCCTCTTTGCTGGACAGCCTGAACAGCCGAATCGTTTCCTCGTTGCAGGACACTATGTTTAGGTTCTTGTCCCACAGGATGCAGCAGAGGGGCATCGCGTCAAGCATAAGCTTCGTGCGTCTGTCGATCTCCTTTTCCTTTTCCATCGTCGCAAGAAGGATGTCCTTGTTCAGGTTTTCCGCCCTTGATTTCTGCCTTGCCTTGTCAACGTGTATCAGGATGCCGATCAGCGCCCCGGCCAAAATCACGCCCAGGCCGCTAAGCATCGTGACCATGTGCCGCAGCGTTCGGTAATATTCGATCCTGGGCGTCACGATGTACAGGATCCACCCATTGTCGAGCAGTTCGGAAAAGAAAACCGATACCTGCCCCCTGTAGTTTCTGGCCGTGCGCTCGAAAAGATTGTTTCCCGCCAGCACCTCTTCCGCAAGCTGCGCGAGATCCTCGCCCATTTGGTGCGCGCTGCGGCCCACTACTTCCGGGTTTGGGTGGAAATATACGACCATGTTTTCGTCGAAAAATATCCCGTAGCTACCGGGGGTTAGCCTCATGCCGGCGATATAGTTGATAATGCGGTAAAGCGGCAGGTCTATGGCTATAATCCCCATCGGCTGTCCCTCGTCGTCAAAAAAACGGTGCACGAAGGTTACGACGTTCTCGTTTTTTCGAAGATCGCGGTACACCGGCGTGACGGCCACCCTGTCGCCCGCCTCTTCCGCCGTTTTGAACCAGGGGCGCTCCCTTGGGTTGTGCCCCTCCGGCGGCTCCCATTGCAGCGCGTGAATATATATGTCACCGAACACGTCAAAAAAACCGTAGATACAGCAAAGCCTTAGCTTGCTGGGCTTGGTTTGCAGCACCCCGGTGATGTCCTCCATAAAGGCCCGGATGTCGTTCTCGTCGGCCCCGTGCAGAATCATGTGGCGGACGCTCCTGGAAACGGCGATAAGCGTGTTCTCGGATTCCGCCAGCGCGATTTCTATCTTGAGCCTTGTCCTGTCCAGCAGGTCCTTGGATTCCCTTCTTAGGGATTCCCGAAGCATGTTGCTGACGTAGGAGTTGCTCGACACGACCATTAGAATAAAAGCCAGCGCCACGAAAAGCACCTGGATATACAGCGATGGGATTGATTGGAATTTTTTCTTACCGGGAGGGATTTCCGCCATGTATCCGTCCTTGTTTGTTATTGAAGCCCCAGTCTTTCAAGCGTCCGCGTCGCCCTTCGCGCGAGACCCTGGTTGTTGTCCTCGGCAAGGATCCTGATCTCGTCGGCCAGGCTTACAAGGTTGTTGTTGGCCGCGATCTCCAGGGCGTAGGATCTTTCGATTATGCCCCTTTCCGCCATAAGGCGCCGGGTGATGGGCTCCATGTTGCCGGCCGTCGTCCCGCCCAGGATCCCTAGAAAGCTGTTGTACAGGGCGGTCAGGTTCCTGCGCCTTGCCTCGTCCATTTCCTCGATAAACATGTCCAGGAACCGGTCCGGGTTGTTCCGCATCAGCACTTCACCCGACGTCGTTCGCACTCGGGCGGAGTTCCGGCGCTCGACAAACAGCTCCTCGATTACCTGCATCGACTCGCCGGTGTCGATCGCGCCCAGCGCGCGGATGGAGTGCTCCCTTACCGCCTGGCTTTCGTCTCGCGTGGCGCGGAACCTAAGGTAGGGAACCGCCGCGACGAGCCGGCGATCCTGGCTGGCGTGGGCCGCGGCGATGCGGGTGCGCTCGTGGGAATCGCGGAAGGCGTCCAGGATTGCCGCGTCCACCGCCGCGCCCGAGAACGGCCCAAGGGATTGGACGGCGGCCGCCCGGACGTGGGGCTCGCCCGCCGAAACGCCGGCAAGCACCGCGTCAAGACCCCGGGGATCCCCGATTTGCGAAAGGGATTCCAGCGCGGCGATACGCAGGAACTGGCCGCCCTCGCCGTCGCCGGCAATGCCGGAAAGGAACTCCACCGCCGAGGCGGAACCGTTGGTGCCCAGCGCCAGGATTATCTCGCGCTGGGGCCCGGCGTCCAGGTCGCGGTCCCCGTGGAACTCGACAAGGTACTCGGCCATGTCGTCGGCGACCCTGCCGCCGGCCGCCCCGCCGATGCGTCCAAGGGCACGGATCGTGTTCGTCAGAAAGCGCCTTTCCTCGCTTTCGGCTACCTCGCGAAGGACCGGGATGGCCTCGGCCGCGCCTATCCTGCCAAGGTAGTCTATCGCGGCAAGCACCGTCTCGCCGTGCTCGTCGAAGCGTTCCTCCACGGCGTGGATGGCCCGTTCCTCCAGCCCGGTTCTTTCCCTTTCGCCGAAAAAGTTAAAGGCCACGGCCAGGATGTTGTGGTTGCCGGTGTTTCCCACAAGGGCGATAATTTCGTTGTCCAGGGAGTCCGTGCCTTCCTCCCTAAGCTCGCGCATAAGGGCGGCGATTTCCGTTTCCGTGCCGAAACGCACTATGTCGCGCCGCAGCTCGTCTATGTCCACCCGCTGCTGCTCCGTCCTTTCCTGCGCGTGAACGCCCGGCATAAACGCCGCCGGCGATAAAAACACGGCCAGAAGCAACGCCGCCGTAAAAAGTGCCTTGGGAAAAAACCCAGTTTTCATTCCGCTTTCTCCTTGTAACCCGAAAGAAAGTCCCGCTTGAACGTGGGGAAACGATTCTCCCCGATAGCGCGACGTGCGTCAATAACCAATTGGTGAAGAAAAAACAGGTTGTGGTAGCTTGCCAGCATGGAGCAGAGTATCTCCTGATTTTTAAATAAGTGGCGCAGATAGGCGCGGCTGTACTGTCTGCATACTTTGCAGGCACACTCTTTATCTATCGGCATAAAATCCATTCGCCTGTCGGTTTTTTTTAGGGCAACCGGCCCCCGGCGGGTATAAACCCTGCCGTTTCTGCCTTCCCTGGTTGGCACCACGCAGTCGAACATGTCCATGCCGTTTTCTATGGCCTCCAGGATGTATTCCGGGGTTCCTATGCCCATAAGGTACCTGGGTTTTTCCAGCGGCATAAGCGAGGCCGTAAGCCCCAGCGTCTCGGTAAAGGCCGCGTGGGGCTCGCCGACCGAAAGCCCCCCGATCGCGATGCCCGGGGTGCCCGCCTCGGCGCAGGCCTCGACGCTTCGCTTGCGCAAGTCGGGGAAAAAGTTCCCCTGGACGATGCTGAAAAGGCTTCCCCGGTAGCCTTCCCCCCGCTTTTGCTCCCAGGCACGAACCGCCCGGCCCATCCACCCGGTGGTAAGGTCCAGCGCTTTTTCCGCCTCCCCGCGATCCGCGCCCCAGGCGCTGCACACGTCAAGCTGCATCTGAATGTCGCTGCCTATGACGCACTGGGTTTCGACCACGTTTTCCGGGGTAAACAGGTGCCTTGACCCGTCTATGTGGGACTGGAACCGCACGCCCTCCCCGGCGATCTTGCGCAGGCCGGAAAGCGAGAAAACCTGGTATCCCCCCGAGTCGGTGAGTATGTTCCGGTCCCAGGCCATAAAGCGGTGCAGCCCGCCCGCGCCGGCCATGACCTCCATTCCGGGGCGAAGGTACAGGTGGTACGTGTTCGAAAGAATAATCCCGAAGCCGATTTCCCGCAGGTCCCCGACCGTAAGGGCCTTTACCGTGCCCGCCGTTCCCACCGGCATGAACACCGGCGTGGAAACCTCGCCGTGGGGAAGGCGCAGGACGCCGGTTCGCGCCAGGGAGTCGCGGTCTTTGGAAACGACGTCAAAAAGCATACCTATAATATAACACTTTTTGCGCCCGCGATCCCTTTCGCCGCCGATTTCCTAGGTCTTGGCCCCCCCCAGCAGCAGAAGGCCAACCGCTATAAAAAACGCCACCGGAAACCAGGCGCCGACAAAGCCGGGTATTTGGCCCATCCTTGCCAGCATCATGGTGATCATCTCGATCACGTAGAACACCACCGCCGCCGAAAGACTGGCAAGCAGGCTCATCAACAGGATGTTTTTCCGGAACCTGCCGCCCATCGACAGCGAAAGCACCATCACGATGAACGAGACCGAGGCGAATGAAAACCGGTGAAAGAAATCCGCCTCCGCCTCGGCGTAGGGCAGGCCCGCGGCCCTTAGGTCCTCGACCAGGTTCCTAAGTTCCAGGGCCGAAAGCTCCTCCGGCCTTACGGCGCTTCGCCTGAATATGTCCGGGTGCTCCCTGAATTCGTCCGTGGGCGGAAGCGGCGCGGCCCGCAGAAACCCGTCGTCCCAAAAATAGATTATGGGACTGACGAAGTTCCAGTAGTCGCCAGTCCACGTCGCCCTGGGCGCGCGGATTAGCGAGATAAAATCGCCCTGGGCGTTCTGCTCCACGATGCTTATTCCGTTAAGTACCTGCCCGATATGGTCGTAAAAATCCACCGAGTAAATAAGCTGGCCCCCGCGCGACCGTATCACTATGTCCGAGTTGTGCTCCACGACGTGCTGGCGCAGCGCGCGCCTTGTAAGCTCGTTCTTGGTCCGCATCGTTGGGACAACCACCGCGTCGTCAAAAAAAAACGAGAAGAACGAGGCGACCAGCCCAAGGATCAGCAGGGGCAGGCTGAACCGCCGGAAGGGAATCCCCGACGAAAAAATCGAGGTAAGCTCGTTGCGGGCGTAAAGATCCCCCAGGGTGTACGCCGACGCGAAAAGTAGCGATATTGGCAGGGCGAACGCGAAAGCCTGGGGCAGGTAGAACAGGCTTATCCGCATGATCTCGACAAAGGGAACCTCGTTGTTCAGGTAGCGCACCAGATGGGCGAACAGGTCGATTATCGACAGCAGGAAGGCGAACATGCCCAGGGCGGCGACGAAAATGAGCGAGAACTGCCGCAACAGGTAACGGTCTAGGATCCTTACCATCTATTTGAACACCTTGACGGCGGCCAGGATCGAGCCTATCGACAGCGCCAGGATGTTGGGGGTCCAAATCGACCAGAAGGGCGAGGTGCCAAGCCTGACCCCCATGGTCTGCCCGCCCAGAAGCAGGGCCCAGTAAATGACCGATATAATCAGCCCGAAGATAAAGCCGACGGTCTGGCCGCTTTTTTTCGCCATAAGCCCCAGCGCGACCGCAAGAAAGACGAACGAAAAGGCCCCAAAGGGAACCGAGAATTTCTGGTTGAACTCCAGCCGGTAAAGCGAAAGCGTGCGGTCCCTTCGCATGTTTTCCAGGGTCTGCACCTCGCGCTCGAAGGTCGTCAGTTGGTTGTTCCTTCGGTTCCAGACATTCGAGTCCGGACCCTCCCTAAGGTTCTGCTCCAGGGCAAGGCCGAGCGAGGCGACCCTGTTCTGCCTGTCGTTCACCCTGACGTCAAGGTCGGCGCTTAGCCTTTGGATCTCCCGGAACACGTCCACCGAGCTCATCTCGCGGGGGCTTATCGAGGTCAGCGTCTGTATTATGTCCTCCTGCGGCACCCAGTAGCGGACCGAGCTGGCGAAGGCGTAGTCGTAGTCCTCCCTTGCGATTTCCCTGGACGACTGGATAAAGGCCCGGGACATGTCCAGGCTAAGGCCGTCCCTGCCGGCGTCCCTAAGCTCGGCGGTGTTGGCCATTATAAGCCGGCGCTCGCCGTCCCCGGTGCGGTCCATGATCAGCACGTTGTTTATCGAGTTGCCGATCACGTCGCCGGTGACGATAACCGTGTCCCTGAACCTTATGACCGAGTTCGACGCCATTTCCAGGGCCGGGGTGGAAACAAGAATGCGCCGGTACAGTTGCCTGAACTGCAGGGTCCCCGCCGGAAGCAGTATGTCGTTCGCGACAAACGCCACTAGGGAAATCACAACCCCGACGGTTATGGCCGGGACAAACACGTTGCGAAAGGAAAGTCCCGACGAAAGCATGACCAGGATTTCGTTGTCGCTGGAAAGCCGCCCAATCGTCATAAGCGTCCCGACCAGCGAGGCAAACGGGGCGGACAGGGCGATAATCGACGGCAGGGCGAAAAGCACCAGCAGGGCCACCTGGTACAGCGGCACCTGCCTGGTCAGAATGTCCTGGGCCATCAGCAATAGCTGGTTGACGAAGAAAATAAAGAAGAAAAACAGGAACGCGATTAGAAAGGCGAAAAACGTCTCGCCAAGGACGTACTTGTAGATGGTCAGGGACATGGAACGGGGGCTTTCCCCGCCCGTCCTGCCCGTAAAAAGCCACCTGCGAACCATGGACGGAGAACCCGTGAGTCTTTTTATGATGCCGGAGCCCGCCGCCCCAATTTCGTTCATCCCGTAGATCCAAAACCGCCGGCGCCCCGCTCCGTTACGGAAAGTTTCCCCGTTTCCGCTTCCAGGATAAAAGCCCGGGCGAAGGGGGCGATGACCAACTGGGCGACGCGGTCGCCGTTTTTTACGGTGAACGTTTCCGCGCCAAAGTTCGCCAGGATCACGGCAAGCTCGCCCCGGTAGTCGGAATCGATTGTCCCCGGCGAGTTCAGCACCGTGACGCCGTGCCTTGCCGCCAGGCCGGATCGGGGCCTTACCTGCCCCTCGAACCCCTCCGGGATCTCCAGGCATAAGCCCGTGGGGACTTTTGCCCGCCCCATGGGCGGAATGGGCAGGTCTTCCGCAAGAAAGGCCCTAAGATCCATGCCCGCCGCCCCGGCGCTTTCGTAGCGGGGCAAGGTGACGCGGGGATCGGTTCTGGATACCTTTAGGGTCGCCTGCATATTGTAATTATGGGCTTTTATGGCGGTTTTAGCAATATGCGCCGGCCGGCGGCGCCGGCAGGTTTTTCAACCCGTTTGTCTGAACGCCCGTCCAAAAAACCTTTACTTTCCAGGCTTTTCGTGGTATACATAACCATGCTTGGCGACAACCGAAACAGTCGTATTTACGCCCAACACCGTTTTGGATGCGAAATAAATATTGTTACGAATGAAAGGTATAGAAACCCTTGCCCTGTAGCCAGCGGCGACATTTACCCCCCCCCCCGAATGTAAATGAACCACTTTCATTCGAAAGTATAATTGCGCCCCAACAAAACCAGTTCCGGGAAGCGCGTACATCTTTACCACGCCACAAAAAAACAGGAGAACCACGACATGCT
>Ga0209755_10004215_pt1 | contig 17215 bp, 18 predicted proteins | sample TergutCo191P1_FD_187301 | JGI IMG/M metagenome (GOLD analysis project Ga0209755, IMG submission 187301) | Cornitermes sp. P1 segment gut microbial communities from Petit-Saut dam, French Guiana - Co191P1 (SPAdes) (version 2) | ecosystem: Host-associated > Arthropoda: Insects > Digestive system... | reverse complement strand
CGCCATCTTCATAGCCAACATAACCCGGCGGAGAACCCACAAAACGGCTTACGGCATATTTTTCCATATACTCGCTCATATCAACACGGATAATGGCATCTTCCGAACCGAAAAGCTGAGTGCCAAGCGCCTTAGCAAGCTCGGTTTTTCCAACTCCCGTTGGCCCGAGGAACAGGAAAGAAGCCGGACGCTTTGTGTTCCTGAGCCCTGTGCGAGTGCGGCGAATGGCCTTTGAAAGCGCAGCAACCGCTTCATCTTGCCCCACAATCCGCTCCTTTAGCTCCACTTCCAAATTCAAAAGTTTTTTGCTCTCATTCTCATCTATGCGACTAATAGGAATTCCGGTTATTTTGCTGATAACTTCACGCATCATGTCGCTATCCACAACCACAGGCTCCTGCTTTTTAGATGCAGTCCACACATGCTTTATTTTTCCAATCTCCTCAGAGATAACTTTTTCCTTATCCCTGAGAATGCCGGCTTGCACATAATTCTGTTCTTCTACGGCTTTTCTCTTTTCCGCAGCAACATTCTTCAATTCACGTTCTTTCTCATAAAGCTCCGGTGGCGGAGTTAAATTCATTATGCGAGTTTGCGCACCGGCTTCATCCATAAGGTCTATGGCTTTATCAGGCAAGTGCCGCTCGCTCAAATAGCGCTCGGAAAGAGTTGCCGCTGCCTTTAATGCGCTCTCAACATAAACTACTTTGTGATGAGCTTCATATTTCGGAGCAAGCCCTCGTAAAATTTCAACAGTATCTGCCACCGTTGGCGGCTCTATGGACATGCTCTGAAAACGCCTTTCAAGCGCAGCGTCTTTTTCCACATATTTGCGAAATTCCTTGTAAGTTGTAGCTCCTACGCACTGGATTTCTCCTCTGGAAAGCGCAGGTTTCATAACATTGGAAGCATCCAATCCGCCTTCGCCGCCGCCTGCGCCTATTATCGTGTGCAACTCATCCATAAACATGATTATGTTTTTATTTTTGCGCAACTCACTTAAAAGCGAAATAATTCTCTCTTCAAACTGGCCTCTGTATTTTGTGCCGGCCACAAGGCTCGTCATATCCAAAGCCACAACTCTTTTGCCATCCAGAATTTCCGGAACTTCGCCGGCTGCTATTTTTTGAGCAAGGCCTTCCACAACCGCTGTTTTTCCAACGCCGGGCTCGCCAACCAAAACCGGATTGTTCTTTTTTTTGCGGGAGAGAATTTGAATAAGCCTGTCCACTTCCTTTTGCCTGCCTATAATCGGTTCCAGCTTGCCCATGCGAGCCATTTCCGTAAGGTCCATGCTGCATGAGTCCAACATTGGCGTTTTTGTTTTGCGCTGTTTGCCCTGGCTTGCACCGCCGAATTCGCTTGAGACTTCCGGGAATTCATTCTCCTCATCTATTATGCTCTGAACTTCTTGCCGAATTTTGTCGTACCCTACACCCATGGCATTCAGAATGTCTTTTGGGAATGAGTCATTTTTCGGGTTTAAGATAGCAAGCAGCAGGTGTTCTGTGCCAACGCAGCGGCTGCCCATTATTCCGGCTTCCATTACCGTGTTTTCCAAAAGGGCCTTTGCCTGTGGGCTAAAGCCCAGCCCAACTTGCTGTTCGGTGCTTTTTACATGCTGTTGCTGTGATTCAGGGCCGTTCCCTGTTATGAATTTTGCGATCCTGCTGTGCAAGGCTGCCAAATCCACAGCTTCTTTTTCAAGAGCCTTGACCGCAACCCCGTTGCCTTCGCTGAGCAAAGCCATAAGAATATGCTCAGAGCCCACATAGTCGCTTCTGGTAGCCTCTGCTTCTTTTTTGGCAATAAACAATACCTTTTTAAATCTAACTGAGTAATCCATCCTTGGGCATAATATACAAAAATTTACTATATTATTTTTATGAACAGAACAAATTTTTTCGCATTCCTTGCAATATCAGCAATGATTTTCGCTTGTGGCTCCCAGGATAATGGCGGTGGCCCCCCAAAACTGGAAAATTCCGGAGTGAATATAATATCGCCTTTTGACACCCTTTTGGCGAAATTCAATTCTACAATAGTAGATATAGATCAACTTGGCATAGAGGGCATAGTAAATACGAACAATAGCTCAAATACCATCAAATTGATAGGCACTTACATTACGCCGGGCGGAGCCCCGTATTTTAAACCAAATCAGCTAGATTCCATTGTATTTTCAAACGTCAAAAACAGCGACGGATACATATCGGAAAGAGTATCTATTACATATTTAACTTACCTCATGTTAGACGAAGAACCCAACGATGACATAGCAACCGCAAGCATAGTGAAGCTAGACACGGCAAAAGCTATTGATACTGTTGTATTTGCGGGAGTTTTAGATCACAGGTATGGAACCAGCTCTTACGACATGGTAGATCATTACAAACTCAGCCTGCAAGCTGCTGATACATTATTAATAACCGTAAGCAGTGTCCGAGAGAATTTAACTCTTGAAATCAAAGGACCAACTCACGCAACAGATACGACATTCTCTATAGTAAAAGGAGCCGGCAATAAATTTAAATATAACGTTGGCACAAATATTCTTCTTGATCCAAAGCCTGAATATTCTTTTTACCTGATAGTCCTCGATAATGACGCCAGCGCAAAACCCAACCCTTATACAATATCGGTTGAAAAAATTAAGATGAGGACTCCGTAAATGATAGATATTCTTACGGAGTTCTACTCAATCCATTACAACTTTGGCATAATAGCAGGCCTTATGCTGCTCTTGGCCGCATGGCTTGGCTCCAAGAAAAATATTAAAGCGGTGCTGACTATTCTCGGTATATTTTTAGTGTATAATTTGGTATTATCAAATAAAGCAAAACGTGACCAGCATAACAAAACCACAAACGACAAGCACTGGTGCTGGGTAGAAGAATGGCAAAAGAAAACAAATGAATATGATCCGGTAAAAAAACTCTGGGAGGACAAACCCGCCGATGACGACACCGACAAACGAAAATGAACTCATTTCGTTTTTAGCGAAATGCGGCGCTCTTAAATTCGGCAGTTTTGTAACAAAGAGTGGGCGGGTTAGCCCTTATTTCGTGAATATGGGAACGGTGTGCAGCGGCGAGGGAATTTCACTGCTGGCAAACTGCTATGCAAAAGTTTTCAAAGAACACTTTGCGAATAAAGCAGATAACCTCTTTGGCCCCGCATACAAAGGCATTCCGCTTTGCGCAGCAACATCTGCCGCCTTGCACAGGGAATACGGCATAAACACAAGCTTTACATATAATCGCAAAGAGGCAAAAGATCACGGAGAAGGCGGCATTCTGGTTGGCGATGCATATCAGGAAAAAAGGCAGGTTGTGATTATAGAAGATGTGATTACCGCAGGAACTTCAATAGAAGAGACCATGCGAATAATGCACGAAATTCCCAACGCAAAAGTCACAGGCTTAATAGTGGCTATGGACAGAAAAGAAAAACTCGGAGACGGCAAAAGCGCATTGCAACAGGTAAAAGAGAAATACAATATAGAAGCGTATTCCATAGCCTCCATAGATGATGTGTTGAAATTTGCCCCGGAAGAATACAAAGAAAGCATTGAAAAATACCGCAACGAATGGGGGGTATAATGTACTTGGCATTAATATCGGTGTTTCTATTATCTTGCGCCTCAAATTTTACCAATTCGCATAAATTGTATAGCGGAGTTCCGGCAAAAAGCGAGAGCGTTGGCTATGTTGAACTTGGCGAAGGCTTTATGCTGACTCGTGCGGACTGGTTTGCGCAAAAGCTGAACATCCACGGAGATTCCATTTACGCCAAGCTGGAAACCTTGACTGATTCGGTTATTTCAGAGGAACTTAAAAAGAGCTGGAATATATCCATAGTTTCTAAAAAGGATCATTTTTTAAGAGAAACATTGAAAATGGACAACACGGTTTTTATAAAGACAAAATTCCCGGAACAGGGCGTGGAAATAGCGGCGAATAACGGCGTTGTTCCCAATTATCTCTTTATAATTCACGAATACACAATAGGTGGAGACCTGGAGGCTGAAAATTTTTATGACTATACAAAAGCCAATGTTGAATTTGCCCAAAAAAAGAAATTCAAAGAACTATCAATTATTGCAACCTTTACGCTTTGGGATAATAAAAAACAACTCCCATTGAAAAGCGGTCTCATAGAAGTGCAAAAGACTATAAAAAATGATTCCTTAGATACGGATTTCTTTGTAAACGCAACAAAGGCGGTGGTAGCGGAATGTTTAAAAATGCTGTAAAATTAGCTGTTATTTTTTTAGCTCTCAACTCTTATGCCCAGCCAACAGTTTGGAAAGACGGAGAGTTTTTGATTTGGAATTACGGCAAGCCCCATGTTGCTCCTGTGGATCTTTGTTTTGCTCTTCGTTATGAAAACGAAAAAATAGGCAACCCGAACTGTTATGTGGCAGGAGATTGGGAACGCGACACTACAGTCACATTGTATGCAAAATGGTTGCACGCAAATTTGCCTTCCGGCTTAAACGCTGAAGATTTGAGGCCTCGCCATCCGCATGTTATTGAAAGGCTGCAATCTTTAAAGGATAAAAACTTACTGTTCAGCACAACTATAGGCAATCAAGTTTGGTTTTTGCTTTTTGATGAAACAAGCACAGAGCCCAAGAAAATAACCGTTTTCCCTTTAAGCATGGATTCTGCTCAAACGGCTCGCAAGATTGCAAGTGACTGGTTTAGCGGCAAACCGCAAATAAGGCTGACAGATGCCGAGCGCACGGCAAAACAAAAAGAACCGGATGCGTATTTTGCAGAGCAGCCCATGCACGATGTGTGGTTTGGCGTTCTCACCGGATGGAACAAAGCTTATATTCCTTTTATTACTCCAAAGTCATGGTATAAACGCAAGCTGAATTCAAAAATCATAAACTATAAATACCCAACCGGAGATTCAACAAGCGCATGGAGTTATCTTGACGATTCTTCTCCGTTTTTCGGTGCATACATCGGCGGGTCTGTGTATGATTTTATAGGCATGGAATTGGGATTTCAGCGTTCCAGCCACAGGGCAAAGACTGACGGCAGTGATACTTATTATGAGCTTGATGATTGGGTTTTCAATCGTTATGAATTTTTGCTTTCGCTAATATTTATGCAGGTTTTTACTCCGCATCCCAAGATTGAGATAGAGCCATATGCTTCTGCGAGTGTTATTTTCAGTATTTTCACGGAAGATATTTCGCTTAATGAAGGTGAGGCTGGTTCTCAAGAATATCGCAATCGTTTTGATTTTGAGCCTTATTACCGCAACATTGCGTTGAATTTAGGCCTTAGAACGGCTTTTTTCAAAAACTACGCTCTTAATTTGCGTACCGGCATAGCCAGCACTGCAACGGTTCAGAAGGGAGTTGGCAGTTCCACAACGGATGTTTATGTTGCAGCCGGATTGGAATATCACATTAGGTGGCGATAACAAACTCTATTTGATTTTTTTTGCAAAATTCCACAGCTTCTTCATGCGAAACCTCATCATTTTGGCAACGATACAGTACTGCATCTTTTGGGTCTGTTACATATATCCCTCTATCGGCAAGAAATTTCACTAAAGCCTCACCTTCAAGATGCATAGCCATCGCTTTTAGCTGTACAGTAACCATGGTCATTTTGAAACTCTCCTTTGAATTGTGATAATATAGAAATTTTCTACATTACTCTCATGATAGAATTCGTGTCTAACACAAATTTTGCCCCTTCCAGCCCAAAAGCAGAAAATGCAGGCGAGCCTTTGCATCTGCAGCTTGGGCATAAAAGCGATGTAGAGCAACCTTCTTTTGAAGAAATATCCGCAAAGCTAAGCGGAACAGCAACCAGAATAGAACAATTGCTAAAACAGTACCCGGCTAAACTGGGTGGCCTCTTGGAGGTTCTGTGGATTGCGCAAAGCGAACTGGGCTGGGTTCCTCAGGCTGCGGTAAAATGGGCCGCCAAAATTTGCGAATGTTCCCCGGCGCACGCATGGGGAGTCGCAACATTTTATACAATGTATAAACACGCTCCAACAGGCCGCTTTCTTTTGCAGTTCTGCCAAAATATATGCTGCCACACAGCCGGAGCAGAAAGCATAATTTCCATTGCAGAGAGAAAGCTTGGAATAAAAGCCGGCGAAACAACGCAAGACAACCTGTTCACAATAGTTAGGGTTGAATGCCTTGGAGCTTGCGGGAATGGCCCTGTTATGCTGGTAAATGACGATTTTGCAACGGACGTAGAAGGCGGTGAGCTAGCAATGCCGCTGAATATAGGCTTAAACGAAGAGCGGCTGGATAAAATCATAGCTTGGTGCAAGGAAAGAGCCGCAAAAATGCCACAAGAACCGAAAAGAGATCCTCTGGGTGGTGCTACCGATGCTGTTCACGGAGAGCCTCAAGCTGCGAATTTTGCGCCTGCGCCGCCTGCGCTGGGCGTTAAGGCAACAGTTGTGGAGAGCGGAGTTAGCGTTGTTTGGAAAATAGCTCCGGAAGTCACAGCTCTCTCCGTAGAGCGCAAAAAGGGCAATAATTGGGAATCAATTGGAAAGCCCGGCGTTAAAGATAAGGAATTTGTGGATGCCGGAGGCAAAGCCGGCAATGAATATCGCATAATCGCCACTAGTGGCGAGAGGGTTGCTAAACCCTCTGCTGTGTCTATCTCTTGATAAGTCCTTTCAATTTACTTTCAGCCTCTTTTTTGGCTTTATTTTCAGCTTCTTTCTTTTTAGCTTCGGCTTCGGCTTCCAGTTTTTTCTTTTGGGCATCCGCTTCTGCTTTTAGCTTGTCTTCCATTTCCTTTTTCTTGGCGGCTGCAGCGGCTTCCAGCTTTGCTTTTTCTTCGTTTAGCTTTGCCGTTGCCTGAGATTTTACTTCGCTTAATTTCTCAGTTGCAAGGTTTTTAAGGTCTCCCACCGGGTTTGCCATTTGGCTTGCATCCAGGGTCACTTTCGGGTCTGTGAATGTGCCGCCTATATTGAAGAATAACAGAGCGTTGCCTTTTGCGTCTTTTTTGTAAAGCGCAACCGGGCTTTTACTGGTGAGGTTGTTCATGCTGGAACTTATGGATGAGCTCATAGTGTTTTGCAATTTCAAATTCAAAGCTCCGTTAAACCCAACTGCGCCATTGAATGCGAACTGGCCCAGAGCTTTTGCGTTTATTTTGAAATCCTTAACCAGAAGCTGGCCGTCTTTTGCTTCAAAGTCTGCTTTCAAATCATCAAAGCTCATATCTCCTTTATCGCTAACCGGAACTTTTCCACGCAAAACTTTTTGGCCGGCAATGTCAACGTTAGCAAGGCTGCCTCCCACGGAACCCAAGATTTTTGACCCTTTCAGGCTTCCGTTTGTAACTTGCACAGAAACAGGACCGCTTAAGTTATCGATAAAATGCTGCGGCAAGCCTCTGGTGTTTACATTGAGCTGCATGCTGAATTTTCCAAAAATCGTATTGTTCAGATTTCTCAACTGCTTTGCTATTTCGGAATCTCCCGTGATATTCTTTGAGCCGTTGGTTATAAAGTCATTGGCCTCCACTTTGTCCACATTCAAAGCGAATTTCACATTAGCAGATTTGCGGTTGGTCAAATCCACAGCCACATCCGTGTTGAAGCCACCGGTGTAGAGCCGGCCATCGGCTTTAACATTGGCTTTGCTGTTTGCGAAATTTACCTTCATGTTAAAATTGGAAAGAGTTAAGTGCCTGAACACTGTGTTTGCCAAATTAACGCTTACATTAGCCACCACATCGGGGAGCTCCGGGTATATCTCCATAGGTACGCTTTCTTCTACCGGTGCATTCGGGTTGCTCGGTGGCATCAGGCGGTCCAGTTCCAGATTGGAAGAAGATACATCTACATTAACATTTGTTTTTTTGCCAGCGGCAAGCCTGGGCATTACCATAGCAAGGTAATCTTTTACAACAGCTTTTACTTTTACATCGGATTTTCCGATTTGCACTGCCGGTTCTGCGGCAATTTCGGTATTTGAGAATCTAACGGCTCCATTAACTGTAATCGCATCTGGAAGCAGCGGTGTTTTTGCGACTATGCTTTGCATGGTTGCGCTGCCGTTTACAGAAATGTTTTCTGGCCGTGCCGGGTCCAAAACTCCCTTTGCGCTTACATTAGCTTCTATTCTTCCGGCAAGGCTGGTCAGTTCCTGTATGGTTATCAGCTTGCTTGCCAGCGCATACAAGGCTCCCAAATCAAGTTTTGTGTTTACAGAGAAATTGTTGAGCATTGGCTTTGGAGAGAGCAAATCGCTCGCTTCAACCAAAACATCTGTGCGTTGCCCGGCGAGCAGGAAAGACAGGGGTTTAACGCTAACGGTATTTTCCGTAAATGCTATGTTTCCAGTTAATGATTGAATGCCTGCGGGAAGGTCGCTATGGCTAATAGCTATGTTGCTCAAAAGCAAGTTGCCGCTCACAGGCGGTAGTTTTTCTGGAACGATTGCGCCTTTAACCGCTGCGTTAAAAGATGCGCTGCCGCTTGCCTTGACTTTTGGTATTTCCGGGTTTATTCCTGCCGGAATTTCTTTTATCAGCTCTGCCAGGTCTATTTGATTGGATTCGACTTTCAGGTCTGCAACCATTATTTTTTCCAGGAATCTATCAACTGTTCCGCTGGCGTTTACATGTATGGACTGCAAGCCCGCCGAGAAGCTCTGTATGTTAACATGCTGGGCCCGCAGGTTTGCGTTGATGTTCGTATTTAAGAACACGCTTATGCCACCTTTGCGAACTCCAAGCCCGCCGTCTTCCAGCGATATTTCCTTTAATGTGAGTTCGGTTGATGTTTTTATATTTTCGAGAGTTTTGTTCAGAGACAGTTTTGTGTTCAGATTTATATCGCCAAGAATAATTTTTCTTTTTGTGGAGCGGTCATTGAAAATTACCTTTGCGTTCTTTATGCTAAATGAGTTCAGCGCAAGTGAGCCGGGCAGTTCTATGTTCGCCAGATCCAGCTTTGCCGTATCTTTAGCGGTTTCTTTTGCCGTGGAGTCCGGTTCGCCGCCCAAGCCGTCTATTGTGGTTCTGCCGTCCGGCATAATTTCATAGAGCAGGCTCATGTTTTCAATTGATATTTTGTCTATGGCAACCTGAAATATCAGGAGTTTTGCCAGATCTATTTTAACTGTGGCATAAGGCAAGTCCAGCATTGGGTCTTTGCTAAAGCCGTTGCCGGGGTTGTTGGCGACTTTTATATTGTTCAAGCTAATTCCAAGCGGCCATATTTTGAAAGCCGCTCCTCCAACAGAGACCTCCCTGTGCAAGGCTTTCGTTGCTTGTTCCTCAACGAGGGCTTTTATTCTTTCCGGTGGAAACGCCTGTTTAATTGCAATAACTGCAGCGATAAGGGCGACAACTAAAACTATGGCAATTATGCCAGCGATTTTTAAGATTTTTTTCATGGAAATTAATATAGAAAAATCACCGGCAGCATTCATCTTTGCTGAAAAACCCGAATATCTTGCGCATGAATTTGCCAAAGGCATAGGCCTCGTGCACCGCTTTTCCCCTGTAAGAATCCGGGAGCATCCAGAAAAACTCCTTGACTTTCGGAACCTCTTTCACCAACGCATCTATTGCCTCTTTGCCGTATAAAAATTCACCGCTGGAAAGCTCCAGCTTGAATTCGGAGATTAACTCGCCTTCCGATAGCGGAACGGTTTCAACTTCACCGCTCAAATGCTTTTGCAATAACTTGGCATAAGAACGGCAAACAGGGCAATTGGAGTCAAAATAAAGTTTCAAAGTCCTGCCGCATTAACTAATTGCACAAAATTTTTGCCATTTTCCGTATTCTTATCTAACGGCCAGTTATTACCGCTATTTCTTACAAGTTCCCTGTTTCTGTTCACACGCTCGCAAGATGGAGGATGAGTGCTGAATACATCAAGCACAGAGCCTTCTTTCTTTTCGTCGCACGCTCCGGTTTCATGGTTATAGCTTTTTAAGCCTCTCGCAAAAAAGTGACCAAGGCCAAGTGGTGATATTTTAATTTCATTGGCATAATAAAAGCCCAGCGAATCGGCCTCAAATTCATTTTCCTGGCTGTGCTGCATAAGCCAAATGTTTGTGCCCAGCGTTGCTAAAAGCGCTCCAATGCCATCTCCCAAAAGAGCATCTATAATCATGGATGCACCTACCTGCTTTACCATCCTTTCTCTGCTGTGGTGCATAACTATGTGCCCAACCTCGTGCGCCAAAACAGTTACTAACTCGGACTCGCTTTTGAATTCCTTTAAGATTGGAGTGTAAAAATAAACATAACCGCCGGGAACTGCAAATGCATTAACCGACTTGCTTTTGATCAACTGGAATTTAAAGAAATTATCTTTGGTGCATTTTTTCTTGTCGCATTCATTGCTGCTTGGCAAAAGAGCATCTAAATCAGATCTCTTGATTACATTCACAACCTCTTTCGCTCTGTCTTGATAGAATTTATAAAGATCTACTTGAGCTCGGTTATTCGGATCCGGAATGAAAATATGCTCTCCCGCAGCCATCACATCCTTGTGCCCTATTTGAATAAGGCTGTCGTATTCACGGCCCATTCTTTTTTCATCGGCTTTGCTTATAATCATTTCTTCCCAGCTATGCATTCCGCAAGCCTGGAACAACACAACGAACACGAATGAAGCTGGCCAAAATATCTTCCATTTATTAGACATGTTTTACCTCTTGCGTTAATTTAGAAATTACAGCCCACCATTCTTCGCAAACAAGTTCTTCGCAAACCGAGAGTCCGGCCTCTTTGAACCAGTCCAGAATAAAATGCTTTTCACACTCAAGCTGGCCGCTTAAAATAAATTCGCCGCCCGGTGCTAAAAGCCGCTCAATATCTGCCTTCATTGGCAAAACTTCCGCGCGAATCATATTGCAAAGAATAACATCGAATTTTGTGCTTTTGTTAAATGAATTCAAAAAACCGAGAATCGCATTCGGAGGTTTCTCTCCATTTTGCTCAAAGTTTTCAACAATGCAAGAAACTGTCAGCGGATCGATTTCGGTTTGAACAGCAAACCTCGCTCCTTTTTTCAAAGCGAACAGAGAAAGAATGCCCGTGCCTGTGCCTATATCCAAAACGCTTTTGTTTTTGAAATCAACTTTTTCCATAAGGCGTGCTACCAGTGCAGTGCTGCTGTGCTCGCCTGTGCCAAAAGCAGTTTTTGCTTCCAGCGCAAGCACTGTGTCTGTGCTGTTTGGCGCATTGAAATTTACCCAAGGAGGCCGCACCCAAAGGCTTTCGCTGACTTTAACGGGAGTTTGGCGCTCTCGCCACCACAAATCCCAATCCATCGCTTCTTCTTCGCCACATTCAAAATTCAAATGCGGAAACTGTGCTACAATAGAATCCCTTTCATCTTTTGAGTTTGTGTAAAATTTAAATTCCGCATCGCCGCCATCTTCCGCCTCAAGCTCTTCCAAGCTTACAATGCCAGCTTCGAAAAGCTTAAAGCTTTCCAGTTCATAATCTTCAATTTTGCAGCAACCTATTGCGTAATAATTATAACTCAAGGATCAATTCCCGGCGTTTTCCAGAAGTTCGGCAATTCACGATCTTCCCAGCGAATCCTTCCTTGTCCCAGCCACTTTTTTATGGAAGCCAAATGCTCGGAGCTCGGATTGTCAGATTTTTCAATATCCTGGCGAGTTTTATCCATGACATTCAAATAATCATAGGCTTCTTTCGCTTGGCCAAAATAGAGATGAAGATTGAATAACACATATAGAGTTTGGCATTCAAGGTCTATCTTTGGAAAGTCAGACATATAGTATGCTGTTTTGAAATGCTCGGTTGCTATTTGCAACGGCAGCCGATCATCCATGCCGGATTGCCTGCAAAGCAACGCTATGCGGGTCCAGTAATTGCCACGCTTGAAATATGCGCCTTGCACTTTTGCTGCAGCTTCAATCTCCGCACGCATATCAGCGAACTGATAGCTTACAATGGCGGCTGCGTGGCATCTCGGAAGTTTAAACAGAGCATCGCCGATTCCGGATTTTTCAAAAAAAGCCTTTCGCTTCTCAATGGTTTCTTTCAATTCTCTGATAACTTGCGGCGCAAGCTGGCTCTCTTGGTTCTGCCTTGTGGTTCTGTTGTAAAGCACAAAATCCTTGCGATCCGGGCTGGCTAGAAAGCAGCCTTCGCATACGGTTACGCAGGAAAGCAGATAGTTCACTTCTCGGAATTGCCCAGCCGATTTATATACGGGAGCCAAGAAAGGATCGCTCAGAACGGCAAGAGATTTCGCTCTTAGCTCTTGGGAATTGAGCCCCCATTTCTGGCAAACCGGGCAGTCAACTACTCTCGGATATAGCGGTGATTCTCTGGTTGGATCGCCTTCTGATGCTTCAAAGGCTTTATCGTTGAATTTGAAAACAATATCCGTTACATCTTGCGGGAGAGCTTCCCCCACAGGCTTTTCGGAATGTTCAGCTTGTTCAGCTTGCATGGAGCTTGAGTCTCCAGCTACATCGGGAAATTCAGACCTTATGACTTGAATGTTCTTCATATTTATGTCAGTACCGAACTTGGCGATGTAGGCATCTGCCATTTCGCTGTGATTTTTGAAGAACACCATCAATCGGCGGTGAATTTCTTGCGTTTTATCGTCGCTCATGTTTAAGAATTTAGTAAAATTTTATCCAGCCAAAGCCATCCTTCGCCTTTTAATGCCAAAAAGTCTTTATTAACGGCTATCCATCCGTTTTCTATAAACGGCTCTACCTTGCTAAGGTCAAATTTTCGCCCGAATTCCTTTTCATAATCTTTTAGCGACAGCCCTTCCCTTGTTCTCAGGGCAAGCCAGATAGCTTCAATTTCTTTGCCATAAGTATCTGGAATGTCCAGAGTTAGCTCTGTTTTTGGGCATCCGTTCAGCACCCATTTTTTCCAGGAAAGGTATTTTCCGTCAAAGTAGCTGCGAACTCCATTCAAACAACTATGAGCCGATGGCCCGACCCCTAGATAGGAGCCCCTTTTCCAATAAACCAGATTATGCTTGCTTTCGTGCCCAGGCTTTGCAAAGTTTGAGACTTCGTATCTATGAAGCCCTGCGGTTTGCAGAATTTCCGTGGCTTTAAGGTACATTTCCGGGTATAGATCTTCTGGTTGCGGTGGCAGTTTAGAGTGTTTTTTGAGAGTCAATCCATAGAAGCTGATATGCTTTAAGTTCATATTTATGAGTGCTTTAACATCATTTAAAAAATCTTCCGTGCTTTGATTTGGCAGGCAAAACATCAAGTCGCAACTTCCGGTGCCAAAGGCTGCATTTAATTTATCCAGAGCGTTCAGAGCCATTTTTGCCGAGTGATGCCGCCCGAGCATTTTGAGCAGGTTGTCGTTTAAGCTTTGAACACCGAGGCTAAAGCGGTTTACGCCGGAGTCCAAAGCGAGTTTTATTTTTTCATCGGTCACTTGCTCCGGGTTCCATTCCATTGTGAATTCACCGGTTGTTCTGATGTTTGAGAGCAGTTTTTTCAAAAGGTTTGTGCTTAGGGCAGAGGGTGAGCCGCCGCCTATGTATATAGTTGGCGGATGGGTGACTTGTTGGGGCGTTGCGCGTAACGCCCCAACAGATATCTCTCTCAGCACCAGCTCTACGTACTCGCTGTGCAGCCTTTGCGGTACCGGCATGGCGCAGAAGTCGCAGTAGTTGCATATTGATGTGCAGAAAGGAACGTGGATGTAGAGTGAGGGCACGTGGCAAAATTACTAAATTTATATTCACAATGAATATTCTAGTAACAAATGATGACGGCATATCAGCATCTAATATCCTTGCCCTTGCCAAGGCGGTTATGGAGTGCGCAGAAGTTAAGGTGGTGGCTCCTCAACGTGAGCAAAGCGGTGTGGGGCATAGTTTTTCTTATTATCGTTCCCTGCATTTTGCCCCTGCGGAAAATTTTCCATGCGAGGCTTTTTGGGTGGATGGTACGCCTGCAGACTGCATGAAGTTTGCGCTAAAGCACATTTACAAGGATTTCAAATTTGACCTTGTTATCTCCGGAGTGAACAACGGAGATAACGCTGGTGTAGCTTCTTTTTACAGCGGAACGGTTGCCGCAGCCAGGGAAGCCGCCTTATGGGGCGTGCCTGCTGTTGCCATAAGCTTGCAAAAGCAAAGCGATGAAGCTCTTGATTTCGCATTGAAATGGGTGCAGCAAATAATAAAGGATAAGAATTTTGCGGAAATGCCCAAGCAAACGCTTTGGAATTGCAATGTTCCGCCTTGCAGCAAAGAGACTCAGTGCAAAGGCATAAAAGTAGCTGCCACAAGCACAAGAATGTTCCATGATTATTACGTAGAAGCGGAAAAATCCAAAGATTACTTGGGCAAAGAGACCGCCTATCTGGTAAATGAAGATTCCGAAGCCGCCGGCAAAGTCGAGCTAAAAGGCTATAATCTGGTAGGTTACAAAATTCAGGATTTGCGTGAAGGCACGGATGACTGGTGGCTTGATCAAGGCTATGCCTCACTTAGTCCGCAATGCGTTAATCTAACGGATGATAGAGAGTATAAAAGGCTAACTGTCTGAACCCCGATTTTCAGGATTCAAGGATTAACAGGATTGTTAAGTACAATGTTTAGAAAATCAGGAAAATCTTAAAATCCTGAAAATCGTGGTTCAGACGTTTTCTATATTGAAAAAACAATGAAATCTGCATTAATGGCTCTTATAGCGTTCGCAATATGTGCGCAAGCCCAAACCCAAACCTTCACCGATTCCAGAGACGGCAAAAATTATAAAACTGTTAAAATAGGCAGTCAAATGTGGATGGCGGAGAATTTGAATTACGAAGCCGAAGGTAGTGTTTGCTACAAAAATTCGGATTCCAATTGCGATACCTATGGTCGCTTGTATAATTGGGAAACGGCGATGAAGGCTTGTCCTTACGGCTGGCATTTGCCAAGCGATGAAGAGTGGCAGACCCTTGTGGATTTCGCAGGTGGCGGTGGAATTGCCGGAACTAAGCTTAGAGCTAAAAAAGGCTGGCCAGTTTATGATTTTTCCGGGACAAGCCTTAAGGCACCTAAGTGCAAAAGGACTGAGCGAAAAGGAGAGGAAATAGATGATCGTGGCCGGATTATTACGCCTGCAATGGTTGTTGAGCACGACAAATGTGCTACAGATGAATACGGTTTTTCGGCTCTGCCGGGCGGTAGCGGCCACTCTGGTGGCTATTTCTTCTATGTCGGCACCAGCGGCACCTGGTGGAGTAGCAGCGAGTACAGTAGCTACATCGCCTACCGCCGGGGCATACTCGACTACAACAGCAATGTGGGCAGGTACGCCTACAACAAGGCAGGCATGTTCTCCGTCCGTTGCGTGCAAGACTAAAACCATTGTCTGAACCGTGATTCACTTGATTTTAGGATTTCCTTGATTTCTCAGCACTGAGCTTAACAATCATGTAAATCTTTTAATCCTGAAGGCATTCCGCTTTGCTTCTGCAAAGCTCCCTCTCCATAGCCTGCGCTAGCTCGGCTACTAGGTTCAGAAGTTTTCTATATTACACATCAAACGCTGATTTCAGTTAGGCGTTTATTTATTTAGATTAATTTTGGATTTTGGGATTTAGGCGATTTTTTTCGCAGAATTTTGTATTTTTTATAGGAGATAGCATTATGGTCGCAAATAGCGATTACGGAACGAAAATGGACGATGTCATTCTAGAATCCTTGAAGCCTCAGGTAGAAGGGATAAAGAAAAATCTTGCGAGCGGCGGCGGTCTCTCGCACGAAGACATTATTACCCTAACCTTATACACGCAAGGCAATCACATAAATCACATAGATATGCGAATGGACGCTCTTTGTGAGGAATTTTCCACTTTACGAACGGATTTTTCCGCATTACGTGAGGATGTTAACGGCAAGCTTTCAGGGCTTGAGGTGAAAATAGAGCGAGTTCGAGGGGATTTTGCTAAAATGACTGCTATGTTTGGTGGCATGAGTGCTGCTGCTGTGGCCGTTGCGACGGTGATCACCAGCATTTTAAGGTAGAACTGGAGATACACCATGAAAACCCCTCGTTTTTTGTTTGCGGCATGCATATTTCTCGCTTTGATGTTCACCCATTCTTGCTCTGGCGCAGCCATTAAGAAAAATTACAGCGGCACCTTTACCGACGACCGAGATGGCAAGAGTTACAAGACAATTGGGATTGGATCTCAAATTTGGATGGCAGAAAATTTGAATTACGAAACCGAAGGTAGTGTTTGCTACGAAAATTCGGATTCCAATTGCGATACCTATGGTCGCTTGTATAATTGGGAAACAGCGATGAAATCTTGTCCTTCCGGCTGGCATTTGCCAAGCGATGAGGAATGGCAGATTCTTGTGGATTTCGCAGGTGGTGATAAAGTTGCCGGAACGAAGCTCAAGGCTAAAAGCTACGACTGGGAAGAGAATTTAGACGATAGGTGGCGAGGAGTTATTACTGTTGTTACAGATGAATATGGTTTTTCGGCTCTGCCGGGCGGCTACGGCGACTTGGCTGGCAATTTCAGCAATGTCGGCTACTACGGCGTCTGGTGGAATAGCTCTGAGGACAATAGCAACAACTACGTCTACAGCCAGGTCATGCTCTACAATGAAAGCAATGTGTATGGGAGCAACGGCTATAAGTCGGAGTCGGGTTTGTTCTCTGTTAGGTGTGTGCAAGATTAGATTAAATGAACAAGTAAGACGGAATATAGGGAGATTCCCGGAAGAATTTAGATTTCAGCTTACTGAACTAGAATTTAAGGATTTAGCTTTGAGATCGCAAATTGCGATCTCAAATGAGCGTGGAGGAAGGAGATATCTTCCATCTGCCGTATTGTATAGCGATATGGCGATTCAAGTCAGTATCCAGATTATGAAAGCCTTCGTAGCCATGCGAAAAATCCTGTCCACAAGTACAGGCTTCATCCAACGCTTGGACTATGTTCTTGTGAATAACATCATCAAATCTGCGAAACAGTCCATAATCTTAATAGACAACTACGCAGACGATTCCGTATTGACAATGCTCGGCAAAAAGTCTAAAAATGTAAAAGTTACTTTGCTCACAAAGAATATCTCAAAGTAATTGAGCTTGGATGTAGCGAAGTTTGAGCAGCAGTATCCTAATACGATAGAGGCAAAAAACTTTGCCCTGAGCCACGACAGATTTTTGATAATAGACAAGAAAGAAGTTTATCATATAGGTGCAAGCTTAAAAGA
>Ga0209755_10004213_pt1 | contig 17220 bp, 12 predicted proteins | sample TergutCo191P1_FD_187301 | JGI IMG/M metagenome (GOLD analysis project Ga0209755, IMG submission 187301) | Cornitermes sp. P1 segment gut microbial communities from Petit-Saut dam, French Guiana - Co191P1 (SPAdes) (version 2) | ecosystem: Host-associated > Arthropoda: Insects > Digestive system... | reverse complement strand
CATCCTCAGGGAGATACAATACTTGTCTTAACTTCAGTTACTAAACTATAGATGCAGCAGCATGCCTGCTGCAATGTGTGTGTTGGGTCCTGTCTTGTCCTGTGATAACAATCACAGCAGGCATGCTGCTGCATCTATAGTTTAGTAACTGAAGTAAAGACAAGTATTGTATCTCCCTGAGGATGGTCGTTAAGTGACCGAAACATGTAGGAGAAATCTTTAGAGTTTTAGACAATACATATGTTTTAATGTGTTGTTTATAAAATATATTAATTGAGTGCAATTCGTTGGAATATAGATATATAATTTAAATATTGCACGGATAAAAAACAATATAAAGAAATGAAATTCTAAAGGTCAGTTATAACTTTTCGTATGTTGACCGAAAATTTATTTAATTTCCATTTTATGAATGTAAATGTAACGTAACTACGTTACATGCACCCGTAATAAAGCAGAAACGTGAAACTTCACCTCTTGCATGTGGCTGCATTGCAAAGTAACAGCTCGCAGGACGAGAGGCATATTCTTCATGCTGTCAGACTAGAGGTCCTTTGTGTTCGGGTTTGTAGTTAGTTCATTATTGCTCTGATGTGTTCTGTATCCTGGGGGGACGGAATCGCGCGGTAGGGTGCCCCTAGGCAGACAAGCCCTGTATCAATAATCCCTGACAGCAGAGCTGTGATTATTCGGCTTCCAGCAATCATTCTTGAACACACGGCCTTGCATGTTACGCCGGTGTGCACTGGTGGTGCACCCACTTTGTAGCCTTGATCAAATATAAATATTTAATTAGGCTTGACCGCAAATCAAACGCTTCAGTAATTACAATAATTGAATGTTATTAAATACAAGTGCGAGCAGCTTTTCTTATTTTGTCTATGTGTGTCGAACTTTATCCACTGGCAACAGCCGGGGGTAAAATGTGTAAGTATGGAAAACATTGGATCCGTGCCGTAAAAGCTGGCACGTAAACATTCACATTAATTTACTTATTTAATATTAAGTGGCGATAAATAAGAGTGTCGAGTAGAAGTCATATGTCGTGGAACCTGCTGTGGTTCGCACCGGGTGTAACAAATTTTAGTTCGCTGTGTGTGTCACCATTAAGCCTCACAAGATTTGTGATGGTTGCGTAATGCGGGTTATTGTTCACTATACCCACCACGTGATATAGATATTTAACCTTTTGGCGCCGGAATTATTTTCTTAATTTTAGCACACCCTGTATACAAAATGTGAATGTTATAGGAACCAAATACGTTAGAATTATGAAACAAACTGCATTTTGAAGAAAAAAAAACGGAGAGCATATACAATGTTTAAAATATTCCGTACCTATATTTGTTGAATAAATATATAAAATGCTACTTTGGAGGTTAGCGGTGCGGTGCATCAACTATAGTTGACATAAGGCTTCTTAAGGTTAAGGCAGTGATAGGATGAGCAGGACATGTAGCATACCTTGGAGGAATAAATACGCATACTAAATGTTGGTGGGAAAAAATAAGTTACTGAACTTGTGTGGGACAATTATATTGAAATGGACAAGAAAAATATAGACGGTAAGTGGACTGGGCGTGGGGGACTAGAACAGGTCCTATTGGTGGAGTTTTGACGACAGGATAACGAATGTTTATATTCCATTTGCCTATGTACGGAGAAGTTGACGAACAATTGAGTGACAGCAGCTTTGCAAAAACTTGCCTGCCTGCACCACGGAATTACTTTGTTTATCTAGCTATGGCTCGTTTTTAAGGCCAGTTACTTCGATTGGCAAAGTAGCTGGTTACGGTCTCAAATAACGAGATTCTGCTCTCGGCAGAGTCCTGTATTTGTGTGTTCTTAAGACTTCGATATCAGATCTGGGATATCGCAGCCCTGTCCGCGTCAGTGAATATGAATCGTGGAACACGCCACTCGCCTTTTTTGAGTGCCGAGGTTAAGAATGTGTGAAGCTTGCCTACAGGCCCCCTACATACCTTTATTGCGTGGTGTAAAGAGGGGAAGATCTTTTGGTTTGCCATTCGCCACTGTTACCAGTGTGCTGATTGGCGGAACCCGTGTGAACGCGTAACAGAGAATTGGCAAATGATATGTTTTTTGCACCGTGAATTGTGATATAATTATGGAACATAAACCAACGGAATGCACGCTTTTCAAATTAATACTTTAATTCAGTTTTTCACTTTTTCAGGTCTTATGCATGTTTCGAACCTCATGGGTTCATCCTCAGGAAGACAGAAGTGTGTGTTCGAACACAATCTACCGCCTGCTAGACTACTCACTCCAATGCATGGAAACATGCCATATAAAAACTGCGTTTACAACTGTCTTCCTGAGGATGAACCTGTGAGGTTCGAAACATATAGAAGACGTCAAAAATTGAAAAATTCAATTAAAGTATTAATTTGAAACGTGTGCATTTCGTTGGTTTTTTGTTGCATAAGAGTACTGGTAGTTATGTCACGAAGCGTCTGTTCAAGACACTGTAACTTTTACCCTTCAGTGAGGTGGAAGAGACTTCTTATATGGATGGGTGAGAAGTGATAAAGAAATTTTGATTTGAGTATCTCTTCTGTCGTCTGGTCTGTTCCGCTCTGTGGTCTGGAAATAATGCATCGAGATATAAGTTCTTTCTCCCTCCAAGATCAAGGTGGACTTGTAATCAAAGTACAGCGCGCATTGAATATGAAAGAGAAGGTGATACACTAGAAGCCGCGTAAGAGAATGTCACAGGTGTTCACAGGACATCCCCGGCAAATTGCTGTATCGCCGAACTGTAGAAGACGGCCAATTTGGGATGAGCACACAGTTTCAGGAATACAAGGAACAAGGAGAGCTTGTCGTCAATTCCAGTGCACTTCCCGTGATGTAGCTATTAATTACATAATGTGCGTTAGGGACAAGGTTGGACCCTGCTTTATGGACAGGATACCCGCAATTTCTAACTTGCTCACTCCGTGGATCAGAGTCCTTCTTGACAAGGCAGCTGTCTCGCCTTATCGACAAATTCCCTACACTGTATGGAATCCCAAGTTTCATTCTCGTGTTCACGAGAGCCTGCCGCTTCTTTCTATCCAGAACCAGTTAAATCCACTCCACACCGTCCCATCATAAAGCTTCATTTAAATATGTTCATCACATCTCCGCCTAGGTCTCCCATGCGTTCTCTTTTCTTTATGTTTCCCTCAGCACTTCTCCTATTTGCCTATCACACGCCCTGATCATGTCGTACTGGTTAATTCGATGACCGTAATTATGATTGGTCAGGCCTACAAACCTGAAGCTCCTCGTTATGTAATTATCTCCCCTTCCACCGTGTCAGAACCAAATACCTTCCTCGGCTTCTGTGTATTGTGGCATAATAACAATAATAATAATAATAATAATAGTTCTAATTATTTGTTACGTAATTTTATTCCGAATTTAATTTATTATGTTTGCGTTAATTCTATGTTAACATTTTCACATTTTTAAGCAGTGGTACATTTAAACATAAATTCTGTTTTTCTTCTCTTTCATGTTTCCCGCCCGCCATGTCGTTATCATCAACACGTTCCTGCAGTATGTAAGTACAAACTCTGTATTTCATGTAGTGCATTGTGTCATGTTTAGAATACTGCTGTTGGGCGCATGTCCACTATGCGCTTTGCTCTGTTTCACGACGTCGTCAGTATCTCGGGCTATACAGCTTCGCACGTTAGGGTATTTGAAAATACTGACTTGGAAGTGATTTGAAAGGATGTAGTGGAGGTAAAATCGGGATACCATATCTGTATATGCCTGAAGAACTGAGGAAGAGCAAGGAAAATTGTGCTAGGATAAGCGGTCGCTGCTGATAGCCTGTCAGAACCAAGCACAGCCCGAATACCGTCTGCAGCACCGTTGCTGCACGAACGGTCGTATCTGCAATGTTCTGGTGATACAACAGTTTTTAGGCGCGTTCACAAAATTGCGAAAAGGGATTGATAGCTTTGTCATGTCTGTCCGTCCGTTCGTCCGCGTGGAACATCTCTGCTCCCACTGGACGGGTTTTCATGAGATTTGGTGTACGAGAATGTTTCGAAAGTCTGTAGAGACAATTCGAGTTTCATTAAAATCTGATAAGAATAACGGGTACTTCATTTGAAGATCAATATACATTTTTTATCATATCTCGCACAGTTCTTCTATAATGAAAAACGTTTTAGACAAAATTGTAGAGAAAATCAAAACACATTTTGTATTCAATAATTTTTATTCCGATAATCATGCCGTTTATGAGATGATGTGGAAGAATATTGTAGCTACAGATGACGATATGACGGATGCGCAATGCATGCTGGATACCTAAGGCTACAATCGAACACTCAGAATATGTAATAGTTATTGCTTTTCCACTGCAACAGTGGTTGCAGGAACGCGCTCAGTGCTACGCTGTAGTACATTGCCTGTCTTGTCATATTCTCCACTTCGGAATCCCTGGATGCCAAGGTAGTATTCAAGAACTTGTCACAAAATGCTTAATTTTTCTGACATGTTACGCACTTCCGTTGCTGGGTACTGTTACCGTGACAATCATCATCAGTGAGTATGATCTAAAATCTTGGTTCAGGTCTCTGTTTCTTTTGGATAAGATACATATCCCTGGGTGATTGGTCACCGACGTTTCGAGACAGCGTGGTTGTCCCATCTTCGAGTCTATTCTACAATATCATGTTGGCTGAGTCTTGGTAGCGGCGGCTGGTAGGAAGGTCGTGAAATATGAATTGGATAGCCTTGGAAGAAAATGGGTTTTTCCTGATTTTTTTTAAGTATTTCCCACTGACTAAGAATACTTACTGATAGTCACGGGTGTTCTCTTTCTGCCCAGAAAAGTGCTGCGCCGTAGTCTGTTTAAAATAGGCCGCGACGACTTCCCGAATACGTCATGTACAGTTATTCCCATACTGACACTGTAAAGTTTTTGCAGCTCAGGAAGTGCTGTTAAACAATCAAGCTTATAATAGTTTACCGATTACCTTTATCATAGTAACGTTTTAGTTCTCCTGTTGTGTATAAAATGTAAATTCGGGCCCAGGAAACTGTAAACACGTAACTGCTGTCAGCCTTGGTGCTCCTTTTTGACTACAGAGCAAAATAATGAAATGGAAGGAATGTAGATTGGCACTGAATCGCATTTTAGCGGGTATAAAACTTGTTACATGCAGTGGCGGCTGGTGGGTGGTAGGAGTTGTAGTTGTGCCAGCGGCTTGACTGACTGGCACAGTACGTTAGTATGGAGAATGGTCAGCCATGTTTGTAATGTGGTATTGTAAGTGTAATAGTGCACCAACACAGTGCTGCAGGCCGCGCAGGAATTGCCTTAAAAGTGAATGAAATTTTGTGCTCAGTTTTAAACATAAGATTTACAGTACGTGAGCTGTCAAGTACAGTTTTAGTCTTATTCAAGATTACAGTGAAACTAAATTTGGTTTTGTTTATGCCTTTACACGTAACTTTAGTTTAATTCAGTGTTTCAAGTGAAATTTAGTTTAATGAAGCTTTTAAGTACAGTTGCTGTTTAATTTAGGCTTTCAACAAAATACTCACTTTGCTGTAGGTTCTCATGCAAGTTTTAGTTCATTATAGGATTTTAAGGAAAAATTTAAGGTAATAAGGCCTTAAGTAAAGTTGCAGCTTAACATAAGTTGCAAAATATAAATGTAGCTCAGTATAAGCCTTCCCGCAATTCTTAACATTTTAGTATATCAAAGAAGTCAGTAGTGTAATATAGGTGTTTAGGTAAAGCCCTGTCTGTTTTCATGTTTTAAGTAAAATGATTTTCATTTAGGCCTTCAAGTGAAGCTTAACTTCAGTTTAGCCGTTCAAATAAAGCTTTATCTCAATTTCGCCTTTTAATTTAAAACTTCAGTATACGTGTCATTAAGTTAAGCAGTGAAGCCACGGTAGCTTCATTTCATTTAGCGTTTTCAGTAAAATATCAGGTTAATATAGGTTTCGAAGTGAAGCTAGACTTTTAATTTCGACCCTCAAGTATCCCATATCTGTTAATTTTGCATTTGTGTTCCAGTTTCAGCTTTAATTTGCTGAAGTGTCTAAAACTATGGAGAGAAAATACGCATTGTTCAGATCATTTTTCTGATTCCTTTTCCGCAACTATTTATTTTTTCACATCACTTTCTGTCTTTTCTAGTTTCAGCCCTTTTGTTTTTCGCTTTCTTCTCCATCGTGTAATATGTTACTGTGAATAATGAAGAGCAGAAATTGCTAACATTAGAGTCTTGCAGGTTCTTGCAGTGCTGGATTCAAACCCGTGTTCTGTGCGCAGAACCGCCTCTGCTCACCGCCATGTTCTGCCGTCCTAGTTCTGGCGCACACCAGCGACATCTTGTTCCCGGGCCACATGACACGTCTTCTTGTCGACTCATCTGTACGCAGATCTGACAAATTGTCCACTAATTTCAACTGGCCCTACAACATTTCGTCTCTTTTTTGTATGGTCTCTCTTTTTTTGTGTGCTCGAAATGTCGCTTCATTATTCATTTATGTGTCTCATTATTTGACACTCCGTGTCGACAGACATTTTCTAATGTCGTGTAGGCTAGAATGTCTTCCTCATGCTTGTAAAGAAGAGTTATGCTTGTTTACGCGTGTAAAGTAAACCTTTTATCTTTATGATTCTCTCCCTCCATATAGGATGTTTTTCAGAGCTTAGCCGATATATAAGAACTTTAATTGAAGCATACTCTGAAATACGAGTGGCATGATGTACGGTGTTTGGAGTGGGTCATATACAATGTTTCAAAATTTGTTACCTCGCCGGGCGTGATTATTTAGGGCACGTGCAAATGCAATTTGTTACAGAGCTAATCATACTAAACTCGGTGTTAAAAATATTCTGTCCTGCTTTTCTATTAAATGTTCGGGTGTATCTGAAATACGTGGACAAACTTTAGAAGTGGGTCCCCCGCACCAGAACAAGTAAGAATGTTCGTATCAATATATGTCCTCAAACAATTAGTTTTCGAGGTACAGCCCAACAAAATTTTGACCTCAGCCCTGTAGATTTTTACCTGTTGGACACTTTAAACCCCATTTTTTATTCAGCTCCAATTGAAAATGAAGACACGTCATCATCACATTCTTGTATGCCTGTCAAAACATTCACAATCTCCACGGGACCTTTGAAAGGGTGCGACTGTTATGATCAGACATGTCCATGTGTGCATTTACGAGTATTTAGGAGAATGACACTTTAAAATTTGTTGTGAGTTGTGACTCTATAAACCATAAGAAATTATCAGTTTTGAAACTGGGAACGGGCTGTAAGTATATTATGTCGGTTGTAAGTAAAATACTACATAGGCAATTTATTGTTGAATATAATCTTTCAATTGATCTCAAACCCCCATTCATTCCTGGATATACGTTTTTGTGAACATTTTTCTGCGTTTGGGTGTAAAGAGCTCAGTCTGAAAGTTCGTCGAGCCATTTTAGATACTCCCTGTATTGTCCACAGGATATCGGAAAATGTTTCAAAATTAAAGAAGACTGCCCCATTGAAATGTTAATGCATTCCCCCATTTGTTACAACTTGTCCTTCGGTTTAGTGAAGCAGATCCAACCACTGAAGACAGCCTGTTCTGTGAACCAGTTCGTGTAGCCGTGGGAAGGTGCTGTGGCACTGGTGGTATTTAGATACACTCCAAAGCTGGCTTCTGACATCCTCGTTTACTTTCCGACTCCAGTCCATTTATGGATTTTAAGTTAGGGCCGATGTGCTGGTTTACTTATTTTATGAATTTTACAAGACGGGGTTCAAAATGAATCGCGCTGCCGTGAGCAGGATATTTAGAATTAACCTTCTGTGCCAAGTGGGTAGTTTATTTCCCAGATGAGCGACTGAGAGATTTTAATGAAGAACTTGGCTCTTGGAGTTGTTAGTGCAGCCTGTGCACGGTATTCATTGCATCGTAATATATAGACATATCTCTTTTGTGACTTTTTTTTAAAATTAAAACCGATACTGAGGTTGCGCAGGCTACAAGGAAGCGTATGAGTGAAATTAGTTTTTATTGTGTCCGTCCAATGTAACATAATGAAATCAAACGATACTTTTAGTTTTTCTCAGAAGTGACTAGCTCATACGGAAAAAGACTGTGTATGAATTCTGTAATATGGAGCCCAATATTGCTTATATTGCTTAGAATGCAATTTGTCAGCTAGTACGATGTTATAGGTACTTACCTACGTCTATGTGTTTTGCCCACGACAGATGCAGAAATGAAGTTCAAGATTAAAGGAACAGAAAATAGCAAATATTGCCGCTGCAAAATGTGTGTACTGCAGTGTTAGTAGCCCGCAGTATTCACCTTTCTGTTCGCAGCAGTGGCAGAGGTACTGTCCCGTAAATTTTTATTCTCTTGTGGTGGGTTGAGATAGTACCTTTGAAAAGGTGGAAGAGTTCAGATATTTGGGAAATGCCCTAACAAATCAAAATTCTGTTCAGGAAGAAATTAAGAGCAGATTAAAGCCCGAGAATGCTTGCTACCATTCGGTGCAGAATCGTTTGTCTTCCAGTTTGCTGCCCAAAAATTTAAAGATTAAGATATACAGCACTATAATTTTGCCATTTGTTTTATATGGATATGAATCTTGGTTGCTAGCATTGAAGGAGGAATGTAGGATGAGGGTATTTGAGAATAGGGTGTTGAGGAGAATATTTGGGCCTAAGAGGGATGAGGTAACAAGGGAGTGGCGAAAACTACATAATGAGGAGCTTAATGATCTGTACTCCTCACCAACTATTGTGCGAGTGATTAAATCAAGAATGAGGTGGGCGGGGCGTGTAGCACGTATGGGGGACGGGAGAGGCGTGTACAGGGTTTTGGTGGGGAAACCTGAGGGAAAGAGACCACTTGGGAGACCCAGGCATAGGTGGGAGGATAATATAAGATAGATCTTTAGGAAGTGGCATGTAGGGGTATGGACTGGATCCATCTGGCTCAGGATAGGGACAGGTGGCGGGCACTTGTGAATGCGGTAATGGACCTTTCGGTTCCATAACATGCGGGGAATTTCTTGACTAGCTGAAAACCGGTTAGCTTCTCAAGAAGAATTCTGCTCCACGGAGTAAGTGAGTGAGTAAGGTGGGTTGAGATTCAGTATCAGCAGACCTGGGGCGTCTAGCGGTCCACTGTCAATTCCCCGGATAGGGAGGTTTGGTGCAATGACAACTGATAGGGCAAGACTACTCTCTACTCTGTCCGCCACCTACGCCACACGAACCGGGCGTCGGCGGTAAGAAGCGGACGAACTGCCACCGGGTAACAATCCAGTTGCAGTAAATAAGTTTTATTAAATGTCTGAGGAATGACACGGTGCAAGGTACACTTGAAGAACGCCTGTTACAGAAGTTGTCCTGTGCTAAATTAAACATCAAGCCGAGAAGGTTTATGGAGGAGTGAAGGAATGGCTTCACACGTACTTAACCTAGATGAAGGTGAGTGGTCAGCCTCGCACCTCGGCCCCTTTAACCTCAAAGAATGAGCTCCCGGTACCGACAGGATACGAAGCTGGGTGGGCACCACAGACGGTCTGGACGCGTTGGAGAGTAGAAAAATCTCTTGGTCCTGCTTGGAATCGAATAGCCATTTCGCGGTTTTCCAGCCCGTAGCCCAGCCACCATACCTACTGAGCTGTCCAGGCTCCATACGGGAAGTAAACTGAATATTACTAACTTGTAGAAGACATTCGGGCGAGCGGGCGGGCCTTGCGGGGACAAGAATGACAGCCGACTGTGACCACACAAGTGAATTCATCTCATGGCAGAGCGCACCACGAGGCAGAAATGACTCAACAAAACGTGAAAACAAACATATCTATCATCAGCAGGACAAGCAGTAATGAAAATGCCAGCTAAGCAATAATACAAAGCGTGAGGCACCTCTTAACAAGAACCACAACCACCATTTACTGCAGGGGTGCACAGTCAGGGGTAGGAAAAATATTCTTAACGAACCAACTCAACCAAGGTTGCAGTAGACAATCTACCTTAAAACGTTCACAGCCCCATTGCCTGATCTGGTAACGACACCAGATTTCATGGCAACCAAAGACTCAACATCGTGTTCCGAACGGCGTTGGACATTGGGGGTCAGCTACGCGAGTTTTGCGATCGGGTTTTCTGAGTCATGACGTTCTGCAGATCGATGGTTAGAGACCAGCGTCTTGGGGAACCTGCCGTCTCCGTGTGACGGCAGGAGATGGATGTAGCAGGTTCGTCCGAAAAGTTGGTCATTGCCTACCAAAACACAAGGCATCCTACCGGCGGCATGGATGCCTTTCTCTTGTGAGTGTTGTGTGTTGTTAGGCAGAGGTGTGTGCGTCGGACTGATCACTCGTCTAGAGGAGTCCTACCGAATGTGCTGTGTAACAACAACGCCTGCACCAACAATGAGTAGGCATAAGAGGCCAGACTAAGAAGAAAGAAATACAGGGCGTCACATTCCATAAGACCATAATCTTAATATTCATTACAGTAATGAGCTCTCAGTTGCATGTGACCTTTAGTTTGAATTAGGTTATTTACCAAGAAGCATGACTTGCTAGGCCAGTTCACGCTAAGGGATAAGTTAAGGCTGATCAGGTACAAAATACTGAGGAATACAGGCCAACGTGCCAAATACAAACAAAAGTGAACGAGACTGTTACATAAGGCGTTTCATTTAAGTATTTCCTTTTATATAATTCAGATAAGATGACGTAGATGAGATGAAGAGGCCGCTTAGCACGCATGGCGAATCTGAAGACAACATGAAAACTGTAGTAGGAATGCCTAAGAAGGAGAGGGTACTTGTAACAGATAGGCATAAATGGAGGGCAATATTAGAATGGTTTATGAAAGACAGTATTTGAATGTATAAACTTGATTTAACTGTGTCAGGTTAAGGGCTACAGACGTGCTCTTGTGGCAACAGTAGTAAGCTAAGTGACCGCAACTTTCCACCAAGTACAATACTTTTTGTTAGTTTTTACTCAGTTTGTTTTACCGGCTATATTTGGATCCAGGTAGTTAATTCTCAGGGGTTCCGTATTGAGACGATTATTGAGGACTCGCAACGTGGAACATTATAACCAACTACAACACAGACATACAGAGTAACACTGCAAAGTAAAGCACCAATAAACCTATGACTTCCTGAGCCATACCATTCCAGTTCATGCCTTCCCATAACACTTCTTCAAGATCCATTTTAATATTATCCTCCCATCTACCTCTTTGTCTTGCAATTGGTCTCCTTCTCTCAGGTCTCCTCACCAAAACCCTGTATGCATCTCTCCGCCATTCGTACCACATGCCCTGTCCATCTCATTGGCGTTGATTTGATCACCTATATAATATTTTGTGAGATTACAGATTTTAAAGCTCTGTGTTATGTAATCTTTTCACTCCCCTGCTACCTTGTTCCTCTTAAACCCAAATATCCTCCCAAGTCCCCCAGTTCTCGAACACCCTCCACCTGTGTTCCTCCCTCAATGTGGAAGACTAAGTTTCAAACAGGCAAAGTTCTGTATACCTTAATATTTATAGTTTTTGATAGCAAACTGGATAACAAAAAATTCTGCACCGAATGTTGATGTAGTTGGAAGGTATGTTATTAACCGGAAATTCACCTGACAGAAGGAAGAAAACAAAGAAGGACTTCAGTCACAGCGTCTTGGTTCGAGATTACAGTGTTGAACATGTCACTTACTTCATAGATGCTTATCGTGTTAAAATGAACTGCACAATCCAGCAGTGACATGCATTTGTCTGTATGTGTTAAGTTACACAACTGCCCGCTAGAAACTGACATTTCCGCGCCTTATATATCTGAGGGTCTCATTATTTCTACTTAAGCAACTTGGGACAGGGTGTAACTTCTCCCACGTGGCGAGTGCATAAGCTATGTAATACTCTCACAATTGACAGTTTCCTCTATTAGTACTGTACCTGCACATACCTGGCTAGTGTAAACCGACTCTTCCTTAACGCAGTCCAGCTCGGAATATCGTCTTATTTCCTCTGGAACGCGTCTTTGTCATTAATTTATCCTTCGAGTATAATTCGTAAGCCGGATAATTCTCCAACATCCGAGAGTTGCCTGTATTACGTACTTTACATATTGACTTGTTTTCGAAGATTCTAGACTTCATCTTCTTATAATTTACTACCAGGAGGGAATGCGTAATATAAACGAGGGGTAGGGTCGCTTGATTGCTGTTAGCAGGTGCTTCCGCGGGGCTTGTCCGAGACACGCGGCGAGTGGAGTCGCTATCCGCCGTGTGAAAGGGAACCGGCTAATCGGTCAGCCACAAGCGGGCGGTGAGGGCTTCAGCTTGGTAAAACAAGACGTACAACACTGCGATACGGCCTCACGTGACAGCGATTTTTGTGTTGACTTGATGTCTTAGTTTTCGTGTTCATCTACTGGATAAGAAGATAGGTAAAGGGTTTGGTCATTTATGAAACTTCATTGGACCAGAATAATGGTAAATATTTGTTTCTAAAATATTTTGTCAAGGTCTGCTGAGAGAATGTACAAGTCAGTAACACGATGGTACATCCTATCGTGACAATATTCTGTATTTGACACAGTAGAAACATAAATGCACGTAAAAGGTAAAGTTCACCCTCGAACAGGCCAGCGAAGGCCCAGAGGAGTAGTAGACGTATAGCTATACTCTTTCTTTAACCTCGGCGTTAGATGGGTGTGGGTGGTCGACGCCACCTCCAGGTCCCTTTCCTGCCGGGAAAGTGACACGGTACCCATTGAATATGAGGCTGGATAGGCCCCAGCGCTGGTCTGGACGGTTACGGAAAACTTCGCCCCCAACGTGTTTTCGAACCCCGGACCGTCCAGTTCGTAGCGAGTCGCTATACCGACGGAACTATCCCGGCAATCTTATTGCGTACTAGTATTATAATACATAATTGGTATCATTCTTCTCTAACACTGAACAGCTGGTTCCTAGAAATGCGTCAGGAAGTTACACGTTTCGTAAGAAATGACAAAAATTGCGAAAAGCCACCGTTAGCTTCGAAATGTCTGTCTGTCCTTCCATCCGCATTGAACAACTCGACCCACATGGAACGGATTTTCGTGAAATTTGGTATTTGAGTACTTTTCGAAATCTCTCGAGAAAATTCGAGCTTCATTAAAAGCTGAGAAGAATAACGAGTACTTTACGTAAAGACATACGTACATTTATGATAATATCGCGCTGAATTTTTCTTGGAATGAGAAATGTTTCAGGCAATATTTGTAGAGAAACCCCCTCCCGAAATTGCTACAGTTTATGAGGTAATGTGGAAAACAAGGTAGTGCCTGACAGTCCACAGATGACGATCTAATACAGCGCCTCCGCTTTGCGTTCTGTATCACTAAGGCTACAGACACACGCTCAGTATTTGTAATACTTACTGCTTCTCCACGACAACAATGGTCACGCTAACGCACGCAATGTTTCGTTTATACGTACATTGCCTGTCTTGTGTTACGAACACTGCAGCAGAGAGGTAGACTTGTATACCTGTTGCGGAGTGAGGTGTCTGGATGTGAATGATTTCTAATGTGATGATGATGATGATGATGATGACGATGATGATGACGACGATGATGATTACGAAATGTTAAGATGAATGCCACGTATTGGTCCGAAGAGAGAACACTATAAGTGGGCGGAACGCGAAGTATTGTGGGTGTGTCATTAGAAACATTATTGCTGGCACTGTGGGAGATTCTATTGGGAGATTAGAGCTCACCTCTTGCCTCCCCCTCCTCCTATTCTTTTGCCTGCGCCATTGCTGTTAGTGGCACGCCTTTCCAATAGGCCTCTTATGTTGTTGGAAGTTGCTCAGGTTACGCCCTTTCCTGTTGTTTGTATAGGCTTGATAGCTCTCCAAACCGGAAGACCGAATTGTAGATTTTTGCACACGTTTCACTGCCCCCGTGATCGTGGAACTTTGCTTCAACTGAGGATTCTTCTCGTATGGTGGCTGAATCATCATACAAAGTGTTCTTCGTACGACGCTGCATAAACCCGGCTTAATGGCTGAAGTAGTCTGGACAGGATAGTTTTAAAGCATGTTCGCAGCGTCGTAATTTGAAAACGCCGTACAACAAGCTGAGAAATGTCTGCAGAGCGAATTCCTGTTATCGTCCTAGATTTTAAATCCGTGAGTGACTGCACGGGAAACGCTGAAAATGAATGTAGCGATTTAAAATGTTCCCTCCCACGTTTTACACAGCACTCAGCAGGTGACGATGCGACTGTTTAGCTAAGAAGTGCTAGTCGCCTTTCGCAAATTACTTTACGGACGCTGTTACAAGTAGCCAGAAAACTTAGACATTCTGTGATGATGTACAAGGCATAGGTTGGCCTCGTTTTGAAAACGGTGATACATCGAAATTGTATTTGTGATGGAATCAGGTGGATCAGATTAAATCGAAGAAATGCTTGTTAAAAGTGTTCGATCCCCTCAATCTACCTGCTACTCCCTGTTTCGGGTCCAAGCTTCGCTCAATCTAACACAAGCCAATTTACATTTCTGTAAGGCTATGCTGTAGTTTGTAAGTTTTATACATCTGAGAGGTAGCTAATTATTTGTCAGCTTTGGTTTCTGTGCGTGATACGTAAGCCGACATTCATAAGGCTTTCATTATTCTTGTGCGCCATACATAGCCCCTAGCTGTTTTAAGCAATAGGCTACTTCCGATTAGCGGTCTACTATGACCCGTTGGTGTGCCCTTGAATATAAGCCTGCACTGGGATTTGAAAAACTGAAATTTGTTTTTTTTTTGTGTTGGGCAAGTTGCGCTGGTGATGTTTTTCCTGATATATCACTTGCACTGGTAGTTGAGTAACCCCTCTTATACTTGCACTGTTAGCGGAGCCCCTGCTCCACTGGCACTGGTGCTAGCGGTTGAATTTCCTGCTAGCATTGGTTGAGGATATACTTGCATTGAGAATATATGGGAGCGTGATAGGATTTGGGCCACCCGTCCACTTCACATGGTAGCCGAAACCACCCTGGGCCACTTACACCGATATCGAGGAGCCCCGTTATCCCCTGTGTGATTAGCTTTACAACACTAAATTGGGTCATGCGATAAATAACCGCCAATGACAGCAAGGCACGTAAATGCGAGATTTGAGGTTCGCACAGCGGAGTTGACGAAAACATAAGCCTTCTGGGATGTTAGGCCATGTCGGCTTTTAAAGAGAGAGAGAGAGAGCGGCGTTTCGAAGCAGCGTGGTACATTCCTCTTCAGAGTTATGCTTGACTTTGTAGATGAAGGCACTGCGCTGCTTCGAAACGTCGGTACGTATTTAACAGTCGACATGGTGTAAAACTCCCAGAAGACTTGAGTCGCGAGGCATGTAAAATTGGAAAGGAACCGATCGTCGTCGTCGTCGTCGTTATCATCGTCGTCGTCGTTATCGTCGTCGTCGTCGTCGTCATCTGTAAGCTTAGCCTATCCCTAAAGAGGAAAAATATCAATTTTTAAATCCACAAGACGAAGTTCCGGATAAGCTGTTGGAGGAAGGGCGAATATTGGAAGAGCTGTAGGATTTTAATTGAATACATGCGTTTTTAAGAGACAGAACTGCTGAATGCTCTATACCTTGTCTTGGATTATTCTCCGGCCTCTGAATTTTATGTTCCGACGTTTCGGAACACTCTGTTCCATCTTCATTGGTGGTGTGAACAAGAAGAATAAATGGGCGAAGTTGCTAGGGTATTTGCACAAGTAAAGGTTTAGCTTAAAAGAAGTCTGGACCAAGACTTCATATCTTTCAGTTATCCTTCTTGTTCACACCGCCTATGAAGATGGAACAGTGTGTTCCGAAACGTCGGCGCATAAAATTCAGACGACGGAGAATCACCCAAAACAAAGAATACAGAATTCACATCACGGCAACAGTTTGAAATCAAGACTAAATGCTATAGTTGTCGCTCCTGTTGGTACAATACCGTCATGACGAACTGACGTTGCCGGAGAATGCAGAGACCGTAGTCACTAACTGTGCCCTCAGGGCCCCAAGTTACCCACTTTTTCATTCCTTAACGTAGCCTGCTGAAATCTGTGGATGTAGACAGGCGACACGTCTTTATGTTAACGTCGTCACTTTCTTTTTTTTTTTTGAGAGAGACCTTCAGGCATTGACATGAACACAACACTAACTTTTTCACTGTGTTCACGAAAGACGTGAACTGAATGTTAGGCCCGTGCATTCAACATCCTCAGACCATATGCAGACCCATTTAAGATCCAGCTTAGCGTCACATTTCATCTACACCTGCCTTTTGCAAGTGCTCTGTACTCCTCACATCTACGTTGCCGCTGGCTGCATGGAGCAGAATCATTTAGAGAAGATATAGCTCCATATCTGGTCAAGAAATGCCCACCATTTTGTCCGTAGCCATCCACTATATCGACAACCCTCTCCCAGCTCCAAAAGGCAGCGGATAGAGAAATGTCAGCCTTTGTCGAAATGTATGTGCGAGTAGACGCTATGAATTTCAGCAGTTTTTGAAAGATGGCCTGATAGAATTAATCGTACTACTACCAAGAGGTAATTTCTCATCGGCACGTACAGATGTTTCAGTACCGACTGCGGTGTAGGTACTTCTCTGCTGCTTCATAACCAGATTGTTTTCGGTCAGTATTGCCGCCTGGCGTACGTATCCGCAACTGTCGGTGTGAATTGCTGCAATGAGGCAGAATGACGACAGATTTTCAACTTGAGGGTTGTTTGACCGTGCATCTTCCTCATGAAATAAAGTGAAATCCCCAGCTTGATGCAACTAGGTAATTTTATTGATGTATTCTTAGTTCGACATGTTTCATGTACATACGCCCATCATCAGAAGCATTAGATGTTGAGTTGCACAATATGGTTTTCTGCACCGTGCGACGGCACCATCTGCACCGTACACACTACCTACACAGCGGCTCTCAAGACCACCACCCATCCAAAAACTCGGTACACAAAACCATATGCCGCAACTCAACATGTAATGCTTCTGATGATGGGCGTATGTACATGAAACATGTCGAACTAAGAATACATCAATAAAATTACCTAGTTCCTTCAAGTTGGCGTTTCACTTTATTTCATAAGAATTTCAATTTTTGGGCCATTATATATATGTATGTATGTATTTGTCCATACGTGTATATTACA
>Ga0209755_10004212_pt1 | contig 17220 bp, 11 predicted proteins | sample TergutCo191P1_FD_187301 | JGI IMG/M metagenome (GOLD analysis project Ga0209755, IMG submission 187301) | Cornitermes sp. P1 segment gut microbial communities from Petit-Saut dam, French Guiana - Co191P1 (SPAdes) (version 2) | ecosystem: Host-associated > Arthropoda: Insects > Digestive system... | reverse complement strand
ATATGATAAACTTTTTTCAGTTTCGAGCAAGCGCCACGCATCTGTGCGCCATATAAGAGGGAGGAGTTAATTATGGCTAAGTCAAATGAGACAGAAAAAACAAGGGTCAATCCTAACGCGACAAGCGAGGAAAAAGCGAAAGCCCTTGAAGCGGCCCGGCTTCAGATTGAAAAACAATTTGGCGCGGGATCATTAATCAAACTGGGGACGCACAACGCGGCTGCCGGTATCGAAACGGTTCCTTCAGGTTCCATTTTGCTTGATGAAGCGCTCGGCATCGGAGGTTATCCGCGCGGGCGTATTATCGAGATTTTCGGACCGGAATCTTCGGGCAAAACCACACTTGCGTTACACGCAATCGCGGAAGCGCAAAAGCTTGGCGGGAACGCGGCGTTCATCGACGCTGAACATGCGCTCGATCCTGTTTACGCGAAAAATCTCGGGGTTAACATCGATGAATTGTGGGTGTCGCAGCCCGACAACGGCGAGCAGGCGATGGAAATCACGGAGAGCCTTGTCCGTTCAGGCGCGGTTGACGTTATCGTCGTGGACTCGGTTGCGGCTCTTACCCCGCAGTCGGAAATCGAAGGTGAAATGGGCGATGCTCAAATGGGAGCGCAGGCTCGTCTTATGAGTCAGGCGTTACGCAAACTTACGGCGACGATCGGTAAGTCCCGCACTATTTTGATCTTCATCAATCAAATCAGAATGAAGATCGGCGTTTTCTTCGGCAACCCCGAAACAACGACAGGCGGTAACGCGCTCAAGTTTTATTCGTCGGTCAGGCTCGAAGTTCGCAAAACGGAAACAATCGAGGTGAGTAAAGACGCGGATGCAATCGGCAACAGAGTACGCGTCAAAGTCGTAAAAAACAAAGTCGCCCCTCCTTTCAGAAAAACCGAAATCGAGCTGATGTTCGGCAAGGGAATTTCGGCAATAGGCAGCATTTTAGACTGCGCTGTAAAATACGACGTTATTAAAAAGAGCGGCGCGTGGTATTCGTACAACGAAGAAAAAATCGGGCAGGGCAGGGAGAACACAAGAGAGTACCTCGAGAAAAATCCCGACCTTTTAAAGAAACTCGAAACGCAATTACGCAAGCAAATTTTCCCGGGAAGAGATTTTCCTCAGGCAAAAAACGCCGGAAAAACAGAAGAAGAAAAACCGAAAGCCGCTTCCAAACCCGAACCTACAGTTTCAGCTGCGGTTGAAGCGCCGGCAAATGCCGCGGCATTTGTAGCGGCGGAAAGTTCCCCTGCGTATGAAACAACAGCGTCAAGAGGCAGACCCAAAAAACAGGCAAACGACGACGGGCTTTTTTAGGGAGTAAGAATTATTAACCACCGAACCACACGGATCGGGGCTATTCAAGAAGAATAAAAACCACGGAGTAACACGGAGTTTTTGGTTCAAGAATCAACTTTCCTCCATGATACTCCGTGGTTTGATTCTTTTTTTATTAAAAACTAATTTCGGAGTATTTTATGTTAAAAGAATACGATTGCTGGATGCAAAAAAGAAAAATAACGCCTGTGATTACAATTCCTGAAACATTTTTATCATGGCACCACGGAGAAGTTTCTTCACAAGCTGTGACGGAATTCGCGATCGGAATTGAAAGGCTTTTAGGATTTAAACCAAATCACAGACAAATTGCGCCTAACGACAATGAAGCTCTAAATAATGTTAATGCTGTTTCTCTCGGGCTTGTTTCCGATATGGAAAAAATAACATCTTTTTCATTAAAGCCATGCGCGGAAGGTTTTGTAATTAAACTAACAGAAAAAAATATTTTTATCGCAGGATATGATGAAAACGGTCTTTTATACGGCGTATTCCGTTTTTTATCGCTGCTTGCGTTAGGTGAAATCAAAGAAAATATTGAAATTTGCGACTCTCCTGTTTCTCCTTTAAGAATGATAAATCACTGGGATAATTTTGACGGCACAATAGAGCGCGGCTACGCGGGGGAATCGCTCTTTTATAAAGACGGAAAATTTAATTATGACAAACAGCGAATTGAAGACTACGCACGGCTGCTTGCTTCGGTTGGAATTAACCGAATTTCAATAAACAATGTAAATGTTAAAAGAAATGCAAAATTGCTCATAACAGAAGAATATTTAAAAGAAGCTGTTCCGTTAGCCGCAATTTTTCGCAGGTTTGGCATAAAACTTTTATTTTCGATTAATTTTGGTGCGCCTTGGTCTCTCGGAAAACTTCCGACGGCGGATCCTCTTGAGCCTTCTGTCGCGGCGTGGTGGAAAGAAAGAGCCTCTCTTATTTATAAATACATTCCCGATTTGGCGGGTTTCCTTGTTAAAGCCGATTCGGAAGGAGAGCCTGGTCCTTTTCAGTACAACAGAAATCACGCGGACGGCGCGAATATGCTCGCGGATGCCGTAAAACCTTTTGGCGGCGTAATAATTTGGAGATGTTTTGTTTATAATTGCCAGCAGGATTGGCGCGACCACACTTTCGATCGCGCGCGCGCGGCTTACGACAACTTCAAACCTTTGGATGGAAAATTCAAGGATAATGTTTTTCTTCAAATAAAATTCGGACCTTATGATTTTCAGGTGAGAGAACCTGTATCGCCTTTATTCGGAGCTCTTTTAAAAACGCGTCATGTAATGGAATTGCAGATAACGCAGGAATATACAGGTCATCAAATTGATCTTTGTTTCCTTCCGTTTGTATGGGAAGACATTATGAAGTTTGATACTTTTTACAATGACAACGCTGGCGAAAGCGTTATTTCTGATTTGATAAAATCGTATAATGATGGCGCGCCGTATATCGGAGGATTTGCTTCTGTTGTGAATGTCGGTCTTGATAATAATTGGACAGGGCATACTTTAGCGCAGGCGAATTTGTACGGTTACGGGCGAATTACATGGAATCCGAAAATAACGGCAAAAGAGATCGCAGGGGAGTGGAGTATACTTTCATTCGGCAACACAGACGCTTCAAAAAAGATAAAAGAAATTCTTTTAAAATCATATCCTGCTTACGAGAAATACAACGCTCCATTCGGGGTTTGTTTTATGGTAACGCCCGGCTCTCATTACGGACCGAACATCGAAGGATACGAGTTCAGCCGCTGGGGAACGTATCACCGCGCCGACGCGAACGCGATCGGTATTGACCGCACGCCTTCGGGAACAGGTTACACACAGCAATACGCGAAAAAGAACGCTGAAATTTTTTCAAATTCTAAAATCTGCCCTGAGAATTTAATATTGTTTTTACACCGCTTGAATTACGATTACAAAATGAAAAACGGTCAAACTCTTTTACAAAATATTTACGATACTCATTTTGAAGGGTATGACGAAGCCGCCGCAATGATGGAAGATTGGAAATCATTGAAAGATACTCTTGAGAAAGAAGTATACGAATCTGTTTTATCCCGCTTCGAACGCCAGCTTGTTAACGCGCGCGAATGGAGGGATCAGATTAATACTTATTTTTGGCGAAAGACAGGAATACCTGACGCTAATAGCAGAACGATTTACGAGTAAGAAGAATTTTTAACCACAGACCACACGAACAGACACGAACTTTATGTTTTGGAATTTTTTTTATTGGCAGATTATAGTATAAAGATAAAAACTTTAAAGGCGGAAACGTAAACTTCCTTTGATTGAGTCTATGGCATATAACAAATATAAAACCACATAAAGTGGAAACGCAATAAGCCTCAGCGGCGACTATGGCTGCGACTGATTCTATTTTATTGCAATAAAGTACCAGCCATTCAAGCCGCTCGAGGGTTTTGCGTTTTCACCTATGTAGATTATTTAGTTTATATTCCAGCCATCTAGCAGCACAAGGGTTTTACGTTTCAGCCTTTTTGGATAATTATCATTGTGGTAAAATTTCATTACCCTATATCGAAAAATAATCAACCGCGCCTTTGAAAATATCCATCTTTTTTATTCCTGGAATATTTTTGTACAATCCTTCTTCAAATCTTTCGTTATGCGCCATGCGTCCGAAAACCCGACCGTCCGGAGACGTTATTCCTTCAATTGCGAAATTGGAATTATTAGGATTAAATCGTATGTCCTGTGTCGCGTTACCGTCGAAATCAACATATTGAGTCGCGATTTGTCCGTTAGACGCAAGATCACGGATAATTTTTTCATCGGCGATGAAACGTCCTTCACCGTGAGAAATCGGAACAATGTATTGTGAGTCTTGTTCAAGATGAGACAGCCACGGAGATTTATTAGAAACAATTTTTGTATTTACTAAAGTTGACTGATGCCTTCCGATTGTGTTGAACGTGAGAGTAGGGGAGTTTTCTGTCATATCGCGTATTTCGCCGTAGGGAACTAATCCTAATTTAATAAGAGCCTGAAAACCGTTGCAGATTCCGCAAATAAGACCGTCTCTTTTGTCTAAAAGTTCCATCACAGAGTCAGAGACTGCGCTGTTTCTAAAAAAAGCCGTAATAAATTTACCGGAACCGTCAGGCTCGTCTCCTCCCGAAAATCCTCCTGGAATTACAATTGCGTTCGCTTTTTCTACCGCTTCTTTAAACGCTGTAACGCTTTTCGCGATATCAGAGGGTGTTAAATTTCGTATAACAAATATTTGCGCTTCTCCGCCTGCTTTTTCGATTGCGCGGGCAGTATCGTATTCAGAGTTTGTTCCCGGAAAAACAGGAATTAAAAATTTGGGAGGGTTATTTTTGAAACACGAACCACAAAAACTCGTACCTGAAGATTCATTATTTTTTGCTATTAAATCATTTAAAATTTTATTTTCATCTTGTTTAATAAGATATGGGTAGACAGGTTCTAATGTTTGCTCCCAAGATGATTGAACTTTATCAAGCGATATTTCAAGAGATTTTGTTTTTAAAACATATTCACTTATAGTAACGCCTAAATATTCCATTTTATTATTCGATTTAATTATTTCTGATTCTTTATTTGTAATTTCAAAAATGAAACCTCCGAATCCGCATCCTGTAGAAAGTTCTTTTTCAATATGAATACCGATTCTGTTTCCAAAACACATTTTTGGAATTGCTTCCGCTGTTCCGCCTGCACCGAGCGCCCACGCGGAAATAACGTCTTTATTCGCGATTATCTTTTCCGCTTCGTCAAAATAATCACGCAGTGAAGCAAAATCATGCTTTTCAAAAACAGAGAATGGCGGTTTAAATTGATAAACATAGTTTTCCGCGTTTTTAAATTCAGGCGTTACTATTTTATCGAGTTTTGCGGTTGTTACCGCGAATGAAACAAGTGTCGGCGGCACATCGATATTTTCATTTTCATTTACAGAAAAACTTCCCGACATAGAATCTTTTCCGCCGATAGCCGCCGTTTCTAATCCCATCTGAGCGTCAAGCGCGCCGAGCAGAGCCGCTACAGGTTTTCCCCAGCGGTAAGGATCGTCGCGTAATCTTTCGAAATATTCCTGAAACGTTAAACGGCATTTATTTCTGTTTCCGCCTGACGCGATAATTTTCGCGATGGAATGAACAACAGCGAAAACAGCGTCGTGATAAGGGCTTTCGCTTGAAACAAGCGGATCAAATCCCCACGACATAATTGAACAGGTGTTTGTTTCTCCTTTTAAAACAGGAATTTTCGCCGCCATTGTCTGAGCGGGTGTTAGCTGATATTTTCCGCCGAACGGCGCTAAAACTGTAGTCGCTCCGATACATGAATCAAACCTGTCAACAAGACCTTTCTGCGAACAAATATTCAAACCTCCGATAAATTTTATAAGTTCAAGCGCAGTTAATATTTTTTGCTCTCTGCTCCCTGTTATCTGCTCCTTGCTATCTGCTCCTTGCTCTCTGTTCTCTGTTTTATGCTCCTTGATTATTGCTTTCGCGTATTTTTTCGCGCCGTTTGAATTTAAAAATTCTCTTGATAGATTTACAATTGTTTTTTCGTTCCATTTCATAACAAGACGAGGCTCTTGCGTAATTTCAGCGATTATTGTCGCTTCTAAATTTTCAGATAACGCGTAATTAATAAAAGTTTGCGAGTCTGTTTTTGAAACAACAACAGACATTCTTTCCTGACTTTCACTGATCGCAAGTTCTGTGCCGTCAAGCCCTTCGTATTTTTTAGGCACTTTGTTTAAATCGATTGAAAGCCCGTCCGCGAGTTCTCCGACAGAGACGCTCACTCCTCCCGCGCCGAAATCATTACAGCGTTTAATAAGGCGCGTAACTTCAGGAAGCCTGAAAAGACGCTGGATTTTCCTCTCTTCGGGAGCGTTCCCTTTTTGCACGTCCGCGCCGCAGGTTTCCAAAGAAGAAGTGTTATGCGATTTTGAAGAGCCTGTAGCTCCGCCAATTCCGTCGCGTCCTGTTCTTCCGCCTAAAAGAATTACAATGTCTCCCGCGATTGGAGTTTCCCGAACTACGTTTTCAATAGGAGCGGCTCCGATAACAGCTCCTATTTCCATTCGTTTCGCAGTATATCCGCTATGATAAATTTCGTGAACGTGACCTGTCGCTAGTCCGATTTGATTTCCGTATGAACTGTAACCTGCCGCCGCTGTCCGGCATATTTTTCGCTGAGGCAGTTTTCCCGAAAGCGTAGAAGCTGCGCTTTGAAGCGGATCTCCCGCTCCCGTTACGCGCATAGCCTGATATACAAACGATCTTCCAGAAAGCGGATCGCGTATCGCGCCTCCAAGACATGTCGCGGCTCCTCCGAAAGGCTCGATTTCCGTCGGGTGATTGTGAGTTTCGTTTTTAAACATCAAAAGCCAATCTTCGTCTTTTCCGTTAACATCAACTTTTATTTTGATTGAACACGCGTTTATTTCTTCCGATTCGTCTAAATCAGGAAGCAATCCTTTTTGTTTTAACGCCTTAGCTCCTATTGTGGCAATATCCATTAACGTAATCGGTTTATCGTTCCTTCCTAAGGAAGAGCGTAAATCAAGATAATTTTGAAAACTTTCGCGAATTGTTTTATTATCAATTTGAACATCTTCAAGTTCGGTTAAAAATGTTGTGTGCCGGCAGTGATCTGACCAATATGTATCAAGAACGCGAATCTCCGTTATACTCGGATCGCGTTTTTCTTCGTCGTGAAAATATTTTTGACAAAATTTCAAATCGGATAAATCCATAGCAAGATTCATTGTTACGCGCAAATTTTCCAAACCATTATCGTCAAGAGAGATAAAACCCTCGGCAATAGCGACATCTCTCGGAACATTAAAACTTCTCGCAAGAGTTTGAGGTTTTTTAAGAGACGCTTCTCGGCTTTCAACAGGATTTATTAGCCATGATTTGATTTTCAATAAATCGTCGTTTGAAATATCACCATAAATTACATATATTTTCGTTGAATGAATTATCGGCCTTTCTTTTCCTGTCGCGAGCGATATACACTGCGCGGCGGAATCTGCTCTTTGATCAAATTGACCGGGAAGATATTCAACAGCGAAAATATGTTTTTTTTCTTTTCCCTCAAATGCAGGCAGCGTATCATAAATAATATCTACAGGAGGCTCAGAAAAAACAGTCTTTTTAGCAGCTTCAAAATCTTCTGCCTCAATATTCTCGGCAAAATAACGGTTTATTATTCTAACATAGGATATGTTATTTATCTGAAGTCCAAGCCTTAAATCAGCTGCGGCAGACGCAGCTTCTTCGGCAAATTCACGTCTTTTTTCAACATAAATCTCGTACACTTTCATGCGGAAATTATAATAAAAAAAAGCATTATTGACAATCCTATAAATTTTGATATATTGAAGTAATGATAAAAATAAAAATTACATACATTCTTACAGTTTTTTTCTCGATCTTGATTCTTTTTATTGGTCATAAAATTGCTGTAAAAGAAACATTCAATTTACGAAATTTCACACAAGAAGTTGTTAAAGCCAAAGTTACAAAAATTATCGAATACGATAAAGAAGATCAAAACTTAGAGGAAGATGTCCCGATAACTGGATCAGGGGATAGAATATTTTTTGAAGCAAAGATAACCGAAGGAAGAAGAAAAGGAGAAACTGTTTTCGCGATACAAAGCATGAATAGTTTTTTACACGGCTCCCAAAAAGAAGTAAAGATCGGCTCATCAATTCTTTTAATTAATTCAAATAACGAATGGTATTTTAACGGATATTTACGCATAAACGCAATTATTGTTTTGATTTGCGTTTTTGTTTTTTGTCTTTTACTCTTCGGAAGAGGGAAAGGTTTTAACACAATTCTGTCGCTTACTTTAACATGCGGCGCGATTTTCGCTGTTTTTATTCCTGCTATACTTTCCGGCATGAATATTTATTTAATGTCGATAATTGTCTGCGTATACACAATAACAATGATGATTTTAATTATTCTAGGCTATAACAAAAAAGCCCTTGCAGCAATTATAGGATGCGCGGGAGGCGTTATAATCGCAGGTATTATCGCAATTATTATGGATAGCGCATTGCACCTAACAGGAATTGTTGACGATCAATCGCGTTATTTGATAAATCTTCCCGGTGAATTAAAGTTAAATTTAAAAGCGATAATTTTCGCAGGAATTATAATCGGAGCAATGGGCGCGATTATGGATGTCGCGGTTTCCTTAGCGTCCTCTTTATGGGAAATAAAAGAACAAGCAAAATCAATTACGTTTAAAGAATTATTCCGCTCCGGCGTTACCATAGGACGCGATATAATGGGTAGCATGGCTGACACGTTAATTTTAGCGTATATCGGCAGTTCTTTAACGGTAGTTTTGATTCTAACAATTTTCTCAGGTTCTCTTTTAGGATTATTCAACAGTGAAATGATAGCTGTTGAGATTCTTCAGGCTCTAGCTGGAAGCATTGGTATCCTATTCGCAATGCCGCTAACAGCGTTTTTTAGTTCGATAATTTATCTAGGAAAAAAATGAAATCAGAAAAAAGAATTAAAGAATTAGAAGCCTTAATAAAAAAACATCAAAATTTATATTATAATTCCGAATCTGAAATATCTGACGCTGAATTTGATTTGCTGTGGGATGAATTAAAAACATTATCGCCTGAAAACGAAATATTAAAAAAAGTCGGGGAAGAACCGGAAACAGACGGATTCCCGAAAGCAAAACATATAATTCCGATGGGAAGTCAGGAAAAGGCGTCGAACCCCGAAGAATTTCTTGCTTGGGCAGAAAAACAATTAACAAAGAAATGTGATAATGAACCTGTAGTATTTGTTGTACAATATAAGTTAGACGGAGCGAGTCTTGAATTACAATATGAAAATGGAGAATTGACAAAAGCCGTTACACGCGGAAACGGCGAAGAAGGTTTTGATATTACGTTTAACGCAAAAAAAATGTCAGGCTGCGTATTGCGATTAAATATTCCGTTTACAGGAGGAGTGCGCGGAGAAGTAATAATGACGCATAACGTATGGAAAAACAAATATCAGGATAAAGCAAATTGCAGAAACGCCGCTAACGGAATTATGAAAAGAAAAGACGGCGGCGGCTGTGAAAATTTAGATATAATTGTTTATGACGCTTCTTCTTCAAATGACGATAATTATTTTACAGATGAAATTCAAAAACTTGAATGGCTGAAAAAGTACGGTTTTACAACAACTGAAACAAAAACTTTTAAAGCACCGCAAGATGTAATAAAATACCGTGATGAAATTTCAAAAAAAAGAGACTCTTTGCCTTTTGATATTGACGGTCTTGTCGTAAAAAATATTGAAACGGATATGTCAGATCTTAGAAAATCGCGTCCTGAAAAACAAATCGCTTTTAAATTTGAACTTGAAACTGCGTACAGTATACTACGTGAAGTTATATGGAGCGAATCGGGGGCGACATACACGCCGATAGGAGTAGTTGATCCTGTTCGTCTTGCAGGAACTACAGTTAAGCGGGCAAACTTGAATAACCCCGATATGATACGCTCCATGAAATTAAAAATAGGATCTATGGTTTCTGTTGTAAAACGCGGCGAAATTATTCCAAAAATCGAAGGACTTTCTCCGATTCAATCACCGGAAGAAACTCAGGAAATTATTTTTCCAGAAATTTGCGCGCAATGTGAAACAAAACTTATTGACGCGGGAACCAGATTATATTGTCCTAACGCAAGCTGTCCTAAACGTCTTTTACATCGTCTTGAAAAATGGGTGTCTGTTCTTGATATACGCGAATTAGGAGAAAAACTATTAGCTCAGCTATTTGAAAATAATATAAGACACATTCATGAACTGTATTCATTAAAGACTGAAGAATTAAGCCAATATGAAAGAATGGGAGAACTCTCCGCCGCGAAAGTTATACGCCATATTCAAACAAAAAGACAACTTTCTCTTGCGGCGTTTATCGCGGGTTTTGACCTTGAAAATATTGCTGAAACCACAATGGAAAAAATCGCGGATGCCGGTTTTAATACGCTCGAAAAATTACGCGCGGCAAGCGTCGAGGATATTGCGTCCGTATACGGATTAGGAGAAATAACCGCTTCTGTTATCGTTGACGGATTAAAAGAATGTAAAAAAGAAATGGATGAGGTTCTTAAAACAAACATAATTACGATAGCTGACGCGCCGTCAGAAGAAACTCAGCCTCTTCGAGGAAAATCCTTTTGTTTTACTGGCGAATTAAAAACAATGAAAAGAAGCGAAGCTGAGGAGAAAATCAAATCACTCGGCGCCCAGTCAAAAACTTCCGTAGTAAAAGGTCTTTCCTATCTTGTTACAAATGATACGTCTTCAGGCTCTTCAAAAAACAAAAAAGCGAATGAACTTGGCATAACAATCATTAATGAAGACGAATTTTTAGCGTTGTTAAAAAATCTGCAAAAACAAATTATTACAGAGCCTGTGCAACAAGGAGAACTGTTTTAATTATGTCAAACCTTCGGGATCGGCTTAAAAGAATTAATATACAAAAAACAGAAAACAAAGAAAAATTAACAAGCAGCAATGAAAAGTTACCAGAAAGTAAGGAGCAGTTAGCAAGTAGCAAGAGGGAATTAGCAATTAAAAAAGAAAATTGTTATTTTGAATTAGTTAATAATGGCTGGAAAAACTGCGGATTTAATGTTTTAAAGAGGGTAGTAAAGACCGCTTCTCCTTTTAAATCAATAAAAGAATTCCCAAAAGTATTACCGATATTAGTTCCTGATTTGCAAGGACATGAAGTAACTTCTATCGCTGATTATATTTTTTTTGATCTGGAAACTACAGGGCTTTCCGGAGGAGCGGGAATCGTAGCGTTTCTCGCGGCTTTCGGCAGAATTATTTCCGGCAAATTGCATATAACTCAATATTTGCTTTTAGATTATTCCGGTCAATATGATTTTCTGGAAAATATCATTACTGAATTTAATAACAATAAATCTTTTATTGTTACATATAACGGGAAATCATTTGATTCGCAGGTTTTAAACTCAATGTGTCTTGTAAACCGCATTAAACCGCCATTGTATAATCATGTTGATTTAATTCATCCGGCAAGACGTTTATGGAAAAGAATAATTAATGATTGTTCACAAGCGTCAATAGAGAAAAATATCCTCGATGTTAGCCGAAAAGACGATATACATGGATCTCTCGCGCCTGAAATATGGTTTGAGTTTTTAAAGACAGGAAATACTGAGAGGTTAAAAGGAATCTGCGATCACAATATTTACGATATTTCAGGTCTTTCAAGGATATTTGCTATGATTATCTCTATCGCAAAAGATCCATTAAATGAAATATTTAGTTATGATATAGAAAAACTCGCTTTATATTGGAGAAAATATTTACGCAAACAAAACGAAAATATGGATATTGAGCATTTAAAAACACAAGGAGAAGAAATGCTAAAACTTGCGGCAGACAAATACTGCCCCCGCGCTGTTTACGTTTATTCATATGACAAAATGATACTTGGAAACTATAAAGAAGCATTAAAATACGTAAAGAAAGGTTTAAAACTTTTTGACGAAGGTTCAGATTGGTATAGTAAATTATTACGAAGAAAAGAACGGCTTGATAAAAAAATAAATAATTGATAAAATACAACCATGTACGATTATAAACAAACATGGAAAGAAAAAACCGCCTCAGCAATCAATGCTATTTTCAATGAGGCAGGAATAAACGAAAAAATAACAGCGGAAAACATTATCGCTGAAATTCCTCCTAACAAGGAAATGGGAGACATTGGTTTTCCCATGTTTAACTTTTCAAAAACGATGAAAAAAGGACCTCCGCAGATTGCTCAAATGGTTCACGAAAAGTTATCAAAAACTCTGTTAAGCGAAAATATAAACGCTAAAATCGAGGCTCAGGGACCGTATCTCAATATTAAAATCGATAGAAGTCTTACTGCGAGGGAAATTCTCATCGACTTATTTTCAAAATTTAAATCTATAGAAGATTTTCAATATGGAAGACCAGAATCTTTATCGGGGAAAAAAGTAATGGTTGAGTTTTCCAGCCCTAATACGAATAAACCCCTTCATCTTGGTCATTTACGAAATGACGTACTGGGAGAAAGTATTTCCAGAATATTAAAAGCGTGCGGCGCGGATGTTCGTAAAGTTTGTATTATAAATGATAGAGGCATTCATATCTGTAAATCGATGCTCGCGTATAAAGAACACGGACAGGGAAAAACGCCTGAATCAGAAAACGTAAAAAGCGATCGATTTGTCGGCGACTGGTATGTGTGCTTTAGTAAAGAGTTGAAAAAAGAGACGGAAGCACTTATTAATAACGGTGTAGAAAAAGAAAAAGCAGAAGCGCAGACTCAATCAATGCAAAAAGCGCAGGAGATACTTCGTAAATGGGAAGCAGGAGAAAGTGAAACAGTAGAACTCTGGAAAAAAATGAACTCATGGGCAATAGAAGGTATGAAAAAAACTTATAAGCGCACAGGAGTATCATTCGATAAATATTATTATGAAAGCGAAACTTACACGCTTGGAAAAGACGAAGTATTGCGCGGGCTTGAAAAAGGAATCTTCTTTCGGCAGGATGACGGTTCTGTCGCTGTTGACTTAACAGAAGATAAACTTGATAAAAAAATACTTTTACGCAGCGACGGCACGTCTATTTACATAACACAGGATTTCGGAACCGCGATAAACAGGCATAAAGACTGGCAATTCGATCAAATGATCTATGTTGTCGGATCGGAACAGCAATATCATTTTAAAGTGTTATTTTTAATTTTAGAAAAATTGGGATATGAATGGGCAAAAAATCTCCATCATCTTTCATACGGTATGGTAAATCTTCCTGAAGGAAAAATGAAAAGCCGCGAAGGAACGGTTGTTGACGCGGATGATTTAATCGATTCATTACGCGGTATGGCGTTAACTGAAATAAAAGAGAAGGGAAGGGAAGATGATGTCGGAGACCCTTGTGAAGTCGCGGAAAAAATCGCGTTAGGAGCGCTTCATTATTTTCTGCTTCAGCCAAACCCTGTCAAAGATATGCTGTTTGACCCGAAAGAATCACTTTCCTTCACGGGAAATACAGGTCCTTATTTACAGTACATGGGAGCGCGTATTTCTTCGATGATAAGAAAATCAGAAATCAATGAACAAACAACCGATTTTACTTTGCTTGTTTCCGATCCTGAATGGGATTTAATCAAAATAATTTCAGAGTATCCTTATGTTATTAAAGAAGCCGCTTTAAACCTTGATCCTTCTCATCTTGCAGGTTTTTTGTATGAACTTTCAAAAGCGTTCAGCCGTTTTTATCATGAATGTCCGATATTAAACTGCGAAGATAAAGCGCTGTCAAAAGCAAGACTTGAACTTTCACGCGCTGTAATGCTTATTTTAAAAGACGCGTTTAATTTGGTTTGTATTCCGTTTTTGGAGATTATGTAAATAATATTAATTCAAAATCGCCAGTGAAACGGAACCGTGATTAAAATACAATTCGCCTTTTTCCGTATTTGTTTTTAGAATGCATCTTCCCGCGGGATCAATTCCTTTAAATATTCCTCTCGCCAGAATATTTCCTGAAATATCAATAGTATTTTCTTTTTTATTTTCTGGCTCAAAAACAGCGGCTTTCGCACCTATCGAATCAGAGAGTGAATTCCATTCTGAGGCAAGAGAAAAGCTTCCTTGTGAATATATAGCATTTGTATTAAACCTTTTTTTTACATATTCAATTTCTTCCAGTATTTTGCGCAATACTTCTCTTCGTGATAATTGACGCCCCAGAATTTCATTCAGACTTACTGCTTTCACAGACGGAGCTTTATTATTAACATTAACGCCTATTCCTGTTGTAAGCCATGATAATAAATCTCCTTCTCCGAAAATTTCCGTAGTGATGCCTGCGATTTTTTTATTATCAATATAAATATCATTCGGCCATCGAAGATATGCTTTTTTACCGCAAAAACTTGAAATACTTTTCACAAGAGCGATTTGCATAACAAGAGGAAACAGAGTATAGTCCGCAACCGTCAGACGCAGCCCCTGTTTATTTGGTCTGTCAAGAACAGTAAAAAAAAGCCCTCCCTGTTTGGAAACCCATGTTCTGCCGTGCCTTCCCCTGCCTGCGCTTTGTTTTTCTGCCGTGAAAACACTGCCGTTCTCTGCTCCTTTAAACGCGTATTCCCTCGCTCTATCCATCGTACTTTCCGTATTTAAAAAATGAAAAAACATTTTTTCTCTTTCCGCGAATTCCCACGGATATAAATAATCTTTTTCATTTTTAGGATTAAGCAAATATCCCGTTCCTTTTGTTTCAATTGTATATCCTGCTTCTGTAAGAGCCTGTACGCTTTTCCAAACAGCGACACGCGATATACCAATTTCTTTCGCGATTAAACTTCCGCTGATTGCTTCGCCGTTTTTTTCTCTCAATAATGATAAAACTTGCGCTTTACTGGATAAAACTGATGATTTTTCTTTCATAATAAACTCCGTCTTGCTTCTATGGCTTTTGCTTTGATTGCAGCTTTTTCAAAACTCATTGAAATAAGAATAAAAATGAGCATTCTGATTTTTTTAAATCCTTGTTTACCTCCACGGGCTTTCCAAGCAAGGTTTATCTTTGACCATGTTTCAAATACTTCGGGGATAAACGAAAGAAAGAGCGAAATATTCTCCGCGAATTTCACAGATAGCGAAATATTTTTTCCTAAAAACGGCAATGACGAAAAAACTCTTCTAATAAATCGCTCTATATTGTTTAAACAATCACGTAATTCAATTGAACTTGTCGTACGAAAAAAAAGCGCGGATAACTGAATAATTAAAGTAAGACGCAATACAATACGAATATAATCTTGATGAGGGATGAAAACATTTAACATTGAATAATTAAAAGTGAACAAAGAATTTGTAATGTCGATTATATCTTTATTATTTATAGAATTTGAAAATACCGATAATGAATACATCAAAATTGTATAAAAAAAAGCGGGTTTAAAATCCGTTAATTGTTCGCGTAACGTAAACCGAAAGAAAAAAGCAAAAAAAACAGCAATAACTATTCCTGTGGCAAGCCATAAGGAAGGAAGAGACATACAAATAATTGACAATGGTAATAATACAAAAAGTTTTATCATTGCAGGACATTTATGAAGGATGCCTTTTATCGTTTTGTATTTAAAGACAGTCTGTCCGCCTACCATAATAAATCTCCCAATTCCTTCGCGGGTTTTCGTAACGGATTGTGAATGCCCCAATCCTCAAGGTTTAATGATAAAGCGCTCGCCGCGTCTCCGTCATAAACTTTTTTTCCTTTAAAAAGCACAATAAACTTTTGAGCGAACGCCATACATTTTTCAAGTTCATGGGTAAGAATGATCACGGTCTTTCCGTCAAAAATCAATTTTTGAAAAAGTCTATTAACTTGCACTACGCCTGAAAAATCCATGTTGGCGTAAGGCTCATCAAAGATGATAATTTCCGCGTTCATTGCCAAGACTCCGGCAGCGGCGAGCCTGCGTTTTTCTCCTCCCGAAAGAGATCGTGATGGAAAATCAGCTTTGTCCTGTAATCCGGTTTGCAAAAGCGCGTCCTCGGCACATAACAGAATCTGTTCTTTGGAAAGCCCCAAATTACGCGGACCGAAAGCGATATCTTCGCGGGGTGTTTCTCCCAGTATCTGAGCGTCAGGTTCCTGAAACACAAGACCTACTTTTTCGTTTTTTTCTACGGTGCCGGAATAAGGCTCTTCCAATCCTGCGATAATAGACATTAAAAGACTTTTCCCCGAACCGTTTGCGCCCGCGATTATCGTACATTCGCCTTTTTCTATCGATAATGAAATGTCGTCTAACGCGTAAAAATACTTGTCACGAATTTGTTCGTTTCGCGGGATGTTGTCGTCAACAGGAAAGCGTTTAACAATATTTTTAAGAATTACAATCTTGATAATAAATCTCCTGAATTTTCTTTACTGTGAATTAATATATCTTGCGGCGATTGGACGCAGTTTTATCGCAAGAGGTATACATAACGCGGATTTGATTGCGTCTCCGATTATAAAAGGCGCAAAACCAGCTGTCATCGCGGCGGCAAAGTTCATCGAATTAAGGTACATCATAAAAATAACGCCGCTCATCAATATTAAAATAAAACCTGTTAAAGTAGCGATAATCAATCTTATCAAAAAAAGAGGTTTAATTTTTTTCTCGCTTATCTTTGGCAATCCGCAAATCAGCCCTGATACAAGCGCTGCCAGAAAATAACCGATTATGTAGCCGCCGAGGGGTGTTGTAAAAACGCCAATCCCTCCCGGGATTACAAAAACAGGGATGCCGAGAAGACCTGCTGCGATAAAAATCAATACTGAGAAACCGCCGTAAAAACCGCCAAGGATAGTGCCTGCGAGCACAATAAACATATTTTTCAGCACAATTGGTATCGGAATACCGGGGACAGGTATTACCATAAAACTTGAAACAGCGATTAAAGCCGCAAAAACAGCGGCAAATACATATCGATTTCGTACGTTTATTCTATTTTCCATCATGTTAACCCGCTTATTAATCAGGTTAACACAAAACTATCGTAATGTCAACTAAAGCGGTTGATGTTTATTCAGATATACCGATATACTAATCATGATGGAACAAAAAACAGAAACTGCCCGTAATTTTAAGCTAAACGAATTTGAGGGACCGCTCGATCTCTTGCTGTACATGATCCGCAAGAACGAAGTAAATATATACGATATCCCAATCGCTCAAATAACGGAGCAGTATATCGAATATCTGCGCGACGCCGAAACAATGGATTTGGAAGCGCTGA